>Ga0308168_1000032_pt1 | contig 370971 bp, 556 predicted proteins | sample PhyCR2_FD_202133 | JGI IMG/M metagenome (GOLD analysis project Ga0308168, IMG submission 202133) | Phyllosphere microbial communities from UC Gill Tract Community Farm, Albany, California, United States - DLSLRC.R2 | ecosystem: Host-associated > Plants > Phyllosphere > Unclassified | place...
GACAAATCCCGATTCCGTACAGTACGTACAAAATAGCGTACATAGTCCAGATAATCAGATGATACAGAACCTTTTTCCTCAAGAAACTCGATACATGACTGAACATAATGCCTCGTTAAATTCATTGTTCGTTCAACTTCATTCGAGCGTTCCCAGGCGTTAGACCATACCTTGTAATGCTCGAATCCCGCTTTGAAAATGTATTCCTCTGGTACGTAACCAGACCATTTATCATTGATGTAAACGCAGTACTCGCTAACTGACGGATGCCAGTGAACGTATGTAGTACTCCACATAGCCTCTGGAAATTCATCAGCAAGGAACTCAATGAAATCTTCATTCAGATTCGGGTCTTTGCGTTCAAATTTGTGTTCACTTTGCCAGTTAGCGTTATCTGTCATTTTATCAGGTCATCCATAAAAGAGCAATCATCTTTTTTCGGTGTTTCAACGATGACAATACCACCGTTATAATCTGGATGTTCTTCATTCCAGTATTCTTCTAGCCAGTCTTCTTCTTCATAACAGTTATCAACATCGAACTTAATGTCAATACCACGATCAGCAAGAATCTTATTCACTTGACTAAGAACATATTCAGCACTATCCCAAATAGAACGTGCGTACTCCATATCTTCATCAGTTACTTTGAAAGTCACTTCAGTACTCATTTAGTTGCTCCTGAATAGTCTTCTTCTTCATGCCATGAACATCCAACTTCACAATCACCATCTACTAGTGACCATTGGATACCATGAAGGATATTACCTTGTAATACATAGGATTCGCCCCATGCTTCTTCTGAGCCGATATTAAGGCTTTCAATGAAACGCTCAAAAGCAATTTCCAGATCAACCTGATCACCTTCAGGTAAGGTCAAACAAATAGTTTTATTCATTTTCATCCGTTGGATAGTTATAGAACCCGTAGCCACTAACTTCTTCATATAGTTGTCGCATAATACGGCGATTTGCTTCTTGGCGGCGTTGGTGTTCTTCAGTGGTTTCTAATTCAAACTTGCCATCACGTACAATCATACCACGTAAACCGTGACCATGATCATAACGCATACACATACTTTCAATCAAACGAGCATCTGGCTCTTTTGGTAAATTGGGTTTCATTACTTGTCCTTTATTCCGTTAAGTACTTCCATGAACTTCTCCACGTCAGTACTTTCAAAGAATAAATGATCCCATTGAGTCATCTTCTGAAAGTGCCATGCTTCATCAGCAAGACGGGAGAAGTTAGGATATTTATAACGGCGTTTAGAACCCATCCAATCTTCAACCACAAGAAAATCACTACCAGGAAAATAACGAAAATTCCAGCACTTGTTGTACAGAAATGTTAAATCAATTTCCACCATCTGAACACCATCTTCTTTCTTACAGCGTTCAGTTAGTTCATAAGCCAGATTTTCAGAACATTCAAAGTACTGTTCAATGAAATTTATCATAAGGATAACATCGCCTCAACGATAGGTGGAATCTCACATTCGTAGAATCCAGCACAATTGATGTTATTAACTTCCAGTACTTTAAAACCTTCGGAAGTCTCAGCGAAGTCCATCACAAAAGCATCAGCAGGAACCCATTTAGTACAGAGTTCTTCAGCTTTATCAATAATCTCTTGTGGAACTACTTTGTTAGTACAGAAGTTACCGCGAACCTTATACAAGGAATGTGAAACTACTTTACCTTTAACAATGAACAGCCGATACTCAGAAATAATCTCTTGAGCCTCAGCTAACAGTACTTCAAACTCAGGATCACCGTAGAATGAAAAGAACGCATCAACTTCTTGATTGAAGTTCAGTTGTTCAATAACACGAGCAACCATGACTTTAGTATCATGTACTGGACGAATAAAGATATTATTCCAACCTGGATTTTTAATTTCACCCATAGTGGTAAAGATACCATTTCCGTTCAGGAAGTTCTCTGAACCCCATTCACGCATCTGTACTTCAATGTTAAGATTCTCATTAATGAATCCACCAGGAGTATAACCTTCTTCAATCAATTGCTGAGCTAATGCATAGCTACCAAATGACATAGTAGGAATACTCTTATCAAAGTACTTCTCATAAGTAGCATCACTGTAATCATCAACATCTTCTGGAACGAACATATTGATAAAAGGTACAGGTTTAACTGAAGTATGAGAGATGTTGTTTTGTACCATATATTCTTTCATGATACGGAAACCATCTTCATTAAAGTACTTATCCATAATCAGAAAGTGCATATTATGTCCTTAACAATTAGCGTGGAAGTAATCTAGATATTCGCGTGGTATTTCAAAACCGCCATCGACTAGTGTACCATGACGTTCAGAAGTTAGTTCCAGTACTAAAAATACGTCACCAACTTTGATGCCATCTTTTAAAGCCCATCCATATACTTCTAAGAATTCTGGATCGACCAACTTGAGTTTATCATAACCTGGTCGTAAATCAGACCAAGTATAACACCAAGTGAAATTAGTTGATTCGTTAACACCATTACTCATATAGTACTCCAGAAATGAAAAAACCAGCATAAAGCTGGTTTAGTTAATTAGTCGGGAATTGTGGACTCGAACCACATCTCACGGCTCCCTATGCAATTGTATTGGTTGCTGTGAAATTCCATTACAAGAATTTATGTTATACGGTGTGCTAACCCTTACACTAATTCCCGATAAGTACCTTTCGGTACTTTTTATTGCCATTCTGTTTCTCGGCTGGCAAGCCTCAGAAAGTTAATTCGAGGACAGCTTTTGCTGTGATTTCATCATGGACGGCGATTTATAGTCTAGCCGGGACGACTCATGATAAAAATAAAACAAATGAAAAAAATCTGTAACGATTTATTCACCTACAACACGCCTACAAAGGTAACAGGACTTACCAGGAGGAATTCTTTTTGTTGTAACCTTGACGGGTTACATATGCCATAAACAAGTCGAATGAGCCAATTTCTTCTTCATCCCATTGTCCTTCTAATCCATAACATGAACAGTGACCACCATGAACTTCATAGAAGGTATCATTCAAGTTATTATAGAAGAAGACAGTGGCTGAACCGGAATAGTCTTCATACTCATAGAAAGCATAAATTATTTGTTTGTCTGCCAGTACTTCAACATCAATACTAAACTGACCAGCAATGTCTTGTTTACAAGTAAACAATTCATGATAGATATTTGGAAAGATTTCTAAAACTTTAATACGTTGGTCTTCAGTCATTCTTATTCTTTTCTTCGAGGAACTTCTTACGATGTTCAGTTGCTTTTTGTAGTACTTCAATCAGTTGAGGCCATGCCTCTGAACCAATATATAGAGTATCTTGACCATCTGATATTTCAACAGTTGGGAAGTTCTCATAGTACGTTGCTTCTAAATCTTCACTCAATTCTACTTCGTGACGGATATGCATTTCAGTACTCTCTCGTTTATGTTTAGTGCTCCAAGTAGGATTTGAACCCACGGCTTCCTCATTACAAGTGAGGCACTCTACCAACTGAGTTATTGGAGCGGCGATACATTTTTATTTATCAATATAAAAACGTACCAAAAAGATTGTGCTGAAGAAGCGAAGCAACCAGACAACCGGACAACCCAGCAACCGTACAATCAAGTTGAATGCCGTTTCCACAACCAAGCAAGTTATAATAACTGTTCAGTATAAACGGAGCAAACTCTTTAATAGTAGATTACATAAATTGTAATTGACCATTCTTCATATGAGAAGATAAAAGCGTTGAAATTCATCAACGTGCTTCTTCAGCAAGGGGAGTTAGAGAGAGTAAGTTAAGCGACTACACTCTAACTCCAATTTGGTTAAAGAACCTGAAGTTCTTTAAACAATTCTGCGAACTTGTCATCAATTTCGATTTCAAGTTTGTTGTTGATATAAGCGAGTTTATCGCTCACACCTTCTTGTTCTTGCTTCAACTGAACGTACAGCGTGTTCAGGTTGTTGTGCATCACTTCTGAGATGCCACCTACACGAGTGTAAGTACTGCGATACTCAGATGAACTTTCGTGCATATCCTGTACTTCACGTACAGTTTTAGCCAGAAGTTCTGCGTCCGTAACTTTCATTTTGTCACGGAAAGATGCCAGAACTTTCATCTGACCTTCAATCAGAACCTTACGGCTCAGAAGGGCATCAACGGAATTACCGTCGATTTCAGTTCCGTTCGCTTTCTGTAAAGCGGCACGAATGACGTTGATCGCTTCGTGGACATTCAACGCAGTTTCCACTGCTTTGAAATTGCTGCTGTTTACAGCTACAATAGCTGCTTGTACTTCTTCAGCCGTAGCTGAATGGTGTACGTCTTTTTGTTCAAAACGCAAACCTGCTTTTTGGCCTAAATCTTTAACCAGGCGATGTGCCTTACGCAATGTCAATTTCATATTTGATTCTCCACAATTCGTTCAATTTCTTTCATGACTACATTATACCATAAAATTTTGAACCGTTTCAAAATTTTTCACTTAATAGTGGATATTTCTCAATATCCACATTTGAACTTATTCTACCGCAGGACGAGCCGCTTCGATTTCATCAAAGAATTCGTTATTCATTGCGATTAAGTCAGCGTACCAGAAAATACCGCTTTCAGCAGGTGTAATCGGCAAGTCATTTACCGCAGCGAACAGTAGTTCAGCTTTAGTAATATCACAACGAGTCCAAGTACCATTAGTATAGCCAGTTAGAATAGTAAATTCACCACGGCAATCTTCAGCAAGTTTCTCAGTCAAATATACAGTGTTAACCATGTCATCCTGGTGGGATCGTAACTGATGGTTAGTACTGTTAATGTAAGACATAAGATTGAAGTTCGCTTCAGTTGTTACTAAGAAACGGTCAATACCTTCAGATTTATCCAGTTTAAAATCTAGAGTAAATCCAAGTTTCTGTACTACCTTCTCCATTAGGAAAAGTTCGTAACCATGATAAATGGTTGGATCACCATCACGTGGGAATACACGGATAGCCAAGTAATCGTCTTCAATTACAGTTTCAAAATTCTCGTTATCTGCTAAAAACGCTTCAATGCGTTTGATAACGTCTTGTACTTCTTTTAACATTAAAGTCCCTCTATGTATTTTAGTACTTCATCCCAGGTCGGAAATTCTTCTGAACCGAAATGAATAAATGTACCTTCGAATTCTTCACAATTCGCTTTATGCGGCCTGTCGTCGATAAGTACATCACCACGCAGACAACCCTTGTCTGGTGTAATGATAGTTTTGTCAAGCAACTCTGGAATATGTTCATTAATCCAGTGTTTCTTCTCAGAATCAGCTAACAGATTATGAGTTGGAGTTTTCGTTGCGATCCAAACATTGTGTCCAGCAGCAATTAGTTTACGAACTGCTTCTAGAGCACCCTGAATAGGGTCTAAACGAATATAAGTACCTGGAATCAGTTTTACTGATTTAGGATTACGACCTTTAAGATTAGCTTCAAAGTCAGCAATCACACCATCCATATCAACAAAGATACGTAATGGTTTAGTAGCAGTATGTACTACTAAAGGTACTGGTTCTGATTGTCGTTGTGCGTGTGGATATTCATGTCCATTGGCACACGTTGTTGGGCCGACCGGATTACGGGCAGCACTAACACCTTCAGCACCGCATTTTGGGCAATAGCCATATACAGGCATAGTTAGTCCTCTTTTGGTTCTTCTGGAGGGGTTGGATTAAACATTGGTGGAATAGTACCGCGAGGCTTTTTACCACGATGTATGTCATACCGAATCCAGTCATGTTCACGAATACACTTATGGAATTCACCCATTTGGTACGTATTTAGTTGTACTAAATTGGCCTCTGGTACGATGAATATCTTACCACGATCCCAATCAGTACCACGATACGCACCAGTAATGTTAGTCGTAGGACGTGGACCGGCTGTAATAAAGGTACAACTAGCAGGTATTACTACCTCTGTATCTAAGTCGTATCTTAATAGTTGTTCAATTAATTCTTGTACTGTCATTCTTGTACCAATAAAAAAGACGCATTAAGCGTCTTTTGAAAGAAATTTACGTGCCATTTCGAAATCACGTTTGTATGTATCTGAACCATTTGGAATAATGGTACGTAGATATTCCATCCAACTCATTGTTCTGTCTCCAGGATTGTTTCATCCCAAATAAGAGCATGTTTGCTCCAGAACTCATTAGCTTCATGAGCTTCTTCATATTCGAGATGTGGATCATGTACTTCTTTCGTTGCTAAGCCACCAACATACGCAGTAAGTAACGTATATCCGTAGTTCTCACTATTAGGAGTACGTTTCATGATAACCGTTACAGTACTACAAGGTTCAGGTTCACGGTTCTTTACAAAACGGGTTGGATATTTCCTTCCGATACGTTTAGCGTATTGGAATTCATCACCATCACGTACTGTTACACAAGTACTGAAACCGATTTGTTTACCAAAGTCAATACATACTTTGATAAAACGTTCATCTTTAGAGTCGATGCGTTGAACCGCTTCCTCTAAGAGATCAATTACGTCAGCATGTACCTTCAAGTGGTACTTACTGTAGTAAACTTTGTGACCATCTTTCGTTACCAGTTTTAACGGTTTCATAGAAAAAGCCCTTTCGATTAAGATAGGGCTATTCTACACGCACGGTCATGGGATGTCAAATTTATTTGGCGGGAGCACAAGGAATCGAACCCTGATCTTGTGGTTTGGAGCCACACATAATCGCCGTTATACTATACTCCCAAATGAGAGGTCTTTCAACCTCTCTTATTTATTACTTACCATCAAACATGGTTTCAATCACGTCTGGTGATTCAGCTTTGCTGAATTTCACATGCAGACGGTGTTCACCAAATTCACGGTTGATAACGATACTAGTACTGTTAACAATGGTATCCGCTTTGTTGAATTCCAGATTCAGGAAGTACTGGATCTCTTTGACTGGTGTTTCAACTTCTTCACCGTCAACATCGACTTCTGTACCTTCTTCTTCGTCATCCCAATCCATGTCGTATACACGAGCATCAATTGCCTTCATCTCTTTCTCAAGAGTACCTTCATCAGCGAAGATGTACGCTCGCATGGTATCGTACTTAGCCATGAAGGAGAAGCTAGTCATGCGGTTCATTGACTTATCATCGAACTTGACTTCTTTACCATCAATGGTGAATTCAGATACTACGAAGGAGTTACCTTCACGAGCTTCTACTTCAACGTTCAGTTCACGGAAGGTTTCAGTGAAAGTCTGAGTTGGGTAGCGGTTCAGTTCTTCGATCAGACATTGAATCATATCGAAGCTGATGGTTTCAGCTACTTCCCAAAGAGTTTCGAACTGAGGGATGTAAGCCTTGTTAACCAGCTTGTCGTTCAGCAGTTCTACCATAACCTGCTTAGCCAGTTTCTTGTACTCGAAGTGGTAGAAGATACGGCTTGGACGGTTACGAAGGAACTCAGAAACGTTGCGGTTGTTTGAGGTCAGGATGTACAACTTGTTGTACGAACCAGTACCATCAAGCAGAGTCAGGATCGCTTCCTGATGCTCACGTTCTGCGTAAACCTTTTCAAATTCATCAAACAGAATCAGAGCTTTGTCTTCAATCGCTTTGATGAAGTTAATGAAAGAACCATCGGTGTAGCAGTTCTGAATGATAATGGTAGGAATACCCATTTCACCCAAAGCAAGACTAACATCTTTAGCAAGCTGGGTTTTACCAGCACCTTTAGTACCGCTCAGCAGTACGCCAGTGTTCTTACCTTCACGAGCCAGGTAAGTGTTGATCACTTTGTTGTTACGAGAAGCCATTTCACCGTAAACTTTCGCAGGGCGAGTAAACGGAGTGGACTTCAGTAGGTAGTACTGTCCATTTTGTGGGTTGAATTCCACGGTATACGTACCCGCTGGAATAGTTTCAATTTTGTTACCAAACTCACGAGCAATCGTGATAATGTCACCGCTTTGATTGTACATCTTAGTTCCTGTATAGAGATTTACTATTTGCTTCTTTGTTACTTATTACTTAAAAAGAAAGCCCTTATTGGGCTTTCAGATGCAGGTCGATAGACGTATTCCAGATTAGACTACGAAGGAATTTATTTTCTTCTTTGCCTAAATCTTCAGGGCTGAACACTACAACATCTTTATCACCAATCAATGCGTGAATATATGCTAAATGTTCATCCAGTTCATCATCACCTTCGTACCAATCAGTAAGACGTTCTACGATTTGTGGTACAGATACTTCCTGCCATGTAGCAGAGAACTTTTGAGTTACAACGTGTTCATCTTCTTCCCACGGAGCAGCTAACGCACCAACGGCAGCAGCAACTTTATGTAAGAACACACTATCAGCCGCACGGTCATGCTCTTGTCCAGAAATCATAATTGGGCGATACATGAGATTACGAGCTTGCATACGTTCATTGAAGTACATTGCTTCGAACTCAAGAGTACGAATAGCAGTTAAATCAATTTCAACAGCACGTTCAGGATTCTTTTCATTGAAGCCAGTTAATGCGTCAACAAACTCCCGATAAATGCTGCTAGTACTGTAAGCATAGTGCATCTTGTATGAATCACGATCAGAAAGACGCATTTCAGACATACGGTTACAACGATCATGCATTTGTTCTTCGGTCATTTTCCCGCTTTTCAGATCATCCTGATACATTGAATAGAACTCTTTAGCAATAATTGCTTTTTCGATTTCTAAATCACGTGTCAGTTCTTTTTGTAAAGAAATCTGGAAATTACGATTTTCATATGGATGGAAATCACTACGATAATCCATACCATCTGGATAACCAACATATACTTCATGATCTTCAGCCAGCATCAGTTGGTATACACTTTCGTGAATAGCCATGATACCTAGATACGGAGTATTGTAGTTACCATAACCACGAAGCCAGAAGCATTCACGGTGATGCATATCGAATACCATAGGCCATGTAAGATCAGACGCTGGAATATCCAGGAAATCTTCTTCCCAACCACGATACTCTTTACCTTCTTCGCGAGTCTGCATGAGATAGTTCTGACGCAGTTTCATCATAATGAAACGTGCTTCAAGACTTTCTTCGTCAACTGTATAGTCGTCGTAGTCAGCGTACTTCGCTTTCAGTGGGAATCCACCAATAACCTGAAAATCATCCCAGGGATAACACTGACAGCCATGAGCTAAGCCAGTTTTCTTTACGTCTTTCTCAATGTAAAGCTTATTTGATGCTAAAAGAAAAAGGCGAACTTCGTCACCTTCAAGAATTGGCGTATTAGAAACCGCACAAGTGGTATTGAACGAACCCATTAAAGTTAACCTTCATAGTAGGCTTGAACAGTACTGAACAACTTCATGGTATCCATGTGATAAAGTCCAGAACAGTTCCAGCAGTTATATTCAACAATCTTAATGCCATTCGGCGTTTCAGCCAAATCCATAGTATAGAACTGAGCAGGAATATACAGTTCAGCATATTCATGAGCAGCAGCTAATACATTTTCAGGGATTTCAGAACTGTAAACAGTACTGTTATTCCGGCGATACTGCGATCCGCTAATTGGTTCACCATTCTTACAGATGAAACGATATTCAGCGTCAATTTGAACAACATCGTTTACCAGTACTGTTTCTTCCTGATAGTTTTCACGATGATAGTTCGATTCGATGAAGTATTTCAGTACTTCACCAGCTTCCATAACTCCAGCCGTAAATGCTTTAAGGTCTGAGCTTGGTTTTACAAATTTATCAACCCCAAAGGAAGCGAATAAATCACGTTCTTCTTTGAGATTCAAAAACTCAGGCGTTCCGTTCAACAATGGTAATCCTAAAGTTGAATAAAACGCCTGGTCGAAATTACGAATGTCATAGGACAAGCCCTGACGCATTTTGGCAATCAGTTCAGGTGATAGATTATCAGAAGTACCAGACTCCAGAATTTCTACCATCTTAGTACCGCCACGCATGATGAATGTATCATTCACATCCAAATCATCTAAGCCAGTAATAGTCTTAGTGAAAGGAATAATACCGAATGGTACAATTTCATACCCCAATTTCTGTAGAGGAATAAATTCATCTTCCAGAGCTTGGAACATACGAGCAGTATCTTGTACTAACCATTTAATAGCCATATATGCCTCAATTAGCCATTACAGAAAAACACACCAATGCTGGATTCTTTATAATCCACAGGAAGATGCTGTTTGATGATTTCAGTGTAGTTGATACCAGTACTAACTGGTTCATCTTCATCATCGAATTCTTCTTCAAAGTCTTCGTTCAGATACAACGGAGAATTCAAATCGAAAACGGCAGTGAAATCACCGTCGCAATAATCATACATGTTTTCAACTGCCAAACAATGATTGACTAACGCATGTTGTACATCTTCTGGAAGAACTGAACCATCAATTTTGAATGGAGCAGGTTGTACCCAAGGCTTAACTTTAGCTATTGTCATTTGATTTTCTCACATATGTTAAATGTGCGGAAGGTGAGGGATTCGAACCCTCAAGCCGATTCACACCGACCGACGGATTAGCAATCCGCTCCAATACCGTTATGGGAACCTTCCAATACTTACATTATAGCACAACTTTCTGAATCGTTTCATCTTTTTTCAAGATTTTTATCAGTTCATTGTGTAAGTTATACAAAATGTTCAATACTTCACGAGAGATATTGAATTTAATCAGTGCTTCATCAGTAACATCTGATAAAGTTGGGAACATCACCAAGCAGTCATCTTCAAGTAAACGTTCGTTACTGAAGAATTGTACCGCACCGTCAGGATCATTACTAGTGAAAATGACGTTCGATAATTTGGAATCCCAAATATCGAAGAAGTGAACATGATAATCATGTTTGCTCAGTGATACTGACGCAACAACATTATCTTCGCCCAATTTCATAGTACTGCTAAAGCACATGTAATTACCACGAATCGGAGATGGATATTCATAGAATTCATCAAATGTGCGTTCCGCATTTTCGGCATCGAATGCTACCAGTTTATTGTACTTGCTCATTGTAAACTCCGATAGTGAGTTAATATTGCGTTAACATCATCTTTGGTAATACCAAAGACTTCATCTTTATCACCACTTAAGAATACATGGTAATCAATAGATGCGATGGTTTCACGATTAAAAGGAATACCATGATGTGGATTAACCAGATTCATATTGAACTGTACTTTATCCAGCTTCATGTAGGTAGGGGTCACTTTTACTTCATATTCTGTAGTACTAATGACCAGTACATTATTAATGCCGTCATAACGTTCATAACGGTCAGTACCTAATAAGGCTTCAAAGGTTGAACTTAACATAGTTACTCTCCTGTACATAAGGTGTTGAAAACGTCTTTCAAGAATTCAATATCAGAGTACCGCAAAGAGCCAAAATCATGAAGTGTACATAGTTGGAAAAACCATTCTTCAGTGATATTTGCATCAAGTTTCATTCTTTCTACTGTATCATCTCTGAGCCAGAATTTCAAGCCATTTTTTGTAATTTTTATCGTATAATCATTGCCGCTCAGTGAGGCATAGGATAAACGAGGGATCACTGATCCTGTATTAACATTGACAATCTTATATTCACCATCAAGAGTTATCTCGGATGAAAATAGTCCAGTTTCAGGATATTCAGTAATAAAAGAGTGCGTAGAAACGCACTCGTTGTTGTCAAGATATTCAGATAACATTACATTACTTCGTAGTGTGTCCAAAGACGCTGTTTCAACGCAGCTTCTTTCTGTTCTGGAGTACGGGTATCTTCAAGACGATTTACGGCATCTTTCAGTACTTCAACGTCCACCATAGTTTCCATATAATGCATATGATCTGTATAACCAAACATGTACTTAATTCCAGTCCAAATACGCTTATACCACGCTTGACGGATTTCCATACATAAATTGATATTACACATACCTAAATGCTTATCGTCGTGTTCATCACCAGTATTGTATTGACCAATATGAATGGAATGCTCACGTGCGTCACCACAATGACAACGGACGATAATTACTTTGCTTTCAGAACTCATAAAGTTCTCCTTAGTTATTTTACCGACATTATCGGTTTGTACTGCTGTTAACTCAGCTTAGTGTACAAACCGTACATCGGGATAGAACTAATAATCATTATTGACCTCCATCACAATTACATAAATGCCTTGGGCCTAAACAATAAGGACACCAACCATACGGTGCTTCTTCATTGATTTTATAGATAATCATAGCAGAGGCATCAAAATGTCACCAATCAAATCTGGAAGATTGGTATAATCACTGAAACGATATTTATCGTTCAATGTAATACGCTGAAGATTATGTTCATCAAGAACAATATCAACTACCAGGTTTTGGTGATCAACATTCATTTGGCACATGGCTGAACGAATGGCTGACATAAACAATTCCTGACCAACTTCAAAGTAATGAAATTCGTCAGTACTACCATGTTCCTGTACAATCTTGTCAGCGATTTTCAGAATCGCACCATCGTTGAAAGCGATTGGACAGTTCGGATTATACTTGATATGTATCATTAGAATAAATCCATCAACATATGGGTCATATAGTCTGGATAGTCAAAGCGACCTTCAAGACCATAGTCCAGGTTATAAGTTTCTTCCACGAGTACAGTAGTTTTTACTTCCTCACCATTAACAACAGCAGGAACTACGAACACGATTCGTGAAGGTGCGATCTGGTTCTGTTTCAACGCATAACGAAATGCGGTCAACAAGAATTCACTACCAACAGTAATGTCAAAACGATCTGTTTTAACCATTTTGTCGGCATAATCCATTGATGATTTGTCTGGAAGAACCTTACCCATAGTATCATCATAACGGATAATAAAATCAAACTGTTCGAGATTCATAATACCCTCTTAGCAGTATTTTGGTGCTGGTGGTAAATCACCCAGGCGATCAGCCCAATAATGATATACAAAGATAAAGTTCCCTTCAGAATTCACTTTGTAAACATTATGATAGTTCGGAAAACCAATACGAACATAACCGGATTTATGATCACGTTTAGCGAACATCTCTGCCAGGGCACGAGTTGGATACAGGTTATAGAAACGACGCTGTTTATCAACTTCATGTTTGTTCTCGAACAGTTTATTGAACAGAAGTCCAGTTTTATACTGTTCTTCGGTAATCTGTTCAGCACGATTGCGACGGCAATCCATATTGAATACCCAGCTATTGTTTTCTTCAAACAAAGAAATAGCTTCATCCAACAGATCTTCATCAGACATTGAGTATTCTTCTAATGCGAAGTACTCCCAAAAATCCCAACCATGACCGGATGCGTCAGTTTCATTAACACGAAAGTATTTCATATTTAACCCTTCAGGAATCCAGTGATTCCACAGATAATTTGTGTAGCAACAAGTACTGCCCCGATTACATTACCATAGAATCCACCAATTGTATACATCAATGGCATTTGAAGCAATGGCATGAAGATACCTACTAATGTGAACCCATTAGAACTAACACGCTCACGAAGCTGGCTATTAATGAATTTCCAATATAATCCGTACATACAGTACCCCATCTCGATTAATATGTCCAGTACTAGTACTGGACTTTTGTATTACAGTTCAACCAGAGTTTCAGTCCAGTGAGTACCTTCCAGATCGAATGTACCAACTTCGTACATATCGTCACCGTTAGGATCTTCCCACCAGTCGAATTCAACGTCTGGATGTGGACGACCTTCAAAACCAATAGTTTTACCGGATTTGTCTGTCGCGATGAAGTTGATGTTCTCAGGAACATGGACTTCAGTACCGTGATAGTTCACGGCTTTCATTTTCAGTAATTCGATTACTTTCATACCTTACCACCTTTACGCCACTGATACCAGCCGTACACAGAGTTCATCCAGAATGTGATCCACATTGCCAGTATTGCGAAGCCCTGGGTTTGGTGATGCATCACTGCGATGACCCACATAATTACAGCTACCGTGTTTACCAGAATCCAGATAAGCCACTGTTCAGCGAAACGCATAACCATCAATGTAGTTGCTACGATACTCAGAATAGCAGTTGCTGAATCAAGACCAGGTGTTGCCCCTTCGAGGTAACGGAGGAAAGCAGCATACGCAGCAATCGCAATACCCGTACCGACGAACAGAAGAACACGCTGTTTAGTACTCATGACTTTCATGATTACATCAGTATTCTCTACCTTGCTATTACGAATCCAGTAGTAATAACCAGAAACTTGCATCGGAAGGAATAACAGAGCATACGTGATAGTTTCACCGTACAACTTGTACTTATACGAGATAAGGATGTACAGGCCAGTGCCGACGAATCCCCAAACGTAAGAACTAATCTTACCTTTAGCGACCAGAATCGCACCCACAATACTCGTGAATGAACAGATGAATTCTACCCATCCACCACCCATTATTACTGATGTTGCCAGAATAATTGATGGAGCGATAAGCACCCACGCATATTCTTTGGCTGACCAGCCGTAGAAGTCAGTTACGCAAGTACTTAATACCTGCGAGAATTTCAGATCAGTTTTCGCAATACGGAGTACATAGAAACCGCATACGAAGAACAGGAATGCTGCGTAACTCCACAATAGTTGTGGAGAGAGATTAAGACTCGTCACCAGTGTGTTCATTGGTTGTTCCTTGAAGTAAGTTTTGAACCAGTTTGACTGCTGTTTTAAAACGTTCGTCATAGTCCGACCCGCTAATCAGGTGGTACTTGACACCATGTGCTTTACAGAGGAACTTCAACAAATCGTGCGTTTCACTGCGACGTTCTGGTGAATAGTTCAGTCTAAGTGGATCATACACCCAAGGTACGTCTATGTCAAGCATAATTACGAGATCATAGTCTTCGGCGTGTGCCATTTGGCTTAGTACTGTACTGGTTTTACCCATACATTCCGCTGCGAACAGAGTAATCAGATTGTTAGTATCGCTGAACATCACTTTGTTAGCGGTCTTAGCAACCTTGTGTTCTTTTACTTTATGCTCCATTGCGACGTATTCATAATCTTCGATATTCATCATATCTTCAGACCAATGATATTCATTTTCGCAAATGGTGCGACCAACTTCTTCCACGTACTGAGTACTGAAATGATTGGCGAGGTTAATAGTTAAAGTACTTTTACCAGTACTCTCAACCCCAATGATACAAACCTTCTTAACGAAGTGCTTGTGTGCTGCTGGTGCTATCTTATCCCAATGTTCATATGGGTTAGCACGTACACGTGTCGCACTAATATCCACGAATTCACGTGGAGGATCAATGAGAACATGTTCTGAATTAGGCCAGTGCGTTGCGAAGTACTCATTGTACTCCGTTTCAGAACTGAATACCTTATCAATATCCGTATGACGGGTTTCGTGGAAGATTTCATTCAGTACTAGACCAGTGAAATCAGCACTACCATCTGGATAGGACTGAATAGGAGATTCATCTACCCACAACACGCGAATTTTTGACATGTGCTTGAAAGTATCTTTCAGCCACATCAGGCGGTTGCGTTTAGTCATGATCTTTTGTAATTCAGGCGTCAATGTATTCTGGAACTTTTGATCCCAGCACATTACTACAAACAGTTCATCAACCATTGTAGCTGCTTTCTGAATTGCCGCGATATGTCCAGTTGTTAACGGTGCGAACTTACCAAAGAATAATCCACAAGACATGTTATGTTCTCTTATAGTTTTGGAATCACACCATACGCTAACAAACCGCCGCGATTATCATCATCAGCGTCTTTGAAAATAACATCGGTGTTATCAATACAGCGAACCGTCAATTCAGGATTAACAAAATGAAATAACCACAAAGGTATTAACATCATTTCACTGTTGCTACTCCATTTACGAAAACCCAATTCTTTCATTTCTTCAACATTCAAATCAGTTATGTCAAGATATGAAAACTCTGGATTCTCTTTAATTTTGGCTGATAACGCTCGCATACGGGTATAATCATGATTTGGATTCCACGATTCCACCATAGCAGTATCGGTAATCAGATCATGAATAACTTTACATTCGTCGAATGTACTCATTTATTTCCCCAATACGGAAGTTTGAACGTAGACTTTATGTTGACTACGTTTCTGTAGTGTTGCTTTGAATTCTTCACAAGCTTTATCAGCTTTGGCTTTATCGAAGTATACACCAATTACACCATCTACATCATGATGTGAACTGCTGATACGCATAACACAATATACCGGAATTTCTACATCCGATGGATTTGCGTTAGCCAGGAGCTTGTTCAGTTCTAACAGCAAGTTAGGAGCACTCATAGTATTCCCCTTACTGGCATTCGTAAACTTGCGAAACGCGAGTTACGGACTTTTTGGTTGGATTAATTGATGAACCCTGATACCAGCGTGATTCGGAACTCAATACGTTCCCTGGCTGGGCTTCAGCTTTAGGAATAACTGCGTCGAAGCAGGTTTCACCCATGCTATCTTTCACGTGGTTCCAGATGCTGAGAGAGAAGCGTTCCAGTTTATTACAAACCTGAACACGACAAAGTGGTTCCTGCTGGAAATCAGCATGAGCCTGAGTTGACAGTACTGCCATAGCTACTAACGCAACAAGAATTACTTTTTTCATCTTCGTTCACCTGTCTAATTAAAGTAGGCAATCATTATCGCTGATTGCCTCATATTTGTCAAGGACTTTTTTTTAGTTAATTTCGAAATCCTGAACATCACCGTAAGTACGGTAAATGTCAGATAACTCATTACGAGTCATGTTAGGAAATTGAACTTGAAGAACGTTCAACGCTTCTTCTTCTGAACCAACGAAACCTTTACGGTCTAATCCACGAATCGCACGTTGTACGCATTCGAGTGGTTCATCAAAGCTGAAACTCTCATTTTCTGGAGTTGACATAACTCACCTCGGAATGTATAGGTACTCATAAAACTGGACAGTACATCCTTCATAGAGTGGATTGTTTTGTAAAATCTGATCTATGATTTGTGGATGCGAATTACACTGCCAGGCTTTTGAAGGCTTATAGCGAAGTACTGAACCTTCGTGAATAATCCAGTACCGCTTGAGATACACTATACTACCATCGGTCGGTTCAGTCAAGGATTCAATAGGATATTTTTCAAATAATTCCTCATTAAATGCCATTTTATAAACCTCCGTTAGATATGACAATCTACCAGAATCAGAAGATCATTATCATCGAAAGATTTAACTTTCTCAATGAACATCTCATTCCATTTGTCATTTTCATTGTGAGACATACCGAACCAGCCCATTTCACCTTTTTCGTACCAGGCATCGTCCAGTACTGCGTAAGTGCCGATAGCACCGAATACACGATCAATAATGAACTGTTCACGAGATACGTTCCAGAAGTAATCTGGTTCACGAGCAATCCATGATTCTTCACCATCAATCTGACTCATGAGTTCTTTAAATTCTTCACGGAATGGTTGTTCCCAATACATAGAACGTGCTTTAGACATATCATCTTCATTCAACGCACGGCATTCATCCCATGAAAGATATGTATTAACAAATTCATGAGAAGCGTACAGGTCATAGTATGGCATGTACTTAACTACTGAATCAGCAGATGCTTGTTCAATATTCCATTCACCTTTAGTGATAATATCGTGGTACTCACCATTGTTATCAAGGAAATGATCTGACCAACGACCACCTACAGTCCACCAATCCCATTTACGATTAGGGTTAGTATAACGATAGAAACGACCATCACGGAAATCACTATATGTACCATCCATGCGATAACCATGCCAATCAGTTAGATATTCTTCGAATGACATTACATCTTTGATAAGAGTGTTGCGAATTTCCCAACCAGTAGGCAGTACTAATTCATCATCACGATTTTTGTAATGTGAGAGTTTACTGGAATACTTAGATGATACAAAAACACCATCACTGTTAAACACAGCATCGAATGTTTCTTCTTCATAAGAAGCCATGTGTTCATCAGTTTCATCAGTTTCAATTACATATTGGTCTTTAACGCCTGTACATTCAAATTCATGATATGGCTGTAGTTTATCAGCAAGAACGTTTTTGATACTTTCTTCATCATGATTTTCTAATTCTGCTGCTGGGATACGAACAAGTACTGTAAAGTGTGACATTGATTATTACCTTAGTGTAAATATTACGTTTAATTAAAAAGTTCCCCGACGAATCAGAGAACATAAAAGTTAAATTCGTTGCTCAGCTTCGAATTCTTTACCACGCTTGAGGTATTCATTTGCTTTGGTTACAGCTTCGTAAAGTGTGCGACCAAAGAATGTGTGATGCCAAATACCGTCTTCGTCCATACCCTGATATGGTGCTTCACGGTGACGAATACTCCAACGAACACGTTCATTGTAGGTATCAGTCATACGTGGGTCATCAGTATTGTACTGTACAAGCCATTCGTTATTGATAGCAATTACTTCTTCAATAGAACAACCAAAGTACTTGAATACTTTATCACCATCTGAAATAGCTGGTTCATCATCAGCTACAGTTTCTAACCCTAAGACTTCGGTAAGTACCGCATCTTCTAGATCATAACCACTGACTAACCATTTAGAACCATCCCACTCATATGAGTATTCTTGCTCGAAACGAACAAGATCACAAATCTGCATATCAGTTCCAGTTTCTCCACGGTCACGACCATAATATACAGTGTAACCTTTAACTGGATCATCAAAGGTATGACCTTCTGGTTTATCACTTGAATCATCCAGAGAACTAATGTCACCATAAGATACCAACTTTTCAGCTAGTTCTTGTGAGTTATAGTTCAGTGCTAAGGTTTTACCAACACCTTCAGGATAGCCATCCCAATGTACATAAATTGTATGATACAAATCACCAACTTTAACACTAATATTACTACGAGTTGCCATTATTTTTCCTTAGAGTTTTGAGAGATGTTCAGTAATCTCTGCGTTATATTTTTGTACTGTTTCTTTTAAATCATTATAAGCAGCAGTAACAGATTCAGTACTGTAACCCTGTAAGTTAGAATCATCGTTAATGCTTATACGAAGATGGTTAAACATATATGAAATACGGCCTTCATAAACTGAGTACTCCATCATTACTGTACCGTCATCATTTGAGAATCGGATGTAATCAGAATTATGCTTATAAGATAATGTCCAGCCAGGTTTTAGAGAATTCAATTCAGCTAAAATAGTATCAATAAGAACATCAGTTTGTCCTGAATTTTCAACAAACTCATAACATCCACAGTACTTACATCCTACAGGAGACATATCTTCATATGAATCGAAATGGCGGTGATATGGATGACCACATTCGCATTCACGTTCATCACCATATTCTGGATTATATGATTGTACTTCAATAATTCGAGTTATATATGGTTTCTGACTCATTATTGTTCTTCTTCCTTCTGAGCTTTACCCCAGGCGAAACCACGTTTGTATTGATCATGTAAATGACCTTCAGCAATTTCAGCAGCACCATTTAAACCAGTATTCACAAATTTCATATGTGGATTATCATATTCTTCATTTTCATAACCACTACGTTTACCTTCGTAAAACGCATTAAGTTCTTCTTCACTAAACATTATTAATCTCCATCATTCGGGTGAAAGAAAAAATCTTCGTCAGCACGATCTTTACCTACGATTGCTTTATGCATTTCGTATTCTTCCATTCGTGCTTCCTCTGCTTCTTCAGCAGCATAACGTTCTTCTTCTTCGTTCTGAAGAATTTCTTCAATTTCTTCTAAACGGTCAAACATTGTCTGTACTTGATCATACAACGCATCAAAATAGCGACGTTCAGTTTTAGACAATTGATCAGGATGAAAATCTTCCTGATACATTTTATCAATAATATCCTGCATGTCTTTTGAGGTATTCTCAAACATACAGTACTCCATATTTGGCATATCAGTTATTCCAGTCGTACAAGTTTTTAGCTAAATCTATGATTCCTTCTGAATGAGTAATCTTTTGTACCCACTCTTGAGGAATACCATCAATACCATAGTACGCTCCAGCCAACTGACCAGTAATAGCAGCTACAGTATCGGCATCATCACCTAAGTTCGCAGCTAAGAGTACTGCTTCCTTATATGAAGAAGTTGTTATGAAGCACCATAAAGCAGCTTCAAGTGAATCAATTACGTATCCAGTACTTTTAATAGTATCTCGTGTTTTAGATAAGATATTACTAAGATTAATCGTATTTTGAACAGTTTCATTGGTAATACCAAATTTTTCAGGATCGGTATCTTCCATTATATCAATAATATCAATCTTATCATAACCCTGAATAGCACGGTTCAACATAATAGCGAATGCTACACATGATTGTACTGGTACTTCATTCGCATGAGTTGTAGTTGAACTTAACGCAGCATAGCGTAAGAGATCAACAAAAGCATCTGAGTACATTTCTTTTGTATTATAGAAAATAGGAATAGGAGCTAAACGCATTAGACTTCCATTACCAGCATCCATGAAATGTGTATTATGCTCTAAGGTGTTATTCTGAAGAAACTCACGAATAGCAATACGTGTTGTTGTTCCAATATCGAAACATACTCCAGTACTACTCATATATCCGTGATTCATCCAGTTAGCATAACGAGTTAACTGGTCATTTGAATCAAATCCATAACGAGCTAACAGACTTGTACCTAAGCATAAAGCCATACTGGTATCATCTGTCCATTCTCCAGGTTTTAAATCAAATGGACCACCACCAACCATATCTGTTAAATGCTCATATGTATCACGTTCATGGAATTCCAATGGCGTACCTAAAGCATCACCAACGGCTAATCCAACTAGAGCACCAATAGCTCTATCTCTGTTATCAATCATTTATTATCCTATTTGATTTGCCATTCTTCGAATGTCAAAGAATTTTCGTCAGTACTCACTAATCGTTCGTACTTGACTCAATTCTATTTCTAAATTAAACATTATTCACTGACGAGATTTGGGGAGGACATTTTCATCCCCCGCAGGGGAATGAAGACGTAAAAAAAGTACACAATTGTGTACTGAGTTTAATCTGACGATGATAGTCGTCGGAATCTGTCGAATTGTGAATTTCTCTGAATTTTAGATACAACTTCATTGTACTATTTCTGGAGAACGAAAGCGGGTTGCTCGGTTTCTCTCTATCACAGTCATATGCAACGGTCGGAGTTTTATACATTGCTCCACTCAGTACTGAATCTATTCGACCAAATCAGTACCTGCCATAAATGGCTCCCTTAGCGTATTGGTAAGTGACCTTATATGTCTATCGAGGGAATATCTGTATGCTTAATGTATTCCTTTATAGTGCCGCATTGCCGTGAGTGGTACAAACTATGCCAACTTCTGACGGGTTTCTTCTGCACTTCGAACTGATTGAACTTCTCAACTGTCCAATTACGTTTTCATCGGACTAGGGTTATACTCGTCAAGGACTATCCTTGTCAATCAGAGTTGTATCTAAAAATATCGTTGTACCATCATTATACCAGATAAAAATGGACCGATCCAAAAATCTTAATTAAAAAAATACCAGCACGAGGCTGGTATTTGTGGTTCTTATAGGTCAGTTTTCTCAATGAGCATAACGTGACCATTTACAGGTACTTCGTAGAATGCGAAGCTTGGTACATCTGAGATGTAATATTCTGAATTATCTAGTACATACTTAGAACGAAGTTCATCAGTTAGTAATTCAAATGGGATATAGAAATCACCATTTTCTAGTCCAGTATTAACTTTCACTAGATTAGCACCAGTAAGAAGTTCTTTAACTCCAGAAGTACGTGTTTCAGTACGTTCTTTGCGTGAAGCATGAGCGGTTAGAGCTTCCCAATCAATGATAAGATTAACTTCATCTTTCAATGAGTTGAAATCCTGTTCCATGTCAAGTAGTGCTTTGCGAATCTTAGCAGTACTGTCACGTACAAAGGTATTGTGCTTATTCACACGATTCAAGAACTCTTGAACTAAATCGCGATCTAGAACCTGATGTAGTTCAGATACGAATTGAGCAGTAATAGCAGGTTGTTCTGGTTTCTCAATCCATCCAGTATCCAAGCTATTCATCATATCATGGAATTTCTGAATCTTCTCAATTGGAGTATTGGAACCTTCCAAGTACTTGATTAGTACTGTAGTAGGTGTGAACAAATCCCATCCAACGATGTTATGAGAAGCAGCATATTCATCGAACTTGCCAAAGCTGATTAGAGCAACTTTAAGTTCAATGGTTTCAACTACGGTATCACCAATACTGAACTGAGCAAGTTCTTCTTCAGTAAGAGGTTCATGGTTTTCTGAATCTGGTGCTGACGCAGTATATGTGTTGTTTTCAGATACTTCAAAATCAACATCTGCTAGACGAATCTTAGAACCACCTAGAATGGTTTCTTCACCATCTACTTTCATAACGTCCAGTAGTTTTTGCATTTCAGCAATATTACGTTCACGACCAGTTAATAGTGATAGTGTACGTTCTGGTAATTTATATGGTTTATCATTAGCGATAGCATCTAAATCTGAAATTAGATTTGCTATATCTTGTGATGTTTTGTCAGTAGGTTGACTGTTGATGAAGTTCAACCATTGTTCATGTCCAGGGTGGCGTGGACTACCTGGATGTGTAGGATCAGATGCACCTGGAACTACAGGAATTTCAGTACCTTCAATATCCATACGCAATGCTTCTTCCATAGTTAGGTTCTCACCTAGTACTGAACGAACTGATTGCATTAGTTCTTTAAGAATATCTTGTTCAGAACGATCTGACTTCTGTAGTTCAACTAGATTTTCTTGTAAATCAAAATCGAATACAAATTCAGCTAGATTCTGATCTTGGATATTGTAGTAATCCATCACTGATTGAATTTCAGAAATATATTCAGCATTCCCAATACGAATGTTATCAACTAAAAATACATCTTCAGAAGGATGATTTTCAATATCAACCATTAATTCTTTATAAGCATTGTCTAGTTCAGAAAACGCATCAAGAATTTCACGCATTTCTTGTACTTCTTTTTCTTGACGTACAGCAGCATCTACAACAGCATTTTTCTCAGATTCAATGATAAGTTCACGAACTGCTTTTAGGTTATCACGAATTTCCTGAATTTGTTCTTCAGTAAGTTCGTCATCTGGTGTACTTGGTTCTGGTGCTTCAGAACGAGCAGTTTGAAGAAGACGGACAGTACCGGTATCTTTGTTGTAAGTACTATAATCAATAACAACATTACATTGTTTCTCAATTAGTACTAGACCTTTATCAGTACTGATTGATACAAGACCATCGTAAGTACTAAGTTGACCTAGTTTGAATTCTTTAGTCAAAAGATAATCAATTTCTGGATCATGGTCAAAAATAATAGCCATTGCTGCTAGTGGTTCATCGGATTTTTGTTCAGCAAATGCTTCCTGTACTGAACCTTCAGTATATGCTGGGTTATCTTTAACAATATCTTCAACGACATTGATTAGACTGAATTCTTTACCATCAACTTCTAGATCAAACGTTGCTAATCCTTCAGTTGGGGTAGCTTCGATGTACATAATAGCATTCTTAGGCGTTACTGAGTAACGAATGATGCTGACATTTCCAACTTCAGCTTGAAGCTTGTCTTTCAGTACTTGAACAGAATTGATTCCTTCAATGTTAACTAGTACTTGAATAACGGATTTAGTATTAATCATATAACACTCCATGTTGTATAAAAAAAAGGTAGAACTATTTATAAATTTGATCATTCTTTGATCAGTTCGATTCTTTGAGGACAGTTCTAATATCCTCGTAACTTGCACTAAGCCAGTCGAACCCTTCTGGCATTATAACTCTACCGTGATATTCATAGTAATGAACGAAGGGTAAAGTACTTTCTTGTAATAATTTGGCTATAGCTGGATTATGAGCAATCTTAGTTACTAACATATTCTCCATGATTTCTAAATCTTCATGGGATAATCCGAGAACATCCAGCCTATCATCTCTATATTTACGTCCAGCTTTTTTCGCTTCAAAACCGTGTAAGGGTCTAAGGTCGTCGTGTTGTTGTCCTGTAAGATACCAGTACCAGAATGCTTCAGCACTGGCAAAGTAACCATAAGGTTCATAGACGAAGGGGGAACGTGCGAAGTTCGATAGTAGCCGACCTAATTCAGTTCTGGCTTGACTATAGATGTTGATGTGAGTTACACCATCTTCTTCAGGATCGTAAATGGGGGTTGTATCAAATTCAAACATTTTACTTCCATGCGAAAAACCCCTCACTTGGAGGGGTTCAGGGTATTAATATGGGTCTGAGTTGTGGTTTTCTTCACCAGGATTACCACGAGTGCGGTTAATGTCAATATAGACACCAGCGGCATTCTTGGCCTGGCACTGATCCATCCACCACGAGTACTGCGTCTGAGCATTCGTGATCATACCTTGCGTTGAGCAAGAACCCATTTTGTACAGTTTAACTGAACAAACCAGCGTAGCGATAATAACTGCCGCAAGCATGGTTTTCAGGAAGCGTTTCATGTTATCACCGATAACAAGAACCCAATCATCCTTTAACCAGTACTTCGCGAACAGGAACCATACACCGAAGTTCAGAAACATAAACAACAGTACTACTAACAGATACTTAATCATTTTTAGACTCCCATTGTGAGTGATCCATAATCCACTTTATGCGTTTTTGGTTCAAGTGGGATTTGTTTAAATACATTTCATCAATAAAATCACTATGTGATTCATTGAATGGAAACATATGATCTAAATCTTCACTTTTGAAGATTTCTTTCAATTCAGAATACTTACTGGATACTGAACCTTTATCCACCGAATCATTATTCAGAAGATAATCCATCCACATACGGCACAGGCCATTACGTGTGCTGAAGATTTCATGCGATGGAGTTCCTTTATTGAACCAATGAGTATAGTCGCGACAAAAGTTTGTCATTACCGTAGACTGTTGCATGAATTATTCCTCAGTACTGAAACATTTAGCGGTTACGATAGTAAGACTACCATTAGCAAACCGATTCTTAGCTTTAGGTAATGACGATTTTTCACAGGTTTCAACATCCACTTTAAGTGGAATTTGAACTGTAGTTGGATTACCGTTTAATGACAAGATAAGAATTATGATTGACATGTTGGCCTCACTTAATTTATTAACTTGATGCTAGTGTAACAGAACTCTCAGGATTCGTCAAGCACTTTTTCCAAAATTCTCAAACAAATCTATTAGAGCCAGTACTGAAATGTCATCTTCAACAAGATCATGAGTAAACGCTTCAGGTGAATCTATTTTAAACCATTTGCCGTTAACAAGCAAGTCATTATCATGAAAAACAATGCTATGAATAACTTTCTCTGAATGAGATAAATTATGATACCAGTTCTCAACAACTTGTAACTTAACAATACGATCACGAGTACATGTAATAGTTACGTGGTATGAAGTTAAACTTGGAGTACTTAATGAACCAGTACCGGTATATGATGTAACCGTATAGACAGCAGGTAACGTAGTTATTCCAGGCTGAGCCATTGATGATAGAGATGGTGGCATAGGCGGTGGAGAATTGTATTGTTCAGCAGATTCAGCTTTCTTAAATTTGTAAACATTAGGTTGTGGTTTACTTATAGTAAGATTATGGAACAAATAATCTTCCGCATAATCCAGTACATCAAAATTACATTTCTTAATAGTTTCAAGTAGTGATTCAACGTCTTCGAACCAATCCTTAAAGGGTATTTTTCTTTCCATATTTGCTCCATGCGAAAAAGCTGCCCCGAAGGACAGCTTTTGTATAACTTAGTGAAGTTTAATAACTTCCTGGCGATGCGTTTCGAAAGCTTTCGCGGTACGGTCATCAGTTACGATGGTACACAGCTTTTCGATGTTATTGCCTGGGTATTTAGCACTCAAGAACATGCTTGACCAGACACGACCACGGAATTCTTCGTAATCGGAACATACATCAGTTTTCTTATTTTGTGCGTTCTTAAACGCTTCACGTCCAGCATCAATCGTCACCATCAGAGTTTCATACATCTTAGGTGACAGGTTCGGCATGTTTTGCTGAACGAAAGAACGAATATAGGTTTCGTCTTTGTTGCGACCTTCAAAGTACGCTTTCAGCGTTTTCTGAAGATCTTCAGCATACATCGCTGGAATCTGAGCTTGTTCCTGTACTTTCAGAGTATAGGTGCTCAGTTGAGTTTGACTTGCCTGATCGTTACGTTTGATGTTCGTTTCAAACGCATTGGCCTTGTTGTTTACGCTGGTGTACGTACCAACAACACCCAGGAAGCCCAATACCAGTACTACCACTGTAGCGATGATGACTGCTGTTCCGAGTTTCATAGATCTACTTTCCTCATGTAATTACCGACGACAATTGATGATACCGCAGCTAAGATTGAGCAGAGAATAACTACCCACAAGCTAGGTTCGAGTTTGTATTTCAGGTATTCAAATTCCGCATTAGGCAGACGTTTGAAGTCCTGATTAATATCTTTCACTAAAATCTGAACTAAGTCAAGTGACATTTGTTCAGACATAGCATCCATACGCAGCTTACTATGAAGAAGTTCATTATTAGAACCTTGAGCGAATGAAGTACTGGAAAAGTTACGAACTGAACCAGTGTCATCTAACGCAGCGAACATAATAACGTCATTCTTCTTACCACCACGCCACTTACCGAGGATCGCTTTCGGTAACTCAGCATCTTTGACAGGATACAGTACAAGCACGATGTTAACTTGCTTAGCTGCCCCCATGTCACGGAGTGCCGAGTTGATGTAGTCATTATAACCCTTGACTGGCTGGCTCGTCAAGTTCAAAACGTGATTTACCCGATAATAATCGTATACTTCAGGATACTCAGGCAAAGACTTTTTGTATTCTTCAGTATAATCACGTTGGTATTCTTCTTCATGGAATAACGATTCTTTGTTACCCAGGAGATAGTTAAAGTACGTGTGTTCAGTACTGGCAGGATCACCAATCTGGATCATATTCCAGCGTGGAGGAACTGCTGTACCTTGACGGTTAACACGTTCAATAGTATGCGAATCGACTGATGTTTTTACACGCCAATCAACTTCATATAAGTAATCAAATACTTTATATGATTCACATGACTTTTGACGTTTACCTTTGCTATCACGGTAGTAAGTACACTTCTCATGCCACGTATAATGTTTACACGAACTGCTTTGAGAGTTACACCATTCTACATCACGTGATTTGCTCAGTACTTTGCCGTTTAAAATCTCAGTGTCAGCCATTGAAGCATAGACGCTTGCGTAGGTAACACCCATCATGATAGCAATACTAACACATACTGCGAAGAAATGATAGATACATTCTTTAGTAGTAATATCGTGTTGGTACTTGTATTTCATGATGATCAAAATCAGTAATGCTGGTAAAGCAATAATGAAGAAGTTCATGATTTAGCCCTATTATTGGATAACAGGGCTATTCTAGCATTAAGCGGCGGGTACGTCAAGCGGTTTTACAAGATCCAGCATGTAACGAGTCATCAGCGATTCTTTCGCTGCATCGAACACTGGATTGTGTAAGCACAATGGGAACATAATGTCAAGAGAATCTACTTCTTCGACAAATTTATCCAAGTGCGGCTGAATAGCTTCCTTCATTGCTTCTTCTTGTTCTTTTGATAAAAGCATACGAAGGGTACGCACGTTCTGAGGTGATGTGTAATTCCACAATGTACCTTCACCGAACATTACACGGTGATTATCTTGTAGAATGCTACAATCAAAATGGCAACCATTACCAAATACTTTAGTACTGAATTTTGGTTCATCAGAACCGTGGAGGAACCACTTCAGAATACTTGGAATGTTGGTAGATTCATAAACAGTACCATCCCCACGAAATGCGGTTGGACGTTCAAGTTTGAATGATTTCTGCATTTCACAAAGTGCCAGAGGGAATTCTTGAGCACAGGCATTAAACCAGAAATCCATAGTACGGGCATCTACCTTCAGACCTAGATCAAGTTGTTCTTGAATAGGAAGTTGAATGTATAACCAATCCATTTCATGGGTTAGTACTTCAGGGATACGCACAACTGCGTAATTGGGGATTACAATATTATAACCTGAGTTCTCTGGTGTTGCTAGAGTCTCAATATCAATAGTACACATAGACATTATAGATTAACCACCTTATAATAAGTTTTTACTACTGTTTTTTCATGTTTTGTTACGAATGAAAATACAGTATCTTCATATTCATAACCTTGGTAATAATCTCCAGTACGTTCAAGTTCTGCTTGAACAAATACTTCTAAATCTACAAATCCGAAAACCATAGTTTTATGAGAACGACGGCCTTCATCTTCCCATGCGGTTTCTTGTAAAAGATTATATTTAATTCCTTCGTCACCCCATTTACCTTCTGGATCATCTTCATAATCCATTGAATCAATAAGTTCACCGAGTTTAGTTAGAAGTTCTTGTGTATATTCCATACAAATTTTCCATAAGAAAAAGCCCCTACATTGAGGGGCTTTTGTTTTTTAGCTTTTGTGGATTATTTTTTCTGAGCAATCTCGCGGAGAGCATTTTTCAGATCATCATCCATCTTAGCCATAATGAGAGCGGCTTTCTTACGCTCGTCACGACCAGCTTGTTCAATACGCATGGTATCGTTGATACCATTCAGCATATCGGTTTGGATTGACTGGAGGGTAGCCAGGTCAACCACGCCACGCTGGTTCGCTGCCGCTGCGTCTTTCATATTCTGAGACACGGTTTTTGCGTTATCCTTCAGCAGACGGTTAGTTTCGTTGTCGATCATGTTCGACAGTTCGTTATCTTTCTTCTGCTGGAGACTGATCAGAGAAAGACTCATGTTGTTTTTCCACGCTGGGATAACAACGGTGTTGAGAGATTCGAACTTCTCAACGGTGTTCATGTTAACTTTACGCATTGACGCAATTTGCGGTGCGGTCAGTTTAGAAAGCTGTACCAGACGACGCAGTTTATCAGCCTGTTTATCCAGTGCGTCAGTCAGCATACGCTGTTCATCCAGCACGTTCATTGGAGTATCAGGGTTCGCCATCAGTACTGCCAGTTTTTGTTCTTCGATGACCTTAACATCATCAACCGATTCCAGAATTGCTTCCAGTTCATGGAGATATTCGATGTTAGCGGTATATGCGTTGTTCAGCCATACTGCTTCGCCACGCATACGGTCAATACCAGTTGTCAGAGTACCAGTGATTTTCTCAATCTGGTCTTTGCTGGTTTCGAACTGATCCAGTACTTTCTGTTTGGTATCACCAAAGATGTTCCAAACACGAGACAGCAGACCGGAACGTTGTTCACCCAGGCGAGTAATGTCAACTTTGCGGGTCAGTGTCAGAATGTTAGAAATACCTTCACCGAGTTCGCCAGTATCGGCAACTTTTACTTTAGACAGAATTTCTTCTGACAGTTTACCGATGTTCTGACCAGCATCAGAACCGAGTGTGTGAATGTTCGCTACGGTCAGTTCCATAGTCGCACCCTTCGCATCACGCAGTACTGGCAGGTTCTTTTGACCTTCAGTAAATTCTTCCTGGTCAAAGGTTTCCGGTTCACGCTGTTTAGTCGCAGCGGGTTTACGCTTACGCGGCTGAGCTTTCTTAGGCTGAGGCTGAACTTCTTCGAAACCGTTGTTTGCGTCGTCAAATGCCATGATGGTAATTCCTTCATTCTAAGTTAATTGGGAGATTGCTGTCTTGTTGAGATACATAGTACAGCAATCTTCAGAGTTCGTCAAGGATTATTTTCTTAGTAGTCGCCTTTTTTCGCTTCAGCTTCGGCATCAGCTTGGTCAACCGCATCAATATAATCCTGTACTGGATCAACTGGTTCGTCGCTTGATTCAGTAGGAGCATTATAACCGTTATTTGACGGCGACGCAACTACATTTTCACGATAAGCCAGGCCACGGATGATATTAACAGTTTCATCATCGACACGTTTAGATGCCTGATTCTGAAGTTTAACAATCAACAGTGGAACTACCACTTCCTGTACTTCTTTGAGCTTGCTCAAATCGGACAAGAACTTTTTGTGAATCGTGGTAAGTGACATTTCCGAGATTTCGGTAGTCGCACGAATTTTCATCAAACGTTCCTGACGCAATTCAAACTCATACGGATCTTCATCAGTCGCAATAACATACTGACAACCAATGATACCGTGCTCAACGCGATCTTTGATTTCACCGATATTACCCTGAATGCCTTTAAAGACTTCAGAGATACCGCTAAAGCGGTGCGGGTCAACCGATACTGCGTTGCGTAAAGTACTGAGAATAGTACTCAGATCTTCCTGTTTAACTTCGATAGCTTTTGTGCCACCGAACATACGTTGCATGAACGTTGGTTTCAGTGGGAACATACCTTCGAGTACAGTAGTCAGGTTGTTCATAACACCGTGAATGTAATCACTGTTATTTTTCAGAATCTGAACAAGTTTAATTTGTTCTTCTGACAACGCTTGAGTACTGACAGTAATTTCCTGAGAACATACTTCGAAGTTTTCAACCCAATCCAGTACTTGCATCGGATGGAACTCTACATTTGCTTTCATGCCGATAATGGCTGGCAAACGAGCATCATTCTCACTCAGTTCTTTACGCTCGAATACAATCGGGGCCGGAATATCCGGTGCTGATGGATTGTTATTCTGAAGTACTACAGGTTTAGCTTTCCCATCGAGAAAGTCCTGATACTCTTGCTGTAAGCGAGGAACCGGAAGGTCTTCAATGCGGATTTTACCAAAGTAAATATCATCCAGCATCATTTCGAGCACACGCAGACGAACGCTATCATAGAAGATTTCGTTCAAGTTCAACGGGCGTACATCAAAGATTGGCATACCCGTACCATCATAAGTACGGCTTACGATTACGTTGAAAATATACTTCTTCGCAACGTTCTTATCAAATACCTTCAGCAAACTATTGCGAACGTAGTTGTAATCGAATTCCTGAATCTCAATGTTAGAACGACCATCGTTGAAGAAATATTTTCCTTTCATGATTCATTATCTCGCAGTTAAATTAATAGGCTGGGGTGCATTATAGCACCCCAAAATGATTAACGCCAGGAAATTTTAGCAACCGAGGCGATTGCTTCAACTTTCAGTACGACGAAATCTTTATCGGCATTCTCTTGTGCGAGGCGAGCCGCTTCACCTTTAGCAACAGTCAGTGACATATGCTCTTTAGGAGTAGCAGACGCAGAGAAGCGACCAGTGTTTTTGTCGATACTAGCGACGATGTATTTTCCAGATTGCATTTATTTTACCTCTTTGTTATTGATTGTTTATTAACGCAGGATGCCTAAAGCACGCAGTTGTGCCAAGTCGTCTTCAGAAATACCAGCAGCTTTCAGTTGTTCGAGAACATTAACTGACTTGCGAGTACCTTTAGCGGTTGGGGTTGTTGCGGTGGTTTCAGAAGTTGCTGCTACCTGTACTTCCTGAACTTCAAGTACTGGATTAGTGTTTACTTCTTCTACGTTTGCTGGTTCATCTGCTTCTTCATGAACGACAGTAGCAGTAGTGCCAGTATATTCAGCTTTGCGTTTAGCACGACGAGCTTCGTACTTAGCTTGTTCTTTTGCTTCACGAGCAGGAGCTTGTTCAGCACGATAAGCAGCAACACGAGCAGCTTCAGCTTCAATGTTAGTCTGACGACGAACAGATTCACCTTTAGGTACAATGTCAAAGCTATCGTACAGACCTGGGATGATAGTCACTTCACCAGATTCGGTGTTGCGAACAATAGCATACAGCAGATCGGATTTGTCTACAGCACGAAGGTTCAAACCACCAACAGTACCAGACTCGTTCAGAACAGTCTGAGAATACTCTACCATAGACTCGTCATGAGTAATGGAGGTAACGTTGGTTGCTTTATAGGTAACGCCTTCGGTGTATACGAATAGTACAGTACTCATTTTCTTTCCTTTTTGTGATTAACTTAAAACATGAATCTTCCGAATTCATGAGGGTGATTCTACAGCAAGATTTCCGGCCTGTCAAGGACAAAAACGAAAAAAGGACGAAATTACGTCCTTTTAATATTCCAATGGAATTCTGTTACTGGTACGAACTGTTCCGGCATCGGAGTTAAGTCATACATCGTTCCATTTCTAAATTTTAGTATATACGTTCCGCTGAGAATAGCAACTGCTTTCTGTAAAGATTGCATCGCTCGTTCCTTCCAGAAGTTCTCATACGGCTCAGGGCAGTTTAAATGATCATACCTATACATGCCTAAGCTTGCCTGTATTAAACGCTGTGGAGCCTCGGTACGTCCATCTATAAGACTAGCACCATGCTGTACGGAAGTCCAGCCAGGAATGCCAGGTAATGAACAAAATAAATCAAAGTCACGAATACTTACACACATCTCTGAATCCACAATCTGATTGTGAATAACTGCTTCTTTAGCAGTCTTGTATAACTGGAAATCCATGTATACAGCTTTATTATCAATGATGTGTTGTAGTTCATCATATGTTGTCGGTACTGGTAGTTCAGGCATCATTTGTCCGAACACTTCCATACAGAAGATTCTCCACAATCCGTTAGTGAAAGCTATCTCTGATTCATATACTTCATCAATAAGAAATCTACCTCTACGGTATTTCTCATTGATGAATATCTTACGTGCCAGATATGCTTTCAGAACCATTTCAGTACTTACATCATCTCGATTAATATCATCGTAATTCTTTCCAATACGGTTAATCTCATAAGTTCTTACGTATAAACGCTTACTTAATCCTACATTACCAATTGAATGAATAGCTGTCCTTGTACTTTCGTGTAGTGCTATCAACATATTATAAATTTTCATTATCTTAGTACTACGTATTTCCCGTTAATACCAACAATGTATTCATTGCCAGATCTTAATACATCATAGTTCTCACCTAGAACCGCACTCAAACGAGTACCGTCTAATGTCATATCTTCAGATAGTAAATCTTTAACATAAGTTTCGTTTACAATACCTGAACCTTTACTATAATGTAATTCCGTTCCATAAACACTTTTAATCTTGATGCTTTCATTTACAATTTCAACATTTACTGCTGCGAAGTCAAAGAACTCTTTTAGTTCTTCTTCTGATACAAGTTCCATGTCATTTGTAATTTGATCAACATCTAAATCAATCGGGTCATTAACCCCGTACATCTGTAACTTCCAACCTGGATTTGGGCAGATGTTTTCAATGCTTTTCATTAGCTCTATTAGTTTAGCAGGGAATTCACCATTACGTTCAAATTCAACAAATACTTGATAGCGTCCATCAACGTTTGGTGTTTCGGCTGCTTCAGTATCAATTACGTCTACTGGTGAACGTTCAATGAATGAACTCAAATCATATGCTGCGTCAAAATTATCCAGTACTTGAAATAGAACAACAATGTTCGAATCATCAATCTTTGGAGTATATTCATCAACGCTGATGATTGGATGTACTAAATCTTTCAGTACTAATGGTCTTAATGCTCGTTCGTAAATTCTTTTAGTCATTACATGCCCCCTTGTGGTTCGTCAAATTGAATATCATCAGAACCCGCATTTGGGTCTTGTTGATCTTGCTGTTCTGGTTGTTGTTCAGGAGCAGCAGTTTCTTCTTCATTCATAGAATTACTGTTGAAATCAGAAGCCATCAATTTGTATTCATCGAAACTTTCAGGGTTAACTAAACGACGAGGAATTTGAAACTTCACTAACAGAATTGGTGTACGTTCATCTTTTGGTGTACTAAGGTTAGCAGCATTACCTAGAATGCTTTGCATATCATCATTGCTGCGTGGGTGCTCAATTGGGTGAACTTCCCAATCTGGACGAACAAAAATCTTTGTTCCTTGTTTTTCGAATATCTTCGTTGCTACAGGATCTGGAAATGTGTCATGGGAAAATTTAAGAGTAATTTCTACCCAATATTTGGAGACATTCGGCCCCTCAACAATTTCACCATTAATCCAGTTCTTATAAGCATACAAATCCATGTTATCAAAATATTCTTCAACGCCAAGAAGAATGTCTAATAAACCGTCTTGATCGTAAAGATTTTGAATTGCTTGTGAACTATCCATGTATATCTTTCCTTTAAGGTTACTTCTCGGTATGAGAATCGTAATAATATAACCTTATTTACTAAACAGAAAAGGGGATTACTCCCCTTTGATTGCTTCAGTAATATGGAAGAACATTTGACCCCAATCGTTAACGAATTGATACCGTGGATCATCAGTACTGTCAGCGTTATGAGAACATTTCAGTACTAGAGTATCTAAACCTAGACTTTGTGCTACATCAATATTAGCCAGATGATCATCAACTACAGTTACAATATCATACTGTTCTTTCAACTTAGCATAAGTACTGCGTTTAGATTGATAGTTTTCAAGGATAATTACATCGTCGAAAATATCACCGAACACATTAATCAGATTTACCTTACGCAGTACTTCACCATGTCCGAACGTACCACTTTTCGTAACAACGATAAAGGCTACATCTGGATTTTCACGACGAAGTTCTTTCATTGCTGGAACCGTGTGAATATCCATAGGCTCAAGCAATCCAAATTCTACACTGTAGAAGTTAAAGTTCTTAAGCAAATCCATTACCTGTTCACCATCACACTGTAACCAATCCTGAAGATTGTATTGCATTGGTTCGCCAACAGTTTCAATATCGTAGTATTTTTCGACGTACTTTTTAAAACCGCCTAGATGATTCAATAGAATCTCGTCACAATCTAAGATGACTGCTTTCTTTTTCTGGTTTGACATTATCTTGTCCTTTACATTTGGTCGTTACAGATCAAATCCACTTCACATAGTAATGCTGATAGGTTCATCTCGCGGTCAGAAACGGAAGCTTGTTTTACAACAGCATCACGAATCTTCACTTTGATCTTCATTTCTTTGATTTCGTCTTGTGTGAACATATCTACGTTACGGTACAGGAACGAAAAGAAGCCATCAATTTCATCTTCTGGAATGTTCTGTACGATTTGTTCACGCATCTGACGAATATTACCAGCTTCAAGAGCATCAATAATAGCCGCACGATAACTGGCAGTACTATCAATTGAGTCTTCAAGCTTAACTAGTTTACCTTTAACTACTGAGCTTTGCAACGTGTTTAAGGTTTTACGGAAATCAGGGAATGTACATTTAATGTACTTGTTCACCAAGTCTAGACTTTCTTCGGAATCCAGTTCTACACCTTCAGCCAATAGAATTTCAATAATACGAGTGGTGAAATCATCCTGATCATGTTTCTCGATTACAATACTTTGTACACGAGACAAAATTGGTTTAAGAATTTTGTGTTGTTCATTTGATGTTAGAATAAAACGAGCATTCTCGTGATAATCTTCCATAATACGTTTTAGTGAACCCTGAGCTTTCTGACCCATTTGTTCCATTTCTTCCAGTACGAAGATACGATAATCACCAAAAGCACTTAGACGAGCAGCAGCATCAATCTTTTCACGTACTGCGTCCATACCTTCATCTGACATATTAAGAATTGTCACGTCTGAAGGATCTACGAATCCATTCTCTACTAGACCATTAATTAGTACTTTAATAGCTGTAGTTTTACCAGTACCTGCTGGACCAAAGAATCCAATATGTGGAATTTCACCAGTTTCGATCCACTCTAACATTTTCTGCTTGAATGCTGGATTCTTAAACACATATTCATCAACGGTTCCTGGGCGATACTTTTCTGTCCATAGAGTGGTCATGCTTATTCCTTTTTAGTATTGTCTTCATTTATCCATTCTGGATAAAGTAATGCTGTAAATAATTCTTCTGTCATTTCTAACTGGTCTAACAAGTAATCCAACGAGTTAGATTGGTTCGGATATTCAGTACCGAATCTTCTTGCTTCTGAGGCTGTAACCAACATGAATTTAAATTGATCTTCATCAACTGTATAAACTCTACCTTTATTCTTTGGTGTCTGGAAATATAATTTACCAGAAGGATTAGTACTTACCAGTTCTACATCATAGAAATTAAATTTTCCGTTTTCTACACTCATAAAATTCCGACAAAAAGAAAGCCCTGACTAAGCAGGGCATAAATTAGTATCCTAGACCTAAGAAGTCTGGACGTTCATCAGCAGCAGCGATAACGCCTTTCGGATAATCAACTAAATTTAAAGATACTTCATCAATAGTAATTGTTCTACTCCAACGACCATGAGCCACCAGAATCCAATCACCAGGTTTCAATTCAGTAATATCTTCACCAACGGAATATACCTTAGCCCAACGACTATGTACACCACGTACAGTACCGTCATCATCACGAAGGACAATACCGGATTTTAATTTTTGTTCACCTGTATCTAAATCTGATACAAGGACTTTGCCTTTACAAGCTGTAAGTACTTTCGACTCCATTTGAATATCCTTATTCTTGATCAGCAGCGTCATCTTTAGTTTTCGCACGTTTAACTGGTGCTTTCTTTTCTTCGACTGGTTCTTGTGGTTCAATCTCGAATTGAGCATCATCGAAACCTGTATCTGCGAAGTCAAAAGTATCTGGAGCCATTGAATGGCTTTGATGCTCTGGACTAATATCAGGTTTCTGTAGTTCACGTTCACGTTCAGCTAATAGATCTTCACGCTTCTTAATAACTGTGCCGCCTCGACCGATAATATCACCACGTGCGTTCATATTGGCATTGCCAATAGCTACACTATGTTGGTGCTGGAACTTCAACATTTCCATATCGATCTTCTGACCGCGATAGCTAGTGTGTTTCTTCATAAAAATCCCTTTTCATTTGTAGGTACATTATACCATAAATTTTGTTACCATTTCAAAAATTCGTTAACATCTAAGTCGTATTTAATAGAATCTACCATGTGTAGTTCTATCAGGAATAGACAATAGCTGCTTACTGAACTTCCACGACCTAAACCCCAAAAGATATTATGTTCTTTTAGATAATCTACCAGCCATATCATACAGCGAAGCAGTTTAGTCATGTTATAGCTTTCATATAATCCCAATTCATACAGTACTCGTTCACGTTGAACATCAGTACTGCATAAATTAAGGAAGTAGTCTTCTAGATTGATTTTATCATAAGCTGAGTCATAACGCCATAGTTCATGATTCCTATCATGCTCTATAGTGTAATCTAGCATACGTTCTTCTAATCCGAACTTACGACAATTATCGTTGAACTTCAATCGTTCAGCTTCGTCTTGTTCGTTAAGCTGGATATAACTTATATCAGCACCGCAGTTGATAGCGTACACAACTGCGTTTAGATCTAAGCGAACGTCACCATCCTCGCTTATAGTTCGATTTCCTTGTACTTTCATTCTTTTTGTCTTCAGTTCCAGTGTTAATATAACTGTCCGAATCAAATACAGTTTTGTTGTCTGCTTCTTTCTGTTGAGCTTCTAAGTCAGATTTAGCCTGACGAGTTCGAAGTTCTTCTTCGCATGAGCGAATAACAGAGAACATTTGCTGTATAATTTCGTACTGTACACCAGCAGAACGTGCTGATGAAATACGCATTGAGACTTCATTGATTTTATCATAAAGCTCTTGATTGCTTAAAGAAGAAGTATCAAAAAATGGATGGAACATACACATCCCCCTTATTGAAATAGATTTGGCACTTTTAATGTTGCCGTAAAGTTTTCACGCTCATAACGAGCATTATCTTGAACATAGTAACTAAATTCTACCCCTGTAACTTCGAACTCATAATTCAATAACGCACCATGTTCATTATTCTGAATTAGTGTGTTGAAGAATGTTTCACCCTGTCCTGGCTGTAAGTAAGCAACTACAATTCCAGGGAAGTATTCGGCTTGAATATTATCTTCGATATAAGGATGGTTCATGAAGCGTGGTACAGTATCTATCATTTCATCTGATAGACCACCAATAGCATCAACTACGATTCCACGGTTATTTAGATCTGTAGGGTCGGTTAGCAAGTTAACGGTATCTTCACCAAGAACTAGATATACGTTTTGACGTAATCCAAAGATTTCAGAAATGATTGAATTGCTATAATCAGTATACACAAGTGGATTCAAACTAAGACTTACTTGAGTTCCTTCAGGGTGTACTTCTCTGTATAGTACATCATACAGTACGTTTCCTGCGTTGTCAAGGGCTGAACGAACTTTATAGTTACCAAGTACTAAACGGAATGATCCGTCAGGCGTTGGAGCACCACTAGTTGTGTTCACTATACCATTACGAATGTTAGTAACAGTTTGTTTAATACCAGGCCAATTATGAGTTGTGTCCACATAGTTTTCTTTTAGAAGAATACGAGGAACTTTACGAACACCATAACGAGGATCAGAAGCACGATAGTACTGAGCTTGACTGAATGCTGTAGTACTGATGGTATTGAACCAAGTACGTTCCATTGTCAAAGATGGTTGAATATCAGCACTGATAAAGTTCTGACCGAAACCGCGAACAATTGTAATGTTGAAACGTTGGGTTAATGATTTACCATTTTTTCCAGTTGCTACTACATCGAACTCTAATTTAATATCATCGTTCGCTGAGAAGTCTGTGCTTAAAGCATACGCAGTACCAATCATAAATCCATCAGCACTTAAATCTAATCCGTACTTACGAATATCATTCGGTGAAGTACTTTCATTGATTTCGTATGTGATTAAGTCAGAACCACTGGCAACAATTTTAGGATACACAGTATGACCAAAATATTCACCTACGTGAATTGTACCTAAATTAGCATCAGTTTCAAATGAAATATCAGTACCAGTATCCCCATTTAAGATAATACGGAATATTCTAGTATTGTTGATAATACCTGAACCTAATGATTCATTATAAATTCCTAAATCATACCATTTTGTAGCATCATATGAAATTACCGGATTACCTTCAAATACATCTTCTGATACAACATAAGGATATATGGTAGTATCTTTTAATTGATATAAATGACCGCTGATTGGTACATCATGAAAATCAGAAGTATCAGTTGGAGCAATCCAAGTTTGATAAGCACGGAAACGTTTACCGACATAATAAGCATCAGCTTCAGTACTGTAATAACGTTTAACTGAAACTACTCGAATTTTGATATAAGCATCAATTGGGTCTGAATCATAGAGCATAGTCTGAATAATCTGACCGTTGTTTCCATTGAATTTTAAGCCAGTATTAACTAAGTTGCCAGTACTGTCTTTAACAAGTAAAGGAACTTCTTCTAATAGACCATTACTTAAATCTGGAACTAAAATTGTTCCTGAACCAGTAATATTAGTACTAGGTTTTTCTGAATCAAGAATAGTCAGTACTTCGTAAGCTGGCATGAATACATTAGTAGCACCGTTTATTGATTGACTTTTACCGAATGCTTGAACGAACAAGCGACTTTCAGCACCATAACCTACACCACCAATGGTGTATAGATTAGAACCATGAGTTGTTAATCCTGGTGTTAGCCAAATTTCGTTAGTGGTGTTATAATTCAAAGTACTTGAAGTTGTTCCGAGAACACCGCTCGGTAGCGTATTTGCTATTTGACCATCTAGCAACGTAATTACGTTGATACTGTCAATATTGAATGTTAATGATTCTGGACCATCCCATATTCCATCTTGTGGACATTCTATCTTAAAGTAATAAGCATCAATATAAGATACAGAACTTAAATCATATGATTTAGTACTGAATTTTACTACATGCGTACCTTGAGTAGTGGATACTCCAGTTCCTGCGTTGCCAATTGGAACTAATGAAGAAGTACTTTCACCTACACTAACTATAAAATCGCGTTCTTCTAAAGTCTCACCAGCACCGACGATGTTATAAGTAAATTCCAAGTACTGGTCATCAGTTAAAACATAAGTATTATCGGTAGAAGTTGATTGACTCTTTTTCAAGCGTAGTCTAAAATAGGTGGTTTGTCCTTCTTGTATTGTATTGGTGTCAGCGATCAAATCCCATTGGGGTTCGAAGTTTGCCATATCTAATCTCCAAAACATAAAAAGCTTTGTCGTATTTATTCTATGGGCTTAATTAAAAATAAAGGACGCCGAAGCGTCCTTAAAAATTATTCATCATCATCTTTATAGACGATGTTCATGTTACGAAGTTCTATGAGTTCTTCTTCGTAGATTTTCCAAATCTTGTCATGATTCTCTAGCAAATCATTGTATTCATCCATCTTCGCTAAGGCATCTTCAATTTCTTGATTTACCTTAACGTAGTTTTCTTTAGTCCAACGATACGCCGCGAAGTTCACGATGTTCTGTACGTTTTCCTCGGATGCTTCAATTTCAGCATTCAATGAGGTTACAAAGTCAACAACTTCCGCACGGTTCTCAAATTCTTTAATCTTAACAGTCATGTCGTTTTCAAAACATTCTTTAACCAGAATCTTATAACGCACTTCTGCGTCAGCATCGGCTAGAAGTTTCTCATAACGCTTGATGTAGTATTTGAATCGGAACTCAACGAAGTCCGAGATTATATCTTGAACAGTGTTGTAACTTTTTACTTTTCCGTTTTCACCTAAAACATTGAGGGTATGTGCCAATTTTGTTGAAATGTCAAAATACTGAAGCACATCCATTTCTGACCATGAAGCCGAAAGACCACGTGGTAGTTTTATGGTAATGTCAACCTTACCAGAACTGTTATCATCGTAGCTACGGATTTTACCTGAATCTTCCATTGCGATCAAGTCCTCAACGAATTTTTCTAGTTTCATACGTGGAGCTAGACCAGTAATACGAACAGTACTTGCATCGATTACTTCAGCTTTACCGAAGAAAGTATACTTACCTTCGCCACGGTCTTCAACATAATCGTTCGCACCATAACTTGCGTAGTACGGCATCATTTCTAAAAGTTCTTCACCACGGATAGCACGGAGAGTGTTCTCAATGATTTCGTTCATACGATATGGGAAGATAAAACTTTTATACGCTGTCGCAGTACCATCAACGCCAAGTAGTGCTAATGGAATAATTGGTAGGAAGAACTTAGGTTCCATTGTAGTACCGTCATAGTTTTCCTGCATCGGTACAACATCCATATCACGAAGTACTAAAGCTTCGGTGAGTTTGGTTTTCTTCACATATGTATAACGTGGGCTTGCTGGTTCAGGGTTAACCTGAGTACCAAATCCACCACGCTTACCAATAAGTGGATAGTTGTTCACAACTGGACTTGCTAGGTTCTGTAGAGTACCACTAGCAGAAGCATCACCATGAAGATAGATACCATCACTAATCATACGACCAGCACAAGATACAGTTTTGATTTCACCACTTACTTTACTCAAAGTGAAGATAGCTTTACGCTGTGAGTTTTTGAAACCATCAATCCCAGGTAGAGCACGATCAAAAGTACTCAAAGCATATTCTAGGGATGATTGGTTGATATAGTCTGAGCTACCATAGCCTAACAGAGTTAGAGCATTAGGTACAATCTCAGCTTGGGTTTTCTTTGTTGATTTACGCATTTCCTTTGCCTCTTTGCTAATACGGGGAACTCCTGTTCCCCACTAATAATTATGCTGCTTCTTGCTCACGTGTCCAATCTTTACGGTCATCAGCACGTTCTTTGTTGAAGATCAAATCTAGGGTTTCTCCTAGTGATCCATCATCAGTAATCGCTACTGCTACACCATTGGATAGTGCGTCACGGAAGTTTGTTACTTCTAGAGTACCAAGACCTTTCGCACGTGTTGCTTTCCATCCTTTCCATTCTTCAGGATTGTATTCATGGACGTTATGACCATAGAAGTACTTCGATTCTTTACCTTTCTCAAGGATGATGAACGGAGTCTTGAAGATATAAATGAATGGATCTTCTGGATCAGAGAATAACTCAGGCCAGAATTTGTAGAAGAAGTTAACCACAAGAGCACCGATGTTCTTACCATCTTCATCTTCGTCAGCACAAATGTATAACTTGCCGAAGTTCATGTTAGCACGAACGGCACGTTCACCTGGAACTAGATTCAATGATGCCATAATGTCATGTATCGCTGATGGTTTATCAGCAGTACCCATTAGGTCTTTAGTTTTCTCTTTACCGTTTACGTTCTGGATTTTACCACGTAGTGGAAGAATACCATGAATTTCAGAGTTCCTAGCAGCAGTCATTGAAGATACTGCGGAATCACCTTCTGCGATTAGTAGAATACATTTAGAACGATCAGTACCGTTAGCATCACGCAATTTAGCAACTTTACCTTTCAGTAAACGTTTAGCCATCTTACGATCTTCATCGGCATCTTTCTTGTTTGTACGTTCAGCACAACGAGCATAAATTTCTTCTACCCAATCGTTATTTTTCTTAACGAGTTCAGCAAAGAATTCATCAGTCATTGCGTTCTGTACTGGTTTAATGACATTCTCATTAGTTAGCTTAGTTTTGATCTGAGAGTTGAATGTTGGAGTATTCATCTTAGTGACGTTATAAATCAACAAACCTTCTTCAATATCAGAACGGTTAGGGGTCATTTTCTTTTGCTTAGATTTACGTTCTAGGGCTTTAATCACACCTAGTGCGAACTTCTGTTGGAAGGTATCTAAGTGAGTACCACCTTCGAGGGATGGAGCGTTGTTAACAAGACCTTGCATATGTAGGTTCTTGCTAAGACCATCAACTACACCAGGGACAATATAGAAAGTACTGTCAAAGCCAGTTGTACCGTCTTCAACTTTCAATGTCATAGTGTTTTTGTGAGAAGCAAATAGACCTTTCTTCGGAACAACAATACGTTCACCATTCAAGAAAATCTTGTACGATGGGTTTGCTGCTGCGATTTCTTTCAGGATACTAAACACGAGTTCAAGTGGTAAAGTATGTACTTTGAATACTTCTTTACTGATTTTGAATCGTACTGTAGTACCAGTCTTTTCTGCTTGTACTTTACGAATACTTGGTTCATTAATTCCAAGTTCAGGGAACATTGCTGTACCTTCAGTGAACTTCTGAGTGAATTTATATGTACCATCATATTCAGAGTTGGCTTTATCGGTTTTGTACGGTTTACCTGCACGATGAATTTCGAGTTCAGCTTTCTCAGATACGATCATAACTACTGAACCGCCTAAGCCGTTCATCCCGATAACGTTAGTACGTTCATCGTCGTTAAAGTTACGTCCAGTTTTCATTTCGGTTAGAACCATAGTACAGACATGTTTCTGTGTTTCTGGTACATAGTCGATTGGAATACCACGACCGTTATCGCTAATTTCGAATTCAAGTTCATCTTGATTGTACTGGACTTTCAATACTGGATCGCGTGTTCCAGCTTTAACGAATTCGTCCAATGAGTTATCCACGATTTCGCGGAAAGATGTTAGTAGGGCAGGAACCCAACCTAAGTTTTGCACGTTGAACCCTTCTTCTCCAAAAAGAAGTACAGGTTGTTCATGTTCTGATTTCGAACCCAAATACATTTCAGTACGGATACGAGCATGTTGATATTCAGTTAATTGCTGTACACCATGTTCAGCGAGAACAGAACTTTTCTTTTCCTTTGCCATTTCAAATTCCTTTTTGTTTCTTAGCCATTGCATTATAGCATAAATTGTTTCTTTGTTCCAAAAAAATAACGACGCATTTCTGCGTCGTCAGTATTTATAGTAGAACCAGTATAGCAATTATCACGTAATGTGTCAAGTGGTGAGCCATCTGGTCAATACCTAAGTACCACCAGAATTCTGGCTTACTGTGATCAGTACTGCGAGATGCCTCAACTTTGATTTTATCAACAATAAAATGTATTCCAAAATCAAGAAGTGCTACCGCTATCACAACCGGAAGCGAAGCACCGACACATACGGCAATTAAGAACGTACCTAAAAGGTGCGTAGCCGCATGTGCTGTTAGTGGTAGTTCCCACCCTTCTTCTTTGAATTTACCTAACATGTAACGACCTTGGAAAAAGTAATCACATAGTAGATGTTTAATTTGGTACACGAATAGTAAGATAAAAATCGTGGTTATCATATTTTGCCTTTATTTGACTAGTAAAAGTTGGAACTGCGATTGTGGCGAACCTTCTTCATCACTCCAGTACTTATGGAACTTCTCTGGTGTAGCCTGTTGTAGTACTTCACCATTAGCAACCACATATACTTTATGTGACTGAATTAGTCTTTGCCAAAATTTTATGGCATCGTCTGATTGTAGGCGTCCACTCAAAATTGGAGTACCTTCAACTTTAACAATATCCATGAACATTTGATAAACTACACCTTTCACCGAACGGCTAGAAGCTGTTACATCAACGTTAAACCATCCTTCATCCACATGACCTTTAACTGTAGCAATTGCTTCTCCAGTATCATTGTCATATGCCATGTATCCATCATGACCACGATAAGTTGTCCACTCACCATGATCCTTAACTGGAGTCATGTTCTTTGGTGTATTAGCTTGTGCTTCCTTATCTACGTACACTTGTGGGTCCATTCCCATAAACGAATCATATTTAAGTGGCATTTCTTCTAGAACACCTTTATTAATTAGTTCTTGTTCGTCAGCATCATCCATATCATGTTCTAGTTCAGCATTTTGTACAATGTCTGCTAGACCACGCATACTTGATTCTGCCATAGCTGCTTCACCACGTTCTCTGCGTTTAGCAGTACGTTCTACATAATAAGCAAGTGATTCATCAAAATCAGAAATAGATTCTGAGTACTGTAATGCTTTGTTTATGTGACGTGGTTCAACTTCTGGATTGTAATATCCATCAAAAACTTTAGTGAAAAATTCTTCAATTTCTTTTTCAGAACCAATGAAATTATTTTCACCATCATCAATATCAACAGTATACATTTTTCCTGATGTTTGGCAAATAATTTTTGCTTTTACATCTGCCATTTGAACCTGGAAGAATCCTTCATCTTGAACATAATCATCAAATTGAACTTTGCGAGTACTGTCATTATTAAAGAAACCTGCGTTCTCATTGATATTCTCAACTGCGAATAACATACCTTCCAAGTTAGCATCCGGTGCGTTTTCTTTTTCAATTATATCTTGTAATGTTTGAATACCACGCATGTTTCCAAGATAGTTAACTGGTAATTTAGCCATTTGCTCTTTAGTAAAATCTAAACGCATTGGCTCTCCACCATCTGGTTTAACAAGGATGAAATAATCATCTCTGTGACCATGACGGAATACTAAATCATACGGTGTATAACCACCTTCAACTCGTAGTGTGAATTGTTCAGGATCATGAGCTTGACTTAGACCATGAATCTTTGGACGTTCACCGAATTCACGCCATACTTTCAAATATAAATCACCCATTAAACTATCACCAGCTTCAGGATATTCTTGATCACGATTAACTTCATGTCCGTCATCAATATTCTTTTCAGTACTGTCAAATTCGTGATTATCTTCAGCGTGTAATTCATTATCATAGAAGTTACTAACTTCACGATAAATCAATTTCATTGCCTTATTAGCACGAGCATCTTCTTTGTACTTTCTAAGTTCTTTTACTAGATTAGCTTGTGGGAATGATCTCAAAACATGTTGAATAGCTTTAGAAATATCTGCGTTCTTATTACCAGTTATTAAATCTGGATGTTCTTCAAGCCATTCATTAGCAAAGTTTGCTAAATCTTTAACTTGTGGACCAAATTCAATACCGCCACGATAGTACGCATCGGGATCTTGACCAGAAATATAATCAGGATGCTGATGTGCTTGTTGATCTTTTGGATTTAAATTTCTATTAACTACTTGTTGAATAGTATGTTGAAGTTCATGCTCAACTGTACCAATAGCATAATTCAAAGAACGAGCAACACCATCTAAATTAGCATTCTTAATATCTTCATAAGATGGAATACCTAAATCTAAATTATTTTGCGTTCCACGAACAGCACTACTACCACCTTTATCAAGGAACTGATTACTAATTTTCATCTTGATTGTAAGATTATTAATCAATTCTTTAGTACGAGGATTCTTTTTCAAATTCTCTGGCAATGAGTTATAAATTTCATTAGCATCAATATTCAAATTAGTACTGCTATTGATGTATTTCTTTAAATCAGCAGGTGTTAGTACTGAAGCACCATACTTACGTTGGAATCTACGTAGAAAATTTAGTAGTGCTTCTGATTCAGATTCTCTACCATTTTTTTGTAATTCATGTTGTTTCATCACACCCATAGTTAGAAGTACTGAACCAACATATTTTTGAACTTGTTTAAGTAATGTTTGTGGTACTTTAATAATACCAACACCACTAGCTTCATCAAGCTCTACTTCTTCTGAGACATGAGAAGGAAGATCAGAACCTTTCTTAAGGTTTCCTTCCTTCTCGTCAGCTTTATTAAAATCGTGAGCAACACTCATATCAATACCAGCATCTTTAGCAATGTCTGGATTATGTGCGGCAGCCGCCATTAAGTGTGCTTGTGCTTTGCTTTTACTTGGCATTATATATTCCTTAAATCTGACATGAACTCTACATACATAACATCCTTGTTAAGTATTTGTTCTATTTCCTCTGGATAAGAGATATAGTAACGAATCATCATCTGGAAAGCAACTAAGACTTGCTTCAGAGTCCATACGAATAATGTTTTGTCATCAAAGTGAACATCAACTTTGACATTAGTATCTTCTATTTTTTCAATACGGAAAGTTTTACCTAAAGTACTGAAAGTGAAATTCTCACCAACTTCAAATGGAACTTCTAAATGTTGAGCATCTTCTTGTAATGCCGCAATCACATCATTGATTGATTGGTCACTAACTTCTTTACGAGAATCTGTGATGTACTCTAAATCGTCAATAATATCAGCAGCATCGTACCATGTAATATCAGATAGGATACCAAAAAGATTAAGTACTTGTTTAGAGTTTAAACTTTCATTATCTTCGAAATCTGGATTACCACTACGAATTTTAAATCTGTAATTATCTTTAGAGAAGTTATTCTTGATTAAATCAATAATCCATTCATTGCGACCCTTACGGATAGTCAACTGTTGAATATCGCTCTTTGATGAACCACGTGCTGTTGTTTCATACGCTTCTACCTTATACATCAATTTGTATACGGTTAGCATAACGTCAACATTCGCTTCTAGTACTTCTTCAGGCAAATCTGTAGTACTAAAATCAATGCCATTCTCTTTAAGATTATCATAGAAAGGTGACACATACTTATAAACAGCACTTAATGCTTTCTTATACTTATCATGATGTTTCTTGTAAAGTACTGAAAGGAACTTACGAGATTCATTTGATTCCTGCATAGCTTTACCCAAAGCATCATTGATTGCTTTGTTTTTATCAGGATTTAACTCATTCTTCAGTGCGTTCTTTTCTAATTCAAGTTGAACCAGATCAATAACATTACCAAGTTGTGGGGTATATTCAATACCTGAACTATAGTAATCTGTTTTATCCCATTCATTACTGTAGTCATCATTCATTTTAAGTTGTTCATCATTTTTATTAATGAATGACAACGCCATTGATTGAACTGCGTGTTGTAGTTCATGGTAAGTATTACTCATGATTTTACTTGCGGTATCAAGGAATGAAGGCTTTGGTCCTAGACCTTTTGTGACAACAGTAACTAGTACTGAATAAGTTGATGTATTCTCTTGTGAACCACCGATACCCTGAGCATCAGTTAAGATCAATAGAGATAGTTTTAAACGATCTTTCAACAAAGCAATCAATCCAGGGTTCGCACCCTTGAAGTTTAATTGTTGGAAGAACTTTTCCACATCGAATGGAATATCAATACTGCGATGTACAATATTAGCAGCAGTCTCAGCGGAGATATTCTTAGCTCCATATTGACGCTGTAGTTTACCAATTGCTTGTTGAGCATCAGCAATTACACGTTGTTTTTCCTCTGGTGTTGTAGTACTTGGCATAAAGAAATCAATCTTATCAATATATTGTTTCATTTTAAAGCACAAGTACGACGCAACATACGTGTTTACTTTTTGAAGTATCTCTTGAGGTACTTTGATAATTGCTTCATTGAGTTGATTATATCTCACTATCATTCCCCTTTAATTTAATCATACGTTTCGCAATATCAGACATTTTCTTACTGATTTCACGTTTAGCAACTTTACCAGTTCTTTTGTTTCTCCATTGTTGGCCTTGGAAGGTATAAGTATCACCATCTGGAGCACGGAATTCATGTCCAATGGGAACTTCAACTGATTGGAGTACATCTGGTTTTAATGCGTCTTCCCATTCACCAGTTTCAACGTTATATTTCAAACGTGGTTTAACTGCGTCAGGGTTAGTATCAAATTTATGTTGTGGGATTGATTTAACGGTACGGTACGGATATTTGTCACGGATGTAACGCCACAAGAACTTTCCTTTACTATCGACCTTTAGCATTTGGCGTACAAGTGCTTCTGGCACATTGTCGTACTCATAAGTACTGCCATTTTTAAAGGTAATGTATAGTTCTTTACCGTTGTGTTCTATTGTTTGAAGGTGAGATGATTCAACATCTGTAGGAGCGATTGCCTCAAGAATAGCTTGTAATAATTCTTTTTTCTGCATAATAAAAAAACTCCAAGGTTAATTTTGAGTATTTATCTCTCAAAACCTTGGAGTTTTATAATTAGGTCAGATTATTAAATATCGCCTGGGAAATCACGACGAATAAGACGTTCTAGTACTTCTAAGCTGTCCATGCTATTAGCATTGAAGGTTTCGATAATATCTGTTTCCAGTTCTTCACCCATCTGTTCATTAATGGTTTCTACCATACATGCGAAAGTATGAGCGAGTTCGTAAGTATACGTTCCAACGATACAAGCACCGTTATAGTGAACGAGGTCAGCCATTTCGGTAGCTTCTTCGAAGGTTTTGCGGAACAAGTCACCAATGACTTGAGCTACGAAATCTTTTGAAGATTTTGGATTATCAAGGAAAACCAGATTGTACAGTGGAACTGCCAATTGGTTATTTTTCGGATGGTCACGCAGGAATGCGTCAAGACCATGTTTGATCGCCTCAATTTCATCAATTGCGAAAGATGATTTTACGAGACTAACGTATTCAGTAATGTCGCTGTCGCCAGCAATGTAGTATACTGAATCTTTATAAGAAGCCTTAACCACATCCATAGCAGGTAGGGAAAATACTTCACGCACGATATGTTTCATAATAATACTCCAGATGTGTGTTAGGGGGTGCTTTTTTGTATTTAGCACCCTTACTGTACTTACTTCGCTTTTAACGTACAGGTAACATTGTTTCCTTGTACTGCGACATTTTGGACAAAATCAGACTCTTGAACACGAGAAACGAATTGATTCATCTTTGTGATGTTCGCTGCTACCATGTCAGGATTAGATTTGGCACGACCAGTCATTTTCATAACTACTCGAACATGCTTACCTTCCTGGATAAATTTTTGAGCAGCTTTCAACTTCGTTTGGAGATCATTCTCCTGAGTACTGAAAGCGAACTGTACTTCTTTAACCTGAACGGCGGTTTCACGCTGTTTCTTTTTATTGCTTTTATCAGCTTGTTTTTGCTCATACAAGTACTTGTTCAAGTCCATGATTTTTACAACAGGAACATCTTGATCAGATACTTGGATCAGATCCATCTCTTTACTGTAAGCAAGATTACGTGCTTCAGCAATTGCCATTACTTTACTCGAATCTCCTTGTACAACACGAACATTCTTCGCAGTAATTTTTTCGTTGGCAATAACAGATTTCATATAGGATTTGTAACTCCGTGGGGGATTTTGTTTACGTATGAGATGGTATCAAAAAGACACCATCTCGTCAAGCGGCTTACTGCTTGTTTTCTGCGTCTTTCAACGCTTTGCATATTTCTTGAACAAATTTCAAGTTAGCTATTGCTGTATCAGCAACGCTACGGGTACGTGGGTACGGTGCTTCTTGAGACATTTTCTCAAGATCAAAAATAATTTGGTCGAACGCACCAACGTCCTCTAGAATGCGATCATAAAAGGATTTGCTATCCATGTCAACTCCATGTTGTGTATGTTTTAAGCAGTTAGATCGATATGAACTACAGTACTTTCTACTCCAGAATCAGCAACAGTAATGTACTCAGTTTTCAATTCACGATAATCGTTAGTTGTGCTTGAGCCAGGGAACAGTGCTTTAGAGTAAGTAACTTGTACTTCAAAGAATTCGTCAATAATCTCAACACTCAATGCTTCATCAATGATTGCTTTAATCACTGAAGCAGCATCAGCAAAATGATCACTCGTTAGTACTTCTAGAGTGCTAAGGAATGGTTCAATTGAAATGTAAGATACTACGATTTCTGCGTCAGATGGAACAGTGCTTGCTGTACCCTCTGTACCGAATTTGATTGTAAAATATACAGGAACGGATAGTTCTGATAGTTTACGCTCAACATGTTTTAGTCTAACAAAAGCCTGAGCTTTTGTCAATGTTTCAGCGTCCGTTGGAACGGTTGTGCTTGTATTGTCGTAATCAGCGTACTCGAAAAATTTCTTATCGTCAAGTACTTCGCCAGGTACTTTAATACTAAATGCGTTGAATAAGTTGTTCATTATAGTCTCCATAGAAAGAACTTTCTATTATTTATGTTAGAATCTTCCACTTTTACGCAACATCACACTATAACGTGGTCGTGTTAACGCAGTGTACAGAATACGGCATTTTGTATCGTTGTTCGGAATTCGTTCAATAAAATCGGTATCGAACCAGATATTATCGAAAGTACTTCCTTGTGATTTGTGAGCCGTAGTCGCATATGGATAGTTAATGACATTAATCTTATTCTTGATTACGTAGTAATCTTGCCACATGTAAGGCTTTTTGGTCAATGGATTTTCGACACGTTTTTCAATCTTGTCAACAAGATCCTTCAAATATTCTTCTAACTTGATTCGGGTATACGGCCCGACTCCCAATAAGAAGTTACCATTCGGTAACTTGAATTGCCAACAATCAATTCCTAAGAATGATTCCTGACGAATCTCTGGACACTGAATAACTTGCTGTACCGTATAAGGACAGTTCTCTGTGATGCTTTCAAATACGATTGGTTCACCAGGAATAAACTCAGTGTCTGTATGTTCATGAAATACTTCATTACGAATATACATATTAGCGAAGTTAACCCGATAATTTGTATAAGCAATGATTTTGTTTTCCTGAACGAAATCGTAAATCTTCAATGATGAAGTACTGTGCTCTTTGATATACTCTTTGTATACATCAAGGAATACCATTTCATCTTCAATCGGTGTAATAGTTTCTAGGTCATCTAATTGGTTTAAGATAGCCATTGGATCATTACGAGTACCGATACATTGACGAATTTGTGTAGCAACACTTAGAATTGGGTTATCTAGTGCCTGACGAAGTACTTCATTCAATTCGTATTGTAACGGAATATCAAATGTAGGACTTAGTTTTGTTTCACCAGTAGTACCTTCAGATTCAACTGGTGGTAGCTGGCATTTATCGCCGATGAAAATAATCGCACGGCGTACACGGTGAATTTGATCCATGATGTGTTTGTACATTTCTTCTGAAATCATACTACATTCATCAACGAACAGTACATCCACCATTGCGGTACTGTTCTTGGATTGTGGGTCATGTTTCAGTACTTGACGACTTTTCTCATAGACTAGTTTTAATCCTAAGAAAGAGTGTATAGTACTGACTAGAGCATCTTCTTTATCTAATCCAGCATTGAGTAACATCTTACGCAGTACAGCATTAGCTTTGTGCGTGGGTGAAGTTACAGCAATGTTATATCCCTGATAGATATTCCCGATGATTTCAGATACCAAAGTACTTTTACCAGTTCCAGCATAACCAACGATTACTGCTTCAGTTCGACCTGGAAAGTTATTGATTCTGTCAATTACATCATCAAAAATATTTTGTTGCTTGTCCGTAAGCGTAATACTCATTTCATCTCCTTTGCGGCCTTCTGAGCAAGATCATTAGCCATTTCATTATACACATTTCCTGAGTGTCCATACTCATGAGTATATGTGCATTCATTACCTACTGAATCCAGCATTTGCCAGAGTTCTAGGTTTTTAACTGGTTTATTCTTTGAATCACACCAGCCTTTTTTCTTCCAACCATGACGCCATGAATTCATACCATCCACAACATATCGTGAATCAGTATAAATCTCAATAGTACCGTCATAATCGAATTCAGTACGAATATAAGAAATAGCAGCAATAGTTGCTGTTAATTCCATTTGATTATTCGTAGTCATACCTTCACCAAAAGATAGTTCTGAAATTACTTCACCATCTTTCAGAATTACAATTCCAACGCCTCCTGGCCCTGGATTTCCTAAACATGATCCATCACAATGTGCTCTATACATTTAAATCCACCGTATTTCTTCTTGTGGGAAAGCACGGCTCATATAGAAAACAATTGTACCATCATCTAATACTTTAGAACGTGTAGGAACAAATACATTCGTAGTACTAGCATGAATATCAAAGAATGTATCACACTCGTAATCACCATCAATACTACTAAGTATGATTTCATCTACAAACGGCAAAGCAGCTTGGTAGATGGTCGCACCGCCGATTACAATGATGTTATCATTATAACGCAAGAAATCATGTAACGTATTCTTGTGAATAAAGATAACATCACGATGCTTATTGATTTCGTCGTCTGAAACTGTACGCGACGTTACAACGATATTCAGACGATCAGGAAGTGGTTTACGTGGTAAACTCTCCCAAGTTTTATAACCCATCAGTACTTTCTGACCTTGAGTTTCAGCTTTGAAGTGTTTGAAGTCATCAGAACTGTGCCACGGTATAGAACCGTTTTTACCAATTCCATTTTTGGAATCAGTACATAAAATCATTTTATTCATTGCGATATTCTTTTATTTTATTATATGCCATTACTAGAGACATGACACGATAGAATGCTACAGCCGATATAGCGAACAGTACTGACATATTTCCTATCAGTACTCCAACTATAATAGCATGACATAGGTAAGAACCTATGAAGTTATATAGCCGAAGTTTATACTCGGTTTTATCGAAGATTAATTCAACAGCTTCTTTGTACTGAGAATTAATATGGGGATACATCTTTACCCAACGATCTAATCTGAAGGTGGTAAAGATTGCCATCATAGAAAGGAAAAGATATAATGGTAAAAGATAATTCACATAACCTGCATAATAAAGCACCGAAGTGATTGTAATCATGATTATGTTATAAATAGTGGGAAACATAAGACGCTCTTAGTAAGTTTTGTAAAGATTATAGCACAAATCCAAATCTTGTTCCAGTTTTTTACACTTTTTAATCATGTACAGGTAAATATGTGTATAACTATTAAATAATGGAGAGGATAACAGGATTATGTTCAATATTAACGCTGACGTGATTAAAAAAATCCTTGAAGTATTCTCTAGAATGTCAGCACTTCGAATGGTCGTCTTATCTCTATGTCTTACTATGTTAGGCGGTGCTTATGTCACCTCCGATTCATGGTCTGCGTGGGTAGGTTCCAAGCTAACATCTTCTCAACAGAGCGATATGTTCAAGCCAGCAACCTATGTACCTAAACCACAAAACTTAGCGAGTATTAACTCTACGATAAGTGGTTATGTACAGAGAAACGATGAAGTGGGGATGATACTAGTTTACAAGCTAGTACCAGAGAATGATACATTCTATCAAGGGCGTGTGTTGGTAACTGGAATTACAAGTAAAAATACTAATCTCAACTATGAGAAGTATAACTTGAAATGGTTGCCTATTAGTGCTTTCAGAGCACAATCAAATATGATATTAAAAGGTAAGACATTTGTAGGTGATATAGGAGTTATATGCCACGAATATCTAAATCCTGATAATGAGTTACGCGATGAATATCTCTCACCTGTCAATATAGTGGCGATATACAACGATGGAGCTAAGTATATGGTTTCAGTACCTATTAAAACAAATAGGATTGAAGGATATATTAGCGTGTTCTTTACAAAGGTTCCGACCGATGATAAAGAATTACAACGTTATATAGATATGGCTACTTCGATAGCAGGTGAAACAGGGTATTATATCTCATACTAAGGAGAATAAGCATGTTTAATCGTAAAGATAAACCTTCCATTTTGGAAAGATTTTTTACAATTGTTGCGTGTTTCGTACTTGGTGTGTTCGTCCTGATCAACGCGAATTTTATACAAGGTAAAGCGGAAGCAGAAGTATTTCCCATTATGATGAACAGTGTTTATGCTAGTCAGCAAAACAATGAAAACATTAATGTGGAATTCAGGAAAATGATGATAAAGTATCCTGATATAAAGTCTGTCGTTTTATATAAATTCGTACAAGATAGCGGAACATCCATATATACAGGTCAAATCAATATAACATCTGAAACACACGATGGCTCTAAATTACCGGATGACAATGACGTTAATCCAATGGTAGATAGTACTAACAGTATTCAAGATATTTTATTGAATAAGGTCAATTACGAAAACGTGGCAACAATTCAACTTCTATGTGAGAACAAATTTAATGCATCTCAGCTATTTTCATGCGAGAGATACAAGAAGATTGGTTCAAAATATAAAAGTGTAATATCTATTCCAATCATCCAAAACGTCGATGTAGGCGTTGTCGGATATGTGATGATCACATTGGGTTCAGAATACGATAACCTTCAAGTTCAAGATCTTGTAAATGGTTTACGACCATATATCACAAGTGTTCAACTACTTGTCAATTAATATAAAAGGGAGCTTAATGCTCCCTTTTTGTTTTTACACAGTAATGAATTTGTTCAAGTCAGGCTCGAAGAAGTCAAGACCTTTCAGTACTTTACCATCCCCAGCACGACGAATAACATAGTATGAAGTACCGTTAACCTGTACTTCATGACCTTCAGCACCATTGTAATCTTCTGGTTTTTCTTTCTGGCGTTCCAAAATACTCTTAGCACATTCATGAGCAGATTTACAGAACTTAGCCATGTTAGATGCGTGAACTTCTTTAAAAGCACCATCTAAATCAAAGTTGTGTAGTGTTGATAGGTCAATGATATTATAAATCAAACTATTCAATCCACTCTGGATAGTACGCATATCACCCATCAGAAGACCACGTGCGGTTTTCTCATAGCAATCATTAATGTACTTAGACATTGTAGCCGCTACGCTATACGACAATACCGTACTAGCCCCACTACGTTGACGTGGAATTTCATATGTCGGTGATTCGATACCAAAGGTAGCTAGAGCACCGTAAGCAACGTATAGTACGTCACAAATACCATCAAGAATCCCTTTCAGATCATCTTTCGCGATACTATCAAATAGTTCATTTTTTCCCGCCATTTCTTCTTTAATCAAAGATAGACGAAAATTACCAACTTTAGTTGTAGGTTCAACGAAAGTGCTATTTACTTCTTGTCCAGCAACAGTCATGAACTCAACTACTGCGTCAAATTGTTCTTTGGTATTTGTCTTTTCGAACATTACCATTCTCCATAATATGCGTCACCGTATAGTACAGTGACATTTCCTATTTCTGCGTAACTTGGGTCAATCTCTGATAGAATCAGAAGTAGACCTTTACAGTACTCTTTGACGAAGTTTTCAGAGAACTCTGATGTTTTAACTTGGAACATAATATTAGTTCCAACTTGGCTTCCACCAACAAAAGTACTGTCATCATATTCATAGATAGCATCCAGTAGTTTATCTTCTGCTGGAACATCAAATAACCCTGCGGATAAATCAATGGAAACCAAAGTTTCTGCGAAATCATCTAAATGTAACTTTTTCAAGGAACGTTTACTACGAAGTGTAGTTTTTGGGAATTTTTCATTGATTTTTTCGAAAGAGTACTGCATAATGACTTCTCTTATTTGCGGTTCTGACGACGAGACTTACGAGCAACTTTGTTCGCAGCACGGCGTTTAGATTTGATTTTACGTTTTTCTGCTACGTCAGAATCTTTCTTCATATAGTAGTTAGACAGACGAGCAATCATCTTACTGGTATATTCCATTTCTTCAGCAGTCATTTCGTATCCGGTAACTTCTTCTGCTGCTTCCATGTTCTTTTCTACCATTTTGTTCAGTTCGTTGTTCATTGTGATATTTTCCTTTTCACTGTTTTAACACGTTCATTATAGCACAAAAACTTATGCCGTTTCATCTTTTTGATCGCTCACTACAGGAACGAAAAATGCAATTTTGTCAGTTGGGATATGTTCTAGTGTGTTTAGAATAATTCCATTATCTCTTGCATCAATAACAAAGCCAGTTAGATTAACTTGATTGATCAAAAAGAAAGTGTATTGGTACTCTGGATCAAAGGTGAAAATATCTTTGATGTGTGGTTGTGTATTAGCCATATTTTATCCATGAAAAAAAGGAGGCATAGCCTCCTGTTATTAAAGTTCAATCCCTTGGAAGGATTCTTCAGAAACATCGTTATCAACTCCACCAATTAGGTAAGAACTGATTTCAGTTTCTTGTGGAGCTACTTGTACGTCAGCACCAGTAATCCAGTCCATTGTCCAAGGTAGCGGGTTGTTCTGTCCAATGCTATAAGGGCATTTAATACCTACAGCACTCATACGCTTACAACCAATCCAACGAACATATTGTTTTAGAATGGTAGCGTTTAGACCGATGATAGAACCATCTTTGAATAGGAAATCTGCCCATTCTTCTTCCTGCTTGATTGCGTCCATGAACATATCCTGAACTTCATCATAGCATTCTTCAGCAATCTTCGCAAAGTCAGGATCTTCTTTCTTCATTAGGCGAAGCATCATTTGCGTTGCACCTAAGTGAATGTTTTCATCACGGCAGATGAAACGAATGATTTTCGCATTACCTTCCATTTTCTCATTCTCTGCGAAACTCCAGGAACAAGCAAATGATACGTAGAAACGAATACCTTCTAGAATGTTTATACTGTTGATACACAACCAAAGCTTTTTCTTTAGTTCATACAAATCAACAACAACTTCTTCACCATTTACGATGTGAGTACCTTCTCCAAGCATACGGTACTTAAGAATGTAATCATCTAGATCATCATAGTACTTTGCAATATCTTCAGCACAATCTGTAATTTCAGGAATATCCAGCATGGTATCAAATACTTCTGATGGATTAGGATATACGTTACGAATGATATGAGTATATGAACGACTATGAATACTTTCAAAGAACGCCCACGTTTCAATGAATGATTCAATCTCTGGCAGAGAAGCAATTGGAAGTAGTGCTAGGTTAGGACCACGACCTTGTACTGAATCCAGAAGAATCTGACGTTTTAGATTAGCAGTAAAGATATGTTTCTCATGATCTTGTAGTGCTTTGAAATCAATACGGTCTTTGGACAAGTCAACTTCTTGAGGACGCCAGAAGAAACTTTGATGGCTTTCAGTCATTTTTTCAAATGGTGAATACTTTACTGCGTCATAACGTTGAATGTCTACCGATTCATCCAGGAACATATTCTTTTCTAGATGGGAAGTTTCATTCTTTTTAAATACTGACATTGTATTTCCTTATGTGTTAATCTTTTTACCAAGTTTCCATGAAAGCCAGTGAATATCACGCTGTCCATCTTTGGTAGTATTGTGTAGGGTTAATAGTTCGTTCCATGTTAGAACAGTTGTGTCAAGTGGTGTATGTGCGTGGTAACGTGTCATACCATCTTCACAAGGGTCAAAAGCCATAATCTGAGCACCAGTAATAGTTTTTGCTGGTGGTTGTAAACCTAGTAAATCACGAACATCATCTTCAATGATTTGGAAGGTAGCAATTGCGGCTATACTTAATTCTGACCACTTTTCTTTAATGAAGTCCACTGTTAGCTGTTGATATTTTGAAATGTAATTCTTGTCTAGATATTCCCATTTCTCTTTAATGAAATCAACAGCCATTGTTTGGTAACGTGAAATCTCACCAGCAACCTTATCTGAAAAGGCTACCAGTTGATCCCATTTCTCAGAAAGAAAGTCCTGAGTTAGTTTTTGATACTTAGCAATGGTTTCAACAGCAGTACTTTGAAAGTCCGTCCACTTTTCTTTAATCCATTCAATAGGCATAATAACATATTGTGCTATTACATTCTTATTGAACCATTCCCATTTCTCTTTAATGAAATCCATTGTCATAGTTTGATAACGCACTAATGCGTTAGCATCTAGTTTATGAAAATGTTTCTCAATAAAATCTTGAGGTAACTTTTGATATTGAACAACTTGGTTCATATCTAAGTCTTCCCAAAATTCTTCAATGAAATCTAAATCCATTGGTTTTGTATAATCAACTTTCATATTGCATATCCGATAAAAATCCCCTCACTTGGAGGGGATTTTATTTTAAATCTTACAGCTATCGCAATCGTCTTCTGCTTCCATAGGAGGAAGAAGTACTACAATACCTTTTTCTTTCTTTTCGCCTTCTAGTTTATCTAGATCTACTTCACCAGAACCATCGTTCGTGTTCATGTAGTACAAGTTCTTAAGTCCGTACTTGTAAGCTAATAGCAATTCTGTTAACAGCATATCCATAGATAACTTACCGTTAGGATAGTTAGCAGGGTTATAGCTGGTGTTAGCACTGATACTTTGGTCGATATATTTCTGTAGAACACCACAAATCTTAATATAACCTTCGTTGCTAGTCTGTTCCCAAAGTAGAGTGTACTTGTTCTTCAGTTTACCAATTTCTGGAACAACTTGTTTCAAGATACCATCTTTGGATGCTTTAATTGAAACTAGGTTACGTGGTGGTTCAATACCGTTAGTACTGTTACTAATCTGTGCTGATGTTTCAGCAGGCATTAGAGCCATTGTTGTTGCGTTACGAATACCATGAATCGCAATCTCAGCACGTAGAGCTTCCCAATCCATCTTCAATTCAGTACCGACTAAATCATCAATACTTTTCTTGTAGTTGTCAATTGGTAGAATACCTTGAGCATAACGTAGGTTTTCGAATTTCTCACAACGACCTTGTTCTTTTGCTAATTGTACTGATGATTTAATCAAATAGTACGACCATGCTTCTGACCATTCGTTAATAGTACTGAGAGCACCGTCATCGTAGCGTAGGCCACGTTTAGCAAGGAAGTAAGCTAGATTGATGATTCCTACACCTAGTGGACGATAAGCCTTTGTAGCTCGTTCTGCGTGGATTACAGGGTATTCCTGATAATCTAGTAGAGCGTCCAACGCACGTACAGAAAGGTCACAAGCTTCTTCCATTTGGTCTGGAGTATCAAAGTTACCCCAATTGATTGCTGCTAGAGTACAAAGGCTAATTAGACCTTCTTCATCATCCTTCACATCTTCAAATGGAATAGATGGCAGAGCAATCTCTTGACACAAGTTACTTTGTTCAATCGGAGCAACCGAAGGGTCGAACGGAGAGTGATCATTAACTAGGTCAATATTTTGAACATAGATACGACCAGTTTCAGTACGTTCAGTCATTAACTGAGTGAATACTTCTAGTGCTGGAAGTGTCTTTTTACGAATGCTTGGATCAGCTTCGTATTTTTGATAAAGTTTTTCAAATTTATCTTGATCGGCACAAAACGCTTCATACAATCCAGGAACATCACTTGGAGAGAAGAAAGTAATATTTTTACGTTGAATCAAACGTTGATAAAGAGTTTTGTTAATTTGGAAACAGTAATCCAACTGACGAACACGAGATACTTCAGTACCTTTGTTATTCTTCAGTACTACAAGATCTTCGAACTCATAGTGCCATAGTGGGAAGTGAACTGTTGCCGCTCCACCACGTACACCACCCTGAGAACAGGATTTAACAGTTTTAGCAACTGCGTGTAGGAATGGAATCAAACCTGTGTGAACTGCGTCACCACCACGAATTTCAGAACCAACAGCACGGACACGACCATAGTTAACACCTAGTCCAGCTTTCTTAGAAATGTACTTCATGATAGCACTATTACCAGCACTGATGCTGTCTAGACTATCACCAACGTTCATAACAACACAAGAACTGAATTGGCGTGTATTGGTACGAAGACCAGCCATAATTGGAGTTGGTAGAGAAATGTCGAAGTTACTAATCGCATCATAGAATTTCTTAACCCATTGAATACGGTTATTAGTATACTTCATGAATACGATAGCAGCAATCATCATATATGCCATTTGCGGGGTTTCGAAGATTTGAGCTTCAACACCTTTCTTGGAACGGTTCTGTACTAGATACTTACCTTCCCATTGCTTCATAGCAACGAATGTGAATTTGTCATCACGTTTGTGTTTAATGTATTTTCCAAGTTCTTCTAGTTCTTGGGTAGTATACATGTCGAGAATTTCTGGATCATATTTTCCGTTTTCAACTAATCCGGTAACATGATCTACGAATTTGATTGGCTCATAAGTTCCATATACTTGCTTACGTAGAGAATAGTTAATCAATCTACCAGCGACATATTGGTAATTAGGAGTTTCTTCAGAAATGAGTTCTGAAGCGGCTTTGATTAGAATGTTATGAATGGTCTTAGTACTCATACCTTCAAAGAACTGAAGTTGAGAACGCATTTCAATTTCTGAAACAGAAACGCCAGTTAAACCTTCACACGCAAAAAATAAAATCTGATGAATTTTATCTAGATCTAGTGCTTCCTTAGCACCATTACGTTTAGTAACGTTAATCATTATACATCCTTGTTGTTGTTTTTCTTAAAAATTGTGGTTCTTTATTTATAAGGGTCGAAAAAAGGTGGGAGCCTTTTAAATAGCATCCCACCCGCGAAGTATATACTCAACAGTAAAAGCTTCAGCACTATCATTAGATAGAGTGACAGCCATTCTGCTGGTTCCTGTGTCAAAGGCTGGATCTTGAAATTCGATCACTACTAGCCCTTCAGGTTGATTTGTGTTGTTTTGCTGAGCAATAAGTACTGTGCCAGCTTGAACCACAAGTTGTACTGTGCCAGATTCTAGTAAAGTACTTCCAGTAGCATTACTATATCCAACGTAATCAATGAATAACCTTGATGTACTTTGTATGTTTACAGTTACTGAACCATTTGCTGGTACTGTAACCTTATATGGTTTGTTGATAAGTTCGTTAAGAATGCTCCAAGGTGTAAACTCAGTAAGAATTTCCACATTTTCCTTTCCACTATTTGGGGCGTTATCCCATGTTCTACCAGCAACCAATGAAGAAGGTTCAGAAGAACTTGGTAGGCCGATAAAACAGCGACCTACGTCAGTACTAAATCCGATTTGTCCTTTTTCAAGAGCCAAAGGTAAGTCACGTTGTTTACCCATACGAACTTGCATCAAAGCAATTTCTTTTTGAGCCATAACTAAAATCTCCTATTAAAGTATAGAATTATTTAGTGCTTTCGGCTTGAGCTTTAACATCAGCAATACGCTTTTCAATTAGCTCATTCACTTTTGAACCGTCAACTGATGAAAGAATAGCTGCTGGGACAGCGGTTTTCAAATGTTTTAGGAACGGAGCAAAAGATTTAAAATCTTTTTCATTCAGTGCTTGTACGATAATATCAACATCATCTTGAGCACTTTCAGTACGAACAATCTGAACTTCATCTTCAGGAATAACCACTGAACTTTGAATTTCTTCAATGATAGCTTGTTGTTCTACTGTATTTGTTTTATATTCTAGTACTGCTTCATCTACAGTACCGTCTTCTACGGTAGCAGATTCTTGTACCATTAAATCAGCAATTTCTTCAGAGATTTGCTGGACAGTTTTACCGCCACGCATTTTATAATCTTTGATTGCTTGAATTAGTTTTACTGGAAGTGGTAGTACATCCAGTTCTGAATCGTCTTGTTTGATCAATTCATTAATATCGTAACCTTTAGCTTGTACTGCTTTGATTGCGAAAATATCTTGTTTCATTGCTCTTAATCCCATTTTACATTTCTCCACGTTGAGCGTAATACATTTCGACTCTTTCTATCCACATATTGACAGCTTCATCAAAATCAGCACCCTCAATTACGAATTCTTGATATTCAAGATTCTCAGGGTCTTGACGAACACAAATAAAAATAACACCGCGATCAATCGTAGTGCCGTGTTGTTGATTATGTGCTAGTGCGTATGCTGCGATCTGAAGACGATAGTTTTCGATGTATTCCCACGTCTTAGGTTTACGGGAGTTTTTATAGTCCATTATACTAGGGATTCCATTATGTATTCCTACTAAGTCTGTTGTTCCCGCCCAAAGTCCTTCATAATATAAAGGTACTTCTTGACCCCATACTTCATTTATTTGAGGCCAGGCATTTGCCTGTATAACATCAGCCATATTACGAGCCAGTACTCTTATAGGCATTCCACCTTTATGATCTGGATCACCAACTAATCTACGTTCTAAATTTTCATGCATGAACGTTCCGACTGTTGTAGCTTCTAATGTTATTTCGTTGGCTTTCTTTTCACCAACTGCGGCTCGCCATTTCTTCAATCCTTCATCATCAGAAGTGGCACTTAGTATTGTAGTCACGCTTGGCAGGTTTCCGCTTGGGGTAGAATAAAGGCGACCATCAGGGCCGCCTTCAATTCGTTCATAACCTGTATACGTGTACTTATTGACAATAGGTGGTATGTACATCCTGTACTCCTATATTATAGCACATGTTTTTAGTTTGTTTCAAAAATCTTGTTTTAAGTTGTTTGCTGCTGCTTTTGTTGCCATGTCCTCTACTTGTTCTTCAGAAGATTCAGCATTGTCACCACTTGGAGTAGTATCATTGCCTTGTAGAGTAACTATGTCAGAGTTCGCATCTTGAACGAATGGTAGTTCATTCAGAATGTCCATCATGACGTTATAAGGAACATCAATATTAGTACGCTTCTTAATCTCATTAATTAGAGATTGAACACTGATCTGTTCCCTGCCAGTGGCAATAAGAGACAGTGCGATAGTACTAATCATGTTCCTAATATCTTTTCCTGGAGCATCCTCGGTTATTTGACTATAACGCATATAACCCTCCGATTATTTTAGGATCTTTAGAACCTTAGCGATTTTGTTTTCGTTTTCAGAAAGCCATTGGTTCATTTCTTTCTTAGAGTTGAAGTACTTATTACCTACAGTACCTTTAACACTTTCAAGTTGAATACCAATACGCTTAGGTTTAGCAGATTCTTTCATTTCGCGATCCATTGGAGTTGGTTCTGGTAGATCACCAGCGTCACCTAGTCCAGCATCATCTTCGAAATCAAAATCACCTTCTGGTGTATCTACATCTAGAGATACATCATCAGATCCAAAATCATCTGCACCTAGATCAGCAACATCTGGAGAACTTGTAATGTCACCAGTTAGTTTTAGAGTTTCAGTACTGATCTTGTCTTTAACATCCATAATTGTTTTAACAGCATGATCTAGAAGACCACTAATGTTATTACGGAATGATTCTGCTGCTTCAACGCCGTGTTCAGCTTTAATACGGTCTAGTAGTGGACCTAGTACGTCAACACCCATGTTGTTGATTACTTCAGCTTGACGTTGTAGTTTATCTACGATTTCACCCTTAACTGCTAGTACAATTTCAGCTTTCTCAATATTTGATTCATTTAGTTGAACAAAATTTAGAGCTTCAACGCGACTGCCGGATTCCATCATTTTTTGAAATTGTTTTGACATTATTATTTCCTTATAAATGAAATTTATATCCTTATTTAGTTATGAATCCTTCTTCTTTTAAGAAGTTCAATACTCTTGCTTTCAAGTCTTGGGCTTTTTTCTTGTGTTCAGCTATAACTGTATCAAGTTCCTGAGCCTTGTCGTACTTAGATTCTTTAAGTACATTTTGACGTTCTTTGGCAGCTTTAATAGCTTCCTTAACGACATTAGTGTATTGAATACCAGAACTAATGATACCAAGTACTTTAGTATCAGTTAAGGTTCTACCAGCGTTTAGAAGATTACGTAATGCTAAAGCTGATTCATACATCATAATATTGTCTAGTACTACTTGATTAGTAGCTAAACATTTTATGCTATATGTTTTAGCATTCTTCATTCCTAGCACCGATTCTTCAATAATACCCCAATTCATTCCTGGAACGTATGGGCGATTTTGTTGTACTGGTGCAGCAGTTTGAGATTGCTGTTGTTGTGTTTGTGGTTTTACTTGACGCATACGAACAGCGATTGGGTCTTCAATGAAGGTTTCCCCAGCTTGCGGTTCATAATAACCATAAATGCTATCATAATCATTGTCAGAATCTACGTTAACGTATTCTTGACCATAAAATGATTCTTCTTGAATATTACCATATTCTCCGGTCAGTTCTTGTAGACCGTGTAGAAGATTCTTTGTTTCAGCAAGATTAACTTGAGCAAAGTCATTAACAAAAGTACTACCATCTGGTAGTTTCTTAGTTACGGCTTTCCCTTCTTCAATGTCATCGAATGCTGAAAGAATATCTCCCATTAAATCAACACCATGTTTATAGTGTTCGAAATCTCCGAAATCATCACTCATTGCTTACTCCTTTTAATTGATACAAAATATTCAGTTCCATCTTTTTCTACCTTATTTAGAATTCCACGAGAGACAAGTTTATCACCCAACTCTTGATAGTATTCACCAAAGTACTCAACTGGCATCTCAATATTTGCATCAATCTTCTTAACAAGACGGTATTCTTCATTTGATACAATTATGGTAAACCCTTTATTTGTACCGACCGATCTCATTATCTTCCTCTCATTCTTGAACAGAAGTCGATGATCTGAGAAAGAATTTCATCAGCATCATGCATACCTTCATTACCTTGTGGTGATTCTTCACCAGTAGTATCCTGTTCACCCTCAATATCACCAATTGCTTGTGATAGACGGCCTAGACTTGGATTTTCATGTGTTAGTGGAGAAGATGTTTGTTCAATACTTCTCTTAGGTTCTGGAGCCATTACAGCACCTTCACTATTATCCACTTCATCATGTTCATCATCTTCCTGAACAGGTTCAATGTCATCTAAACCAAATACATTTACTTGATTAGCCTTTGATGGATCTTTTGTAACTACTAGACTTTTGTCAGGAGTTGGTCCAATATCTACACCAACAACATTAGCTAGTTCAGTACTACCAGCTTGGTTCCCAGGAACAGAAACTTTAAAATTCGTGTTCGACGCATTACGTTGTAAATCTGCTTGCTTCATTTTGATAGCAGTTTGTGGATTTACTTGAGATTGTTGCTGAGCAGTGTTTTGTTTATTAATCTGCTGAGCGGTCATCTGTGAAGTTATGTCTTCATTTAATTCGTCAAAAACTAATGTTTTAATTTCAGCAAGTGTTAGGTGAGAATTTTCACGCAACGCAAAAGCACAATTTGCTTTATAGAATTCTTCCAGTTCTGAAACTGTAAGTTTATTCAATGCGTTTACTTCTGCTGATTCATTAATCTTGTTTGAAGCGAAAAGTTTATAGTTCTCGCTCATTTGTGCTTTATACTTTTGTAGTACTTGCATGATAGCTCTATTATCAGAGTTATCCATTGCTTGGTTAATTTCTACAAAATCACCAGCATCCATAGCACTCAGGGCTTGATTTACATCCATCTGTAAACCATTCGCGTCTGCGAACTTTTGAAGCTCTTGTGCGGTTTGTTGTATATCCATATTATCTCCAAAAAGAAAAACCTTTTCTGTACATGAAGATATTTATCATGTACGGGAAAAGGTTTGCTTAGTAATGCTAATATTCCTTTCGGATGTAACACTGTTAAATTTTGTTAGACGTGTACCATTAACGTTAGTTGGCAGTACTAGAGGTACACCAGTAACAGATAATTCCACATCCATTGGTAATGCGAATTTGAAAGTACTCACAACACATTCTCCCCATGCACTAGGGAGATTGTAGAATGATGAATTGTTGTTTTTACTCAAGTCAACTTCAGTTTTAACAACACTCACCATCATCGGCCTGTCGAATACCATAACACATTCCAGCAATCTTGACAAATTCATCGCACCAGTAAACTCTCCATTCACAATTGTTGGAGTACTACCATCACCAATGTCAATTACAGTGTTGATTGTGTAAAATGTATAAGAAGTCATGTTAATCCTTTTTGCCTTTATATTCTTTATATCCGAAGAAATTCGATTTTGGCATTCTTGTAATTAGAGGATAATTAAGTCCACCGCTTACAGATGCGATTGAACCAGAACTGGTAGCACCGGAAGAAGCATTTTCGTTTACTTTTTTCTTTTTCATATTATTCACCTTTGTTCTTACGCTTTTCGTCTAAGGTAAGATTCTCTAACCCCTTTTCGAATTTACGATAGTCACGGTTCTTAATACTCAAGAACAAACGTCTTGTGAGGTCGTTTGCTACTTCTTCGTCAAAATCTTCGTCAATACTATCCAGTAGATTGATTATCGAATTTATTGCATGATCAGCACGATTTCCTAAACTTTGAAGTTTTTCTTTGTCCGAAGTATAGTTAACTATACTATCCAGAAGATTGTGCTTTTTACTCGACATAATTACATCCTACCATTCAAAAAGTTTCTCATACTAGAAACTTTATCCTCAGCCTTTGGTGTATTTATATCTTGTGATTCAGGAGTACTGTGATTTTGTACATCATTTGTACTAGGTTTATGGGTAACTGTGGTAAGTTTATTCTGTAGAGAACTCATAGCACCGCCAGGAGCTTGTGGAGTACTGAATACATTACTTTTACCAATCATTACCTTCCCACTGTGTTTGAAACCAGTGTTAATTTCCATTTCCTGAACGGTATTAGGATGATCTAGTACTCGAAGTGAGTCAATATCGTAAGACATGATCAAACGAGAACCTACTGCTGAACTATTACGTGTTTTCTGGAAGTCCAGAACCATTTCACCACGATCTTTACGAGCATCAATGTAAATTACGTTATCTGCTGTATAAATCTTGGAAATACCACCAGCAATCTGTGCTTGAGACTTAACATCTTCTCCAGCAACACCAGAACGGTTGAACTGACAAGCTGTGAATACAGTTAGATCCATTTTCATAGCTAAAGCACGTAATTCTTCGGATACGAACTTATCTTTAACGAACGCATTAGACTTATCGTTCGGCCCACAACGATCTGATGTTAACAAATCGAGATAGTCTACACAAACATAGTCAAGTTTTACGCCAGTTTTGATTTGAAGTTCACGAATGTAACTTTCAATGTCGTTGACAGTACTAACAGATTCAGGTAAACGATGGATACGTAATTTACCGTTACTGCGTTCCTCAATTTTGACCTTAGCAGCAGTTTCATCAATATCAACTTTGACTTTATTCTGTGCAGTATTAACCATCATACCATAGATACGAACAGCAACTAGTTCTGATGCTAGTTCTAGAGTGATGTAAGCACCGTTAAGTCCAGCTTTACTGAAGTTAACTGCTAAGTTTTGGAGGACAACTGACTTACCACCACCTGACGCAGCAGCAAAGATTTCTAATTCTTGCTTACCGAAGCCACCAAATAGTTTATAGTCGAAAGTTTCCCAACCAGATTTGAATGTACCTTGTTGTTCTGCCAATTTACGAATAACCGCTTCTGGATCTTCATAAATGTCTAGACCAATATCATTCTGTACTGTTACAAGCATGGCTTCACGAATGAGTTCTTCGATTCCACCATAACGTTTCTGGTTCACCAGTTCCATTCCTTGCTGAATAGCTTGGGCTAGAGCTTTATGACGACAGAATTCACCTACACTATCCAGTACTGCTTGTTGATTCAAATCTGGAACTACAGTTTCAGAATATGAAAAATCGGCATTGTGTTTAATGTCATTCAGTGTAGGAGTAATGTTGTACTTTGATGAATAATCATGTACATATTGAATGCTCGCATGATATTCCTTATCGAAATAGTCAGGCTTCAAAACATTCTTACAACGAACATACAAGTCCGGTGTACTAAAAATTTGCTGTAGCAAATATAATTGATATTGAATATCGTATTTTCTAACGTCCGTGTTACTTACTGCCATTTAAACCTCAAATCCATTTTTCAGTTTGTACTCTAATATCGAATCTATCTGTGTATATACTCTTATGAAGAAGTTGTAAACAGAACAACCTTCCATACTTAGCACATGCTTCATCAAAATCCTTAATGTGACGGATTCCCTCTCCATCACGAACAGCCCCGAAGTCAGGTAATGCTACACTGAATCCGTGCTCGATAGCTTGTTCAATTGTTACTAGACCATCTTTATCACGGTCTGGTACGATAACTATCATTTTACCACGTTCCTGAGCTTTCTTCAACAATTCAATTTGTGAAGTACTAAGGAAGTAGTTATTAGCAGAGATTCCACCCATTAATGCTGCGTCAATCGGGCCTTCTGCTACCAGGATGGTTTGCATCCTGTCATCATTTAGCAAATCGAAGTTATAAAAAATGCTCGTACTCACTTGGTTCCGATAACGATATTCGCTATCTTTGTCAATGTGACGAGCAGTATAACCGATAATTTGTCCATTCATGTAATACGGAATGATGAACCGTTGGAACATGTAAAACTCTTTTGATGGACTCCAGTACAGATCTAAGTCCAACAGATACGGATTACGATCATTGACTGCGTTAACAACTTTCATGAACTCTGGTGGAATATTCGGAGAATTCACCCATTCAAGGAAAGGTTTAGCGTCAGGAGGTAAATCACGTTGTACTATTTTCTGGTATAGTTTTGATGCCGCAGTATCTTGTACTTCGTAATCGCCACTTTCTACCATTTCTTTTGCGATTAGCTTAATGCTAATCATTTCTTTATCCGACGCACCATATGAACGAAGCAAGGATTCCATATCCTTGCTTACATATCTTCCTGGTGTCCAGACTGTTTTTAGGTGACAGTTAAAACAATTATACACAACAGAACCATCATTACGGAACATGTGATTTCCACGTCCTTTCGTATCAGGTCTTGATTGTCCTCTTGTAACACAAGCAGGACAATTGTGTTGATTCCAGCGATCCATCATTGGTGCTGGGTCGTGCATAATTGATGCCATAATGTCTTGTATCTGATTCATCATTCAAATCCTATGTCTGTGTCAGTACTTCGATCATTATACCACAATTTTACAAATCATTCCATTTATCTGCGAATCAAAATCTTAGGGATAGTGTTCAACGGATTATAATCTTTCTTGATTATATTAGGTGGGTAATTTTTAACAATAGGAGGGATAGCAGCTACTACACGAACCCACATAAGTTGTCCGTGGAAGTTAAATGCTCTAATTCCTTCCAATGGAATTGGAATACCGTTTGGATCAAAATCATTCTCAATGTATTCTTTACCATCAAGTTTAATGATGAACCACTTATAGTCTTCAGCATCCTTTGGAGTTTCATTAGCTAGACAACCTTGTAGTTGAACTCTACCAATGAAATTATTGAAATAAAATGCGATAGTACTTAAACCATCTACTAAACCATATTGAGCATCAGCACGAATCGCAGAACTATGCAATACATCGAATTCCCCAATAATACCATTAGAAATAGGTTTATTTTCCTTATCTTTAATTGGTAGATATGAAGGATTCTTTTCTGCACTGATTTCTTGACTTGGTGTAAATGTTGGGGCTGCTAGATTACTGATAGTTAATTCAGCACTAGCTTCAAAGTTTAAACCAGTATACAAGTACTCTGTAGGTTCAATTAGATCTCCATCCATTGTTACCTTAGTAATACTCCAACGGTATTTTGAGCCAACACTTAGGTCTTGTATAACTCCAGCAGGAACCATACAACCATAGTAGACTTTAACTTTATTACTAACAGTTGGTCGTGCTTGTCCAGCTTCAGATACCCATGAAGGTATTTGCTTGTCAAGTACTGTTTCGAAGATTCTAGTATCCGAACGGGCATCAAAGATGCTGAATACTAGATATTGATTATCACTAATCAATGTATATTTTCCATCAGCATTATGTATTGTAAAGCTAAGTGGATTGTTTGCACCTCTATAAATGGTTAGTTTCTGTTGAGAGAAAGGCATATTGAAATTGCCTAGAGAAACTTCATTGTTATAAGGATACATGTAAACGCCATGATGTGCCATGTTAAACCTCGATAAATATAATATACAATTTATACAATATTTATGGAAGTCCTATGAATGAATATAAAACTTATCCGTTCGTGACTATTATTGAACACGACGATATAATCTATTATGGGATTATCAAAATCAAAAGTAAACAATACATGACATTGTACTGCTTCTCTGAGATGGATGAATCCCTTCAAGAAGAACTGCTATTACTAGCTAATAACTGGTGGTGGCAAAGTAATCGAACCATTCCTATTTGCTTATTCATGCAAGAAGAAATGGAAAAATTTGAACCATATACCAAACGATTTAACACTGACCAAGTGAAAGTTCATAGCGGTCCAGTTATTTCTTTAAGTGATCTACCTACTAAACGTATTAAACGTCGCAACGTTGCTCTTAAGAAGCGGAAGTGATGTATTCAACCAATGCGTTTAACTGAACAACAATCATCAAACTATAAGCGTATGCATGAGGCTTTTTGAAGTATCTTAACTTCCGACCTTCAGCATCAAGACCAATACCCTCATAATCCCAAATCACTGCCCTTACTTCATCCCAACTATTCATACTCTGACATTGACGCTTACCTGGACGAATCATAGCAATAAACATTGCCAATTCATCTATGCTTTTAGGCTTCCAGATGTGGAGCAACGTAATGTGCTTCTTAATCTGAGATAGTTCTTCTACGAATTCCGGTACTAATAATAGATCCCAATCAGGCTCTTTGTTCATTAACTCCTTCAAATGATCCCTATCACGAACATGCTCATAAGCCGATTGAGACAGAATATCAACTTTTTGATATCCTAATCTTTCGGCTTCTTTATATTGTATGCTTGATAATCCACTAATTGGATCTACAGGTATATTATCGAAGTGAACACCACTATTGTGTGGGATCAAACCATCTTCTGTAATCTTCTCTACACTTCTAGTACAGGGAAGTTGCTCTATCACTGACTTTCCATCTTTAAAGTCAATATCAATATCAGTTCGAGCTTTACGGTAATTAATAGTTTGAGAACTCTTGTGATCCGTATCCATTCGTTATTTCCTTTAGTCTTTGGACTTCTTGTTTCAACGTAGCAATATCATTAGCCATAATCTTAAGTATGGATGTTTGCTCTTTAATACGCTGACGTAAAGTGAATAACGCTTCTTCATGCTGTCCAATAAAGGTAATAGCCTGTTCGATACGTTTAGGATCAGTAACCTGAAAAGTTCTGTCTCCCATTGTAATCTCGGTAACAGTACCTTGACGCAGGATTGAAAGCTGTGAAGCATTTTCTTTTAATTTCTCTTTCTCAAGAGCAATTTCTGTTTTTTCTTCTTCTGTAAGTTCTGGTTCAGAATAAATTCTTGATTTCATATACCTGCCTCCGTGAGTAAATTTCGTATATCCATTACTTCATCATTGTACCTGATTTGTAAAATCTTGAAGTACGTTGGGTCAATGAATCGAACAAGATACTCTAACTCTGAATCCGAGAAACGGTTCAGTAGTTTATTTCCACTTTCTGGAGAAGCAGCGTAGATAATCCACGGTGATAGTTTACCAGTCTCGAACCACAATATAGCACGTTCAGTACTGACATTCTCAAAGAAATCTGTCCATTCATTATCTGTAGCAACTCCCCATTCCACAATTGCGTTAATAGAACGCTCGATACCTCGACGTGGATGTTCATTACGAATACAGCTAATTACCCATTCTTCGTATGTCTTTTGGGATTTCCATTCATAGACGGTTTTACCACCAGTTAAGACATGCTTGATGAATTGTTCTTTATTTAGAATATCATGAGACAAAATATACTGAGCAAAATCATAGAAGTCATTAAAGTACCTGGATTTTATGAATTGCATCAATGGTTCTTCATTTTTCTTCATCTGAAATTTGTGTGCTTCCATGAATAACATGTACAGACGATATGCCTCACGCATCAATCGGGATTCACGGTCATTATATCGATCACGCTTCACACAATTATGTGTCAGTACTGTATCTTCACGTTTATATTCTTTATCACAAAATCTACATTTAAAAGTAGGGGCTTTAGCAGCCCCTTTTTTATTTGTTGCCATATTTTTCGGTTTCTGCCTTGAATAGTTTTAAGAGTGATTTAATCTCTTGGTCTGAACTACCTAAATCCTTAAGTAGTTCTTCAAAGGTTTCTTTCGTGTAACTGGACAATAATATTTTGTATTCTGCCTCATTCATTTGGACAGATACGGATTCTGGTTGTGTACGTTTAATAATTTCGAAAATATTCTTATCTACATTCTTTAAACCTTTACAATGTGCCAACCAGTTATGAGCACGTTTTTGTGGCCCAATCATTTCTGATACTGAACACATAAGTTGATAGACCAATTCAGGGTGATTCTTCATTTCCCAAAAGTTACTATTAACCATGTCATTCAACATAATCAAATGGTACTTAATTGTAGTACTATCGATCAATGAAATGATTTCATGTCCAGTAATACCAAATTCTTTCATCATTAGTACTAGAGCATCAGCAGATGCCCTATCCTGAACGGCGAATTTGATTCTCCAGTCATATTTTGCGTGTTCATACTTAGCAGTACTGATACATACTCCGTTACCAGTACCGTTGAACTCGTCTTTTAGTTCATTTAGAGCTTCTTTACCGCCGCCTGACCATTTTCCAAAGATAGCTTCTACTTTCTTCGCATTATACGTCAATTGGACTGAATCATCAAGAGAACTAATCCAACGTAATACGATATAAGGCTGGAAATGCTTCTTTTCTTTATCACTTAGGGTTTCATAATACCCATAATCTGCCATGTCAATCTTTTCAAGTAATAGATTCATATCTAACTTGTGATTTGACTCGGACGCTGAATCTTCATCCTCTGAAGATATTGGTAATCCGCTAAAATCGAACATTAGTCACCAATTCCTAAAAATAAATCTTGGATTTTTTCATTTTCATCTGCAAAATATACACATGGTGGGTTTGTACCATTATGAAGGGGTACTGCTAGAAGGTTTTTCTTCGGAAGCATTGGAATTTGCCACTTAGTTGTTAATGTGAATACTCGAAGTACTTTAACTTGCTCATATCGTGGATACATTGAGCGAATAGGATTGTAAACGAAAGCACGAGGGTCTTTCATATTCAAAATATTCTCAATAGTACACATCTCCATCATACCAGTATCTTCATCTCCTAGCAAGATTTGCCATCCGAGAGGAACCTGGACAATGTGATTTCCAATTTGTAAGTCAGCACTAATACTGTTAAACGAAACTGTATTCAGAATATGTTTAAAGTAGTAATCAGCATCTTCGACCGAGCTTAGATCTAATACGCAGTACATTTCTTCTGGAATGGTATCAGTAACCAAATCCATTTCAAATGCATAATTTTCAGGGGTTAATACGTTCATGTGAATTCCTTAGTAGTAATTGTCGTCATCATCTTCGTCAGAATCCAGATAATAATCATTGTCATCATCGGAACTGCCGTAGAACTCCAATCCATAGGTTTCACACAATTCTTGAATCTTGTCTGTGTCAGTATCAAGGTACGCATCGAAATTACCAGTTACACTAATAACATCAATGTACGACTTTCCATCAGTACTAGCATAGATAATATCATATTTGCGTTCTTGATCAAATTTATCATCCAATCGAGCTTTAATGTCGTAGATGTTGACCCAAGAATCACCGTTACAATCGCAACGGTACACATAGGTATCTGTAGTTTCCAGTTCTGGAATGAAGTCTACTGAGAATACCATGTCGTCAATCATTGATTCTTCCGTTATCAGGTCATCAATGATTTCTAAAATTTCAGTTTCGCCAATAAAGGCAATACTTGATCGAAGTTCCATTTCAAAATATCCTTATTATTTTGTTTCGTCTATATTATAGCACAAAAATGCTACTCATTCCATTTTTTCCCAATCTTCCACTATCATTTCGACATATGGATACTGGACTTCTTTATAATAAGCTATACGTTCTCTAGAGTGCTTAGCACTGTACTTATTAGAACCGCATATATCATAAATTTCAACATGGTCTTTATCTTCAGCACGGCGTAGACCACGACCGATACTTTGGATAGTACGAACAAAACTTTTTCCTGGCTCGATAAGTACTACATTGTAAAGACGACTAATACTAATACCTGTACTCGCAACACCATAGGTAGCGATAAGTATCTTATTGTCAGCCCAACGTATCTCACCATAGGATGCTTCACGGTCTTTCTTCTTAGTATCACCACGAACGAACTCAGACCTTGGGATACCTAAAGCATCACAAAGAAGTTCACCCGCCTCTAGCCTATCAACTAGTACTAGTGTGTTACCAGATTCCGCGATTGCTGCTATCAAAGTAGCAATATAGGACATTCGATCCTTATCAGTAACTAAGTACTTTAGTTCTTCCTGATAATTACCAAATTTTAGAGCACTTTTTAGTTTAATGCAGTTCACATTACAAGTACTGAGAATCTTCTTATCCTGTAGCTCTTTCGCTGAGATTGTGTATATAACATCACCGACATTACATTTAATCTTAGCTGCTAGTACTGGATCTTTAGGAATAGTACCTGTTAAACCCCAACGTAGGGGAATGTTACGCATTACTTGGCCTAGTACTGCGTGTAATGCTTCTGCCGCACTTGTATGTGCTTCATCGACAATTACCGCAATTACACCATTAATGAAGTCATGAACATCTTGTTCAGTAAGTTCCACTTCACCTTTCTTTGTCTTTTTCCACAAAGAGTTTAATGATTGCCAAGTTGTAATGGTATGCTGATGACCAAGTTCTTTCTTGTCACCATAGAATACACCAGCATCTAATCCGACCATTTCATAGTCATTATAGGTTTGCTGAACCAAGTCTTTGTTAGGTACGATTACAATACTACGACCGTACTTCTCAACTGACTTAGACATTGCTGCGGTGATTAGTGTTTTACCGGAGCTAGTACTTGCCAATAGTAATCCATGAGGATTCTGGAGGCAAGTGTTTACTGCGTTCACCTGATGTTCACGGAGGATAATTTTCTTACCTTCCATGTGATGACCCGCTGGGAATTCAACATAATCAAAAATATTTTCATCAATCGCATCGAACTCAAAATCGTGTTGAATACGTTGATCATCAATTTCGATCATTACATCATGTTTTTCAAGAATTGGAAGTAATTGATCCAACATGTGGTAGTGTGTACTACCACCCATATTCATAAAGTTTACCTTACCATCCCAACGACCCATACGACCCGCTGGGGTGAATTTCGCATATGGTAATACATAAGATACTTTACGAATCATTTCTTGACGAACATTAGGGGCAAGCCCCTCAAATTTACAGTTAACTTCATCCTGAAGTATTAACTTACAAGTTCCACTCATTCCTTGAGTCCTTTATTTGTTACTTAGTGTGGTTGTTCATCCACATTTATTTCCGTATCTTCGAACGTTACCAAACCAGCATCAATACGTCGAGTAATTTCGACTTCTACAGTATGAGCAAGGTCAGCATCAAAGTTTGGCATTTCAGGATTCATTACATCCATGTTCATAATCATCCATTCCAGATAATTCATGGGTACATCTTCCATAGCCCAGCCTTTGTGCTTACCAATAGTCATAGTACTGTAACATATTGGGGTATTAGCTAGTGATACAACTTGTGAACCAATATCCTTACTGGTATCAATCAAGTTACGTTCGATGGCTATATTTACTAAGTGAGAAAGTACCTTATATGTCATATATACATCGTCTTCAGCACTGTGAGGAACGATTTTATGAGTACAAGTCTTATATAACTCAAATTTGAACCATAAGAAGCTCAAAGTAAGGTTTTTAAACTCGGTATCTTCAGCAAATAGCTTTTTAGCTAGTTTCAAAGTACAAATCCAGCTATCGTCGTTCTCAAATTCAGGAACTACCTTAGAATTAAGGTGCTTTACTGTGTTTTTCTGTAACATTCGACGGTCAAACTGCACGTTGTGTCCTACATAGTACTGTTTAAGTTCGAATAACGGATAAAATTCAGAATGTTTATCTGAATATGATTCTTCGTTTGCTAAATCTTCAGTTGTAATGAAGTGTACCGCTGATGCTCCAGGTGGAACATCATGCGTTGGTTTGAAACGGGTTGTATAATTATAAACGTCATCAAATGAGTCATTAGAACTCACTGGAAACGACGCACTGAACTCAATAATGTCTGAATCGTCATCAGTACCAGTTGTTTCAGTATCTAATATCATAACATTATTGTAAAATTTGTCAAGCTCTGTCATTAGCTTTCTCCAAAAAGCAAAAAGGACGCTATAAGCGTCCTTTAATTAATCTAATCGTGCGTCTTCGATTCCAGCAGTTCGAAGTTTAACAATGTTGTTCAACTGAAATGCTTTCATCTCTAACGATTTTACTATTCCTAGCAATTGGTTTCGGATATAGGCTACATCTGAAATCAAAAGTGAAATAGCAACAACATCTGGATCACCTTCTACGTACTTTTTACAGTCCGATGAAGTAAGCTGACGCTTATAGTGTTCAAGAAGTTGTTTAAATTTCTCGGATTCAAGTTGTTTTAACTCAATTTCCAAGACTTCAAGTACTGTTTCGACTTGTTGGAGTTGGCTGAACCGAAGTTCGTGATAAGCTGGCAATTTTTGAGACAGTGTTTCAATAACACCAGATTGCTTTACTTCACGCCTGGCGTCTTCTAACTCATTTTCAAAGAAATCGACCATATCGACTATCTTTGATTTATCATCTTTGATGATCCAATGCCATGCTTTAGCCATCTTAATCCTCTACTACGTCTACAATAGTTTCTTCAATATCTTCGACGTTATCTAAATCAATATCTGTACCGAAATCTTCATCACCTTTATCTGCTTCAGTTACTACAGCAACTAATGGATGGCGATTAAACTGACCCATAATTAAGTCTAGGCAAGAATTGGTATTCTTTTCCCATGCTTTACGGAACTGTTTGATTTCTTCACCAGTATCAATGTCAACATAAACTAGGCTATTACCTGATTTAGTTACTAGACCACGTTTTTCGAACATATCTAATAGACCACTGTAAGGGTTCATACCAGTATTGTAAGGGATTTTGATTTCCACATCTTCGAATGGTTTGTTATAACGTGTTTTCATGATTTTACATGCCGCACGAATACCATTTACCTGAGATACTTTGTTTCCGTCTTCATCTTCTTTTAGTTTTAGTTTACGCATTGCCACCATAATAGATGAAGCATATACGAAACCAGCACCACCAGAAACTTTAGGATCTGGATCAAACATATCTTGAGATGCGTAAGTATGGTTAGTAGCAATTAGTCCGATATTTAAATCACCGAACATGTTTACGCAGTTCGTTACCAATGCTTTAAGTTGTTTAGCTTTACGACCCATGTCACCTTTCATATCACCATTCTCGAACTGAGCGGTTTCTGTAGGTGTCATTAACATACCGAGTGAGTCAATTACGAATAGTAGCTTTGGACGTTCTTCACGTGGAAGATCACCGAACTGATCACGATAGTCTTTTACAACATCAGCGATTAGTTTTGCTACGTCATCAATCATCGCAGCGTTAGCTTTGAACATCATTGATTCATCAGTATCTACGCCTAGATCTGTTAACCACTTATCATCAAGTGCGTTTTCAGAGTCAATTACGTATGGGTAGATGCCTTGTTTTTGTGCTTCGCGGATTACGTTACCGGAAACGATATAAGATTTACCAGCACCAGACTCACCAGCGAATACAGTTACTTTCCCAAGTGGAATACCATTGTGAAATTCACCGCTGATAAGATAGTTCAATGCGTAGTTACCAGTACTAATCCAAGTGTCGGGATCGTGAAATCCGATACTTACACCAGTCATTTTCTTGATACTATTTGAACTGTTTTTGATGATGCCAGCTAAACCAACAGACGTTTTTTTCATATTATCTCTCCATGAAATGAAATCGGGGCAAATCCTTTGCCCCAATAAATTTAACTAATTAGTTACCGCTTTTAGCCTTTAGCTTAGCTACTAGATCTGCTGGAGATAGTTTCTCTTTTGGTGCTGCTTCGGTTGAAGCTGCTGGAGTCTCTACTTTCGCAGTTTCAGTTACTACTGGCTTGCTTTCTACTACTGGTGCTGTTTTAACAGGTGCAGTTGTAGTAGCTGCTGGTACTGAAGTTGGAGTGTCTGTGGTAGAACCAGTTGCTGGTTTCTGAACACCTGCTGGACGATAGAATGCCGCCCAACGTGCTGGATCATATGCTTCGCCGTTTACGGATGCTTCGAACATCTCTTTGATAGCGATTAGTTCCTCTGGAGTTGGCTGTTTAGGCATGAACTCGCTAAGGTTGAATAGACCATATGTTTCTACAGCGGTGCGTTCGTCTTCGTTTAGTGGACGCTCGGAGAATTTGAACTGAGATGCGTCATAGTTGTTGAATCCACCAGCGTTTTTAGACTTGATCACACGGAAATCACGACCATGTTCAAAATCGGTTGGTAGTTCTTCTACATCAGGGTTCATTAGGATTGATTTGATCTTTTCGAACAAATCTTTGTTCACTAGAACGCGACGGATTGGGTTCTCTGGAGCGTTGTCATCTTTGACTTCTACAGAGTTTGGAGCTACTAGGCATTGGAATAGATAAGATTTCTTTTTCCAGTACTTAGAGGCTTGTTTAGAAAGATCTTCGTTTCCAGTTTCTTTAGCGATTTTATACCACTGACGAATCTCGGTAAGAATCGGGCAAGAATTTGCTACCCACATTTCGTTACAAGGTACTTGTAGACGCACTTTATCAGTGTGTACACCTTTAACGCCGTTGAATTCGAGATTAATCATCTCACGTTCACGCCAGAAGTACTGGTTATTGTGGTCGCCGTCTGGAAGAAAGCGTAGGTTAAGATCAGCATTCTCTGGAATGTTCCAGAAAGCTAGGAATGCATCCGGTTGGCGTTCGCCAGTGAATGTTCCGTTTTTTACTGCGTCTTGTTTTGCTTGTTCTGCTGCTAATAGAGCACGAATTTCTGCTAATGATGCCATTTTGATTTCCTTATCAATTTGTTTCTTTGTTACTAAGTTTTGCTTCTTTGTTTGTCATTGGCTCCTTGCCGCTGACATTTCTATTATACCACAATTTCTTGTGGCGTTTCATCTTTTTTCCGTTTTTTCGTCACGGTTGACTATCCAAGTTTTCGCTTGGTTATGAACATTATACCACAAAAGGGTATAACGTTTCATCTATTTATCGAACAGGGTTGGGAGCTTTTACTCGCTCCCGTTAGCCCATTCTTCCAAATTTTTAAGTTCAGGTTCAACGAGTACTTCTTTCTTCGCTTTATTCCTTCCTAATACCGAGTTGCCTAATGCTATAATGAACTGAGCATCTTGTGGCATCATACATGGTTTAGTACAGATGTTCTCTAACACTTCTTTTACTATTGGGTCTTGGATAAGTCCTGCTATTTGATTACCAAACATCAGTACTTTATTTTCTTCATCCGAAGGTTCCATATAAAAGTCACCGTCAACCGGAACACATCCTAAACATACTTTTTTGATCGCTGAACTAATATCCTTCGGTTCATATTCACCAGTAATGTTACTTTGAGCTGTATTTAAGTATGCTGGTAGTTTAGAACACTCTTGCATTAGATGATGACGAGCAAAAGTTCTGTTATTATTAGCATTATCGGACATAGAGCTTAATTTGGTTGCATAATCATCTATATACTTATTCCCTACACGTGGTACTAAAGCTAGATTGCGTAATGAATCCGCATATCCTTTTGGAGTACTAGAACGTTTTAAGAAATCCTTGATAGATTTAATATATTGCATAGCTTTGTTAGCCTGAACGACTTTGCCGCTAATTTCTAAGTCAGAAAGTAGTCCTTTAAGGGAATCTAAATCCTGAGCATAAGAGTCCAAATGAGTACTGAATCTGTCTCCCCATTGTCCACCTTCATTAAGGTGATGGGTCATTGCTTTAGCAGCAAATAGATTGTTAGTACTCATTCGGCGACGTTCACCATTACACTCAACGAAAACTTCTTTAACGTTGCGAGTACGGGAACCTCTAATTTCTTCTTGCACTCTCATACTATGAATAACTACCATTTTAGCTCGTGGTAGTTGATAGTAAGAACGCATTGCTGAGCCAGTTAAACCTTCCATCAAAGATTCTTGAATCTTTGTTTCTTCCATATTACGCATAGCAATATGAGAGAATTTTTTAGGTAGATTTCCTGTCCCAAAATCATATATGGTAAATCCATATCCGTACTGGTTAGCTGTACTTTTAATACGCTCCAGTACTTCTTTTGTTTGTTCATCTTTTACATCGTTGGATTTCCAAAGATAAACTTCTGGTCTAATCGTAGTTTCGGATTCATCAGGTACTTGTATCATGAAATTAACTGGCATTACATAAAACCACTTAGCTTCAGACGGAGTAATAGTTCCTGTTCCTTCGTCATCAAACATTGTTATTTGATAACCATACGAAGGGGCAGCAAGTACTTTATAAATGTCCGAACAAAGAACTCCTTGTTTCATTGATGTTCTCCTTCAAATCTGTATAGATGTATTTATTAGCGATTATAGGATACCAGTATAGATAGCGGTTGATATAATTGACCGTCATCTAGTGTTTCACTGATAACTTGTGCGGTTCTGTCTTCGAATTTAGCAATAATATCGACCATACGCACGATTAGCAATGTAGCACTAACCAAGTCATCTTTACATCCTAATTTAGCTTTATAGATACCATCATCCATACCAGCTTTGATAAAATCATTCAACTGACGGTGTAATTCAGTACTGGCAACTTCCATTCTAAAGGTTTCCATTAGTTTTTGCATGTGGAAACACGCAGTCTTTTTAGTAGCTTTAGTTGTAGTCATACCCTTACGAATACGTCCGGTTCTTGTTCTCTTAGGTTCGTTAATTAATGTGCCAGGGAAGCGTTCAACACCTAGATTTGTAATCTCTAGTACTGCTGCTTCACCTATGGTGTTATTTTCTACTGACCAGAACAGATGATCCTCTACTTGTCGAGCACCTTTTTCTTCCATTCTAGCAGCAACTTCACTTAAAATTCTATGTAATAGCTTAATCTGATTAGGAATGCTAGTACTGTTATTCTTCCACTCCGCAACTTGACGAAGTGTAGGTAATTCATAAACTTGAATAGCGGCATCATCACCACCAGTACCACCTGACGGATCAAGTGCTACAGCATAGGTACAACCGTATTCAATATCTTTAAACCAACGGACTTCATCAGTACGTTTTACTGGATCACGAACAAAACGGTTCTTAATCTCTGTAAGTTTAACACTGTTGATCAAGGTTTCTTGATATGTTACGAACTCGCAGTTATACTCACGACGAAAACGTGATGAACCTAGTTTGTATTCTTCTTTATCAGCCCATTCTTGGTTACGGTCTGGATGTTTATCCCATGTTACTTTAATACCACGGAAACCATTAATACCTGGACCGTCATCATCTAGTTCAACAACTGTACCGTCTTCATCTTCAAAGTCATGCTTTTGTGATTCGAACCAAATAGATGCGAACTGATCATACTCGGTGTTAGGAGTACTGGAAATGATACATCCACCACCAGAACCCGCTAGAGTTGGTGATACCGCAGCCCAAAAGTTTGATTGATATGATTCTTGTACGAACGCAAATTCGTCAAGATACAATAGGTCAACTGTTAGACCACGTGCTGCTTGTGGAGTTGTAGCACGAGCAATGATACGTGATTTGTTTTCGAACTTGATAGTAAGTTCGTTGTACTTAGTAACACCATCACGGATATGGTCAGGACACATTTCATATGCGAACTTAATACGATCCATGATTTCTTGTGCTGCTGATTGTACGTTCCCCATCAACAGAATTGTTTTTGTTGAATTGAACATAGCATACCACAATAGGTAAGCTGCTACAACCGTTGTTTTACCCATCTGACGGGCAGTGAGCATAATGTTGTTTTTGTTTTCGATGAAGTTACGTATCATTTCCTTTTGGTATTCAAAAGGTTTGAAAAGTGCTTCGCCACCCTTCGTTTGAATATAAACAAAGTTCTCAATAAAGAATAGAGGATCTACAGTACAACGTTGTAGATCGTCAAGCATTTGTTGCGTATATACTACTTGCGTTTTGGGTTTTTTCGTGACGGAATATTCATCGTCATCATTAAAGTTATCTAAATCAAAATTAGACATGTTAAGTTCCTCTTGTACACCCGTACTTCAATAAGAAGTCGGCGTTTCCAAGACTATTTAGCTTTGTCAAATACCAATTTTGAGTTAGGTTCGCATCACAGTACCACGGATAGGTAGTTAATGTACCAACTTTCTCTAATTCATGTTCTTCTGGAGGCAAAAACGTATTTAAAATGACATAATTATATCCACCAGGGGCTGTAAGTCTGAAAACTTCAGCATTTCCTGGACCCAAATAAGGACTATCATAAAATATGGTATCAAAATGATTTCCTCGCATCTGTTCTTTGGTAGAACAGAAATGAAAGTACGATTTGTTGTCAAATTTAATGTACTTTTCAGTACTTCGTTCTATTGAGTATCGTGTTTGTGTATTATCCCATTTTTGTACTACCATTTGGTACAAAGTATAAAATGTATTCTTTATATCTCTTGCCATCATAGCACTAGGTGCGTTAAACGCAATACTACTGCCAGGATAGAACAATGATTTCCATAATGCGTATATACAGCTTATAGTTGTTAATCCACAACCTCTATGACCCAATATATTTTCAGTTTTACCAGTTTCTAAGCTCAAAAGCTTAGTCATCATATCAAACTGGAACCCTTTGAACTCAAAATCGAGATAATTCATCATAAAATAGAATATATCATCCCGACAGAGTACGTATTCCCTGATATTATTCATAATCTTCCTTAAAAAGTACTGCCAATAGGCAGTACTATATCCATTTATAGTTGTTTTAACGTATAAGTTACATCCATATAGGACTTAAATGGCCCATATAGTGCTTCTGTATTGTTTCTTTCATTATAAATGTCCACACTAAGGGTTAAACGTGGCAAATATGTTCCGTTTTCCCCTCGAACAAGCCACCATCCAGGATAAAAACGCTTTTTAGAGCGTTGACTCTTACGAAAAGAGCCTATTCCTAGTGGATCATCGTTCTGAATGTCGATAATGTTGTCAGTATCGTTAATAGGATACTCACCCAAGGCTTTTGATGTATTAGTACTGTCAGTTACTTCAATTTCAGCATAAGTAAATTCTTCACCTAATGCTTCTTCGAGTTCTTTAATGTTACTGAACTTCAAAGCACCCTCTGAAGTAAAGAACTCAATACCAGTACGCTCAGTAGTACCTTCATCGTAATTCACTAGAATACCCATCTTGTCACCAGTATTGGTTTCAACAATGAATGAGTACTCAGTTAGAATTTTTAAAATAGCCATTATTCATCCTTTTTTGCGAACAGTCTAACGTAAGATTCTGGTGAATTTTGTACATGCACCAGTTCATATTTAGCTGCGAATCTTAGGAAGTGTACACCCACCATTGGGATGTTTTTAACACCACGACCAAAGATAACTTCGTCCATTAGGTCGATAATTTCTTGTGGTTGTTGAGTTAGGTCTACCAATTTACGGTTATGTTCGTACTGTTGACGTACAGTTACTTCTTCACCATCATGACGAACCCAATTTGTGTTCATGAAACTGTTCCACGCATAACCTTGAGCTACACGGTCTTCATATGCTTCACGAATACCAACACGCTTTTTAGTACTTTTCATTGGAGCACCAGGATAAGCACTGAATACGTTATCTGAAGTATCGCCACGGATACATTTCTCGAACAAAATAAATTCAGGATCAGGAATTGCCAACGCATTACCTTTCTTATCTTGAACCAGTTCACCTTTCAGATCAAAAATACCTTGAATGGTATAGATTTGTTCCTGAACTGGATTATACTGTTTCACATTATGATTAAGTAATTGTTGAAAGTCGGTATCAGTACTGAGGATGATGTGCTGATCTTCTGGATGGGTTTGAATCCAACGAGCGATATAGTCATCTGCTTCACATTTAGAAGAACGAAGTAGAGTACTATTAGTTTTCGCATCAACGAAGTCCAAGAAATCATTAATCATTTCGAACATCAGTTCTGATTCTTCTCTTTCTTCTTGAGTACGAGTACTAGCTTTATCGACGCGGTTTTGTTTATAGAATGGGTCATAATCTTTACGCCATGAACGACCTTCCGCACAAAATACAGCATGGTCGGCTTTGAAAAGATCATCCATCTTACGTAAACCGCTAAGTGTGATGTGTAGTGCTAATCCAACTTTTGTCCATATATCGGATGAACGTGAAGCCACGTTAATAGCACGGTGGAAACAGTTTTGTGTGTCCACGAGTAGATATGTTTTATTCATTTGGAACTCCATTTTCCATAATTTACTTCATTATACCACATTTTCCAAGGTGGTTTCACATAAGAAATAAATAGTTGCATATAAACATTTTGATTAAATTTTTTACGTTATTAATAGTAACGAAAAGGATTTGATAAATAACATTAAGCAGGTCAGTGTACCTGCACCAAATTAACAAGGAGATTTCTTATGAGTCTTAATTCTTTTGATCGTAACTATGGTATGTCTGCTAATAGTCGCGAGTTTTGGGGTGGTGATAACGGTTTCGTAACTGTTGTTATTACTCTACCTACTGATGTAGAAATCGGTGTTTCAACTGTTGCTTTCGACGGTACTGAAGCTGGTGATAACGCTGCTCAAACCGCTCTATCTGCTGCTGAGAAAAACCAATTCATCATCGCTCAAGCTCTTGCTCAACGTGCGGTTCTAGTAACTACTTCCGCTTTGTCTACTGATGTTGATCCTACTGTTTCTGGTTTTGAAACTGTTGGCGGTAATGTTATCGCTTTCGGTAAATCCGGTACTCTAGCTGATGGTTCTTTCGGTATTACTTACATCGTTGAACGTCAAGACGTGTTCACAAAACAAGATGGCAAACCAGGTTCTACCTACGCTCTAGTAGTTGATCCTACTGTTGAAATCGCTACCAATCTAGCACAAGCTGGTGTATTCCAGAAGAAAGACGGTACTCCTGCTCTTGCTGCTGCTGTTGGTATCAAAGTGTTCAAAGCACTTCCAGTACTACTATAATTTCAAGGAGAATAAAATATGTTAGAACGTATTAATGGTTTCTCCGAATCTGGAGTACTAGGTTATTTCTATGGTAAGAACGCTCTAGTTTCTATCGCTATCGGCGGTGCTTCAAACGTAGTTGTTAAGGTTACAGGTGCTGTAGCATCATTCGTTGAACTACAACGTTTCCTAAACACTGAAGATGTTGATGCAATCGTAGAATTCCTAAACGACAAAGGTGTTGTTCGTGTTGATGGTACTGCTTTCGTAGCTGTATCTCTAGAAGCTGACTACACCGCTGCTTATGCTGCTCAGACTAACGTTAAACGTGTGATTGACATTGTTCAACAACGTGCGGTTGTTCTAAGTACTTCCTTGACTGCTCAAGGTGTTGCTGTAGCTGGTTTCCGTAATGCACCATCAGGTGTTACTGCTGCTGCTTCTGTAGCTGCTTCAAACGTTATTACTTTCCTAGTAGAACGTGCGAATGTGTTTGATAAAGACCTAGTAACCTTCCAAGGTGTTCCAGCTAACCAAATCGACGAAGGTCGTCTACTAATTGATGATCTAACTGGTGTTCCAATGCTAACCAGTACTGGTACTGAAGTAATTCTTGCTTCTTCCGCTACTGCTGCTGCCGCTGGTAACTTCGCGATTAAAGTATACAAAGCTATCCCAGCATTGTCTATCTAATAAATCAAAACGAAAAAAGGACGCTTTATGCGTCCTTTTTTTTTATTCGTAGATTTTGAAATTAGGATCAATAGAACCAGTCTGTTGATTCATTTCGTCGTTTACGCTTGTTAGCTTTGTGTCATAGTCACCGCTATAATCTTCTGTTGCTAACTTCCGACCCCAATCTTTAATAAAGTTGTCGATAATCTCATGTTCATCATTACCTGGATGACCTTCAGCACGTAACTTTTTCCAGAAATGTTCATTATAATCGAAAATCATACTAAGTTCATTACTTTCCTCGTTGAACTCAACATCAAATGCGAACCAAGGCTCACGCTTAAATGTTGCTAATTCTTTCTCGTATTCGTTCTGAGTAATTTCTTCGTACTTTAATGCGTATTTCAAAGCTGCTACGTACTTCTTATCTTCATCCTTGATTAGTTCAACGATTTGTTTATCGTATTCCTTTTCATCAATTTTGTGGAACTGAAGATCCAACTCCAACTTTTTCAGTACTACAGTGTCTTTTCCAATCACTGCGTGTTTGAATTCCAAATCAACTTTATTCACTTCAAATTCATACTCAGTGAATTCTCCATGATTGTATCGAATTTCATTTTTAGCTACGTCGCGGTCATGAAGTGTGAGATATAAAATATCCGCACGTTTCAAGTCAGCTTCTAAGCCTTCAAAATGAAAATCAATTAACGCAAGCTCTTTAGCTTGACCTTTTAGACCCCAATGTGAAGGGTAAATCCAGAATGGTATAATTCTTTTAGCCATTTTTCTTCCCAAATATATCACCAATTTTCATAACATAGAAGTTTTTATTATCATCTTCTAGTGGCATATTTAGTGAAGATTTTCCAAAAACAACAGTGTCGCCAACTTCGAGGTTATGTTCCTCACGTGTACCATCATTCAATACACGTCCTGGACCAACTGTAATAACAGTACCAGTACATGGCGGCTCAACTTTAGTGAGGATTAATCCACCTGAGCTTTTGGTTGTATTGTCGATTAGTTCAACAATAACGTAATCATTAATTGCTTGTAAACTCATATTTGACTCCATTCAAATTTAGTATCGTCCAGTGGTGTTGAACCAGTTACCCTTGTACCTAAAGGTTGTTCCTTTATCTCCAGGGGTAAAAAGTTCTAGTTTCATGCACTGTTCCGTACCGCACTGTTCGCAATCATAAGTCATCTTTTCTCGATCATCATATTTGACAATCTTATCAATGCTATGTTGACAGTCTTCTTTTTCGCAACGGTATGTATATAGTGGCATGTTTGTATCCTTTTAAACAGTAATTTTTCTTGATTCTTCTAGTGCTTTGTAATACGCTGCTTTAGCAATCGGATTAGATTCAATAACACTTAGTGCGTCTTCATTCGGCACACCAGCAAAGATTTGTTGTGTACTATTTACTGTCTCAAAACCTTGACGTACTTCGTGAAGTGTACGAGGGAAGAAGTTCATGAAAGAACTATCAACTGATACGTTCATGTATTCTAGTCCACTTACAGATTCAGTGTGAACGTGACCGTGGATATTCTTTTTACCACGTAGTTCTTCAGGATGAATCGGTGAGTGTGACAACCAGAATTCTTTGTACTTCATTAATGCGTGTACTTCATCAAACGTTTCACAAAGTTTCTTAGTACTGATGTATTCTGAACAGTGATTACCAAGAATCAGAATTTTAGTACCAGGAAGTTCTTTGAAGAATGGTAGATACTTTTCATCAAAGACAGCATCGCCTAAGATAAACATAGTATCACGTTTTGTACAGGTTTCAGCGAGGATGTATTGAAAGTACAAGTCATTATGTAGAGTACTTTCAAAGACTGGACGGTATTTCCAGATATTTTTGTGACCCATATGGGTATCAGCGATAAAACGAGGGGTACTCATAATAATTTTCCAAATAAGAAAAGGGAACCGAAGTTCCCTTATATAAATTAGCAACCACTTACGTAGATGCTATAAACAGCGATACCAGTATCAACAGTTACGTTCATCATACCAGTTTTGGTGAATCCCATTGTCTTAGATTCAGCACTGGATACGCGGTTCAGTGCTTGGAATACACGATCAATTGGATAACCGTAACCTTTGGTTAGATCACCTTCAGTTTTAGAGAACTGTAGGGTTCCTGTATGGTTGTTTTTATTCTTTTCACCAACGTAGAAGTATAAGCTGTCGTCCTCAGTGTAGGGAGTGACTAAAGCAGAGAAAGATTTAAACACGCCTGAGAAGCTTTTTAGTTCATTAACCTTTGCGGCACTAGGTGTAACCTGTACATCATATGGTTGGTCAGTGAATCGTGGTTGGTTCGGAATATATTTTTCCGCAACTACTAGATAGTTGGTATTTGCTTCGTCGGAATTGAAGGTCAGGCTTTTAACAACACCATCTTTCGCATTCACGCCGATTTTAGTACTTTCAGTCTTATAGACATTCAGGTTTAGTAGACCTTGAAGCATTCCAAGATTACCAATACCGAAACGACCTACAACTTCAGGTACGTCTTCTTTAGTATATGCTCGCATAACTAAATTTTTGTCAGAAGTATAAGCTTCCATATAAACACGTTGGCCTTCGCCACGATCTTCGCTTGAAATAGCGATACAATCAAAGTCAATTCCAGCGGTGGTGTTTACCAGGTCGCGTAGTACGTCACGTAATTCCATTTGTTAATTCTCCATGTTGTTAACGGGTACATTATACCATATAATTTCTACCCGTTTCATCTTTTTTTAAACGTTTCTTGTTGGTGTGGTGTTTTGAGCAATCACACTAAGGTAATCAACCATTTCTTTATTGGATGAATTTGATAAGAATCCAGTACCAGAATAAGAATTACCATCACCACTTACTGTAGTACCTTTATATTGCATCCAAGACGCATCTCCAGTACCTGTACCATAAGTATACAGTGGTTTTTGCTCGTTGTAGTACCAGATACCAGGATCTGGACGACCAAACGGATAAGATTTATCATTGTAAGGCCAAGATGTTTCTTTCTTTGGAACTTCTACAATTTTGATTACTTCTTTCGTTTTTTGTTCGATCTTAAACAGGGCGACGATTTTATCGCCCTCTTTAATAGATCCAACCTTTGTAAAACCAGCAGCAGTTAGTACATCTTCTTCATGTTTACTTTCAGCACGAATAATATCGTGCTTACCGTTAGAAAGAAGTGCTTCACCAATGCGTTCATAAATGTTAGACATATTTTTTATCCTTTATTACCAACCGAAGAAACCAGTGTTTAATTCGATTGAACTCTTTTCGTCTATAGCAATATCCATATCCAGAATACCGAAGATATTACCCAATTTCTTTGTCAGTACTGCCAATTCCATAGCATCATCATCGAACGGAAGTTCTAGATACCACTCTGGTAAGTAATCTACACAGTCAATTGGATAACCAATCTTCTTAATACCTAATGGATTCGGTTTTAGGTCACAAACAATTACTTTAGTACCGTCTGTTGCTTCTGGAACTGATTTATCATCGTTCAAATCACGAAGTTTGTTCCATTGAATAGCGGCTAGTACGTGTCCTACCTTACATTTACCTGTATCCTGGTATTCTTTCTCTTTATTGGTATAGTTTTTCACTGTTTTTGGTGAACCTTTCTCAATACTTGGCTTGTCTTTGAACTCTTTCTTGAACGCACGAACACGTTTACGTAGTTCTTCTTCAGTTTCACCCACCAGCAACGCAATTAGCGTTTCTTCTAGGAAGTTCTGGATGTATTTTGGTGTGTCTGAACGTTTAATTTCAAGACCCATAGCTTTGATTTTACCAGGTTTACCATCCACATCTAAACGGAACCCATCTTCCCAATATTTCAGAATAGCATAACGCTTCTTCTTCAAGAATAAACCACGAGAACCAACCATTTCTAAGTCAGCACCAACGATTTTACCCTTTTCAATACCAGTATTAAAGGTTTGATCCATAAATTCAGGGAATGATGCACCTACAGTGTCACCAATCATTTGATAAAGTTCTACAACTTCATCTTTAGACATTTCAAATGGAATGTCATTCTCTTTGTAGTAATGTGCTACGCTGAAATACACGGAATCCGTGTCACCATATACAACTACACCACCACTATGATCGTATGTTTCAGTACATACTTCATTAATCTTACTCGCCATGTGCTTAGTCATGCTACGACCAGTTAATGTAACTGATTGTCCTAGACGTTTGTCGAAGAAACGTGAACCTTTGTTCAACAACGCACCATATAGTGAGTTTAGAAGAATCTTACGAATCTGTTGGTTCTGTTTCCAGAACGCAGACTGAGTTTTACAGTACTTTTTATCGGAATCTTGTACGAATACACGACCATTCTCTAAACGCATACCATTATCAGCGATAATCTTAGCAAGTTCAGCATAATTCTTGTCAGCAAGAGCTAAACGCATCAGATAAATCGGATCACCTTCGTGCAAGTTCGTTTTATGGATACCAGCACCAAATTGTAGTGATTTTAGTACTTCTTCAAGTTCTTGTAAAGCTTCTTCTGGCATTTCCCAACCATCTGTTGCCAGGTGTTTGTAGTCAATAACCATTTTCTGTTGTGCTTTACGTTCTGAGTACCATACTGTAAGAATTTCTGGAATTACACCGTACTTAGTCTTATCAAATAGAGTACCGTTCGCACTTAGTACGATAGTACTGTCTTCACTAAAGATAATATCATATAATTCCGCACCTGTAGCTTGGAAACTTGTACCATCTTCTAGATCTACAGTAATGATTTCGTCAGATTTCTCACGAACCATTGTAAATTCAACACTTGCGAACAAACCGTGCCATGCTTCAGTATATTTCGGCTCAAAACGTCCTTTTCCGCGATAACGCTGACGTTGTTCCTCAATACGTGCTGCTAGATAAGCTTCAGTATAAGTTTGACGTAGTTGACCAAGGATACATTCAGTACTCATGCCTAAAGCACGTAGAACTGTTGGATATAGTGAGTTAAAGTCCGTACAACCTAACCAATCAATCAATCCTAGTACTGGATCTTGTACCCAAGCACCAGCAGCCTTAGAACCTTTAGGTTGTTCGTCTTCATCATCTTCATCGTCATCATAATCAATTTCGTAGTCCTGATATTCGAAATCAGCTTCATCATCATCAAGTTTACGCTTGTTGAATACTACTTCACCACGTTGGTGAGCCAGATTGATGATTGCCGTGTCAATTAGTGCTACTGAACCCATTGTAGTACTGATAAGTACACATTCTTTGTGTGCTAGTCGGTTATGTAGGTTGATGAAGTCCATTTTCTCGTCTATTTTCTTCAACAAGATACTATCTTGCTTAGAATAACGTAAGAATGTCATGTAATCTTCACGATATAACTTATCCAAAGACCCATCATAGGATACTTTGTTCTCGCCAGTTACTTTTTCAGCAATATAATCTAGTTTATATGACTGTTCTACTTGTCCAGCATGTTTCTTATAAAGAGCTAGATAGTCTAGGTGAACACGTCCAACTAAATCAAAGGTTACAATGGTTTTACCAAACATATCTGCTTCACGAGCGTTTGGTTTCTTGTTCCATAAGCACCAACGAGCAAGAGTAGCTTCATTAAAGAGCTTTCTTGTACGGTTTACCATGTATGGAATATCAAAGAATTCGCTGTTCCAGCCAGAGAGTACGTCGCCGTCTTCAATTAGCTCGAAGAACGTTTCAAACATCTCTGTTTCTTCAGTATAGAGGATGACAATACTATCAGGATTGTCAGTTTCCGCATTGAGGCGGTTAATAATGTCCTGAGCTTCATGGATTTCCATACCAGATGGAGCCATTGTAAGAACATAGTCCTTACCTGTCCAGCTTTGGTACAAAGAAATTGCTGTTACTCGGTTGAATGGATCACTCGGCTGAGCATATCCGAACTTAGGGTGAAAGTCTGTTTCAATATCGAAGAATACGATATTAAGGTCAGGAGAAGACTTACCCATGTAATGTTTCGCAAGGGTTTTAAATGTCACATTACAATCTGCTTCATAAATCTTAGCAGAAACAGGTAATGATTCCATTTGTTTTTTCATATCTGAATAGCGAGAGAACTCAAACTTCTCGGCAAAAGTGCCATTGATAGTTTTATGTTCACCACGTGGAGATTCTACATAGTACTCGTATACTGGTTCAATTTCGCGTAGAACACGACGACCATTAATACGTTCAGCAACGTGTAGTACTTCTCCAGTACGTTTCCTATCCATATATCCATCTATATACATCTTATCTCCTTATAATTACGTACTTAAAACTAAAGCCCCATCCATTGGGGCTTTATTTATTACTCGTCTTCGTCTTCCATTGAAGCCAAGTTACCGGAAACGGTAAGGATGGTTTCAACTTCGTCCTGATCGCGAACTTTATCGAAGAAGTCTTGCTTGTAGATACGCATCGCAGCAGATTTCAACTTAGATTTGTCAAGACCTAGTTCATCTGCTAGAGTATCCATGAAGTCGCCATATGATTCTTTAAGTGTATCAAGGTGGGTCAACTGTACTACCGCAGAATTCAAGCCATCTTTGAGTTTCTTACGTTGTGCGTCGTTCAACTCATGTGCTTCAATTTTAGATTCTGTCTTCTTAGCCATTTGTGTATTTCTCCATGTATAAAAAAAAGCATCCTAACTCTCCGCTAGGATGCCTACATTATAGCACAGGAATTTTACCCGTTTCAGTTATTTTTGAGCTTTTCTTCTAACTTAGCTTTGAGTTCTTCGAACTCTGCTTTCTCAGCAGCAGTCATTTTGGACTTCAACATCAACATGAATAGTTGGTTTTTAATGTCCTCTGTTGTTTCCCTCTTAGGAAACTCAGTTAGATAGAATTTTTCACCATCATAAGAGTACTTAACTAGTTCCAGGTCATCTGGAACATCTTCAGGCTGAACAATATGAAGATTAGTTTCATTTGGATTCAGTGTAGTAGCATCATGATTGAATCCTACTACAACATTACGTTCATTTGTTAGTACTTTAAGTGTATCTGTCTCAGTGTTATCAGCATAATCATACCAGTCTTGACCGTTTTCGTCAATCCAGTACTGAACATTACTGTAACCACCTTCTTTATTATATCTCTTAAACATCGTCAATTGTTCTCCATGAACCATCAATAAGAATTTGTACAGGTCTAGCAAACATAGTACGGAATTCATCTTTCTCACCACTACTTGAACCAACCCAAAAACCAGTTACATATGAACCTGGAGCACAACGATAGGTAAATGTTTCATGACCTAATGATTCACGGTCTGTAGCAATTTCAGAACCACGACGCACATTAGTTACTACACCACCAGTAATACTTAGAGTTACGTTACCGTTAGCATCAGCAGTTGTTCCATTAATAGCACGTACAATATTACGTCCACCAACAGTACCAGATTGACCACTAACAACTAAACCAGTAGTAGTTAGAACAGCAGTATTAGAAATACTTACTTCAGCACCACCAGCACTACGTAAACGAAGGGTGTTAGTACTAGAACTATGATAGATAGCAGCACGTTCACCACCTGAGCTATTCTGGAACCAGAATACTAGGTTAGTATCGTTAGCACGAACAGCAGCACTGTTAGCAATGGTTAATGAACCAGTCATTACATCACCAGACTTCAATACATAACGAGCATCACCCGCATCTTGGTTCAAAGCAAGACTTGGTTCAGCAATATTATATAGCATAGCTACATTAAAGTGTCCAACATCAATACCAGTTAGATTATGGTTATGTGTTGTTGTATTTCCATTAGGATAAATTGGATATGTTGTTGTAAAAGCACGACGACTATCAGAACCTTCAGCGGCGGTAGTCCAATACTGTTGTTTATCACCAGTAATGATAGCACCTGTATAAGCACGACCATCATTCCAAGTTTTACCTATAATGAATACACCATCATCGCCTTGGCTTCCACCTAGACCAATCATCATACCAGTACCGTGATAGTGATCAGGTACAGTAATGGTGGCTGAACTAATAGTACCTGAGCCTGCGATTACTGAATCAATTTTAGTTACACCACTAGTGGTTATTCCTTTCATGTATGCTTCTTGGTTTAAATTTGGAACAACTTTAGTTACAGTTGTAGTACCATTCCATGTCCACCATAAACCATCAGCGAAAGCCCAACCAGTTTTAGTTACATAAGGTGCTGCTTGAGTACCATTACGTCCTGATTGTCCACCAGTTACCCCACTCAACTGTTCACGAATACTCGCAACAGATTGTCCAGAAGTTAATGCGTATTGCATAATACTACCAGGAGGTGAAGATGTAAACAATCCAGGAACTGCTGTTCCACCACCACTTGTACTGGTAGGGAATACAATATTCAAGTTTGTTCCACTTACAGAAGCAGAAGCAACAGCACTTGAACTATAGGTAACAGTACTAACGCGGTTAGCAAGTTGGTTATAAATGTTTGTCAATGAAACATTGACTGGAGCTAGAATATCATCTTGAGATAGCAATTCTACCCATGAAATTCCGTTATGATATTTTAATGTTTTTGAGGTAGTGTCAAAGACAACTGCCCCAGCTTCACCGATTGGTAAAACCTTATTAGGCATAATAATCGAAGAAGCATTAAGTCTTAATGGACGTGGAACCGTTGGTGTTCCACCTTCAATGACTATACTTGCTGTATTAGTACTAGTTATAGTACCAGCAGCGTGATTAAATCTTATACTCATATAAATCAGTCCTCACGTTTATATTATAGAGATATTTATGAATTATTCCTGAGCTTCATCAAGATCATCTTTTACGCCATCTATCATATTGGCTGCGAGCTTTTTAGGCATTTTATACCACTCTTTACCAGTACCTTGAGTTGCGTTCATCTGCTTTAGACGTTTATTAACTTCCTTTTCAGCAGCTTTAGCATCTTCAAATTGTACTTCATGATAAACTTCATAATCTCTAAACGGAGAACCAGTTTGATACGTACTTAATCTGGTTTTCATTTCTTCTTTTGACGTAAATCCAATCTTAACCCATTCAGGCCAAGCTTGATTCACGATTACGTAACAAATTTGATTAGCCATAACATTTCCCCTCTAAATTAGTGGGGTATTTAGCCTTTCAAAATCTGTACTTTTACGCCATGATTGCTTAAATTTTGTAGTACTGGATTAGAATTCAACATTTCTCGTACTGGAACTGGTTGATTGAACTCAGTTACTTGTGTAGCACCAAAAGTAATTGGAGGTGAGTCATTAAGCATTGGAGCACCTGGATTTTCACGTGTTAGCTTACCTTGATAGTACTGAATATATTGCTCATATGTCATTTCTTGAATATCTGAACACATAACATCGTTGACATAACGATTCATGTCATAGTAAACTGTTTCGAAGCCACAACAAAGTACTCCTAAGTCTTCGATGTATCCAACCATCTTATACTCTTGGAATAGTACTTCGAATTTGCTGTATACACTACGGTGATATTCTTGTTTAGTGTTAAGATACACTACGACTATTGAATCTGGTTTAATGATCATATTATTGTCTCCATGATTATAGCACAAAAGGTGCTCGCGTTTCAACCAATATGCTATTTACTTTATGGATTCCAGAAACGCGAAAAGGACGCATATAGCGTCCTTTTCTTTGATAAAACATCAGATTTATTTAAATCTAAATGGTCACTTCATTACATGAAGGTTACGTTGCGGATAGCAATTTTGCTGTAGTAGTCAGCAGCGTTACCTAGAGATGAAGTACTGTCGGTTAGTTGTACGTAGCCATAACGAGTTAGGAAGCTAGTTACTAGCTCACCAGTGTTAGGGTCCATTACAGTACCAGAAGCCATCAATGGGATGTATGGGCAGTAGAATGCACCAGCATCAGTTTCTTGAGAACCTTTATAACCGATTAGTACATCAGTACTGTCATCAGCATAGGTATCAACATAAACACGCATTGTGGAGTTTAGTACACCAACGAATTTCACGTTAGTTGGAGCTTCGAATACACCTTCAGTAGTACGAGCAAAACTAGAAGTAGTTGCTGACTGTAGAATGGTTAGAGCAGTTGGAGAAACAACGGCCCAGTTCGCAGCACCACGTTTGGTACGACGAGCAACTTCGTTTGCTTGACGGTTGATTAGAGTAGCTAGAGCAGCGTGTTCATCACCAACGAAGGTAGCAACACCAGTTACTTTAGATTGGTCATAAACAACAGCAGCAGCACCTGGTAGAGCACGTAGACGAGCTAGTAGTTCTTGGTCGATCTCAGTAGTGATTTCTTGTGCGATAGCAGCCATTAGTTCAGCTTCAACGTCAATACCGTGTTGTGCTTGTGCATCTTGAGCAGATTCAACAGTCCAACGAGCAGATAGACGACGAGATTGAGCTTCTACGGTTTCACGTAGAATACGGATGTTCACACGACGACCCATAACACCTTCTAGTTGAGAAGTAGGAGCAGCACGTGGTGCAGTGTTATCGGAGTTGATTTCACCAGTATAAGATTTTGCAATCTTGTATGGAGAAAGTGCTTCTTCACCAGCAACAACACCTGGTGCGTTGTCAGCGTATTGAACACGTAGAGTGTGAATTTGACCAACTGGACCAGTCATAGGTTGAACACCGATGATTTCGTTAGCAATAACGGTTGGCATTACACGACGGATAATTGGTAGAATTACTTTGTTTAGTGTAGCAATGTTACCAGCAGAAGTTGCACCAGCGGTAGCACTTTCACGTAGCATTACTTTACGTTGGTTATCTAGAACTGCTTCCATGACAGTTTTGCGATTACCATTTAGACCTTCAACAAGCTTATCTTTTACAGCAGCCCATTTAGATTCAGTTAATAGTTGTGACATTATAATCTCCTTAAAAGATATTTTTTTGCTTTTCTGTATGCTTTTATTTATCACTCAGAAAAATTAGCATTTAATAATTAACGTTTTTTATCCATTCCTGACAATTTAGTGATTTCATTTAGGAAATCTAAATCGTCTGAATCGAGTTCAGCGTTTTTAATGAAATTACTTTCACGGTTTCCGGTAACAACTTTACCTTCCGTTAAAGCATTTTTAGCCTTTGTATTAACTGCTGGACGGCTAGGATTAGCAGCAGATTCATTTACAGTACCCTTCAGTACAGACTTGTGGTACTTGCTGAAATCATCTTTTAGCTTCTCGGTAGGAGTAGCAGCTAGTAGAGATTCCATAATTTGTTTTTGTTGATTAGTAAGAGGCTTAGTTAGTTCAGAGATGATAGCAGAGCGAGCCTGCGTATCTTCCATTACACGAACTTTACGTTTAGCAGCTAAAGCTTCATCTCTTGCTTCTTTTAGAGCAAGTTTAGCAGCGATTGCTTCTTCTTCAGCTTCTTTAACTGACTCATTCAACTCACGCAAAATAGAACTTTCGTTATATTGTTTTGAGTAGAACTCATTAGCAAATGCTTCAAAGATCTTACGACCAAACATGTTTTGTTTAGCTTCAACTAGTTCACCTTTAAGAGCTTGTAGGTTCTTAGCGGTAGTTTCGGTAATATAGGATGCAGCGGATTCCGCAGTACGCTTAATGAAGTTCTCACGAGCTTCAGCGATTTGCTTAGAACCTTCAGCAATTAGTTTTACACGAGATTCGACTAATTGACGTTTTTCATCATGGAAGTCTTTAAGTTCTTCAGCCATAATATGGTTACTGAATTGCATGAACTTGCCAAGGCTTTCATTGATGTGTTTGCGTTCTTTACGCATTGATTTAACTTCTTCAGCTAGTACTGTGTTAGCGAAATCTGAGAAATTACCTAGTGTTTTACGTAGCTTAACACGGTCTTCAACTAGCTTACGCTTTTCAGCATAAACATCTGCCATTTGTTCGCTGATTACTTCAGCCATCATTTGGTCTAGACCTTCAGTTAGTTTTGCTAAGTCTTCTTGGTAACGTTCTTTCATTTCTTCACGCATTTCAGCAGCTACATTAGCTTTTTCTTCATTCCATGCTTCCTGAATTAGCTTTTTAGCTTCGTCAGAAAGAGATGATTCGTTTAGAAACTTATCCAATTTTGACATTCGTTTTCTCCTTTAAAGTACTGAGATAATATCTTGTACTCTTGATGTACAGATATTTATAAATTTATTTTATTAAGCTTTTAAATTCTTAAAAAATTGATGAATTTCATCATCAATCGAGTTATTACGACCTTTTTGTGACTCAAATACACGATTTGTGCCAGCTACAGGTGCTCCGTACTTACTATTCAGAGATTCGAATACCGCTTTTGGATACGCATCTGGAGCACTTGGTTGTGCTACAATATCAATAGTTACGATTTCGAAATCAGATACAATACCGTTATGGTCAACGTTACCTGAACCACGAGAACTTACACCAAGCTTTACACCACTTTCAATCATAGTACGAATATCCTTACCATGAGTAGTATCAAGCAACATAATGGTAGCCATACCATTTGGGCCTTCCATCCAAACCTGAGTAATCATTCCAACTACACGGTCTAAATTTACAGTTAAAGTTTCAGGGTGGTCACATTCACAAAGAATGCTTTCACCACGTGCGATACGTTCTGCCATATTCTTAACAGCATTCGCAATTTCAGCGAATGGATATACACGTTCATTTAAGTTACGTTGATCTGCTTGAATTGCTATCCCTTTAAGATAGCAATTCTTACGACCAGTCATCTGATCTTCTTTGTACTCTAAAACTATTTTAGAATCATTGAATGAAGACCATTCACGAATCATATTACTCATTTATGATCTTCCTTCTCTAATTATTTTTGTTTTGGTAGTACTGATTTAGATTTTTCAGCAGTGTTGGTTGGAGTTTTAGCAGGTTTCATAACGTGTTTACCGTTATCCATCACGTTGTTATTATCTTCAACTTTAACGCTCATAGCATCTGAGTTTTCGAATTTGTCATCAGTCGCATCTACAGTACCATCTTTGATAGTAACTGGTTTAACGCCGTCTACTGGAGACTTAGCATTTTTAGCAACTACAGACTTCTTGTTAACGCCAGCTTTTTCTGATTTCTCAGGAGCAGCAACAGATTTCATCTGGAAAGATTCACCCATTTTTTCGTCACCGAAATCAACGTCACCAAATTCGCCTTCGTCGCCTTCACCTTCATCGGAGAACTCGTCGTCACCAAAATCAGCATCGCCACCTTCGATTTCATCGAACATACGTTCTAGAGCATCGAAAGCATCTTTGATTTCTTCCCATTGGTCAGCATCAGGTGCAGCACCGCCAGCAGCAGGTTCATCATCACCACCGAAGTCGTCACCAGCAGGTTCTTCGTCTTCTTCAGCTAGACCAGAAGCAGAACCGCCACCAATGTTTACTGCGTTTCCGCTAACATCAGCACCGAACATACCTTCTTCAAGGTCTTCTTCTTCATTTAGTTTATAACCAACGTCTTCTTCCATGTCGTCTGCTTCACCAGTGTCAACATCTTCACACATTTCTTCTTCTTCAGAATCCATTTCTTCAGAAAGTTTTTTATTAATTTCTTGTGCGGTTTCAACAAAGTACTTACGCATCTTACGGTCAGCTACTTCACTGTCGCCATTCGCAAAAGCTTGGATAGCTTCTTGCAATAGTTTAATATTTGCCATTATATCCTCCAAAAGATATACAAAAATTTATTTTGGTATGTCCTTATTTATAGCCTTAAAAAATACCATTTTCAAAAAAGCTTAAAAACGGTACTTTTTGCCATAAATTACATCATCCCACCACCAGATTGATCATCAGAAGGTGCAGCGGCATAAACCACTGCTACCACTGCGTCACGTTTAGCAGCTTCGTTCTTTTTAAATTCCCTGTACTTTCTCAAGTTGTTGAGAATTTGTAATGTCAATTTAGGTTTACGAGTATCGGTAATTTTATATACGGTCTGATCATCTTCAGGGTCGTACATAGAATCATCTTTAGCTTCAAAAATTTCGTCCAACATAACCTATATCCTTAATTATTTTAATCGTTCATATGAACGAATCATAACTATTTATTACTGTTAAAATGAATTGCCTAAACTATTTGGGTCAAATCCACCATCTGCTTGAGAATCTTGATATTCAGAATCAGCACTATCTAAGTTACCTTCATCATCAATACCTAAATCTTGTTCAGGATCATTTGGTGATTCAATACCAACTGATTGTAATCCTGCCGAAGCACCAGGAGCATCTGGACCACCAGAAGCAGCAGCTTCAGGGTTTTCTTGTAGCCATAGTTTTTCATTCTCAACAATATCATCTTGCTCAAAGCCCATTTTCTTCATAATGAACTGTTTAGAGAAGTACTTGAGATCATTCAAAGGCATATATGTTTGAATCAATTTAGCATCCATTTCTGCTTTACGGTTCGCCGCAAAGTTCATTGGTGGGTTAAATGTAACTTCAAAGGAAGATGCACTGATGTTATATCCATTTTTTAGCATATAACGTTTGAATTCGTCATCGAAAATTCTAGAAATAATACGTTGATAACGCATACATTCGTTATTAAAACGCAATTCACTAGCCATCGCTTGAGTAGCACCATCACCGAACAAAGCAACACCACCATCATCTGGACCCATAGGTAGATATGACGCTGGAATCTGTAGACCACGAATCAATTTGTTATTGAAGTAACGTAAGTCATCAATTTGTCCTAGATTATCACCACCAGGTAAAGTTTCTACTGAAGAACCACGCCCTTCCGCTGTTTGAGGGAAGAAATAGTCTTCAAGAATACTTAGTGGATTATATGCTGCATCCATTAATGAAGTACTACCACCTTTATTGGATGGAATACGTCTTTGGTGAATGTCATTCTTAACTCTTTCAACAAATGCCATTGCCTGATGCGGTTGCATATCACCAACGTCTATTTTAAAGACGCGACGTTCAGGAGCACGTTGAACACGATATATAATAATACTATCTTCTAGAAGTTCTTTTTGTTTGTATACTTTGAAAATGTTTTCAAGAATACTAGTACCGAAAGGCCAGAAAGGATCTTGTCCGGTATTTAGTGATAAGTGAATTACGTGTTCTGCCGCAACTGGAAGAACATCTAACTGTCCACCAGTACCGAATTGTCCTGAACTATCAGAACCAGACCCGCCAGCACTACCAATTGAACCATATTGGTTTCCAGAACTCGCTAAAGAGTTCGGTAAGGTTCCTGGATACGCTTGTTTATCAAAGCCTATTTGTAAATTACTCATTACTTTGTCGTGTAAGTTCAAATGAACATCACGCATAAAGTAAACGATTGGTGTTTTACCAGTTGCATTGTTTACCAGTACTTTATCAACGTTCATTGGGTTTACCCAATACCAAACGAAGGTTTCTGGATCACGAATGAAGAACTGATCACCGTATTTTAGAATTCCACGAATAATATCGTAGATTCTCATTTTGAATTCGTTTAAATCCGACCAAGATTCAAGGCGATCTTCTAAAGTAGTAACTTCAGTGTCGCCCATTGTGTCTTTATACTGAATTTGGAATGGTAGACCGAAATCTTTAGTACTTTGAGTACAGAAATCCGCAATAATGTTTAAAGCGGTTCGAATTTCAGGGTCTTGATCCATTTGATCGTATTGACGATAACGGTCAACACGGTTTGATAGGCCAGTATATACAGCAGGTAGGTAAGAAGAAAAATTCGTCTTAGACCCACCTGGCTGAGTCATAGCATTTTGTTGTGGAACGGTCGATAATTTAGATCGTCCAAGTGTCATATGTCGTTGCCAACTCATATTTTATATAACTCCATTTATACATTTCGCGGTGGTTCAGTATTTTCAGCAATCTGACGCAAAATAAGAGCAGTTTGACTAGCATTCGAATTTTGTGATTGTATACTATTTAGTATCTCATTTAATACCTTATTCATGTCTTCTTGACCGTTCGAAGCAGTTTGTTGCTCGGTAATTGGTGAAGATTGGTCAGCTTGTTCTACCTTGACAGGTTTAGTTATTTCAGTTTTTGCTGTTACAGTCTGATTTCCTACGTTTGTTGGTTGTGATGCTGTTGGGGGTGCTGCTGGTGAAGGTTTTGGTGGTTCAGTTTTGGTTTCTTCTGGTTCTTCAGAATTATTCCACCATCCCTTTACTCTATCCCACATACTAGACAACTTACTTTTTAATGAATTGAAAGCATCTAAGAATTTAGTTTTCACATCATCCAAATTAATACTCAGATTTCCTATATTAGTGAACACACCAACAACATCAGAGAAAATTTTCTTGATTGAACCCATAAGTTCTTTGCCTGCTTGGTCAATTTCACCTTCTGAACCAGTAAACATTTCCCAAATCAGTTTACCAATGCGAATTGGTATCTGAACTAAGTCTCCACCCAAATTTGTGAAAGCATCAGATACACCTTGCCACGAATCACCAAATATCATTCCCATTAATTTACCAGGTAATGATGCTAACATTCCAAATGGACCGATTAAACCTGAATTAAATTTTGAAAAAGCATCAGATGTTAATTTAGACATGAAATCCCAAGCATCAGTACTGTTATCTGCCAAATCAGTTAGGTATTTTGCTGCATCTTCAGCAGTTTTAGCATAAAACATGTTGAATGGTTCTGTAAATGTCTTACCAATCCAGTTATTGAATCGCTGAGTCATATTTTCGAACAATGGTGTTGGGTTATTTTTTGGATCATTAAGTAATTGGTCTTGAGTTTTCAATTGTTTCAAGAATGCTTCAGCAGCGGAATTTTTTAGTAGTCTCTGATTACCAATTTCAGAGTCCAACATTCCTTTATGTTCTTCAATCCATTGATGTAGACGTTGCTTAGCTTCTCTACTATCAGTGATTCCAGCAGCTTGTAATGCTTCTACTTGTTGAGCATATAATTGTGTGAAGTTGTTATTGAATTCTTCAGGTAATGCCCCTTCAAACATCTTACTTGCCATAATTTTTTGAAGTGCTTCACCAGATTTACCCATACTAGCGTAAACAGAGTTGAATGTTTTGTTTACTTGAGCAGCTTTATCATCACTAAAACCAAAACGGTTCTTCAATGCTTGTTCAGTTACTTCCGAATCTACAGTTTCAGACATTCCATCAAAAGTTTTCAATAGGTCGTCAACACTCTTACCTACAGATTTACTTAGATAAGTCATTTGACCAACGAACTTTTCAGTACTTTGAGCCTCAGACATACTACGTAAACCTTGCTCACCAGCATACATCTTTTCAAATTTATAGTTCTTCGCAGTAATATCAGCTAATTGCTGTTGTGATACACCATAAAGACCCATTTTGTCTTGAGCAAGTTGAACACTATTTAGTAATTTACCAAAGTGTTCTACACCATCACCGTATTGACCTTCCATCGCAGCCAATTCTTGGCTGTTACGTTTAATAGCACCGCTAAATTCATTAATACTTAAGAATGCTCCAGCAGCCCCTTTACGTACAGTCAACATACCATCAGATAATGTAAGACCAGCAGAGTTTAATTCATTATACATGTTTAATTGTTCGTTCATGTATTCATAAACTTGTCCAGCAACCTGTACTACTTGTAAGAAAGCAGTTGCTGCCATTCCAATTGGACCTGGAAGTTTACCTAATGAGTTTTGAAGTACTCTTGCTCCAGCAGTGAATGAACCTACTGTATTTTGAATAGATCCACTGTTTCCCAACATGGTTCTACCAATGTTTTGTGCCTCGCCGAATAAATCTTTAAACGCATTTTTCCATGCACCACCTGATCCACCTGAACCGCCTCCACCACCAGGGCCACCGCCGTTTCCAGAATCATTGTTACCACCAGAACCACCTGAACCAGAACCTTTATTTGTGTTCTTCTTAATATCAAGTAGTACTGTACGCATCGCACTTAAATTATCATTCATAGCTACGCTTTGATCCAACAATTGCTGTTGGATATAGTCGTTGTTGCCAATGCCCGCCATGTGATTTTCCTTATAAATATTGTATACAAATTCATGTATAGTCGTATTTATTATGGAGTCAATATGAATAAGATGAACCCTTTATCCAAGTACACTAAAGTAGAAGTACTTTACACTAAACTTGTGAGTAATAATGTTATTCCTTACCCATCTGGTGTTTTGAATAACGAAACTGTTGAATGCGGTATTTGTGCTCGTTCAGCACGTGATGAACTAATGTTCAACAATCCAGACGCATTGATTAATGGTGAAGCAGTTGCTAGTGTTATTGAAAACTGTGTTCCTAATATCGCTGATGCTCGTAAACTTTTTGTACCAGATGTAGAATTGCTACTTATTGGTATTAAAATCGCAACAAAAGAAACTTCATATAATATTGAAGTAGAATGTCCGAACTGTAATCATCATGGTGCGTTTGAACGTAACCTAGAAGCACTACTAGCAAGTGCTGAATTACTAGAAGAACAACCTGAACTGCTACTTGAAGAAGTTGGTGGTTTACTATTGAAATTTAAGCCTCATACTTGGGCTGAACATTCTGATTTTAGTCAGAAGATGTTTATTGAACAAAAGAAAGCTCGTTCATTGGAACAAGTTGATTTGAGTGATGAAGAAAAGATGAAGCACTTCAGTGCTATTTTTGAAGTTATGACTCAATTGAGTTTTGATATGACAGTCGCTAATATCGACTATATTGAAACCGCTGATGGGGATAAAGTAAATGACCGTGCGTTTATCGCAGAATGGTTAGGGCAACAGCCAGCATTTATTCTTCGTCAAATTCGTGACAAAGCTGATTTTATTAACAATACTGGTGTTAGTCATGAAATGGAAGTTGGATGTTCTGAATGTGGCCATGAATGGACACTAGAGAATCTACAATTTGATCCTAGCAGTTTTTTCGTACAAGGCTTCTAATGGCTGATGCTCAAGAGACAATGCAAGAAATAGCTGACCTTCGTTTGAACTGTGAAGAAATTAAGAATGGGTTAATGGAGGTGTCTGTGTACATATCCAATACTAGCTATGAAATGCTCTTGAATATGCCTGTAACAGATCGTGACCTGATGGTGAAGCAATATAATAAAAAGGTCAAAAAAGAAAACAAACAATAAAAAATTAACCAGCCTTAGTGCTGGTTTTTTTTGTGTCTGAATTTTCTGTACTGTTTGAGATTTGCCATACTTCGTATGTCAAAGAATTTTCGTTGTTCTGTACTTGCTTCGCTGCGTACAGAACAACTCAATTCAGTTCTATTTGATACGTTTAACACGATTTATACTGACGAGATTTGGGGAGTTTATCATCCCCCGCAAGGGGAATGATGTAAAAAAAGTACTAATTAAAGTACTCAATTCTGACGATGATAGTCGTCGTTTAATTGTATCGTAAATTTCTATTTTTCAATAGAACGTAAGCGGGTTGATCTGTTTCTCACTATTACGGTCATATTCAACGGTCGAGGGCTTACCTCACTCAGTACTAAGTCTATACAATCAAACTCAGCACCTATTCTTCTGGAATTTTAGACGGATCAATATTGTATAAAATATGACCGCAAAATTCTTCTTCAGAAAAATTCCCTTAGCTATTTGGTAGGGGCGATTCCTATATATCTATCGAGGAAGTTCTATCAGCTTAGTGAACTTCTTTATAGTGCCGTATTGCCGTGGGTGGTACAAACTATGCCATCTCCTAACGGGTTTCTTCTGCACTGCGAACTGCTTGAACTTCTCATTGTGCCAATTACTTTTCATCGGCGACTGTTTATTTGTCTACGCTCACGCATAGTCAAGCAGGGTTGTCCTATCATTATACCAGATTTTTTTAGTTCGTTCCACGATAATTGTAAATACTGTAGAAGAACTTTTTGAGGAACTATAATGAAAAGGGAAAGGTTAAAAAACTCTAACGAGGCTGCCAAATATAGGCAAGAATTACTTAAAAAACAAAAAGGCTTAGATCCAATCACTAAAGAGAAAGTAACCGATCCAGTACTTGACCATAATCATAAAGGTGAACAAGAATGCCGTGCTGTTCTAGATAGAACAGTAAACTCATTCGAAGGTAAAGTACAAAATGCGTTCGATAGATACATTAAACATTTAACTGATAAGAATCTACCTACAGTTTTACGAAATCTAGCAGATTACTATGAACAGGATTATTCTGAAACAAAAATACATCATACAGCACTAACTATTGATGTTAAAAAGTTCAAAGCATTACCAGCAGCACAACAATGTTCAATTCTTGAATCATTTGACGTTGTACCTGAGTCCAATTCTGCTAAACGAGCAAATCAAGCTCGTAAATTAATTAAAAGTGGTCAATTAGATATGACACAAATAAAAAAAGGAGCCTAATGGCTCCTTTTTGTTATAGATCTAATACATCGCAAAATTCGATAGTACTGAAACTATCTTCTTTAACGACTCGTAAGATTGAATTAGCACGTCCAATCAATTCTTCACGGTGTGATACCACAAAGATGTTTTTACCACGTACAGCACTCAAATCTTGAAGCATATGCCATGAACTTTCAATACCACCAGTATCTAAACCATTATCTAGTAGTTCATCCACCAGCAATAGGTTAATACCCTGGAATAGAGACTCGTATGTATCACGGAACGCAAGGTTCAACGCAATAATAACACGAGTACGCTCACCACGAGACAATTGTTTGAAGTCATATGATTGACCATTCAAATCAATATCAACGCTTAGGTCATTTAGGAACTCTACTGTATGTAATGAACCTGATTTCTCAATCCAGTACTGTAATCGGTTGTTCAAGAATGAGATATTCTGGTCAATGATACGGCGACGGACAAATGAATCTTTGTTCATTAGTAGTTTTGCCAAATAATCTTGGTGGTCAGCAAGTTTGACTAGCTTGTTATACTCGTCATAGTCCACATGTTGAATTGAGTTCGTTTGTAGAGTCTCAATTTGTTCAAAGAATGGATTCTGTGAGGATTGTTCACGTTCTAGTGAAGAAACCAACGTATCAAATGAACGTTGAAGGTCTTTCACTTCGTTAGTACTAAATGTTTCAGTGTATTCTTTGATTTCAGTACTTTCTAACTCCGCAAAGAGTGTCATAAGTTCTTCATCATAGATATTCACTTCTTCTTCAGTACTTTTCTTCTTCAATTCTTCTAGTTTATGCTCATGAAGCTTAGCTTCAGACAGTGAAGGGTAGAATGTAACTGGTTTCTCTGGCATATCAAACAATTCAATGCTTTCAACTGCTAGAGTTAAGGTATTCATCTCATTCAACGCAGATTCATAGCTGCTTTGTAGTTCAGTCAGATTTTCTTCTGCTGTTTTCTTCATAGTTTCATGATTATGATTGCCTTGAATCGTATTTTCACACATTGGACACTTGTTGTCAACCAAAGATGCTAAATGTTTCTCTGCTTTAGCAATATTGTTACTGATTAAGGTAACTTTAGAGGTAGCAGCATTCAGTTCTTGAGTTTTAAAGCGTTTAGTGTTATTCAACTCTTTCAACATCTGGTCAAGAGTGTTCCACGTTTCCAATTCTTCATGCAATGCCAGTTCAGAGGTAATATCGAACTTAGAAAGGTCATCAATACTCTTAAGTACTGTAGCTTTCTTCTGTATTAGTGATTCTGAGTATTCTTCATGTTTCACTGCTACCTGAGCTAGACGATTTTCCAGTACAGTACGGGAATTATTGTGTTTAATTGCTTCTTCCATCTTTGATGCTAGGTCAAATAGAGATGTAAAGTCAATATCTTCGTAATCTGCCAGTTGTTCAACTAGAGATTCGATAGTCTTAGTCTTTTTCTGTTCAAATTCGTTAGCACGAAGTTGTAAAGATTCGATACTTTGAAGAATACGTTTATTAGACGCAGTAACAGTTTCAATTTTGAACTTCTCTTGATCTGCTTGATTCTTTGTTTCTCGATACATATCTTTTAGAAGGTTAGCTTTCTCAGTAAGTTGAGTAATACAAAGAAGTTCTTCTATCATTTCACGTTGCTTCTGCTGAGATAGAGACAGGAACGGCTCTACGTTAGCATTCATTACCACAATGTGTTCAAATAGGAGTTGTGAAATACCAAGAATCTCATTCAAGTCTTCTTGAGTATCTTTCTTCTCACCTCTTGATTCATCAATTACTTCATTATCCTCACTTAGAGTAAGGAATGTGAAATACGTGGGATTACGCCCACGTTCAACACGATATTCAACACCGTTTTTCTCGAAATCAATAGTGACTTCGCAGTTTTTAGCATTAATCTTGTTTACCAAGTTAGGTATCTTAATATCGTTACCGATACTCTTACCATATAATCCAAAAACAATACCCTGAATGATGGCAGACTTGCCTACACCATTTCTACGCCCCGCATTATCGTCACCGACCGATGCATCGTTGTTTTGACCAAGTACTAACGCTAGGTCAGTACTGTCAAGCTCCAGAACTTGTGGAGCATTACCAAAAGAAAAGAAGTTACGCATACTAATGCGTTTAATGTTAAGCATCCTTGCCTCCAATTATAGTGAAAGATAAAGTTGAATCAGTAATTCATTGTCAATTACGTTAGATTTGTTTTCTTTTATCTGAGCAATTACAATTTCATCAACAGATTCAGTATTAGAGGCAAAATCCTCTGAACCGAAGTTGTTTTCAACCGTTTTCTTGCCAGGTATGATATTAAATTCACGAATTTTATACATCTTACAGAATGTTTCGCGAATAAAACTAATTTCATCCATTGTAACGGGAATATCAACCTGAACTTTAGCTATTACGTTGTCTTCCAAGTAATAAGTTGGTTCAGATAGAAGTTCTGACAAAGTAAAGGTTCTGTACCGTGGAGCACCAGGCCACATTTTGAATTCTGGTTCACCACCATGTTCTAGGAACATGATTCCTCGTGCGTCATCCCATGTATCTGAGAAGTTATGAGGGAAACAGTTGCCAGTGTACAGAATTTTAGTACCTTTTGATGTAACTTTAGCTTGTCTCTTGTGGAAATGTCCACTAAAGACATATTCACATCCACTAAACGAATCTTCAGTCTCTTTTCCATGATCTGGCATTTCAACCATCTTATTAAGAAGGTATCCCGGCAGTTCTAAGTGACCAAAAACATACTTACTACGTAATGAAGGTAGTTGTTTGTATTCATCGTCAATCATAAACGGAATAAATGAACAATCATCAATGGTTTCAATCTGATTAATGAAGTGAATATGTTCAAAAACAGATGCCATGTTGATACTTGTCACATCACGTTTATTTTTATGGTACATATCATGGTTCCCAACAAGAAAATACGTCATATCGAAGTTCTCATTAAGTAGATGCATGATTTGAAGACCATAATCTAGTGTATTGATGTTAATATTACTACGATTGTGGAAGAAATCTCCCATAAAGATACAAGTTTTAATATCTCGTTCTTTTGCTTCATCGATCATGAACTTTACAAAGTTAACACAATCAATGTTATGTTCTCTACTGTTATTCTTTAGACCTAAGTGAATATCAGTGAACACAATAGACTTATCAAATAGTGCCATTTTGCTTCCTTTCTAGCATTTTCATCTCAATTTCAATTTGTCGTGTATGACTAGGGTTAAACCCTTGAAGTTCTAGAAGGTCATCACGAATGTTACGTACATTCTTTTCTGAATTAAGTACAGAACGGAATGCGTTGTTAACAAATGAGGTGTAATATGCGAAAGGATTAAGTTGTACGGCTGGTTTTACCTTTTTGTACAGAATACTTTCATTGAATAGCAACGCATTCTTTACTAGTTGAATACGAGCATCACCCATCATCTCGTCTAAGTATGTATAGTTACGATAGTTAGGTTTATGAGATATTTCTTCTGCCAATTTAATGAACATCTTACCCAATTCATTAGTTTGACGACCATGTGTTAGGCTGAAAACGCCATCTTCAAGATCACCTTTCCAATGAGAACGAGCAACTTCATACAATTCACCAGTGTTATCAGCGATATAATGTTTGAAGGGTTCAAAGTTGGTACGAACTTTCTTCTGATCTTCATTATTTTCAATGAACGGGATATGTTCATTCGTAATCACACGAATAACAACTTCGTCAACGGGAATATCATGAACCAGTAAGTTCTTTTCATCAGCGTACTCTTTTGCTTTCTTGGCAGTGAAAGCATGTTCAGCACGTATTTTGTCTAGCGTACTCGAATTTAAGCGTTTAATTCGCTCCGCAGTAGCTAGTTCAAGTAATTCTTCAGTAATTTCGGACTCGTCGAAGACGATATAATCGTACATATTGTAAGCATCGTCTAGAACCCAACAATATGACATTTTACTGATATGAATTTCTCTTAGCAAATCCGCATTGTTCAAGTACTTCTTGCGTTTTGGTTTAATTGCCATAAAAATCTCCATGTTTTTATATAAAACGATCCTTGTTTTACAGCTACATTATACCACATTTTTAATTTTCGTTCCACATAATAAATACAGGATAACATTTTCACGGAGAACGTATATGATAGACCGCAGACTAAGACTAAGACCAAAAGATGCCGCAGCTAACTATGTTTATGGTGATAGATCACAAACTGGTAGTTCACAATCATCAATATTGTCTTTTTTACGTGTTACAAACGGTATGGTATGGAACTATACTCCTATCATATCTGAACAACGTACAGTAAACTACGAATCAGAACAACCGATTCACACAAACAGTGGTTATAACAACTACAAAAACACATCAAACACAACAATCACCATCCAAGGTTCTTTCTATTCAAGTACTGGTATGGAAGCAATGTATACATTAGCATGTATGCATTTCCTTCGTTCAGTTACACAAATGGACTTTGGTAGACAAGCAGCTTTGTCAAGTAATCCAGATTTTGCTGTTGTTGGTGCTCCACCACCAATTCTATTGCTAAGTGGGTATGGGCGATACATTTATAATGACATTCCCGTTATTATCAAATCATATCAATTAAGTTATGCTGATGATGTTCCTTACATTCAAGTACCAGTAGACAGTTCAGTTGATGGTTACGATTACTCGGACTCCGCAACTCGTGCGTACTTTGAGAATCTTCGTAACACTGGTACTACTAATCCAGAAAACGAAGTTTGGGTTCCACAGAAATTGAATATTACAATTCAATTGGAAGAACAGCCTACTCCGAACTTCATGACCACTAAGTTCAACTTGAACGCATTTAAACGTGGTGAAATGCTTCGTAAAGGAGGATACATTTAATGGCATCTCAATACAGTACATACTCACCTTATTCTAAGGTTGATCAAACTTGGTATCTTGATTACAACTTACCACAAACTATGGTTAGAGCAGATAGTGATTCAGAATATATTATTCCACCTCAGTACAATGAACAACCTTGGCGTTTAGCTAAGGACTTGTACGGTAATGAACGTTTGTATTACATTTTTGCTTTACTTAATCCAGATCTTCTCGTAGATCCAATTTATGATTTTACGGCTGGAACAACTATTTTAATTCCATCATTACAACGTGTACAAGTTTGGTTAAACGGTTCACGTAACGTTAAGTAAGGATTTTTCAACATGGCGTCAATTAATAACATTGTTAACAAAATACAAACTGGTAGTACTGCTACACCTGAATCCGCAATGGAAGGTGTAAGTGACCAAATTTTATCAAACGTAGAAAGTTTAAACCAAACCGCACAATCAGTAAAAAATAGTGCTACTCAAGCAAGTAACGCAGCAGTATCCGCAGCAAAAAACGGTATTGAAAAAGTTAGTAGCAGTGTTAAAGGTATGATCCCAGGTCAAGCTAATGCTTATGTGGCTCGTACAGCACAAGAAAAACAAAAATCATATGATGCTAGTACTGACTTGTATTCAAACGTAGATTTGAATGCTCTAGTACTTCCATATGAGAATCCACTACTTGCTTATCATAATTATACTTGGAACTTCTCTCTATACACTATGTCACCTGCTGAATATGAATTATTCTTAGATAATGACATGGTTGATGTAAACAAATACGTTGTAGCACAAAGTGCTGTAACTGGACGATACAGTATTGAGAGTGTAAAAATTACTCAAGCTGGTCCAGCAACACCAGGTATTACTTCTAACTATTCCATGAACACTGCTATTATGGAAATTAAAGAAAATGGTGGTCAACACCTTTTCGATGACCTTGTAGTACTTTCAAATACTCTAGGATATAAAAAATTCATGGATGTTCCATTCGTAATGGAACTGAACTTCATTGGTTATGATGAAGATACTGGTGCTCCAACCACTATGAAATCTCTTAACCGTAAATGGGGCGTTCGCTTGAATACTATTCAAGGAACTGCATCTCAAAGTGGTGGAGCTATTACATACACACTATCATTGAGTAGTACTCGTGGTGGTATGATGGAAAACAAAGACTGGACTCTTAAAGAACCTTACACATGTACTACGGGTACATTTGGTGAATTCATTCAACAACTTCAAGACCATATGAATAAGGTAGCAACTGACCAATACGGTTATTTGCGTTATCGTTATGATGCTTTTTCTAACGATGAATATTTTAAAATGATTCTTCCGACTGAACTTGCTAACATGACTATTAACTACGACTCAAAACAAAGTCCAGAAGTTAATCAATCAAAAAATGGTTCAAGTGGTGCTAAAGACTTTACTTGGGGTGCTGATGTTCCGGTATCTCGTGTAATTGATGATGTTCTAGACTGTTGTATGCCATTACATGAAAGTACTGATAAGCGTCGTAACTTTGTTAACATTATTCCGGTATCTAGATATGTTGGATATGATCCAATTCGAGATACTAGTGCTTATAAGAACTTTTTCTATATATTGAAATACAAAATTGGTGATGTAACATCAAAAGATGATTTAATGCCAGAATCTTTTAACCTTCAGTACTTCTATGATAACGCAGATAAAATCAATGATGCTTCTGATGGTGATAAACCTAAAATTAATGGTAAGCGTTATGACTATCAATTTAGTGGTCTTAATACTGAAATCTTAAACTTAGATATTAAGTACGACCAAGGATTTAATATCGCGGTTACTCGTAACCCACAATCACAGATTGATAAGCAGAATAGTACTGGTACGCACGTTGCCGAAACATTAGAACTAGCTGGACAAGAATATAGTACTGCTGATACACAAACTCTATGGGCTAAATCTCAAGAGCTAGTTAATAAGCAAAAATCTGGTCAAGAGTTGACGGACGAAGAAAAACAATTTGTTCGTGATGCACAAGGTGTTTCCGCTACTAGAGTAATGCCAACTGAAGGTGAAGAAGACCAAAGTAATACTAACTTGTCGATTGCTCCAGCGTTACCATCATATATTGAAGATTTTCGTAATACAATAGATGTTGGTGTTGAAGGTACTAATGGTATAGGTACGCCTAGAGTTGATAGTGTTCCAACTGAACCTACAAACATCGGTAAAACTAACTCCGGTGCTAAGGGCGACAACAGTTCCGATGATGAATTACAACGTCGCTTAATTCGAGACAACTATTATAACCGTTCATTCTTAGGTAAACTGGATATTAAAGTTGTTGGTGATCCATTCTGGTTAGGATGGGGAGATTATTCATACGTTCGTTATCTTGATAGAGCGGCACGTGGTGAAGACATTAATCCAAGTCCTGAAGATAGACACTTTGCGAATTATATGACAACTGAAACATATTTGCTTTTAAATTTAAAACCGATTGTCGCTATTAGTGATGATACTGGTATTTTGGAAGTGAATCAGAAATCAGTATTCAATCAAAACTTCTATCGCGTTAACAAAGTTGTTAGCGAATTCAGTAGTAACGGTTCATTTACTCAGCAATTATCTGCTGGTTTAGTAATTCGTTCATTACGTAATAAAGATCAACAAACAACTGGTACGCAGTCAGCGGAATCAGTTAAGAAAGACGGGAAACAATAATGGCATCTCAACAACCTAATGGTTCAGGTACTAGTAATAGTATGGCTTATGCTAAGAACCAGGCCGCTCGTTTTAATCCACAATTTGTACAATTAGCTACAGTGATGGATAACCGAGATCCTACCAGAACTGGTAAATTAAAAGTTTGGGTTCAGAATTCACAATCTGATTCTGACTCTAAAGGTTCATGGTTAACAGCATCCTATCTATCACCATTTGCTGGGAGAACTCCTGGTACACCTGGTGCTGAATCTTATTCACAATTCCCCAAAGGCTACGGCTTTTGGGCTGTTCCACCAGATGTGGGAACTACTGTTGCGATATTCTTCGCAAATGGTAACATTCACGATTGCTGGTGGTTCGCATGTGGTTATGATGACCGCATGAATACAATGGTTCCTGGTAGTGCGACACAAACACTACCGAACAGTGGCTATGACATGGCAGTACCTATTACTGACTATGACCGTAACACATTACAAACAGAAATGGATCAGAAATATGTCAACGTACCGTTGGTTGCTGGTCTAACAAAACAAAATTTGCTATACGATCAACAAAAAGGTGCTGCGAACCGTTCAAGTACTCGTCAAACTACCAGTACTGTTTATGGTATGTCCTCACCACGTGGTAATAGTTTTATTATTGATGATGGTTATACTGATGCTGAATTAACAGCACCAAATTGGGATCAAGATCCTGATTCATACCAAAACACACAATTAGGAAACGCAGTAAATGACACTACCGTTGGTCAACGTAAAAATGAAGGTATCGTTCTACGTACTCGTAGTGGTGCTCAATTCTTACTATCAGAAGACCAAGGAAACGTGTTCTTGATTAACCGTGATGGTACAGCACGTTTTGAAATGACTCCAGACGGACAAATTACTGTTCACTCTGATAAGAGTATTACTATCCGTACAGATGAAGATTTCAATTTAACTGTAGCAAGGGATATGAACGTTGAAATTGGTGGCAATTTTAATATGCATACTCAAGGTGCTTCTAAATTAAATTTAGTTGGTTCTCTAGACGTTAAAGTTGATGGTCAGGTTGTTATTAACACTGGTGCTGATTTGCGTTTAGTTGCTTCAGCAAGTATTCGTGTTCAATCTGGTTCAAGTACTAATATTACTTCTGGTTCTAACACTGCTATTACAGCTTCCAGTACTGTTGATATTACTGGTACATCAGTTAATCTTACTGGTGGTGGAAATAACTTCACAGTTAAAGGTGGAAGCACAGCTAGTTCCGCAGTTGTTGGTGCTCCAGACTTCCAAACTCCAAGTGTTGGTTTAGTGAATCACATTCACACTCACCAACAATTTAGTTCACCTACAAGTCACAGTGATGCTATGAATCCTCCGGTTCAAGGTGGTGGTTCTTCTTCTGCTTCAGCAGCAGCTTCCGCTGAACCTGCCGATGACGTTGCGGCTCAAACTCCGACTGTACAACAACAAGAAACAGTACAGCATATTAACAGCACGAGCGAGGTTGGTCAAGTACTAACGCAAGATTTAGTCGTGTCTGATGGCGGTGAGGATGACACTACGGTGCAATCTTATACTACTACATATGAAGGTTTACAATTATTCATGCCAGTTACCGGAACCATTCGTGAATTTGGATATTGGGGTAAAGGTGTTCCAACTCAAAGTGGAAGTACTACAAATCGCAATGGTTGGATTATTCAAGCTAAGGGTGATGTAGTTGCTCCAGAAGGTGGATTAATAACTAAGATGGGTAATGGTGGTGTTATTATTACACACCCAATTGGGTATAAATCTATTTTCTATGATATTGATGTAACCGTTAATAACAAAGATACAGTAACTAAAGGTCAGAAAATTGGTACAGCTAATGGTGTATTTGAATTTGAAATTCGTTTAGTCTCAGCAAATATCTATGGTTGGAGTGGTACAGTTGATCCTGGATTATTCTACAGTACTGTAACAGGTAAAGGTGCTGATTGTGCTAACAAGAGTTTAACTATTGGTAAGCCATCGAATCCAAATCCAAAACCAGCGTCATCATATTCAGAAAACAGTACAGACCTAGTTGTTATTACAAGTGTAGGAAGTATTGGTTCAGGATATTCACAACGTGGTTCCATGCATGTGCCTAGAAAGACAAGTACTACAAAACGTAATTCAAATTCATCAGCTAATGTTCCAGCAGAAGATTTATCAAGTCTAGATAAGACAGCAGTCGATTGGAAGGTTGTAGCTTCTGATAGTAAATTACTTGAAGAAGTTAAAGAGTTCGAAGGTACTATTCAGTACCAGACAGCCGTTGGATATTATCGTAATGGTAGATTCTGGATCTATAAAGATAGCTTAGGTTATCCAACAATTGGTTATGGACATTTGATTACAGCATCCGATAACTTTGCTGGTGGTATTGATGAAGCTCAGGCTGATGCTTTGCTACAAAAAGACTTAGTTCGTACTGTACGTGACGCACAATCACTTTATGCTCAGTATAATATGAAAACACCGTACATTTGTCAAATCGTTTTGACAGAAATGTGTTTCCAAATGGGTAAAGGAAAAGTAGCTAAATTCAAGAATACATTACAAGCAATGGCGAACGGTGACTATAAAGGTGCTGCCGCAGGTATTCGAAACTCAGCTTGGTATAGACAAACAACTCGTCGTGCTGAAATTATGGCTCGTCGTGTAGAGTCCTGCCAATAAATACTTGTACTGATTAATTCAGGAGGTATTAAATGAGTAATTGGGTATTAACAAGTTCAGATCCTGGTCTTTTAAATGATATTAAAAACTTTGAAGGTACAATTGCGTATCAAACAAAAGTTGGTTATTATAAAGATGGTAAATTCTGGACATATAAAGATAGCTTAGGTTATCCAACAATTGGGTATGGACATTTGATTTTGACTGGTGAAGATTTTAAACAAGGTCTAAACGAAAGTCAAGCAAATACCTTACTAGCTAAGGATCTCGCATCTAAAGTAGCTGATGCTAAATCACTATATGAACAATATGGTATGAAGGGTGGAATTGCTCTACAAAAAGTTTTAACTCAAATGGTATTCCAAATGGGTAAACCAAGAGTATCGCAATTCAAAAATGCTCTAACTGCTATGGGTAAAGGTGATTATAAGCTTGCTGCTAAAGAGATGCGTAATTCTAATTGGTATAAACAAACTACATCTCGTGCTGAAACACTAGCTCGAATTGTAGAATCACTATAAGGAATAACAGATGGCAGTTATATTCAAAGGTTTTGCTTCTCCTATTGTGGGGAAGACTCAAGTACTTTATGATATTGACATTGTTCGTCAAGACTTACTAAATCACTTTAACACTCGTAAGGGTGAACGTGTAATGGATGTTGAGTACGGTTTTATTGGTTGGGACTTGCTTTTCGAAATCGACAGACCTGGGAACTCTCAACTTCTAGAAGCTGACGTTCGTCGTATTGTAGCACTTGATCCTCGTTTACAATTGCTATCTGTAACCGTATCAAGTGTAGAGTATGGTTATCGAATAGATCTTTCTCTCTATTATGTCCAATTGGAAGCAGTAGAAGATTTAGAACTGGTATTTGATAACAGATCACAACAAAGAATGGCGTTTGTTAACGCTGCTTAAATAAAGTTTAAAGGCATCCTCTGGATGCCTTTTCTTTTGGATAAATATTTCTATATTATTATATGAGGTGTATAAAAACATGGCACAACAAAAACGACAATCCAATTTGTATGCTGCTGAAGATTGGCAACAAGTATATGAGTCATTTGCTCAAATCAACTTGACTGCTTATGACTTCGATACAATTCGTGAAAGTATGGTTAACTATCTTCGTCTAACATATCCTGATTCATTTAATGACTGGATTGAAAACGACGAGTTCATTTTTATTCTGGATACAATCGCATTGATTGGACAGAACTTAGCATTCCGTATGGACTTGAACAGCCGTGAGAACTTTCTCGATACAGCAGAGCGTAGAGCTTCAGTACTGAAATTGGCTAAGATGATTTCTTATGCACCAAAACGTGCATACCCAGGACGTGGCATAGCAAAAGTTATGACAGTCAAAACAAACCAGGATATTAAAAACAGCTTCGGTCAGTCTTTAAAGAACCAACTAGTACGTTGGAATGATCCAAGCGATAATAACTGGTACGAGAACTTTATTCTTGTAATGAACAGTGTTCTTATTGATACAAACCAATTTGGTGATCCAATTAAGAAAGTAACTGTTAATGGTGTTTCAAACCAATTGTATCAAATGAATACAATTCCTATGAGTGCTCCTAATATTCCGTTCACCGTGAACATTAATGGTGTTTCAACTCCATTTGAAGTTGTTAACCCTGATATTACAAGTACTGGTACTGTTTCTGAACGCCATCCACAGCCACAAGAGCAAAAACATATTATCTATCGTAATGATGGTAATGGATTTGATTCTCCATATACTGGATTCTTTGTTTACTTTAAACAAGGTAACTTATCTTTCACTGATTTTGAATATGACCAACGTATTGAAAGCCGTGTACAAGATTTGAATACTAATAACATCAATGAGATTGATGTATGGGTACAAGAAATTACAGATGATGGTTTAGTACGTACTAAATGGACACGTGTTCCAGCAATTGAATCAATTTCATATAACTCAGTAGATCGTAAACAAAAAAGTATCTTCTCAGTAACTACTCGTGATAACGACCAGATTACAATTAAATTCCCCGACGCTCGTTCCGGTCAAGTTCCTCGTGGTTCTTATCGTTTCTGGTACAGGGTTAGTAATGGTGAAACTTATACCATTAAAACAACAGATATTCAAAATAAGTCTATCAAGTACACATATCGTACCAATACACAATCCGAATTTGAATCAAGTACTTTGGATATTCAATTTAGTCTTCAATTCCAGTCATCACTAGCTCAGTCTCGTGAAACAATTGAACAAATTAAAGAACGTGCTCCACAATTGTACTACACTCAGAACCGTTTCGTCAATGGTGAAGATTATAATATCGCACCACTAATGTTAGGTAACACTGTACTGAAAGCAAAAGCAATTAACCGTATCTATTCCGGTCAATCACGCTTCATTGATATTAATGACCCAACAGGTAAGTACCAAAACACTGATGTATTCACTGATGATGGAGCAATCTATCGTGATACCATCCAGGCAAGTAATTCAGTACTTCTACCGACTGCGAAATCTAATACAGCAATCGTAATTGATAGTATTCAACCATTAATTGGTGATAATGCTGTTATTCAGTTGTATCAAGAGTTCCCAACAAATACAGTTATCATTAGTAATAACCAACAATGGATTCCAGAGTTCAATTCTAGCTATTCTTCTAACACTTATGGTAGAATTATGGTAGGAAGTACTGTTGTTTCTTATGATATTGGTACAATTATCAATTTCCCAACTGCTTCAGGTGTAGATATTTGGACTTCTGTAGTTGACACTACATCAGATGGTTATCTAGTACTATCAATGCCAATTAATAGTAATCAGTCAGCAACAGAATTCATTAAACCGTTCCGTGTTAAGTTTTCTAACGTTGAAGTTCAAACAATTGCTTCTGAATTAGATAAAAAGACTGATTTTGTATTGATTTATGATCCTAATACCCTAACATGGATTCCAATTGAAGGAACCTACACTACTGATACTATAGAATACAATAATGTTGCTTATCCTATCCTTATTAACGTTTCTTATACCTCTGAGTCATGGGAATTTGTTAGTAATGGGGTGAACTACATCTTTGTTGGTGGAGAAAAGGTTCGTTTCTACTTCGTTAGTACTGAAAACATCAGTGATATTAGTACTGGTACTGTACAATCGGATAAAATTGACATTCTATCATATAACTCGAACTATACCAATAACAATGGTTACACTGATGATGAATCATTCCAAATTATTGAGACTGTAAATCAGGAAAATGGTTATATTGATGGTTCTCGTGTAATTATCACAAGTTCTTCTCGTGATACTAATGGTATTCCTCTGAATCCTAATCAGTTCAGAAACATTGTACCTACATTAACTGGTACAAATAAGACAAAATATGAACAATGGCTTGTATTCCATGAAAATACGGACTTTACGATTGATATGATCGATCCAACTGGTTCCGATTTCACATTATTGGACAGTACTTGGACATATACGTTAACTGATGCTAACTCTGAGACAATTGCGTATCGTAAAGCTGCATTACTTCGTAATGTTAACATGCGTAGCACTAATATTTCAGCACTTTTGAACAAAGGAACTGGTTTTGTTATTGGTTTTGAGTTAGATGGTTCTGATTATTTTGTACAACAGACTGTTGGTAATAACAATGACCGTATGAACAACTTCTTGTCTAACATGACATTAAGTACAGACCAGAATCCAATCACTCCTGAGCAAGCATTTAAACGTGCTATTGACAATATGAGTTCTGATACTGCTGATGAATCAGTAAAATTAGATTATTATGGTTATAAGGATGTGAGTACTGACTACTTTATCAAGAAAGATGCTCGTGTAGATATTAATTATCATTGGAAACACTATGCTCCAGACGATAATCGTATTGACCCAAGTAGAACTAACTTGATTGATATGTATGTTCTTACAAGTTCTTACAAAGAAGCAGTTGATATATGGCTTAAACAAGCAAATGGTTCTGAATTCCCTAAACCACCTACTAGTGTTGAACTAAAAGAGATGTTTACGGATGTTGAGAATAAGATTGTAGTGAGTGATAGTATGATTTGGCATAGTGCTACGTACTTAAAACTGTTTGGTGATACTGCTGATGCAGATTATCGTGCGGATTTCAAAGTAATTAAGCTTGCTAACAGTACTTTGAGTGATGACGAGATTCGTCAGAAGGTAATTTCACTAACCAATGACTTCTTTAGTGTAGATAATTGGGATTTCGGTGAAAGCTTCTACTATACTGAACTAGCAACCTATATTCATATTAACTTAAGTACAGAAATTGCTTCTGTTGTTATCGTTCCACAAAATCCAAGCTCTAAATTTGGTGAATTGTTCGAGATACCAAGTGCTTCAGACCAATTGTTTGTAAGTACTGCGACAGTTGATAACGTTATTATCGTGAACTCTCTAGCGAAAAGTAACATCAATATTGGCAAATAACAAAAAGGGCATCTTCGGATGCCCTTTATATTGCCATAAATAAAACAAATGAGAAAAAGAATTTTTATTGGAGAATAAAATGGCGAACGAATTTAAATTTCAGGCTTCTAAAGTAGCTGAAGCAGTGAATCAAAAATTGTTCATTAAAAGATTGCCAGAATGGATGCAAGGTCTAGAACAAATTCAAATGTTCTGTGATGACATTATCCAACAATGGTTTAATCCAGCAGATGAAGAAATCGTAGACGGTTATATCGGTGATCGCGGCTCTCCTGCGGCTTCAGGAAAGATCTTCCTGAATGAATTAGACCTACAACGTCAAGACTATCAGTTTAGCCCAGCATATGTATCTCGTAATGATGATACCAGTGTTCGTTCTCTCCAATTCTACCCTGATTTAGTTGGTTATTTGGAGCATTACGGTGCTTTGACTGAGAATCAAGCTCGTCTATTAAGTGGAAAGTACTATTCATGGACTCCACCAATTAACCCAAACAAATTACAAAACTTCAGTTCCTATTTGTGGGATACAGAAAACGAATATGGTATTTCTCCAGACTATATCGTAATGGAACGTGGTGCTCTTAATGGTAACACCTGGTCATTACAGAACTTCTGGTATACCATTGGACAAACTCTACCTGATGGAACTGTTGTAACTGAACAAATGGCACAAGGAAACCGTTTCCGCCGTGCTCAAGTACCAATTATTGAATTTAATAAGAATATCGAACTAATGAACTACGGTACTCGCTATCGTGGTGATGTTGATTATCTTTCTGACTCAATTAAACCTGAAGATATTGTACAGAAAAACGTTGGTAACAACGTTCGTGTCGATGGTTATGTTCTACAAGCTGGAGATCGCATCCTATTCACTAGTATTGGCAACGCTGGTGAGAATAACCGTATCTATAAGGTATACATCAAGCAAATGGCTGATGGAACACGTGTATACGGCCTTGTATTGGACGAAGACGAAGAAACAACCGCTCGCCCTACTGGTGAACCGCTAACTGGTGACGTTGTTCTGGTGCGTTCTGGTAACGTATATGGCAACACGGCGGTATATTGGAATGGTCGTGAATGGACTGAAGCACAAGCTAAAACTGGTGTTAATGAATTTCCATTATTCCAACTATATGATAAAAACGGTATTAAACTAGATAACAGTACTGCTTATCCTAGCAGCACATTTACTGGTTCAAATTTGTTCGGTCTAAAAATCAACTACAATTACGGTATGGACAAGATTTATCAAGAACATGTAGAATTAAGTGAATACAACTACTACATTTTCGAGAACTTCCTACAAACTGTACGTTATACCTATTCTAAAGCTGGTGCTCTAACTGAAATTCCAGGATTATATTTCTATAATGTAATTTCTGAAGATACCAATGGTGCTCTAGTACAGAACTTAAACTCTGATTGGGTTCGTAGTCCTGAAGAATCAAAACAAACTGTTCGTCAAGTTCCTGAAGTTACTAAATCTTCTATGTATCGTGTGTTCAATACTGTTTCAGAGATGAATTTATTCAAATCTCCAGTAGAAAACATGTATGCTTATGTGATTGAGAATGACAGTACTTACAAGTACTATCAACCAAGTAACAGCACATTTATGAAATGGAACATTATTTCTGATGTAGCAATTCAATCAGACTTGTATCAAAGTACTTATGAGCTTGCTCAGAAGATTGATCCAACAAATACTGATGAAACTCTTGAAGTATTCTTTAATGGTGCTAAAACTTTCGACTACACAACAACTCTAACAGCAGATGGTCTAGTAGATAGTATTACTTTTAACAGTACTACCAGTATTGTTGAAGACAGTATCATTGAAATTGTAACCTATAGTCCGACTAAGGTTCCTGATTTGGATTTGGGATCATATCAGATTCCAATTAACTTACAGAATAACCCATACAATGATTTTGTAGACTACATTCATCAAGGTGAATATACTCCGCACTTCTTGGATATTATCGGTAAGAACATTACAACTGGTTCTGTAAATGATTTAAACAACTATGAACTTCGTTTAGAAGCTGGTCTAGTAGACAACTCTGTTGGTACTAAGATTATTCAGAACGAAACATCACTATTACCATTGATGCTTCATAGTGCTAACGAAAACTTAGACTTATTCAGTGCTATTATTTTCACTCAGTACGAATATTTCCGTTTCAAAAACAAATTTAACACTCAGATGATGAAGATGTATACTAGTGATCCTGCTTCATTCATGGCTGAGAGTGCGTCTAACATTGTGGATTTGATTTTCTCTGCTATTAACGTAGGTAAAGATAATACATTCCCATTCGCTTTAGACAACGTAGGTTCTAATACTACAACTAACAAAACGTTTATTCCACCTACTCCACAATTCTTGGGTATCCTAAAAGCTTACACTCCAGAAAAAGCTACATACGTTCACGTTGGTAGTTCTATTGGTTGTTATAACATCGACCATATGGGTGTAATCAGTAAGGCGTACCGTGTAATTAATGGTGTAGACCTAATGGATGATGTTCTTTATGAACTAGAGAATCGTATTTTTAATAGTATTGATAATACCTTTAAGGCAATTGATTTCGTTCCTTCAATGGATTCTGATTTCTTGAAACCAACTCCGTACTTTGAAAATACTGCGTATACTTCAGATGAATATAATTCTCTTGAACTACGTGGATATGTAAACTTCATCGCTACACAAGGTATTGATAATAGTACTCATAGCTACGATCAATCAAACTGGATGACTTGGAACTACACCGGAACAACTTATGTTGTTAACGGACAACCAACTGAAATTCCAGCACGTGGTTCATGGAGAGCAATCTATACTGACATGTTCGGTACATATCGCCCAGCAACCCATCCGTGGGAAATGTTCGGCTTCTCACAACGTCCAGATTGGTTTAACCAAGAATACGAACCAACTAAAGTTCGTTTAGGAACAGCGACAACTGAATATGTTTATGTATATCCTGCTTATGTTACTGATGAAAATGGTGATCTAGTTCCTAGTGGACTATGGGATACTACTTCTGGTCAAGGTGACGCAAGTACTGGTACAATCCTACATGGTAGTCGTGCTGGTCAATATGATCAATACAAACGTTTTGGTACACAACCATTTGAACTAGTTAGTACTGGTACATTTGCTTCTGATGGTGAAGAAATCTTCGAACTAAATCTTATTGCTCCTGAAGTACTAGGTCTAGTTAGTGGTGCTCTATCTCATGTTAGTGAGCCTTGGGCTTACGGTGATATGGGTGAGATGGAATTCACTTATATGAATACTGTAATGTACGCATACGATAAGGTTATGGCTCTACTACGTGCTAAACCAGGTCAATTTGCTAACTACTTCTATGATACTAAGGGAAGTACTATTCAAGAAATTACCAGTGATGGTTATCAATTCTTGTATGGTGAATCCAACAAACGTTTGAATTTCAACAGTACAGCTATTGTTCATGGTGAAAATAATCAACGTATTCTTGGATACCAAACATGGGTAAGTGATTACCTAACGTATCAAAATAAAAACATAACTACAAACTATGGTGACATTCTTCGTTCGTCTTACATTAATGTCGGTCATCGTATTGGTGGATATACTAAACAAGATCAGCTAACATTCAGTTCTGATTCATTTGGTTTAGTGTCTCAAGAAAACCAACACATCGGTCTAGTTAAGAGTTCTGCTTTCCGTGATGAAGCACTAAGTGCTGTTAAGATTCAATGGACAGGTTCTGGATTCGCAATTAGTGGATATGACCTTGTAGGTGCTAAACTAAATTATAAATTACCAAACAAAACTGGTCGTCGTGTATCAGTGACAGTTGGTAAACGTTCTGTTGTTCATTATAACGAGTACCTTGAACAGTACGGTTCATATGAATATGGAACACTACTTAAGACTTTCCAAGAAGTTTATACCTTCTTGTGTGGTTACGGTGAATATCTGGAAGATAGAGGCTGGATTTTTGAGGATGTTGATACTGATGGTGTTACTCAAGATTGGTCAGTAATTGGTAAAGATTTCATCTCATGGAGTGCAACATCTCCAGCAGTTGGTGAATTTATTTCCGTTTCTCCAAGTACTAAGAACGCAAAATTCGGTACTGCTTTCGGTTCAGTTCAATCCGTAACACAATTTAATGGTGGAGTATGGTCATTACTTGATGATACAAACACTGGTATTCGTCCATTTGAAATTGATACATCTCGTATCGGTAACGTATTCAGCGTTCGCGTTGAAGATGATATTGATAAGCGTATGGCTCTAATTCGCGTTAGCGTTGTTTCATATGAACATGCTGTAATCTTTGATGACAGAACTATCTTCGGAAACGACATTTATCTTCCTAAGTACGGTGTAATACATGAAATGCTTAAAATGTATGGATATGTAACCGGATCATGGAATGGTCGTCTAGAAGCTAAAGGATTCATTATCCTAGAAGCTGGTACAATGCCAGATTTCGAAAAACTAGTTGATGACTTCAGAAGTTATTACGATACTGACCATCCAGTAGACAACGTTACTCTACGTAACCTTGCTCGTCATTTGATTGGATTCCAGACTCGTGATTATATTTCTCAAATGATTACAAGTGATACCTCACAAATTGATTTTTATAAAGGCTTTATCCGTGACAAAGGTACTAACCAAGTGTTTGAACGTGTACTTCGTGTATCTAAATCGTACAACACTGATAACTACAAAGCGTTACAGGAATGGGCATTTAAAATTGGTGAATATGGTAATATCTACGGTAAGAAACACCTACAGTTCCAACTAATCAATAATGAGTTCGCTCAAGAACCTCAAATGTTTACATTTGATTCTCTAGCAACTTCTGATAGTACTGAGAACAATATTGTGTACTACGGTACTCAAGGTGAAGATTCTCGCTGGATTACTCGTCCTAATGGTACATTTGCGTTCCCTACCCGTACAGGTAAGAGTGAGCGTATCCATCTACCAGATATTGGACCAGTAACACTAGACGAAGTATCTTACAGTACTCGTGATTTTACTACAGCTTATGCTGACCGTCTATCCTTTATCACTAATACGGATACAACACCTACTTCGGTATGGGTATTCCGTGATATGGATAACAACTGGAACATTTATGAACTAGAAAATACTGGAATCACTCTTTCTTCTATTACACCAATTGGTGAAGATAGTTATACCGGAAACCACTGTACTTTACAACTAAGTGCGGCACACGGTATGGAAGATGGCGATTACTTCTTCTTCGTTGACGAATCTGAATATATGCCAGATTTGCTAAAAGCGGAAACTCAGTACTTTACAACTGGATCTGATCCAACTAGCTTCGTAATTCCATTGAACGTAACTAATACTATCAGTTTCGCAGACAATAATCCAGTACTATATCGTTATGTCAATCGTTTCAGCACTGCTGCCGAGAAGACTGCGTATACTACTCAGAAATATTCCTACGAAGCACCGGAAAGTACTTTGTTCGTTCGCCCAACTACGTACAATAATGAAACTAACGTGACTGAATTGTACATGAACGTCTATGACCCAATCAACGGAGTTATCCCTGGTAGCATCATGGCTGACGTAACTTACGTAAGTCCAGTTGACCCTGCTAAGTATAACAGTGAAGATGAAACGGTACAAGCATGGGGTTCAGAAAAAGTTGGTTTAGTATGGTGGAATACAACTAATGCGTTCTTTATGGACTATACCCGTCCAATTTATGCTGCTGATGGTACAGTGGATGAAGAAGCAACCAATAGCTATAAACGCTATAATTGGGGTAAACTACTACCAAATTCTGAAATTAACGTTCTAGAATGGGTAGCATCTCCATATCCTCCATATGAATGGGATAAGTACTGTGAACGTCAGGCTAAGTTAAACAAGGATAATACAGCTTGGGTTCCAAGTGGTGAAGCAATTGAAGACTTCTTCTCCGTATTCCAAGAATACGATGAAAGTACTAATGCTTATAAGACAGTTTACTATTTTTGGGTTAAAAACGCAATCTACGTTCCAAAAGTTAAGAACCGTAATAAACCATGTAATGAATTGGCACGTACAATTCAAGATCCATCGCTACTAAATGCTCCTTGGTTCGCACCAATTAGTACTAATTCATTCATCATCAGTGGACTTCAACAAGAAATCACCGATGATAAGAGCATTCTAAGTATTACATATCAAAATGATGCTACTGAAGTTGTGAAACATGAACAGTATCAACTATGTAAAGAAGGAATGGATTATAATTTCAACCCTGTTATTTGGAATTCAATGTGGAATTCTCTACTATCTCAAGAAACTCTACCTAATGGTACAGTACTTGAATTGAATTATCCAACTAACGATAACGGTATTTTGCCTGGAGAAACTTGGTTCCAAGATGTGATTGAAGCACGTAGAACCTTCGTAGATTCAGCTAACGCAATTTACAAAACAACTAACGTAACAACTGACGCAGTAACAATGGCTGAAGTGTTTAACGTGAAAACTGTAGAAGAAAACCCAAATCTTATCAGTTTTAAAGTACTAAACTATAATAACGAACTTGTAATTAATCCATCAACTGATGCTTTCGTTGAAAATGACGCAGTATTAGTGAGTTCAAATGGTACTCTACCATCGCCGTTGGATTCATCAACTGTGTACTTCGTACACTTCGATGAAAACAATTACATTCGTTTAATGAACTCTCCAAGTACTGGAGGTACAGCAGTTTACATTACTCTAGAAAACCGTGGGGAAGGTCAGCATAAAATGATCAAGCAAGCTGACTATATTGAATCCCTTGGAACTTCTCTTGATATGACTCAATACTGGTCACTAGCTGATTGGTACGCAGTTGGTTACGACGAGAACACTACATACACTGATGAAACAAGCATTGATGTAGCGAACACTAAGAACTATCAAGAAGGTGACGTGATTCGTATTCTTGATGCAGATGGTGTTTGGACATTGTACGTTAAAACTATGTCTCGTGATGTAGTTATTTGGCAAGCTATTGCTCGTCAGAATAGTACAGTAGCATTGAACAACCAATTGTATAACGGTTATGAGCAATATAATGCTGATGGTACATTGACTAATGTTGAAATTAACGTTCGTAAAGCACTAGCTCTACTTAAGAACTCTTTCAACACAACTCAAAGTCGTTTAGTATTTGATATGGTCAAGTATGTTCACACTGAACAAACTGTAGTATCATGGGTATTCAAAACTTCTTACATTTATATTGTTGGTTTAGAGCAATCTTTACAACAAAATAACAGTACTGATAATTTGATTAATCAAATTGTTGAGTATTTCGAAGAAGTTAAACCGTACAGAACAAAAATTCGTTCTCAGATTGAACAGAAAACTTCTGACACTGATGAAATGACTGGAATCAGCAATGATTTAGATCCTAACGGATACGTCTTCATCAATGGTGCTTGGGTTAAGACTCAATCAGATATTTGGGATCATGAATATGCTCAGTACAATACTACTACAGGTAAATGGGAAATTGTAGGTTCACTACCAAGTGATTTCGAATCACCAAATCGTAGATTCCAAGAATCTTATGAAATTTTGGTATATGATAACTTCCAATGTACACCAGATGCTGACCTAGCTGATGCCTTAACTTTAGAAGCTGTTAATAACTCATTTATGAGTAACGCAGATGACCTTCTAAGTGCGGGCAATCATTATAAGCTACAACGTTATTCCTTTACCTATCCAGTGATTGATAACACTGCTATTGAACGTAACGTGTTCTCTGGTATTAGTGCGATTTACACTGATATGGATTTAACACTAACTCTAGAAGAAGCTATTAAGGCTCAACTAGCTGAATATAAAGATGATATAGAAGCATCAGCACAATTTGAGAGTGATCTTCAAACTGTGTATAATTCAGTAATTAGTGCTGAACCAACTGTTACAACAGCAACACAATATAGTCAATACAATACATTAGCAAACCGTCGCAGACTATACACCCAATTGAATGATAGTACTATTTCGCAAGAAATGAACTGTCCATTTAAAGGACGTGTACTTTCTGATAACTTGAACACTCGTTTACCATTTGGTTACTCCGGTTCCAATGGTGAAACTTATGGATACAAGCTATATAGTCGTGACCTGTATGAAAAATTCGTAGAACTTGTTCTAGAAGCTAATCCAACATTCAGTACTGATGAAGTCAACAACTACCTAGTGTATGAGTATGGCTTATATCCTTGGATGTACGATATAGAAAATACAGATGCGGCAACAGGTGTTTTAAATGGTAAAAACTACTTAGATACACTATATGTTTTGACAGCAATGTTAAACACATATAACTCTGAAGAAGTGGATACATTTGAAATTGCTCGTCAAATTTTGGCACAACCAACAATTGACATGTACTGTATGGTTATGATTCCTCGTAAGCTTGCTTATGTTAAGGATCTAAACACTGATGAATTCCTATCAGTTCCAATGGATACAAGCCTAGATGGATTTATGCAGGATGCTCTAATCGCTAATAACGATGTGATCGCAATGGCAGAAATAAATCTAAATGATCTACCGCTTGATATTAACAATCCATTATATGATGAAATTCAAGATGTGCTAACCACTGTTAATGGTGCTCAGTACGTAAATGATGCTAACGCATTTGACAGCTTCGGCTTAGAGTCTCAAACTAAAAATATCGCATACTTCGCATCTGGAACAGTTAACGCTACTCAAGATCCAACGTTTGTGAATATTTCTGAAATCAATCCACTAGGACTTGATTCAGCACAAATGAGATTCACCGTTAATGGATATGGTTACAGTACTACTGGTAATGAACAACTTAAATCCATTGGTAACTTCCAAATTGAAGGACATGTTCTGTTGAACCCTTACAATACTAAGGAAGCTATCGTAAGTATCCCACGCTATAATGAAGCAATTGATTATATGCAAAGGAACTTAATTTCTAGAAATGAAATTCGTTACTCCTACAGAGTACAAGATATTATCAATACCACTGGTACTGTTCGTCTTGTTCAGGATAATGATTTCACTGTTGGTGAAAAAGTTATGGTGTTTACACCAGAAGCTTCTGACTATGATGTTAACATGGCTGATGGAACTTGGAAAACAATTCTACCAGTAGCTAATATCAAAACTGGTACTAGACCAAAGATTTACACAATCAGTTCTGTAAGTAATGATACAATTCGCCTTGGTGGATTTACAACTTCCAGTATCTATGATAGTGAATCTGATACTCTTATGAACCCAGGACAGCCAACAGCAATCACTATTGTTAGAATCACCTCTTTCAACGATTCGTCGTTTACTAGTGGTGTTGCTAAGTACAGTACTGAACGTTCTTACCAAATTAACATTCTTGATTATGACTTGTTCTATGACAGAATGCTTAAGAGTGGAGCTTATACTGATACTTACAGTACTGATGATTATGATGATTGGTATGTTTCTAATGAAATTGTTGAGGTGGATGGAGTTGAAGTTGACCACGGATACTATCTACCAATCTACGGTAAAGGTGTTCTAAGCGAACTAGTTCGTACTAAGATGGATGATAGTCTACAAATATTCGTTTACGAATACTCAGGCATCAATCCTGTTAAGAACGGTAATACTTGGACTTACAGTGGTACATTAGTTGACAATGTTTATATCAGTGATAGAAACGCAGCATTGGTAGTTGCGATTTCGGATTCAGTACAACATATTGAATACGTAGCTACCCCAACACATGTTGAAAGTACTTCTATTACAAATGGTATCCTAACGAGTACGAATTCTGTCGATACAGATGTAGTCTCAGTTAATAACGAAATTGTGTTACTACGCAACAACAATAACATGTTGAGAGCGATGTACGGTACAGTTGAAAACAATTATGAATCAGGAACAACATATACTAAGTTAGGTGTTATTCTTGGGAAAGAGGAAGATATGGAAGTGTACGCTAACCATTATCCTCAAATACCTTTGAGTACATTTAGTAATGGTTATGTAGTGAGTGGAGCAGTAATTGGACAATTACTACAATAATAAAAAAGGGAGCCATTGGCTCCCTTTTTGTTTTTATACTAGTTTGATTTCGCCGTCTACGAAATCGAAGGTCGCAGTACCGCCTTTCTTCAGAGAGCCGATCAGCATCTCTTTAGCCAGTGGTACACGAATCTTATCGTTAATGATACGTTTCATCGGACGAGCACCCATTCCTGGAGTTACACCCTTCTCTGCCAGTTCTGCTTTAGCAGAATCAGTCAGAACGATATGAACGTTACGGGAAGCTGTTTCACCGTTCAGTTCACCAATGAACTTATCAACTACGCTCAGAATTACATCTGAACCCAACTCGTTGAACTTCACAATACCGTCGATACGGTTAATGAATTCTGGTGGTAAGTGTTGCTTGATAGCAGCATCCATACCATCATCACCGGAACTATCCATACCCATTGACAGTACTGAAGCATCACGAGCACCTAAGTTGGTGGTCATAATGATAGTAACGTTGTCGAAGTGTACGGTCTTACCGTGTGAACCAGTCAGGCGGCCTTCGTCCATTACCTGGAGGAAAGTCAGAAGTACTTTCTTGTTCGCCTTTTCGATCTCGTCCAGCAGTAAGATACAGTTCGGGTTCGCCTCAACTTTGTCAAGCAGCATACCGTTACCAGCGTCATGACCTACATATCCTGGAGGTGAACCAATCAGTTTAGATACGTTGAACTCTTGAGCGAATTCGGACATATCGAAGCGAATCAGTTCTTGACCCATAGAGTCAGCCAGAGCTTTAGTCAGTTCAGTTTTACCAGTACCAGATGGTCCTACAAACATGAATGCACCCTGGATAGTACTCTTACCACGCAGACCAGCACGAGCAACCATTACGTTCTCTACCAGTTTTTCAACTGCCTGATCCTGTCCGAATACTTTCTTACGCAGGTTATCACCCAAGTTCAGCATACGATCTGATTCTTCACACGCAACGATTTCCAGAGGAATGTTAGCGATACGTGATACTTCACCTTCAATATCAGCACGGACAATGGTCTTAGCTGGTGATGGTTTAGTACGGTTACGAGCACCCGCCGCATCCATAAGGTCAATAGCCTTATCAGGGAAACGTTTGTTCTGAAGGAACTTGGTACTCAGTTCCAGTACTGCTTCCATTGCTTCAGGTGTGAAAGTAACACTATGGAACTTCTCGTAAGTGGCTTTAACACCTTCTACGATCTGACGGGTTTCGTCCAGAGTAGGTTCCAGAATATCAACTTTCATGAAACGACGCTGTAGTGCTGCGTCTTTTTCAATGTGTTTACGATATTCATCGTAAGTGGTAGCACCGATAACGCGAATCTCACCACGAGACAATGCTGGTTTCAGCATATTGCTCATATCCAGAGAACCGCCACCAGTAGCACCAGCACCCATAATAGTATGGATTTCGTCGATGAACAGAATCACATCGTCGCGACCTTTCAGTTCAGACAACAGATTTTCAACACGTTCTTCGAATTCGCCACGGTACTTAGTACCAGCAGTGAAAGCACCCATGTTCAGAGAAAGAATTTCAACATCTTTCAGATCTTCAGGTACATTGCCATCGGCAATCATCTGTGCTAAACCGTCGATGATTTGGGTTTTACCAACACCAGGTTCACCAACCAGAGCACCGTTACATTTGGTCTTACGTGACAGAATCTGAATCAGATCTGCCAGTTCAGCAGTACGACCAATCAGTGGATCGAGTTTGCCGTTTGCTGCCAGTTCAGTAAGGTTAGTTGTGAAACTTTCGATACTGCGTTTCTGACCATCACCTTTACGTGAAGAACGACCACCAGATACAGAAGGTTTATCTTCTTTTTCCGGTTCTTCATCACGAGTAGCATCACGCAGATCAACATTATAGTTGCGGCTGTTGATGTAATTTTGTAATTCACGTGCTACAGCAGTACGACTCAGATCCAGTTCAGAGAGAGCGGTATCCAGAGCAGTATGTGGGAAAGACAGACATTCGAACAGAATGAAATACGCCTGAATGGTGTAATCATTTTCTTTCAGTTGTTCGATAACTGCTTTCTTCTGTAGTTCAACCATGATTTTAGTGATCATTGAAGATACAGGGGTCATATCTGCCCCAAGCTGTTCTTCAACAGAGAATGGAAGTACTGGTGCTGGGGAGTTCGTCAAGAAATCCACAATACGTGCTTTCAGTTTAGCAGCATCTACGTTAATGTCTTCCATGAATTCAACAATGCTTGGTACATCAAGGGCAATAGCAGTCAGATGGTCTACAGTCATGATTGAATGACCCATAGAACGTGCTAATGATTCACCTTCTTGATAAAAATCTTCAAAGCTATAGCTCATGTGCTTCTCCTTGGTTTATTTTGTTCACTTGTACATTATAGCACAAAATTTTTCGTCGTTCCAAAAATAAATACGATATAAATTTCTTTTTGGAGATTAAGAATATGGCATATCAAATGTGGAAAAAAGGTCGTAACAGTAACGATTACAACTTCTTTGACCGTTCTATTGCTGAGCAATATCGTATGGGCGGTACTGATATGTGGTTATACACGTATCAGGGGCCGAAAGGCAATGAAGGTAGTACTGACGACACATTACCTGATTTCAGTGATGGCAGTGGTACACTTACTGACATAGGAGATATTGTTCTCGGTGAAACCGTTAACCGTTCCTATAGCATTCAAGCTATCACACTACCAGTTGTTTATCAAGTTCAGGAAGCCACACCTGATTTAAAAATTAACGGCATCATGTATTTCAACTTCGACACAATGGACATTACATTGCATTATAACACAATGATGCAACGTGTGGGAAGAAAGATTTTACCTGGCGACGTTATCGAATTACCTAACCTACGTGATTTCGATGTACTAGACCGTGACGTAGGTATTAATAAGTTTTATGTCGTTCAAGATGCGTTCAGAACCTCCGAAGGTTATTCAGCGACATGGCAACACCACATCTTTAAAATTCGTGTGAAACCTTTAACGGATTCTCCTGAGTTCTCAGATATTACTGACGCAATAAATGAAGGATTTCCCGATAATCCAGATGATCCTAATAATGGAAACGGTGGTGCTGGTGGTGGAAGTACTGGAAGCTTTGAGCTTGACATTATGAATAGAATTATTCAGCAAGCAGATTCCGAAGTACCTTACATTCACTACACTAACGAACACATCTATGATGACATATCTGATATTAACGAGTTAGCTAAGTATATCATAAATGGTTATGATTTCCCAGCTAATCCATCGAAGAACATGTTTTTCATAAAGAACACACTTCCAGTACTTTATGAGAAAGATGCTGATTCAAATTGGGTTCAGGTTGAAACAAAATACGGTACTAAGTTACCTTCTCGTTCTAAGGACTTTGCTTTCTACTTCAAAGAAGATTCAGCAAGTGTAGCAGGTTATTCATTATTCCAGTACTACGCATCTGAGAAAAAATGGCTTAGCTGTGTGCTGCCGTTCACCGATGAAGATACTGTACCACAAGACGCAGAGGATTTCTACTGTTTTTACAAAAAACCTCAACTTTACCAGGTTCAGGACGATGGCGTAACATGGGTCATCCCACCAGAATCACATTCAAACGTGCCGTTCACCACAAAAGATATTGCTGGTAACAGAACCGCACATGATGATATTCGCTCAGCCATTCCACCAGCACGTGGTGATGTTGGAGAGGGAGTAGTCTTCCCATCCAATCCTGAAGATGGTGAGTACTTCTATCGTACTGATTATGTACCAGTTACATTATGGCAATATAGTGCCGAAAAGTCAACTTGGACACAATTCAATTACGGTGGTCGTCTACCTTGGACTGGTGCTAATATCGAACAAACCCGCTTCATCAATAGTCCTGATAGAGTTTCTATCCAAGACGTTGTTAAGCCAAACATTGTTAATAGACGCAAGGACACTAATTAATGAAACTAAATTATTACTATGACGGACAGTTTCGCCGTCTGTTGAAGCATCTTATCAGAGTGTTCGGAGAATTTCAAGTAAAAAATGGCCTTGACGCAAACGGGAACCAACGTTATAAAACGGTTCCCTGCCGCTACGCTGACATTTCAAGAATGGCAGCTTATATCATCAGTGGTGGTTCTGAAAACGTTCTACCATCTGCCCCAGGTATTACAATCAATGTACAGTCATTGAAACTTGATCGTCCGAACCTTCGTGCTCCAGCACAATATACTTCTGTCATGGGAACTAATGTTAGTCCTGAAGAAAACAAATATGTTAGCGAACTTGACAAGCAGTATCAAATTTCCAGATATAACCCTACACCTTGGAAACTAGTTTTCAATGTTAATATCTGGACAACTAACTTGACAAACAAGTTAGAACTATGGGAACAAATAGCAACATTGTTTAACCCATCTGTTGTTTTACAAGTTACTGAGAATCCATATGATTGGACAGGTACAGTTGATATTGAACTTACTGATTGTCAGTTCAGTACTAGAGGATTTCCACAAGGTACTGATTCTGATTTAGATGTTATGGTATTGACATTTGAATGTCCAATTTGGTTAAGTCTTCCAGCTAATGTTAAACAAGCTAAACTTATTCAACAAATTGTTACCAACATCAATACTGCTAAAGATGAATTGGAAATTGACTTAGGGAACTACAACGACAGTATTACTGACGTGTATACACCTAAGAATATGTGTATTCTTGTTAATCGAATAGAGGCAGCTAATTCTCTGGAAACATATGAGGTAACTCTTGTAAGTTCAAGTTTGAATCCTCTTTCGAGTAATGGTAAAATTTATTCATGGAACAGATACCTTGAGTATCTTGACCCAAGTTTTGAAGAAAAATCATTGTATTTGAAGTTCCAGCAAGGTATAGAAGAAGCAAATCCAATTCGTGGAGATGTTATTCAAATGCCTACTGAAGACGCACCAAACAAGATGATTGTTCAGGTTGATACCTCATTGTATACTGGTGGAATAAGTATAACATCATTCGTAACAGAAAGCAACCAGTTATCACAAGCATTACCGGCTCAGTACTACATTAATATTGCTGAATATAATATTCAGTACGGTGAAACCACAATAAAGCCTAACGATTTATTCCAAATTGGTAATGATCGTAATAGTGCTATTATTGTCGATCCTAGTACTGTTAATGGTTATGTGTATAACGCAGATGACACTTATTTTTACAGATATAATGAAATTGTCGGTTGGCATCAATCGGTGCAAAACAAATACAGACAAGGTTATTGGAGAATCGCATTTAGAGATGCGTAAGGATTAATTATGACTAACGAAGCAGTGGGAGCTATATTTTTATCAAAACGTACAGGACGTATGATGCTTAACTTACGTTCCGAAACCGTTACGTACTCAAATAATTGGGGCTTCGTTGGTGGTAAGATTGAACGTGGTGAATCAGCAATTGAAGCTTTATATAGAGAGATTGCTGAAGAATTGGGGGAATCAGTACCTCCAATTGAAGATATAATTCCTTTTGATGTTTTCTGTACTAAGAATGAGAAGTTCAAGTACTATTCATTTATTGTAGTTGTTCAGGAAGAATTTATTCCAGAACTAAATGATGAAAGTGCTGGATATTCTTGGGTTAAAATAGGAAACTGGCCTAAGCCACTTCATCCAGGAGCTAAAAGTACTTTATACAATTCTAACATTGTTGAAGATATGAATGCCCTATGGGAATCAATAAAAAATGGCAAACCATTTAAAAACAGTTTGCCATATCAAATATAAAAAGGAGGCATAAGCCTCCTTTTTTTATACTCCAACAGGTGGAATACCAGTTAAGTTAAGTAGTACTGACCATTGTGTAAGTGTTGTTTGACCAGCGTTCAAATCAGATAAGGTAGCATCAATTCGGAATCCTAAGTGCTTAGCACTGTTTAGAGAAGCCGTAACATATGTGCTATAATCTGTTTGAGTTGAACCCAAACGACTTGGTAAAGTAATATCTTCACCATTTATTACAACGTTAACTGACCAGGTTTGGTCTTCGCTATCAATAGTGTCTACAATTTGTGTTAGCTTGTAAATTTTACGTGGATCAGGAATTTGATTCGCAGTAACAGTACCAGGAACAATTGTACCTTCATTATCTACATAGAATGAGCCTTTCACTAACCAAGTACTATAGATACTTGGGAATGGAACAATTTCACCAGTAGTCGCATCAGTATTAACCTGACGACCCATGATTTTCAATTCATAGAAATAGTTTGAGCCGAACTGAAGAACACTATCACCATTTTGATAAGTAACCCATCCATCTGCATCTGTAATACTCGCACCACCTAAGTTGAAATAAGCAATTGGCTTAGTCGCAGTACTTTGAGTGAACGCAATATACTTAAATCCAGTATCGTAGTTAATATCCAATAGAGAAGAATATTCTTTATTCATTGGACGTGTAGTTTGAATTTCACGCCATTCTTTATTCTTCATTAGACACATCAAACGGTCGCCATTATTGGTAAGAACCATACGACCCATGATAGAAGTATCACCATCTGGAACGGTGTTGAATAAAGTAATCATTGGGATACTAGCCCAATCTAATTCTGTAGCTGGAACAGTATTATCAGGTTGACGAGCACTATCTACTAAAGAGATTAGTAATTCACCAGTACCGGAAGTATTTCTGTACCACAATTGACCAGGAACTGAACCTTTAGGTCTAGTTTGTCCTGAAAAGTTTTCAGCAAGCCACAAGAAGTTTTCATTTAGTGCTTGACCATAACTAACTTTATCACGTCCAACTAGGTTAATCGGAACAGGGTTCTGATTAGGTTGATTTGGACCAAGGATAGTATTGTTAGGTACTGAAGCATAGATTTTACCATTACTACGCTTAATAATATAATTCATTTGTATCTCCTATTACTGTAACTGTACTCGTACTGTATACTTAATTTGAAGAATACGGTTAGCACTTTTTTCCACTGGATGGAAAATAATGTGTGATAATGCCATACCTGAATCGCCATCTGTATAAAGACCTAGTTCATCAAATACGTAGTTTCCTTCCATATCGGTAGTTGAACTAACGTTTTGATCTGATGGTTCACCTAATCCTAGAGTACACAAACACACAATATCAGTATAAACCTGACCTGGAATGTGAACAGTACTGACATTGTTATATTCAGTTTCTACACCAGCATTAACGTTAGCATTAATTTTCTTCACGTAAGTTTCTGAGTAAAGACCACCGAAAGAACTAATACGTGGAGTTTTATAGGTAACACGACCAGTACTAAGAACAACTGTACCACCGTTACCAAATCTCATTTCAGAGATAGCTCCTAGACTAACACCCAAAGAATCAGTACTGCCAGCTAAAGCATATGCGATTGCTTGGCTCATGTTTTCAGGGTGAATTGCGTTGGATTTATCAACGACAATTGATGTATTCTCAGGATCAGTAATATCGGTAATTAGCACATGTCCTTTAACAAATAGTCTTGGAAGTTCTGTTTTGTTATTCATTTCTAATCCCTTAGTAATTAATTTGTATTTCTTCTAGCTTACCAGCCATTGTTTTTTGTAGTTCAGTTGGTTGAACACTGATATAGTTACGATCTATACCAACACGTAGGTAAGTGAAGTTCCCGACTACGTTTTCAGCAAATGTTCCGGTTACACCATGTTGATAAATGGTAACTTCAGAATCAGGATTGTAGATTTTTGTGTCGGTAAATTCGATATAAAAATTGCAACATTCTTGGAATTTAATTGGGAACCAATCTGCTTCCGTTGGATCACTCGCTAATGTTGCTTGTACATAAATTCGTCCAATGAAGTTACGTAATGTGAATGCGATTGTATGTAATCCAGAAGTACTGCCATAATAACCACCAGCAGCTAGTGGAAGTGAGACTTCATTCCAATGGTAATCGTTGTTAGTACTATACCATGAGTCAGAATCTTGATAATCAAGTTCCTCACCATCTTTGCTTATTCTTCTAAAAAGAAAATTCTTTGATCTTAAAGCCATCGTTATAGCCCTCTATAATGAACTTTTACTTATTTATAGCATAGCTCTTACCAGAAAGAGGTGATAAATATTTGTAATATGACATAACATAAAAGGAATGAACTATGACAATTTCATTTAATAATGGGTCTTCAGGTTCTTGTAATTGTTCTGGTATTAACAGTTTAGTGATCAACAATGCTGGTCACTTAATCGTTACATACGATGACGGTACTATTCAAGATTTGGGTCAAGTAGTTGGTGCTGATGGTGCTAACGGAACTAACTTTTATCCAAATGAAGTAGGATTCGTGATTCCAGATAGTACTTTTGATCTTGATAAAGATATTGGATGGTCGTACTTAAGTCTAACGATTAATAGTACTCAAACTGTACCAACCATTTATTTTAAAACTAATGCTGCTAACTCTCCTACCGCAACGTGGGTAAGTGCTCCATTTGGACAAGGTGCAAAAGGCGATTCTGGAGAACCATTCCATATTGATTCTCAAGGCACAACCAAACCAACAACTGGTTTAGTTGATAATTACACATTCTTAGATACCGATGACGGTACTATTTGGATTTACGACTTAGACACTTTAACATGGGCTGGTCCATATCAGTTCCGTGGCCCACAAGGTCTACAAGGTCGATTCATCATTGATTCTCAAGGTGATACTTTCCCTGTAATTACTGACTTAGATCCTGGATATACTTTCTATGCCACTGATACTGGTTTCTTGTATTATGTAATTCAAGACAGTACTACACTACAAAAATCTTGGAGTCCTGGAATTCTATTCCGTGGTCCGAAAGGTGAAAATGGTGAACAGGGTATTCAAGGTCTTCCAGGTTCTGATGCTAATAATATCTACGCAATTAAAAACGTAATTGATACATCTTACGAAAACGCCCTACTTGTAATTGGTACTGTACCAGCAGGTTATTTGGTAACTCGTATTGAAGTAACAATTGAAAATGCTTATGACCTAGTAGTTAATGAGTTGACAGTACGTTTTGGTGGTACAGCACAATCTGATGAAGGTAGTACTGATATTGCTCCACCAGATTACTTTGATATTAATACAGCACAGCGTTACATAGTAGACGAAGTAAACCATGAAATCAGTGCGAATGACGAAATACTTTCTTGTGTATTCAACGAATCTGTTAACAACAGTTCAGTAGGTCTAATGACTATCATCTGTACAATTGCTAAACAGCTTCCTATTACACCAATAGAAGATAACATTTAAACCAAAGGGAGATGATCACATCTCCCTTTTTTATTGCCTGGATAAATATTAGAAACAAACATTCATAGGAGAAAGTAACCGATGGCAGTTTTTTCTAACTTAGAAGGAACCATGAAAAAGTCTTTTATCCTTGGTAAAGGTGGTGCTCGTCTATCATTCGATAGTGGAGTACTAACCGTTCGTAATTATCAAGGTACTAGTCTTATTCCAATCAGTGCGGCTGACCCACTTGACGGTACACACCTTGTAACTTTATCTTACTTTAACTCTCACGCTGGTGGCGGTTCAGGTAATGCTTTACGTGGAACAACAGATCCAGATGTAAGCTTAGGAACAGATGGTGATGTGTATTACAAGATAGACGACACTAGTATTTTACAAATTTACATTAAAGATTCTGGAATATGGAAACCTTTTGCTTCACCAACTGATTCTGAATATGTATCAACTACAGTTGCTACACCTTCTGATTTTACACAAGTTGGCTCAGACTACGTATATACCTTATCTGCTGCGGCTCATGGTCGTGGATCTGATATAATTGTACAACTACAAGACACCAGTACTGGACAAGTTCAGAATGCTAATGTCGTGGTTGATTCTTCAGGTAATATCACAGTAACCGTTGGCGATCTACCAACATCTAATTATAATGTAGTAATCATTGGAGGAACCACCTTGTCCACACCATATAGTCAATTGATCAATAAAGCTAATTGGGTCTTATCTGGCTCAGAGTATACATTGTCAATTCCACAATCTACACATGATCAAGTTCCTGGTGCTATTTTCTTAGCAGTATATCAAAATACTGTTGATTCAGCAACAAGTGCTTCTCCATACGAAATCGTAGCTGTTCAAACTGCTATTGATGGAAATGGTAATGTGACACTAACCGCAAGCGAAACCTTTAGTGGGAAAGTAGTTATTAGCGGAAAATAACCATTATTAAGCCAGAAAGATATTCTGGCTTTTTTTCTTTATTATACTGGTGATATTCACCAAGGGGTAATAAATACATAAAATAATGATTTGGGATAAAGGTTTTTTTCCATATTCAAATCCAACGGAGGGATTACATGTATTCTATAAAAACTGATCTTGACGTATCTGGTAATCAAACGATCCAAAAAGATCTTTTGGTTAATGGTAGTGCAGTCATTACGAATGATTTGACCGTAGGTGGTACAATCAACTTCGCTAATGCTACATTTACTCAGATTACAGTCACAGGAGCAGCGAATCTAAACAACGTAACCTCAACAGGTACAGCTACATTGAACAATGTAAACGTTTCTGGTAATACAGCACTTGGTGATTCCGGCACTGATACTGTTACTGTAAACGGCGTTTCTACATTCAATGCTGCGATCACTGCGAAAAGCAATGTATCTATTGAAGGTAATACAGTTGTTGGTGACGCAAGTTCCGACACTCTAACTGTTAACGCAACAAGCACATTCGTAGCACCAGCACTATTCAATGGTGATGTTACTATTGGTGATGCTCCTGCTGATGCTCTAACTGTAAATTCCACTGCGAATTTAAAAAATAACGTAACTATCGGTGAAAACGCAACTGACGTTCTAACTGTTAATAGTACCTCTAACTTTGCTAACAATGTTACTCTTGGTTCTGATGGCACAGATACACTAACCGTGAATGCTGCTACAAACATTAAGAACAACATGATTATCGGTGAAAATGCTACTGATACTCTAACCATTAACAGTACTACCACTATTGCTGGTCCACTAACTGCTGATGATATTAATGTCGGTGGTGACTTAACTGTAACTGGTGCTACTACTCTAGAATCTTTAACTGTTAATGGCGTAACTAACCTAAATGATGACCTAATCATGGCATCAGGTACTAGTGCTTCCTTCCAAGATGTTACCATTAATGGTACTCTAAGCGGTGCGTTCACTATTGCTAACGGTAGTTTCAACACACTATCTGTATCTGGTTCTTCTAGTCTACACGCAACTACTGTTGCTGGTAACTTAACTGGTACTGGATATTCTGCTACATTTAATAACTATATCGTAAACGGTGCTTCTGGTTTAATTAGTTTCAACTATAACGACCCAGCACGTCCATCTGATATTAAAACTAGTATTGAGCCATACAAAGTAAGTACTCAAGAAATTCAAGTTAACGTTGCTGACCTACAACGTGCTACCATCGGTGATGTAACATATTCCGATTATGGTCTAACCGCACTAGGTAAAGCATCAATTGACTATCTAGATATTGTTGGTAACAGCACTACTGGTGCTTCTCGCCCACAACTAACTGTTGCTGGAAACTCAACACTAGGTGGAACAACAACGGTTAACAACCTAGCTATTACTGGTTCTATTACTGGTCTAAGCTTCTCTGATCTAAACGTAACTGGTGATTTGACAGTTGCTGGAACTTCTGATTTTACTCAGAAAGCAACATTCGTTGATCTAGAAAGTACTGGTCAAGCAACTTTCAACGATGTTGAAATTAATGGTGATCTAACTGGTTCATTCACTATCACAAATGGTAGCTTCGGTACAATCTCTGTATCCGGTCAAAGCAACTTGAACTCTGTAGTTCTAAGTGGTAACGTAACTGGTACAGCACAAACCGCAACCTTCGGACAATATGTTGTCGCTGGTAGTACTGGTGTTATTGGATTCTCCTATAACGACCCAGCACGTCCATCTGACATTAAATCAGCTATTGAACCTTACAAAATCAGTTCTTCTGAATTCCAAGGTCAAGACGCAGATTTCGAACATGTTGTAACTGGTGACGTGACTTACGTTGACTACGGTCTAACTGGTCAAGGTCTAAACAAACTTGATTACCTAGATATTACAGGTAACAGTACAACTGGTACTTCACGTGAGCAACTAACCGTTGCTGGAAAATCCAAATTTGTTGGTGATGTAGAATTCCAAGGTGTTGTAACTGGTCTAACTGTTGATGTAACTGGTCAAGATATTACTCCAAACTCTGTTGTAGCTGCTGCTGGTCTAACTGGTGCTACTGTAACAAGTACTGGTGCTGCTAACCTTAACTCTGTTTCCGTAACAAATAATGCTTCTGTTTCTGGTACTACTACTCTTAACAACCTAGTTGTTACTGGTACTGTAACTGGCGTAACTGCTGAAGCTAACGTTGATGGTCTAGATATTGCTCCGAATTCTGTTGATGTAACAACAACACTTGATGTTGCTGGTGCTACTACTCTAGCGGGTACTACTGCTTCAACACTAAACGTAACAGGTGCTACCACACTAGCTGCTACTTCTGCTACTACACTAAGTACTTCCGGTCTAGCTACTCTAAACAGTGCTACAGTAACTGGTACAAGTACATTAGGTGTTGTAAACGCGGGTGCGACAACTGCGACAAGCATTACATCTCCATCTTATCTTGGTAATGTAACTTTCGCTGATGATGTAACAATAACTGGTACACTAACTCCAAGTGCGATTGATTTGAGTACTACTGATGTAGCTGCTAAATCTCTAACCACTGCTGAGGACGTTACTGTAGGTGGAAACCTAGCTGTAACTGGTACTATCGACCTATCCAATGCTGACGTTGGGGCGAAAACATTTGTTGCTTCTGATACTGTTAACGCAAGTACTCTACCAGTACTAGCAAGTACTACAGCTACTATCGGTACTGTAAATGCTACAACATTAAACGCAACTGGTACTACTACTTTAGGTGTAACTAATACTGGTATTCTAACTGCTACAAGCATTGTAACTCCTTCTATCGGTAACGCAACTAACGATGTAACAGTAACTTCTGCGTTGATCGCTGCTGATGATCTAACAGTTCAAGGTAACTTAGTACTACAAGGTGGTCTAGACCTATCTGCTGTTGACATTGAAGCACAATCAATTCACACAACTGGTAACGCAACATTTGATGGTAACGTAACTGTTGGTGGTTCTATTGACCTATCTAACGCAAACGTATCTGCTATCACCTTTACTGCGACAAGCTCTAGTGTTGCTAACGTACTTCCAGTACTAAGCTCAACAACTGGTACAATCGCTACATTGAATAGCACAACATCTACTTTGGGTACTTCTGGTATTACTACCGCAAACATTACTACTGGTAACGTAGCGACCCTAAACGTATCTGGTGTTTCAACCTTCAATGGTAACATTACTTCTGCTAACGCAGCAGTAGCAATTGCTAAAGATACTACTATCACAGGTAACTTGGATATTTCCGGTACACTAACTGCTGGTACACTAGATCTTAGCACAACTGACGTAACTGTACAATCACTAGTTTCTAGTGGCAACGCACATATCGAAGGTGATTTGGTAGTTGATGGGGCATTCGACCTATCCGCAACAAACATTAGTGCTGCTTCCCTAGCTTCTGCTAGTACTGTAACAGTAGGTACTGCTTTAGTACTAACCGCTGGTACAATTACTGGTGCTCCAGCAATCTCTGGAAACACTACTATCGGTGGAACTCTAGGTGTAACTGGTGCGACCTCACTAAGTACTCTTGGTACTTCTGGTCTAGCAACTCTAAACAGTGCTTCAGTAACTACAACTCTAGGTGTAACTGGTGCGACTACTCTAAGTACAGTAAGTACTTCTGGTCTAGCAACTCTAAACAGTGCTTCCGTAACTGGTGCTTTAACTGTTGGTGGTACTGCTACCCTAAACGGTAATACCGTAATTGGTAATGCTTCATCTGATACGCTAACTGTTAACGCAGTAAGTACTTTTGCTGATGATGTAACTGTTAATGGTACATTCACCCCTGCTGGTGGTCTAGATTTAGGTTCTGCGGATCTTAACGTCGCTTCTGTAACAACAACTGGTGTTGTATCTGTTGGTACTAATGCTACAGTTGGTGGAACTCTAGGTGTAACTGGTACAAGTACACTAGGTGTATTGAACTCAGGAAACCACGGTATCACTGGTACTCTAAATGTTTCTGGTGCTTCTACCTTAGCTGCTGTATCTGCTACAAGCATAACTGCTAGTGGTGTAATCACTGTTAACGGTACTGCGGTATCTAAGATTCAAAACCTACAAGTTGGTACTGGTACTCCAGACAACACTAAAGTACTAAACGTATTTGGTGATACCATCATTACTGGTGACTTAGATGTAACAGGCGTAATCAACGCACAAATCGACTTGACTTCTCGTGACATTGCTCCACGTAACATCACTGCTTCAGGTTCTATTTCTGCTGCGACTTCCGTAACTGTTGGAACATCCTTGACTGCGGCAACCGCAATTCTCGGTGCTCCAGGTTCAACCAATAACAACCTACAAGTTAATGGTAACGCAACTTATACTGGCAACCTAACTGTTGGTGGTGTAATCTTCGGTTCATTCGATCAGACAAACTCTGACGTAACCATGCGTTCACTAGCTGTAACACAAGGTGCTACTATCGGTACTACTTTGGCAGTAACAGGTACAAGTACATTAGCTGCTGTTAACTCAGGAAACCATGCTATCACTGGTACTTTAAGTACTACTGGTCTAGCAACACTAGCTTCTGCTGGTATTACTGGTAACGCAACAGTTGGTGGAACTCTAGGTGTAACAGGTATTTCTACCCTTGGGGTATTGAACTCTGGAAACCATGCTATCACTGGTACTCTAAGTACTACTGGTCTAGCTACCCTAAATAGTCTAACTGTTACTGGTGCTGTAGCCCTAAATGGTAATACAGTAATCGGTGATGCTGGAACTGATACTCTAACTGTTAACGCAGCTAGTACTTTTGCTGGTAACACAACTGTTAATAACCTAACAGTTAACGGTACACTAACATATGACTTGTCTAATGTTAATACCGCATCTGTTACTACTGGTACATACTATGTTAAACAACATGCTACTGAGTCAATCACTACCACTTGGACTCCAGATGGTACAAGTAACGTTTATAACGTAACTGCTACTGCTGATACCGTAATTCAAGGAATTACTGGTGCGACAACTAAGGGTGCTGGTTCATGGTTCATCTATGTAACTCAAGATGCTACTGGTCATAACGTAACATTTGATTCTTCAGTTTATAAAATCATTGGTGGTGCGGTAAGTACTACTCCAAATGCGGTAAGTATTTGTCAAGTAGTATACTGCGGTATCGGTACAATTTTCGATGTGTTCATCGCACAACGTCCATAATAAGGAGATAATAGATGATTTACGTATCAGTAATTAAAGACGAAAACGACAATTGGAAAATTGTTAAAATATTACCTTCACCGCTTAATGCGGTGGGTAATAAAAGTGGAAATATCTACCCTGATATTTCCAAGTTGAGCCTAGCAAGTCGTTTAGTTGAAGGTTTTTGGACACAAAATGATGTGTATGAAAACACTGGCGAATTTATGCAATTCAAAGAAAAGACAGTAGACTTTGATGAAGTAAATGGTGTTGTTACCAACACCTACATTTATGAATTAATGGATTTAGACGTAATCAAAAGCGACCTCAAAGGTCGCGTTGATTCTAAACGTGATACCGTATACTACGGTGGATTTGAATTCAATTCTAAAATGTACTTCTCTGGCCTAGCTAATCGTAGTAATATTCAACTTATGCTACTATCATCTATCGTAGATGAAGCAAATTTCCCAACTGACCTAATTTGGGATACAGTTGAGGGTGAAAGAATCCCAATGGATTTGGCAACCTTTAGACTATTTGCTGAAGCACTAATGACATTTACTCGTTCTTTGTTCATTAAAGCTCGTGCTATCAAGGATGCTATTGATGCTGCTACAGATTACGATTCAATTCGTGCTGCGGCTGCTTGGGATAGTGAACCACTATAATTGATTAAATATAAAAAAGGCCAACTTATGTTGGCCTTTTGTTTTTTGTACCCTTGCATAAATACAGGATACAACCATTTTCTGAGGAATTTTTTAATGAGTGCATATACTATAAAAGGTGCTGAAGGTGTTGTTATAAACAGTACTTACTTTTTAGAACTACCTAAAGCTCCAACAAAACAAACAATATACGCTGAACGTGCTGGTATGATTCGTTATAACTCAGAATGGAAAGCATTTGAAGGTGTAATTGAATTCACAGACGGTTCATTAAGCTATCGTCGTTTCGCACAACTTGACGCGAATGGACAACTACAAACTTCACAATTACCAGATTCTATAACTAGCGGTATGCAATGGATCGGTACTTATGCTCCTATTTCTGATGACATTGATCCACCTGTTGATTCTGCGTATACAAAACTTCCTGCCCCAATAGCTGCTAACTCCGGTCAGTACTATATTATTCGCGGGATTTATGATGCTGCTGTAACACACTTTAGAGCAAATAACCCAACTACAGCTACAGTAACCTTTACTCCAACAAACCCAAGTTCAGCGGGTAACTGGATTCAAATCAAATATTATATTGATACTGATCCAACCAATACTGCGAATAAGATTGTTGTTGCTGCGTTTGCTCGCATCGTAACAGCAAGCATTCCAGGCACTGGTCATGAAGGACTTGTATCTTTAGCAAGTAATGATTCAAACCTTACTGCTGCTTTTACTTCAGTCGTTGATAAAACTACTGAATTAGGTTTAACTGATGGTGATTGGATTATCAGTACTGGAACCACAAATGTACGCTTACGTCAAAGTCGTGTTAGTGTAAGTGCTGGGGCTGTATCATTCGATAGAACCTTTTTAACTTCTTCTAACCGTACTATGACTAATAGTTCAGGTACAGTGCAAACCATTATAGACAGCCTCCTACTTAACGGTTTACGCCGCACAGGAGACTCTATGGTGAACGATGGAAGTACTGGTGCTGGTAGGTTAGGCGTTGTGTATGGTACTGCTGCTGCCCCTGCTATTGCGTTTAATAGCAACGCATTCGACCCTACTACGAACCCAGGAACTAATCCTGCGTTATGGTCTGATACAAATACTGGTATTTTCCATCCTGCTACTGGTAGTATCGGTTTCACCGCAAGTGGAACTGAACGTTTACGTGTTACTCCAACTCAACTTATTTTGTATCCAGTAACATCAAGTACTGCTGCTGTTCCAAACATTCTGTTCTCAGCAACGGGAAACACAAACTTGGGTATGAATATCAAGTCAAATACAATTGATTTTGTCAGTAATGGTGCTGTAAACGTAAGTTTAGCACAAGGCATCAGTACTTTCAATGGAAATGTTACAGTTACTGGAAACACTATTTTAGGTGATGCTGGTACTGATACATTAACAGTCAATGCTGCTAGTACTTTTGTTGGTACAACACTATTCAATAACGCATCTAACCGCTTTGCTGTAGGTGCTGTATTCAGTTCTGGTGCTACATTGTCATTTGAAGGTACTAATACCGCAACTATTACAAAAACTGCGTCCGAATTACGCTTCAATATGTTGAACTTCAATGATGTTTCAGTGTATGATGGTAGTACATTGCGTACTAAGATTAATAGATATGGTATTCAACTACCAGTACTAGTTACCATTGATAACGCAGTTGGTGTTGATGGGATGATTGCTTACAGTACTGAACGCAGTACCGTTGTTCAAAAGACAAACGGGGCGTGGACTACTGTAGGTTCTGGTGGTGGGGTAGCTACTACTTTCACTACATCAAGTTGGGTATTGAGTGGTTCTTACTATACTTACACAATTTCTAATCCAAATATTCAAACTATCGTAGTTCAAGAACTTACTGGTTCAAACTATAGTCCAGTTGAAGTTGATTCTATCGTAATATCTCCAACGAACGCAGTACTTTCAGTACCTGCTTCTCCAGATTTACGTTTCAACGGTCGTGTTATCGTACAATATCAATAATAAAAAAAGGGAGCCAATGGCTCCCTTAATTGTTTATACAGCCATTGGTGCTTTAATGGTTGCGTCTGGATTGTAATTTTCCAATCTGAATGATTCCATAGTGAAATCTTCAATTTTAGTAATACTTTTGTCAATCCATAATGTAGGCATTTCACGTGGTTCACGAGAAAGTTGCTCATGTACAGCATCAACATGGTTTTGATAGATATGAACATCACCACCCATCCATACAAATTCACCTACTTCTAATCCACATACTTGTGCTAACATATGAGTCAATAGAGAATATGATGCGATATTGAATGGTACACCCAAGAATAGGTCACAACTACGTTGATATAGAATGCAAGATAGTTTACCATCATTCACAAAGAATTGACTGAAACAGTGACATGGCGGTAGTGCCATTTGATCTAGTTCACCAACATTCCAAGCAGTCAAAATATGACGACGAGAATCAGGATTATGTTTTAGACCATCAATTAGTACTTGAAGTTGGTCAGTACTGCGACGCATAATTACACCGCTGAATTGAGTAGCTTCTAGTACTTCATATCCACGTGCTTTCAAAGCATTGATTTCATCAATATTTTGTGCGAATTGATAATCAACCCAATTACGCCATTGTTTACCATATACTGGACCAAGATTACCATCTGTATATCCTAGAGAAATACCTTGATTTAGGTAGTTATCAGTCCAGATAGTTTTCTTAGATTCATCACGTGTTCCGTATAGGATTTCAGCCAGGCGACGTTCATCATGTGAACCTTCTACGAACCAAATAAGTTCAGAAGACATTGCTTTCCATGCTAAACGTTTAGTTGTTGGAGCAGGAAAATACTCAGAAAGGTCAAAACGCATCGTTTCACCCATGAGTTTAATAGTGCCTACTCCAGTACGATCAGTACTCGGTGTTCCGAACTGTAGTACTTTGGTGTATAGATCGTGTAATTGTTGCATTCTCTTTCCTTAGATTATAATTTTCTTCCATCAATCTACGAATAGTTTGTTGATAGTCGTTAATCATAGTTTCCATGTTATATTGAAATTCACGTATTTGATTATCGAACTTATCTTGTTCATCTGAAACAGCAGATTTCACTTCCCTTATGACTTCAAGTTCATGCTCGGCTTGTAATTCTTCTATTCCATCAGCATGATCTTTTTCCATCTGTTCGATAATCTTATCATACATTTCCGTAGTACTTTCAGTACCAGCTTCAACGCCGTCTTCATATCCAACATCATATTGATCAGGAATTTCTACTATATCAGTCATTAGATAAACTTCGCTTCAAATGCTCGTAAGTCTTCTTCTGTAGCACGACGAGTGCCAATACCTGTCCAACGACCATGTGGGGCAGGAACAGAATCAACTTGAATGAATTCTTTTGTTTCGTTACAGTACTGATATACTTGTTTATCCATAATATCGAAATGATATATTTCTTTATCGGATTCATCCAAGTCTAAGTACATTTGTACAGCCCATGCAGTTCCACCGTCTAATTGAGTAGGTGATACTAATTGACCAATGGTATAAACACGTTCAGTACAGTAAATTTGATAGCTATTACGAGCTAATAGATTGTATACGTATCCCCAACGAGGAACACTACGACCTAAAGCTTTGTTTGCTAGTTTGAGTTGAGCACCTACTTCATTAGAAGTAAGCATTTCAAATGGGAGTTCTAGTACTGTTTCAGGTTTGACATGTGCTTTATGACCTTTAAATGAAAAATGGACTTCATCATGTCCATTTTCCTCAGCCCACAAACCAAAAAGGCGGTCAGCTCCCGCCGCACCGCCACTAAAACATACGTTTTCGAACTCTAACAACATCTCTTGGAGATCATTGCGAGTCATCTTCTTTATCTTCCAGTTTAGATAATAATTCTTTAATACTATCATCTTCTAAAGAGAAACTTGTTTCAAGAGCCGCTAGAATAACGGCTGCTGATTTAATCAGAGATTGACGGAATTCGTCAAACGAAACATGTTTGTCAGGTCTAGAAGCACTTTCAAATAAGTAGTACCCAGCTAACCCTGTCCAATCATTCTTCGTTTTAAGATGATCTGCTAAAGTATTTGGGTTGCTCATTTGTTTCAAGCGTTCTTCGATAATCAACTGGATTATCTGTTCCCTACTAACTTTTGACATTATTCACCTTTACGTTCTTTCAATGCTTTTTTGACAAGTTCTACTGCTTTAGCTTGTGAGATACCTTCTGGTAATTCAACAAATAGTGAATCACTTGTTTGTTCATCAGTCTGAACATCAGATGGTAGTACTAGTACTTGTGCTTGAGGACGAAGACTTGGGTCTAGGTTATAAGCACGTTCGCGGTTTTCACGAGCTAGGGTTTCATACTTAGCAGCTTCTTCTAATAGACGAGATACGATAGTACCTTGTTCTGGATATTGAACAGTTGCTTCTTGTTGATCGTAAGGATTGAATGCCTTAACAGTACCGTCTTGTACAACAGCACTTTGGTTAATTTCTTCATTCAGTACGTTTAGAGGAATCTTATTGGTTCCACCAACATGCATGTCAATATCTAGGGTATTTTGTTTACGGATATAGCCCATACGGTGAAGTACGGAAAGCATGTTTCCACCTTCTAGGGTTCCGATTTTATCCATTACATCCCATAGTTCAATTGAACTCTGACCACGACCGAGAACTAGCTCAGCAACACGGTTAGAATAAACTTCAGGGAGAGAGTCACGATAGACTACTAGGCAATGGTGTGGATCATTTTCCAGTTGACGCCATACGACGAAAACACGAGAACCAGTACTACGGACAACACCACAATGACGTACAATACTCATATTATTCTCCTTGTGCTTCATCAGCAGAATCAACTTCAGCTTGTGCTTGACGAGCTTCTTGATCTGCTAGAATAGCAGCGGAGAAATCCTGGAATCGAGATACGATTGGTGCAACATCTGCGAGTTCTTTAACATTAAAGATACCACGCTCAATTGCTGCTTCCATGATTTTTGTAGCATTGATAATATCAATGAATTCTAGTTGTGGTCCAACTACGGTTTCTTCTTGAATTTGATTGCTCATTATATACACTCCATGTATTTTTGAATTATCTATATTATACCACAAAAACGTGGTACGTTCCAAATATTTGTAAGGTCGCCATCCTTGACGACCTTCTATTTAGTATTCTGCTTCTTACTGTTCGAGTTCGTAATGAACCGTCATGCCGAAAGGAGCTTCTACTTTAGGGTTTGAGTGGATTACAAACAATGTATCGCAGTAGTTTGCATCACCCCATGAACCATATGGCTCACCATCCGTGAACATGACTAACTGTTTTGGACAGTAATCATCCTCTTTCATATAATCCCATACTTTAGTAAACAAAGTACCGCCACCACCATATACAGGATATTCAAGAATTTGTTGTTCTTGTCCAGTAGTGTAATCATGTACTTCATAAATTTGAGTATCGAATGTCAAAACACGAATTTTGAATTGTGAGAATTGCTTTGTAATACCATATACTTCAGACAGGAAATCACGTAACCATTCAGAACGAATACTACCAGATGCATCAAGTGCGATACAAATGTCAATATCTTCATCGGGTTTCATTCCAGGATAGATAGGCATACCAAAACCAATACCATTTGACCATGAACGACGGTTTGGCATCATATAAGTTACGTCATTCTTAATAAGAGAACGTAAAGTACGGTTAAGTTTAGAACGCCAATCAATTTTAGGTTCTTTAAAGTCCTGAACCATAGCACGAATTTCTGGTGGAGCACCTTGTGCCATTGCTGCGTTAATCATTGCGTCTTTAAACGCATCCATGAATCCTTCCAATTCTTCTTGTGAGAAGTCAGGGAAATCATCATAATCACCACCCGAACCAGAACCATCTTGAGTATCAGTATCGTCAGAATCTGAATCAGATTGGTTATTACCTTGTTGCGGAATATTATGCTGGTCTAAAGTACCACCACCAGTTCCTTTACCACCTTGACCAGATTCTTCTTGTTCCTTACGTTCCATAAGGATATTGTAGATTTCTTCTGCTGCCATTTTATCAAAATCAGGTGAGAATAACCATGAATTACGAATTTCACCTAATGCTGGATCGCGTTTGATAATTTGGTTAATTGCGTAATCAGCAGCTTTGTTCCACATTTTAGCATCACGTGTGCCTTTACGCAAGAAGTGGTTATACGCACAGTGAAGAATTTCATGACACACTGCTGCGATTAAGTTTTGTTGGGTTAACCCATTAAGAGCATCATTTATCTGTTCAGCAGTAATATCATCAATACTTTCACGAAGCATTTCTTCATATTCTTGACGACGAACAGGGTCTTCGATACCCATAATGAATTCTACGTTGTAATATAGATGCTTACCATCTACCGCTAATGTACGACACCAAGTGTTATTAGCTACTGGCTCTAACTGAGCAGCCAAAATACCAAAGAATGGACATGCCATAATCATAGTAGTACGTGCTACAATAAGTCTGTCGAAACATTCTTTTGCTTTTTGCTCCGATACTTCGTAACGGACTCGTTTTTGTTTTGTCATAAAATCCTCAAATAACAAAAGGGGCATAAGCCCCCTTTATTGTATTACTTCAGTGTACGTGCTTTACGCAGCAGTGGACCATATTCAGTAACGAATGGTTTAAATGCTGGAACTTCTTTATACGTAATGTTTACGTCAGCATCAGTAATAGCACGAATCGCGTGTACGATAAGTTCTTTCTGAGTATCAGAGAATTGTGAATCCAGGAAGGTTACAAAACTAGTACAGTACAAGCACCAGTCATCAAGTGATAGTGTACCATTCTGTTTGTATTCGAAGAATTCAATGATTTTCTGAGTAAGGCTCAGAGTGATGAAGTAGTTTTTAGAAATTTCTTTCTTGTGTTCACCGAAATCAGTTACAACACCAGTAAGAATATCCATTACATCTGGCAGGTCAGCCATGTTTTTGATGTAAGTTGTGTATTCAATACCAGCAGTACTACCAACACGACCAGCAACCATTGCTTTATATACTGGATCAGAAATACCTTTACTTCCACGAACGTTTTCAATGTCAGATACACGAGTCCATGAACGTGGGGATGAACCACCACTATGACTTGTATCTTTTGGACTTAGGGTATTGAAGTGTTTTTCACCAGTCTGGTGAATAAACGCGATAGTACCTGGATTCAGACGTTTTGGAATTGCGAAGTTATTCAGCCAATCATTATAGTCTGGAATCATTTCTACGTGAGTCATACGGTCACGCAGTGGAGTTGCTAGTGAGAAGGTTACTCCACCATCAGTTTCACGGTTCCCTGCTGCCAGAATCAAGCAACTTTCAGGAAGAACAAGTTCACCAACACGGCGATCAAGAATCAACTGATAAGATGCTGCCTGTACAATTGGCATTGCGGAGTTAATTTCATCAAAGATGATAACACCTTGCCAATCTTTAGGAAGTTGAAGGATTTTAGGAGCAGCCCAAACAACACCAGTTTCTTCAGTGTATCCAGGATGATCAGCCAGTTCATGTTCCAGTACTACTTTACCAGCACGGTTCAGATAGTACTTAACAGGAATTGGAATACCACGAAGATCAGATGGTTCAACCTGTGAAAGACGGAAATCAATAAAGTTTTCATCTTGATCCAGCAGAGATTCTTCAAAGGCACGATAATCAGCCATTGTAACCATTTCATCATCTGGATCTTCGGCACGTTGTAGCATATATGCTAAACGGTTAATATTGTTTTTACGCAGTGGATATTGTTCATTTGCGTATTGAAGGGCAATTGCGGATTTACCAATGCCCGGAGAACCCCAAATCATCAAACTATCACGGCATAAATCTGCCACAATCATTGCTTCCATAATTTGAGAAGGTTTTAAATCATATTTCAGGGCGTTTTCAGGTGCTACAGCGTTACTCATACTTATTTCTTCTACCATTTTGTTATGTTGAACTACATTAACCAAATCCGTTTGGCAAAAAAGAAAGCACTGAGTTTAGTCAGTGCTTTCAAGCTTCCATTGTTATCTTAACAATTCCATTATACCACAAATTTACTTTCCGTTTCACAAAAATGCGGCAAACAACTTAGAAAAATCATCTCTACAAAATGTGAGTTGTGCTATCACTAAGTCATCTGATAAGTACAAAGTATCTCCGACTATATAGTACGGAGTGGTGCAAATACGGTCTAAAGATGTGTAAACGTTCGAATTACGATCCTGCTTCTTAAGCGGAATAGCAAGGAACTCATATAAGGAATTGTCTTCGCATATCTGAAACCCTAACTTACTCAACCGCAAGCCACCACCAGTTCTGTAATTATCAAAAATGGATAACAGTATCATTCTATCATTGAGTTCAGAATCGAATTCATAAACTTCTTTAATAGCATTTAATACACCATATTGAATTTCAGTACTGTTGGTTCTTGGGACCATGATTAGATTCCCACAAAACCTTTCTTCTCAGGATATGAAGAACCTTGTGGATTCTCATAATTCTGAGTGCCATTAGCATCAAAGGATGGTCCCATACCTTCAGCACCATGATCTTCTTCAAGTTCATCTTCACCAACATCTGATTCGAAATCATCAGAGTAATCATCTTCTGATACATCATCAGAACCAGTTAGTTCTTTAAGAGAATCAGAAATAGTTTTTAAGTCAGATGTTAGGGATGCTAAATCTTCGATTGAACCATCTGCTACTTTACCAGATAGTTCACGTAGGGAACCTACGATTTCTTTTAATAGTTCAGGAGCAGATTGCTCAGTTTCTTGTTCAAACGAATCTTCGTCTGCTTCATAAATGTCATCAATAGATTCCATTAAAATTTTCATGCTACTCATTATAGACCTTCCATAAATTTCTTGTACTTGTTATTAATTGATTCGAAAATGTCCTCAACGGATTCATCATCTTCTTCACTTTCATGTACAAGTGGATTGTCACCTAATGCTGTTCCAGGTTGTTTACCTTTATACGCATGTCGAGAATGTTGAATACCTTCGTCATCATAGAATTCTGGATTTGGTTCAGTGGTAGCATCTTCTTGCATAGTTCTACGCCAGTAGAAAGCATTACCTTTAGGAACAACGATAAAGTTATCACCTTCAAAACCATTTGTTTGACGTTGACCATCAATTACACATTCATGTTCTGAACGGAATGGACCGAATTCTTTTTGAGAATCGGAAGCAATTGAATCTTCGTCTAGTGATAGATCTGGTAGGAGACTTTCAGAAACAGAATCATCAGCATCTTCTTCAGCAGCATCACTGCTATCAGCGTCTACATCATCTGCTTCATCATCATCAACACTTTCGTGGATACCTGCGAGGGAGGACATACGACCCATATCAAAATCATCATCACCAGTATAGCCATCATCCATTTCTGGAGATCCCATTTCTGGTTCATCAAGTCCTAGACCTGGTTCTTCTGGAGCGTCCATAGCACCCATAGAGTCTACACCATCAGCCATGCCACCGTCAAGCGAATCATCGCCGAAATCTGTCACAGAGCCAGCCAAATCACTGACTGCTGAGCCTAGAGCATCTTCCCCAGCACCTGACATATCATCAGCACTTGGAGCCATATCTGGACTCATAATAGGTTGAGTTTCAGTTTCCCCGCCCATACTATCTAAATCTAGTGGAGCAATAGCAGGAATCGAAGTCATTCCACCCAATTGAGAAGAACCACGTTCTGCTTGCCCTGCTAGAGCAAGCATACGAGATAGAGTATCAAGATCGCTAGATTCTAAACCTTGAACATCTATACGAACGGATGCCTCATTAATTTGTTTTTTCATAAGAACTAATTCCTTTTATTAATTAATCTTCATTATTTAATGATTTTAGAATCTCTGCTGCTTCCTTTTGTTTTCCAGAAAGAAGAATATCAGCAGCTAGTAGCGATAAGTCATCACCACGACTTAAAAGTACTACAATTTTACGTGCCATCGGATTAGATTTAATCTCATTAGCAAGTCCTTGTAGTGGATCATCACTATTAGTACTTTCATCACCAGCATTAGAACCCTGTTCAGGTGGAGTACCAGAACCATTAGAACTATCAGTACTTGAATCTTGTGGAGAACCCTGAGAATCTTGTGGTTGTCCTTCTGGAGAACTTTCATCACCAGATGGTTTCTGAGATAGATTAGCTAGTACTTTTTGTGCTGTATCTGGTGGAAGTAGTTTTCCATTATCAGAAATGAAACGATTACCACCAACATAACGGTAAGTAATGCCTTTCTTGGATTTAAATTCTTGACCAATTTTCACTGGAGAAGAAGAATTAAATTTACCAATTTCTGATTGAGCAGCACGTTCCAACATAGGAACAGATGAACTATTAACAGGTTTTTTAGTCGCTGAGTTAAACCATTGACCATTTTTCTTGTAATAGTTATTACCTTTTTTGGATTTATATACATATCCATTAGGAACATCAGATGATGAAGTATCTTGAGCCGGAGCACCCTGAGAATCAGGATTTTCTGCTGGAGTTTCGTCTTGTGCTTGTTCTTGGTCTGGTTGACCTTCTTCAGAACCAGCATCAGTACTTTGATTAGCTTTTTCTTCTTTTGCTTTACGTTCTAGTCGATCAGTAAATTCACTTGAAGTTCTACGACCTTCATCTGTTACAAAAGCATCACCAACATAAGTTAATGTTTTTCCATTATGTTCAATTTGAGTACCAATCGGCATTGCTGCTTTTGGATCGGTATTGTGTTGATTGATAATATCCAACGCATCATTGGTAATTTCTGAGCTTAGTTTTGGATTATGAACAGCTTGTTGATGTTCACTATCCCTGTTAATCCACCAACCATCTTTATAATAGTATCTGTCATTATTTCTTCCATAATGAGTTTGAAAGAAGTTAGGGATTTGATCATTTTTCTGACCAGGTTTATGTTGTTCTTCATCTGCTTCAACTAAACGCTGAATTTTGGAATTCATACTTTCAGAAAGTAGATTACCTTGTAGTGAGAAGTTATTACGTCCAACATAGGTGTATTCGGATTCGTTTATAACATATCGCTTGCCAATTTGCAAGGAATTTTGTTCATTATGTTCTGCGATTTGACGAATCGCAGACTGATTCATTTTAAAGTTATGAGTACTTTGAACAGTATTCATTGTTTCACAATTAACCCATGAACCTTCAAGGTACATATATTCTGTACCTTTATTAGATGTATATACGTAGTTATTTGGAATCGAATTGTTACTCGCTAGAGATTTAAACATATTCTTCTCCTATTAAGAAATTAGTCTTAGTAGCTTAGCTCGATCAGCAGGAGATAATGAAGAAAGACGATCTGAAACGCTAGATCCTGAATTTCCACCTTGTCCTTGACTTGGTTGTGGATTATTTTGTCCTTGACCTTGTGGCTGTCCCTGGCCTTGTTGACCTTGAGATTGGTCAGTACTGCCTTGGGATTGTTGCTGATCTTGAGCATCATTGCCGTAGTCAGTATTTAGCTTCTGAACTGCTTTCATTAATGCCGCACCAACATCTTTAGGAACGAATGAACGACGTTCATTATCACCTAAGAAAGAGGTATCAAGTTTATTACCTTTAAAAAATGCTGCTACATCTGCGTATGGAACTGCTTGTGGATGTGAACCGTACTTACGTCCAATATAACGCTTGAAGTCACTCCATAGTTGGTTTGCCATTTGTCCAGTTTCTTGAGCACCTTGCTCAACTTGTCCTGAACCAAAGAAACCTTTTACTTTGCCTTTTGCCGAGTCAACCGCTGATTGTGTACGACTATAAGGACGTTCGTTTAATGGTTCTGGTTGACCATCAAACATTTCTTCTAAAAGACTCATAATTACCCCTTCTTACCGAAGCCAGCAGACATATACTCTGCGTATGATTTATTCTTAGTACTGTCAATTGCATCTTTTACTGCTTTATCAGCACGACCTTGACCGCCGATTTCCTCAGCATTTACTTCAGGAACTTCTTTGTATTCAGGGTCTAAAAGACGTGGTTCGTATTCATCAAATTGAATATCATCTTCACAATCAGCAATTTCTTCCTGATATGGTTCTAGATTGTTACGAACATGAATTAGTGCTTCTGACCAACTCAATAGACTGCCGATTTCAAATAGTAAGATTTGAGGTTGTACACCACGCTTACATTTAAAATCAAACATCCAAATTTCACCACAATCTAGATTATAGAAATCTGTTGGGCGATCTTGGAAGATTGTTTTCTTCATTGGACCAACTTCAAAAGCATCATAACGGTCAGTAAGTCGAGTAACAACTTTATGCAATTCTTCGGAGCTTGGCTCACACGCAAATTTTACACGGTATGAATATTCTGGAGTAAGATCTGTTAAAATTTTCTGTAATTTATTCATGTTAACTCCGAGTCACAGTATTTTATTTTATTTATTCTTATTCATAGCAGCAAGCATCTCATTTCGAGACTTCACGGCTACTACCTTCTCACCTTCAATAGCATTAGGATCTGAATTGTCACCTAGAGCTTGTTGATTTTTAGGTTTCTGATTAAGTTCGATTTCCATCTTATCTTTCTTGATCTGCATGTCAATCAACTTAATGTCGGAGTCAATAACTTTAGCATGAGCATCTAAAGCAATTTTAAGCATAGCATTGGCAGCATTAATCATTTCTGCTGCGAATCTATCTTCACAATTAAAAGCACGGTCGAAAATATCTTCAAATTTATCTTCTGCCATTTTTGCTAATCTATCTAAATGAGATTTACGATTAGTAATGTCTGGAATATCCTTTAGTTGCTCACGATATTCTTTAAGTTGACTCATTGAACGACGAGCATTTTCAATTTCAGGACGACCCAATAGTTCAGTACTATCATCTTCGTCTTCATCATTGTAAAAATCATCTTCATTATAGTCATCGCCAAGTAGCTTTTTCAATTCATCAGTACTTGGCAGTCCTAATGCTTCTTCTACACCACGTTTAGCTTTCATATTAATTCTTCCTATATAGCGATTTCTCGGTTATAATTTTGAACTCAATCCCGTTCTTTTGACATAAAGCCATTGCCGCAGCCCATTTAGCCTGATTGACAAGTACTGTTATTTTGTCTTTACGAGATTTAGCCATTTGCATATAACATTGTTTCTCAGGTTTAATCTCAAGTAACTGGAAATGTTCTTTACCAGTTTTAAGATCAATGAATTTAACTAAGAAATCAGGCCAATAATTTTTGTTTTTCCCGTCCACTGGACAGGTATACTGTATCGGGAATGGTTCAACTGACCATTCCAATACAGCAGGGTTTAAATCCAAGGCAATCATTACATCCTTTTCCCATGAACTTCTGTAGATAGGTGGATTAGTTGATTTGTATTTTTTGATATTTTTAATACCATAAACGCCTTGGGCTTGTTTTGTATTTTTTATCTTTGCTGGGTTAAACTGTTGTCTCATTAAAAGTCTCCTAATATATTACCTAATCCGAATGATTCATTTGCTGAACTAATTATGCTTCCTAACCCAAGGGCATTCGCACCACTAACAACAGCACTACCAATATTACGGATAGTATCAGGACTAATGTTACCATTAAGAATATCACGAACAGAAGTAACAATATCGTAACCAGCAGTACCAGCACGAATAATTTTACCTACAGTTGTAATTCCAACAGTTTTATCATCCATTTGACCAAAGTACTTGAAGAATCCAGAACGACCTAAACCAGTAGTATCAGTTATCAAAGCACCAATATCCATTGTAGGAACACTAATAGCATTATAACCATCTTTTCCTAAATGTCCGATACCTTCATAACGTAAATTCATGGTTAACACACTTGGTTCACCTGAACTTTCCATTGATTTAGTTTCTAAGGTAACATCTTCTACAAATACGTTAAACATGTTGTGTGCCGTATAAGTATCATTGTCAATTTCATAGATATTAATTTGTTTAAAGAAGTACTGTTTATCAGAGTTACCATTGTTCATCACAGAACGACCCCAATTTGAACCCATAGCTTCAAATTCAATTGGAGAACTCAATACGTCATTTCGGAATGACGCAGCACTTTTTACGAAAAAATCACCATAATAGTATTTACGATACGCATCTAGGAGCAAAAATGCTGCCCCATCAGATGTATCATAGAATACCATTGATACAGGTTTGTAATCCATTTTACCTGGTTGTAAACGAGTACGATTATACTGATTTAACGTATCAATCGTAAATGTAGTACTAGGTAAAGTAACATCACGAACAAAACAAGAAACGTTTTTAACATCAAATCCTGTATGTGTATCTGGTAATTGTGTCTCGATGAAGTTCTTAGCAAAACTACTAAGAACAAATTCAACGATAAAGCTATATTTTAATTTTGGTAATGTATAACTTGAGAATCCACCTTCACCTGCTGAACTGAATACACGCTGAGCAGCATTATATTGTTCTAGTGGTGGATCTTTGATTATAGTTGCTGAGCTTACTACGCTCCCAACTATATCGGTAGCAGTAGTAACCAATGAATCTAGAAAATTACTCATTTAGTACCCCTTAAATTTGTGTGCTACCAAAGATTCTATCAATAATATCCAAAGTACTGTTAACGTCATCTGGAAGAAGTGAACTAATCTTATCAGAATACATTTCTTCGATCATATCGTATTGTACACAGTTGTCTGGTTTAATAGTTAACTTAATAGTAATAAATTGAGAAGAACCATAATCCAATGAATCCCACTCAAGATCGGTAATAATACAACCATAGCAAACCCAACGGTCTATAGTACTAATAGCATTATAACCATTACCACCAACAAAATCGTCAATAGCATTAACTAGGCCAGCATTATTAGTAATTGCGGTTGCGGAATCTACAGCAGTATCGCGAATTAGATTATTGATTGAATCATCGGGGTTCGCACCACCAGTAGTTTCAATCATCATACGGAATTTGTATCCAGCATATTGTTGTTCTGATTTAGCAGAAATACGACGCTGAAAATCGAGTTGTTTTTGAAGTTGACGAATGATAGATTTAGCTACTTTGTTGTCAACAGCATCACGAATTGTTAGTGTAATTGGTTTCCAATCCCAACGCCCCAAATATGAGGTATTAGTACCGAACATTTTTAGTTGGTGTGTTTCAAAAGAAATACTAGGACGGTCAACGTTATTAACTTCTAATGCTACATGATCTTTTTCATCTACATCAGTACCGAAGTTGTATACAACTACACGGAATTTATGTTTAACTTTTGGTTGACTCATAGTTTTGTTTCGACCACTTGGTAGAGGAACACCATACTTATCCATCATTGTTGCCATTTATATTTTCCCCTATTTAATATGGAATGTATATTATATTTAGCAATAAAAAAGCCCTGAACAAGTCCAGGGCATAAGTATTATTGTCCTTCGTAGAAGTTAGAATCTGATAATGTATCAGAACTAATTGAAGTTTGACCGTTAGTAATAGATACTGCGTTTTCAGGAGTACCAGTACCAGCGACTTCATCACCAAGAGCTTGACCTTCAGGTCCAACTAGTACACATCCATCAGGTTGTACAGTCATGGTAATTACTTGGGCTTCTGAACTTGAATAATCCCAATCACCGAAATTAGAATCGGTAATGAAACATCCTTGACAGATCCAAGTATGTAGTGTGCCTTCATAAAGGTTTGTTAGGTTGTCGGAGTTAGAACCATCTAGTGCTTGAATCCACATTTCGAACTTATACTGAGAAGCAGTAGTACGAGACTCTTGAGAGTAGTAGTTAAATTCTTTACGCATTTGGTTCCAGAGTGCTTTTAGAGACATGTTTCCTACTGAGTCGCGGAAAGCAACTTCAATAGTATTCCATTTATATTTCCCTTTAAAGAACGCCGAACTGTTGTAACTATGAACCTGAATTGGTTCATGTTCAACATGTGGAGTACCAACAGTGTTAGTATCCAAAGTAATATAGGTTCCGTCCTCAGTATTACCGAATCCGAAGAATACTACACGGAAACGATATTTAGGCTTCGGTTGTTTCATTGGGGCACGACTGCCACCAGTGATAGGAACGCCATATTTATCCAGTAAATTTGCCATTATTAATCTCCCAATAATTTAAGGAATAATCTTTAATGTATTTATAAACTTTATGGATCTAAGGAGTACTACAAAATAAAAAGGGAGCCTTTAGGCTCCCTTAGTGTTTAATTAAGATGTTAAACTGTTTTCCAAACGGATTGGAATATAGATGAAGTTAATTGAACGAGTTGGTACAAGTGCAATATCCATCCACAATTCATTCGCATCAATACGTGAAGTAGTGTTGTTTGATTCGTCACAAACTACTAGGAAGTCGTATAGACCGTTTAGTTGAACAATCTCAGCTAGGAAACTGTTAACTACAGAAGTAAACTCTTGACGAGTACTTGCTGTGTTCAAACGGAATAGGAACGGTTCAGCCAAAATAGCTAGTTGTGTACGAATATAAACTACTAGACGAGCAACGTTTACACGGCTTAGTGCAGAAGTATCTTCAGCAGCTAGAGTTTTATCTCCGTATACTAGTAATCCACGGTTCGGACGCATAGCGATTGGGTTAATCTTGTTAACGTACATGGTATCACGTTGACCTTGGTTATATACTACTGGAGCATATTCACCTTCGTCATTGATATAACCAATACTTGCTGCGTTACTTACAACACCACGTGAAGTACCTGCTGGTGGATACCATACATAACTTACGCTATCGCTATAAGCATAGGTACGCATCGCAATAGTACTACCTGGTACTGCTACTTCAGATCCATCAACGTTAGTTCCAAGACCCCAGCCCATATATTGAGCAGCGTAAGAGTAAGCAGTTACACGACCAACTTCACTGTTAGATGCTGCGTTGTTAGCGTTAGTAGCCCAAGCTTGAACGTCAGTAGCATTTGGTGCTAGACGTGCTGGAACATCGGTAACAATGAAAGCAGTTTCTTTACGGTCAGTGTTTAGAGTTACTAGTTCATCTAGAAGTTCTACATAACCAGGAACACACATTAGGTTGAACTGAATACTTTCAGCACGAATGTCTTCGTTAGAAACAACAACAGATGCTAGAGCTTCAACAATGATATTACGTTGAGCAGCACGACCAAATAGGCCAGCACCGTTTAGAGCAACACCACTAGCTACAGTCCAAACACCATTAGTCATAACTTTAACAACACCTTCAGTAGTACCTAAGTCTACAGCAAGCATTCCGTTTTGATACAATTCAGCAGCAGGAACATCACCAGTAGTGAAGTCATCGAAGATCATACCATTTAGAGTACTTTGGTCAGTGTCATCTAGTTTAACCCATGTACCACTTACGTTACGATAGAATACATATCCGTCGATACCTTGTGATAGTGGTTGTACCCAAAAATCACGATCCGCAGCAGGTTCATCAAGTTGAACGTACATATTGGTTTCAGGATCAACTGCATCCCATGTATTAGTACTAACGTTAGCAACATATAGACCCACAGTTAAGGAATCAGAGTTACTGAAGTTATACCAGTAAGTACCATTTGCTGCTTGAGCAGTAGGAGTACTAGCAGAAACACGTAGGTTGTTGTTATTAACTTGTGAGTAGTTACTAGAATCTACAGTTAATTTTGCCAAATCATTAGTGTTAAAGATTTGTTGTCCAGTACTAGTAGTTTGGAAACTATAACCGTTTTTGTTTGTTACAACAAGAGCGTTAGTACCAGTGAAAGTGAATCCAGCATTGATTAGATCAGCACTTTGGTTCAAGTTCGCGATTAGTGTAGCAGTGTTAATTACTTCACCAGAATTTACCGCAACAACAGTGAAAGACTTATTCAAGAATTTGATGGTTAGAGAACCAGCAGCAGAAGCTACTTGACTTGAAGATTGTCCAATTGGTGTTGCTGGAGCACTAATAGATGCGATAGAACCAGCTTTGGTATAAAGAGTGAAACTCTTACTATCTTCATCAAATAGAGCACCGAAATAAGTATTGTCGAAAGTAGCAGATTTTGCTTCAATTTCATAGAAACTGTTACCTGTCCAAACATTAACTTCAGTCCAAACGGATGTTAGAGAAGCGAAACGCTTAACAACAAAACGTGTACCAAAGTAGTTAGAACCATTCTTAGTATAACCGTCACGAATCCAGATATTTCCTTTTTCTACTGTTACACCAGTTGGTACTTTGTTGATTGGAGACAAGTAAGTTTCAACTTGAACTAGACCAGCCGCTTCGTACTTGTACATTAGCATTTGTCCATTCGATGGGTTATGGCGTAGTACTAAATCGTCTACATTCAAACCTGAAGTATCAACATCATCAATGTCTGCTTCGCTCACGATAGTAACAGTTTTAACTGTCCAATCGTAGAAACTTTGTGGGTTGTTTTTAGAAGCAACGTATGCTTCAATTTGGGTCGCACTAGTATCTAGCCATAGTGTACCATTGGATACTGGACCAGTAGGAGCAGTTGCCGCAGGTGCTAGTTGTGCTAGGTCAATATCAGCACGAACAACATAAGCTCGGTTTGCGATACCCATGTAGCTGTATAATGCATGAAGACCATATTCGTTTAGTTCATCGCCTTGAACTACAGATCCGTTACTTGATTGAAAAATAGGTGATCCGTAAGTTTCAAGAGCATTTCTTTGCGATGTAATAAGTTGTAGTGAACCAGCGTTCGCTTTAGTTGTACCTGTAGCCACAGAAGTACTGCCTGTCACAAGTTTATCTTGTGCTGTCGCAATGACAAACAAAGGCACTGTTCCGTTACCACTAGTAGCACTAATAGTCTCGTCGGTAACTGTTACACTTACACCAGGTGATAGTAAATCAGCCATTTAATCCTCCAAAAATTTTGGGTTTATTCGAATATTCGTATAATGTTATTTATTCGAGGATTAAATCTTATGTGGCTAAAGTAACGTTACTTGATGATATTACTTAGTATGGTGTACGCTTGTGAATGTAAAGAGTCAATAGTACTGTTATTCTCTACAATATAATCAGGACGGTTAATACCAACCCAGCCATATTCAGATGAATGGACATTACTCATAGAATCTGGTATAACAATACCTTCTTCAACTTCTTTGGAAATATTGTATTTGTAAGCATCCCAATACCAATCTGGCAGTACTCTTTGTACTTCAATAATAGTACCAGAATTTTCACGAATCATCTTTAATTCATTTGGAAAACGACAGTCAGTGATAATTACTCTGTCATGTGGAAGATTACGAATCTTATTTTCTGCTGCGAACACCCAAATATTATCATGGAAGTGTTTACGAAGAACATCAGTACCGAGATTTTGAAGTACCCAGCGTGGAGTTACATCTTTACCCAATTTACTTGACCAGTACTCGTCAGGTTGTTCACGAATTTTACGTGCTTCATCAGTTGTACCTTCCAGCATTTCACGATCCCAACCAAAAATAGCTGCTACAGCATCTTTCAGTGTTTCAGCAAATGAAATACGATAAAAACCGTTGTCGATAAACACTTGAGAAAATGTGTCTTTACCTGAACCAATAGTTCCATTAATTGCTACTAATTTACGTTCCATGTTTCTGTTTCCTTTAAACGAAAAAAGGAAGAACCTTATTCAGATTCTTCCAGGAGTTCCCAATCATATTCATAAAATTGGATTAAAAATAATGCTTCAGCCCAATCAGGAAAGCATACTAAAGCATAATATAATGGTATGCCACCAACTATATCTTCTTTTATTTCAAACGTACCAGTGCCGTTTTCATCAGCAATGTTTTCCATGAATTTCAGTACTTTGTTACTGAATTCACCGGATTCACCACTATACAAAAATTCATCTGTACCCATAAAAGCTTCATAACGCATAATATCACCATATCGTTTCCAATTATGGTGTATTTATATTAGCCAATAATGAAGCCTAGAGGTGTACTACCATCTTCATACTTACGTAGACGGTCACGAAGTTCTTGTTGCATACGAATTGCGTTTTGTAGCAAGTCAGCACCATCCATCGAGAATGAACCTTGTGGACCAGGAAGCGTTGCGAATTTAGAACGATAACGACCTAAAATCATCATTGCTTCTGATAAAGCCCAATCACGCAACCACGGATAAGTACTTTGAGTTTTGAATAGAATTGGTTCTGGTTTGTTGTGGTATACGTGTAGAAGTACTTCTTCTTCACCACGAATATCACGTTCTAGTGTTAGTTTCTTAGTAACGGAGTTCCATAGGAACATGATTTCACGCCCAAATAGACGACCGACTGTTTCATCAAATTGATGATATAAGTCATAAGTCAATAGACCGCCACCAGTACTACCACGTACTGCACTTAATAGATATGTATTACTGTACGCCAATGAGAATGGGTCAACTGTTGCTCCTGAACCGGAAACAACCCCATTACCACGACGATAAATTCTACGAACAATTTCAACCTCAGTAGGTAGTTCATAAACAGAATCAGACTCATAGAACTTCATATGTAGGAAAGCTTCTTCTTTAGAAGCAGCAGCCCAAGCACGATAATTAGCTACAGCATTATCAATGCATAATTCAAGTTGTTCATCAGTCAATTCTACTTCAATAGAACCAGCACCAAGCATTACAGTAATAACACGTTTCATTTCTTCACGATGATCGTATTGTGGAGAATCTGGATTCCCGCCGTAATTATAAGACATAAAAATACCCCTAAACATGTGTATATAACATATTTAGGGGTTCTAGCTTTAAATGCGGCGACAGTTCTGAGTGAAATACCGTAAACGTTCTGCGTCAAATGGTCCGATTACCATAATCATAGATTGTGAGTCTTCATCAATAAAGTTGATTGGAGCACCTTCTAAGTTACAGTGGAATTCAATTTCAGATAGCATATCAGATTCTGAAGCAACATACAAATGTTGTTCATAGCCATGTTCTACCCATTCAGCGAAGTCTTTCTTGAACAGCTTGTGTTCAGTATCACCTACGTATTGAGTACGAGTAGGGTCGAACTGGTTCATAATTTCCATACCAGCACGTACTGACAGTTTAACTAAATCCATTGGTGATTGCCCTTCGACAATCACAATTGCTTGATATACACTCATGTTTTACCGTTAGATAATGATTTTGTTGTCTGGAACGATTAGCTTAGGAGCAGACTTATCAGCTTCTAGTGACTCAATCGCACTAATATACGCTGCTGCGATAGAAGCGGCAGGGTCATTAACAGAAACGATATTGTATTTCATGAAGATAGTATTTTCTTCAGGATCAATGATACCTTCTAGGTAATCACGAATGATCATTTGTCCTTCTTCATCTAAACCGAACTGACATGGATTGCGAACAACAATCGCATCAGTTACGTCATCCTGGATAGTACCGATGATTGGACCAATACCGTTAATAAAAATTAGTTTTACATTGCTTGACATAATACTTCCTTGTATTTGTGTGTGAACTTATTTCAGTTCATAGAGATTCTTTGTTGCGTGTTTTACACGATGGTCGATTATCTCAGAAATTACATTCCAGCAACCACCACCTAAATCTGAACCGATTTTAGGGAAGTGCATATGAACTTCTTCAATACCCGATACTTGTTTCAGTACTTTAGCGGAGTTGTCAAGTTCTAAAAAGATCTTGTCAATCGCATCATAACTGACATATTTAGCCCCGTCACGACCGTAGAATTCTTGGGTGACAGTGTTACAAATGATAATATCTTGTTCAGCAGCATGATAGATAACAGTACCAACATCTAAGTGGTTATTACCTTCTTCATACGCTACGATATAATCATCATAGGCATTAGGAAAACGTTCACGTAGTTCTTTTGCGAAACCAGAACCCATACGCCCCTGAGCATTACAGCCGTGGATGATGTAGTGTACATCAGAATCCCAACGTTGACCATTGAGTACTAGGTCAAATAAATTTCCTACATGTGTATTAATCATAAATGCCTCAATTGAAAAAAGGGAACCCGAAGGTTCCCTTTACATTATTCTAATCCGAAACGGATTCGCTTTGTCTCTTTACGATGCTTTCTTGCAATATTACTTTGGTATAGACGTGTTCCACGTTTATTGTCTTTCTCTAAGTACCATGTATCTTCCGGTACATCAAAATCACAATATCCGTCTTCTGTAATTGTTCCTAGAAACGCTGATTTCTTAGGAATGCTTATAGTTGATTTAACACTTTCAAAAATGCCTTTAGCTAATTTTTCACGATAACTGAGCATAATTAATCTCCCAAATTGTAATACGAAGGAATCTGTTTCCTTCATCAGTATTTAGGGCTGATTGAGTTGCTTATCAATGAATTCAATCACATCCTCCGGTGTACACACCGACAATACTTGCTTGAGAATAGCATCATAATCTTCACTATGTTCGTGATATTTCTGTACCAAATCCTTACGTTTAATAACGGCTTCTGGTTCTGGTAAAGCAGGAGTATATTCAACACCTAAACTCTCTGCTAGTTCTTTTACTTTCTGTAGACGTGCTGCGTGACGATCTTGCATGTCACGTATATTACGTTCACCTAAAGTAAAATGAGACATATTAACTTTATAACGGGTATCTTCATCTAAGATATATGCGTTAATTGAAGTGGAATCCTCGCGTTTCATCTTAAGCTCCTAACTGGCTGAATAGAGTATTTGCGTCTTTACCATTATACTGACCGTCATAGTTAGCTTTCAGGTAAGGGAACATGTTTTTCTTTTCTGCCATAGCTGGATCAGCGGCGATTGCGGCTTGCATGATAGCAAGTAGTTCGTCATTGGATAGTTGCTTAGGAAGGAGATCGACCAGGAGAACTTTTTCAGCTTCCAGATCTGGTTGTTCAGTTTTTGCTACTGCTAAGGTTTCGTTTACACTTTCAAGTAGTTTCTTGATGATCTGAATTACATCCGTATCCGCTACATCTTGAGAGGTAGTTTTACGTTGTACTTCAGCAATGATAACACCGAAAAGGTTATATTTAACTCGGTTTTGACCGAGAGATTGTTGACGTTCCGTTTGAATGGTCTGATAAAGACTCATGTTATTCTCCTTTTAGAAAAGCTTCAAACTTATCACATCCTCCAATGTACTGTTCATCTACGAAAATTTGCGGTACTGTCCGTACTGGAGTACCAACCACTTCTGCTAAATCAGCAGCACTTAGACCTTGTGCTTCAATATCTATAAATTCTAATTCAAACCCATTCATCTCGCAAATGAGTTTCGCACGATCACAAAATTTACATCCTTGTGCTCGACCATACATTTTTACATTCATAATATTCCCTTATTATGCTTATTTCTTAATACTACTATTTTCCATGAATTGTGTGACAGCCTTTATAATACTATTACACATACGTTCAGTCAGATAGTTCTGACAATCTTCTACGTCAATATATTTAAACCTATCTAATTCAGGCTTTTCTTGACCGTGACGATTCGTATATGTACTAAGGCATTCCAACTCAGAAACCTCTGGTTTCTCCATCGCAGTGTAGAAGAATAGTACTAAACGCTTCCCTTTGCGATAGGCAACTTCACCTATCAACAAAAGGTCGTCTTCGGATATTTCATATCCGGTTTCTTCATAACATTCTCGTACTGCTGCTTCCTTGTAGGTTTCACCTTCTTCGGTTTTGCCTTTAGGAAGATCCCAATGAGATTGTCCAGTTGTATGACCTATAAGTATCTGACCGTCGCGGTAAAAAATTATTCCACATGTATAACGCATATGAATTTCCTACTAAAATTATCAGATACCTATAGTATACCACAATTTTTGACACCGTTTCAAAATTATGCGAACATCTTTTTGATTTCAGTGGTTTGGATACCCTTCACGTGATTACGAATATCCTTAGCTTCAAGTTTACCAGTTTTAACCATTTCTTCAATGTCGCCAACTGGAGCATCTGTAAAGCGATCAAACACCTTCACAATAAGGTCTTCGAGTTCATTATCCATCTCACGACGAATTAAGAAGTACTCGGTTACTTTGTAAAGGAATTCTTCACCACCGTTATTTTTGATGTTCATAGTACTGAACAGTTCTACCATTTCTTCCGGTTTCTTTTTACGGAATTTCAGCAGACTTTCAGTATGTGCTTTAATGAAGTTACTGAACTTCACAAAGCGGGCTGGTAGTTTAATACCACCAACAACATAATCTTTATTTGGAGTTAACTTAGAAAGAATAACAGTCCAAATAAATTCGTCACGGTGAGAATCTGAGCTTGTATTTACGATTTGATCAATCAGTTCCAGTTCTTTTTGAGTCGCCTCAAATCCTGGCAGCAGAATGCTCAAAGCACCAATATCTTTCAAGTACTTCAGGAAGATACTTGGTTTCGCTTCACTGAATGCTTTCTCGAACTCGACATACACACGCTCTTTGGTCAGATGATTGATTTCACCATCTTTAACCATTTTGCGTACCATATCATCAGTACTTTTATGTACCGTGAAATCAGCATAGCGAGCCTTGAAACGTGCCAAACGCAGTACACGCAGTGGATCTTCTTTGAATGCGTCAGATACATGACGCAGTACTTTGTTCTGAAGATCTTCTTTACCTTTGTATGGGTCAACATGGGTTTTAGTACCAATGTCCCAGGCAATGGCGTTAATGGTCAGATCGCGACGGAACAGATCTTGTTCCAGAGTTACACCTTGTGTTTCAACGGTGAAACCATCGTAACCAGTACCAGTTTTACGCTCAATACGAGCTAAAGCGTATTCATCACCATCTGGTGACAGGAATACAGGGAAGTCAGCACCGACTTGTTTGTAACCTTGACCTTTCAGGTATTCAATGTCTTTCGGTTTAGCACCGACCAGTACATAATCCTTGTCTTTAGGTTGAAGACCCAGGATCTTATCACGAACAAAGCCACCTACGATATACTTTTTCATTTGTAATCCTCTTATTCCATACAGAATCCACCACCACGTGACGGCCTACCAATAGTCCGAGATTTCGGAGGTTCGGGCGGTTTAGGTGGAGGGGGTATTTGTTTTTTCAAATCATTATTAATTAAACCAAACCAGAACGGTTCTTCTTCTTTTACGAAGTCTGGTTGTTTACGATAACCTTTTAAGAACAGATCATCTTTAAACATTTCCTTCAAAATACGATGACTTTGGGTATTATCCTTTTTATCATATATTGAATGAAACAATGGTCGTTGAAGAATGTAAACATTCCCCTTGTACTCAACTTCATAATGACATTTATCTGCGATATGTGTCACTTTCATATCAAGTAAGTGTATAGCCATCATATCACCTTTTAGTCCAGAGGTACAGTCCTATTTTTGGTTTTGCGAATAATGTCGATGTTGATCAATTCTCCCCAAAAAGTACCGTCACACTGAGATGGTGGAGTATAATTTTGTAAACGTTCCACATGAGAACGCATCGCCTGTTCAATTCGATCAGTACTAGGCCAGCCAAGCCCCCAATCTTCTTCGAGCATTACTGGAACTGCCCCTGAATCATCAAAGAATATACTCATTTCAGAATATCCTCCACAATCAAAGCACCCCAAAATGTAATACCTAGTTTACCAATTATCACACGAGAACGTTCTTTCTTTTGAACTTCAAACGCATCGCGTTTTGCTTCAAATTGATTTTGTTTACGCTTTTTCAAACGTTCAGTTAATGAATCAACATCAGTACCGAAATATTCTTCATACATTGCCATTTCAGATTTCTCCATTTGACCGGATCGTGCTAATTTGTGAAGAAATTCACGATATACTTGTTCTGGAGGATATGTTATTTCCATATAATTACACATTGTACGAAACTGATGTGCTTCATCTATGAACCGAAATCGTTTCCTGATTTTCATCAAAGTAACGCTACATATCCAACGAGTACTAGAAGCATATGGATCATAATCGAACTGTATTTCCATATCATGGATATAAAAATTTTCTGACATATTTTCTCCCACTTAAAATGAAAAAAGGACAGAGCATTTCTGCCTGTCCTTATAATGTAGCACGTTATTACGTTTCTGTCAAGGAGATTTTAGCTCTCAGTGTCAGTTTCATCTTCAGCTTGTACACCAGTATCGCGGTCGATCTTAGTGCGTTTCCCTTTCGCAGTGCGGAATTGGGATTCCAGCTTAGCTACCATGAGGTCAATACCTTTATACATGTCATTATCGACAACGTGAGCATCGTACTGAACACCATCGAACGTACCATGAGAATGTACTTTAAATGAAGTACCCTCTTTCGAGTAAGTTGTACGGAAGTCTACTGGATTTTCACCAACAAACTTTTCCAACTTATCGAACGCATCAATTGTGTGGATTTCCAGTTCTTCTGACACAGCAATGTTGTCATTATAAACAATAGTATGATTGAACATAAAAGTACTCCCTTGTAATTGTACCATCAAAGACTACTCAATAGCATATCAACACGGCCTGAGCCAACTTGTGTATACCATAAAGAGTTCTTGATTTCTTTTTTGAATTTACGAGAATTACTATTTTCTACACTTTTCCAGAGTTTGTTAAACTTAGCGAGCTTATCAGCACCCATAGTGTAAGTCATCTCGTAAAGTACTCGCTGCTGGTCAGCAGTTAAATCAATCGCACGTTTACGTTGAAGTAATAGGACGAAATCATCCATTGTGCGTTTCATATCCTCAATTAAGAGGTTATGTGCTTGACCTTTTGAAATACCATTACGATACTTCGCAGCTTCTTTTTCGCCCTTACCAATGTAGTGACCGTAACCAATAGTAAAATTACCAGTACTGTCACGATATGGGTAGAACTTTCCATTTTTGAAAGATGGACCAACTTTACCGCCAAGTAAACGCCGTTTTAATACAGCTTGGGATTCACTTGTTCCTTCTGCTTTTTTGAGATGATTAACGACTTCTTCATCATGAACATCGAATTGTAGTTCAATATTCGGCAAAGTTACGTCTTTCAAATCTTCCGCATTAGGAAGGTCAAACAATGTATCAGGATGCATCACAGCTTCCTTATTAACCACTTTTAGTACTTTTACGTACTCGTTAACTTCAACGTTTAATGGTTTTATTTTGTTCGCAATAGTCCACAGACTATCACCACTCAGTACTTTGTATTGCTTTCTGCTATCAGTTGCTTCAGGTTGAACAGGTTTAATCTGAGCTACTGGCGGTTGCTTTTGAATTGTTAATTGTGGTTCTTGTTGTACTACCACCACTGTTTCAACAGTAGCCGATGATGTAGTACGATCATGTGAGTTAAAACCTAATCCAAATGCAGCGGCAAGCAACAGAAAACCTACTAGGATATTTTTCAATCCAGCACGAGTCTTGAGTTCTTGTATCGCTTTATACAAAATTCCTCCTTATTACACATTTTGAATGCTTCTTCTGCGTAATAAGGACAAATCTATGATGCGACCTTATTTGCACAAAGTCGCCTTTTGGACTTTCTACAATAGTACGAATACTACTTCGAAGTTTTTTCTGTTCTTACAGTGAACAGCCTATCTATGTCATACATTTTAAGCTGTTTCTGCGAGGCTGTCAAGGATATTGACCCTAATGTGTCAAGATCACAGCCATTAATTCCAACACTCATAAATTCATCCAGACACTGGAGCATATGAGGTGGAACGTATTCAACAAGTATAGAATGATATTTATCGTTCGTCAAGGCGAAATTCAGCAAGGTTTGATCTACCTCACAAAAACCGTCCAGTACTGCTTGTGACACGATAGATTTAAACCATTCTTGGTTCTCGTCATCTTCAGGTTTAGCAAGTATGCTTGCTTCAATAACGTTCGGTACAGTGATTGTTCCTCGTATTTCTAAACGAAGTTCATGTATTGCGAAACGTGTTAAACTTACATATCTTTTATTCCTGAGAATATTCATCTGCGATTCGTGTAAAAACGATAACGCAGATGAATATGTATCAAATCTTCTGCCATTAACGGAATTAACTACATTCCCACTAGCAGAGATCAATTCTACAAATTGTCCGTTTTTAAGATCACGGATTTTGTAAACAACATCGTTAGTCATAATAGGTTCGACCAATAGTTATGTGGAAATCACGATACACTGGTAAACCTAACTCACGACGAATGTCAGATAGTTCTGGACATTCAAAGTTGATTACATAGAAGCTCCCACTCTTTTTCTTATCCTTAACTTCTACAACATTAGGATAAAATCGGAATTTGAATTTCTGTTTGTGATACTTTTTCCACAGATGAATATGCTCGTCATCTGGTTTTTCCCCACGAATAATACTTACGTGAGCACCCCAGGCTGGCATTTCAAGATGAATGTGTTTGTCTGTACGAAGAAAGTACTGATAGTATCGTACCAAATCATTTGGTAATTGAAGCACACACCAGTACTGAGTTCGCGTTTTCATGTCTTTCCGGTCAGGGTCGTATTCAAGATACCCTTCCAGTTCGATATATTCAGTAGTCATGATGCACCTCAAGTTAATTAAAATCAGTGTAGCACATCAGTTCTTGCGTGTCAATTAAAGACCGAAGATTTTTGCTACAGATATGACAAAGCCAGCAGCTACGATAGTGCCAACAGTTGTTAGGATAGGATTAACGGCGAACGATGTTTTGTACATCATTACAAAGCCTAAGAAGTGATTTCGGATAGTTTTCATATTAATTCCTTTTAAATGAAAAAGCCCCACCGAAGTGAGGCTTTATAGTACTGGCTATTAACCAAGTACTTGATAACGTGGTGCGTCGATTACGCGGAGCATAACCTTCACTGGATCTACATCCTCACCGCTCAGAATTGCTTCCAGAACGCTTGGAGAGAAACCACTTACCAGAGCTACGTTGTTCTGGTCGAAACGAACAGGGTTGTTACCCGGACGTGCGTTAAGGTTCCAGAAGACGATAGTTGGCAGTTCATAACCTGCTGCTGCGAAGTCTGCTTTCGCAGAGTTGTACGCCGTAGCGTTCCAACCACCCGCATTGCTTGGGTTGAACTCCATATCAGACAGAACAATTAAGTTCTTAGGCATCTGATCTGCTGGTACTTGCTGAGCTTTCGCTACACGCAGTACTTCACGGAATGCCGCCTGAATGTTGGTGCTACCACCCCAGAACTGACCAGCACGATAGCCCATCAGGTCACGGTACTTCTCAGCGATGTTAGAACCTTTCAGTTCGAACATGCGAGGTTGAGTACTGAAGTTCAGGAACAAGTCCTTGAACGCACCTTCTTGCTTATCGGCAATGTACAGACCGAGAGAGATCGCAACGTTCATACAAGTCATGCCTGTAGAACCAGCAGAACAGTTCATTGAAGAACTAGTATCTACCATTGGGATCGCTTTGTTGTCGCCCATGAAGTTACGCAACTGTTCCCATTGAGCAACGCCCAAAGTCTCAGCGGCAGAACCATTACCCAAACGAGTTGTTACATCGTATGGATACAGAGCACCAGCATTTACCTTCACTTCGCCTTTTTCGATTGAAGCTAGGAACTCGCGGTAACGAGCTTCATCACGTTTCATGAACGCTGGCAGGTAACGAGCACTCGCAACTGATGGAAGCTTGCTATACTCGATTTCATCCCATTCGTTCGCACACATCTTCTGTTCAACAGTGTTGCTCAGAGATGAAAGCAGCTTACGATACGCACGTTCGTTGATGTTCATGGTGGTCATGATCTCACGAGCGATTTTGTTATTCGCAGCACGGTTTTTGTTGGCTTCGGTGTTCATATCAACAACGCCTTGAGCGTTCTTCTTGAACTTGTAGACGCGAGGCATCCACTTAGCACACAGTGCGTTACCAGAGGTCAACGCTTCTGAGATTGCCTGGTAAGCCAGGGTCTTAGCTGCTGCTGTTTTGAAGATCAACAGATCATCCCAACGACCGAAGTCTGCCAGTACTGGAATTACACGCAGTACTGCTTCAGGATGCTTAACTTCAAGGTACTTCAGAAGTTCGCGAGGGGTATTACGTTCACCCGCACCACCACGAATATCACGTGCCCAAAGGATCATCTGGAGAGCAAGCGTAGGGTTAGCTGCGTATGCTGCGTCAAATGAATTTTTGTACACACCGAGATCTTTGCCACGCAGAGAACCGATCATGAAGAACAGATCGACCAGTGGATTCAGCGTACTTTTCAGTGACGCCGCACCATTTGCGGTGGTAGAACGGTTTTGTGAAGCTGTAGTGTTTACGTTGTTTACTGCGTTTTTAAATGCTGACATTATACTTTCCTTCTCAGAAATGGTTTAAATTTAATTTGTTGACTCACTTCTCTAACTTGTGTTAGTCGTCATAGTCCGAATCAGGAGCACGTTCACCTGGTAACTCCAATGTATGGAACATACCAAATGCGGCTTCAACTGCTTTACCCGTTTTGCGATGATAAGCATACACTGAATCGGTACTATAATTTGATTCATCATGCATAACTTCATCAACCCAAACATGGCTTTCGGTCAAATGAACAACTTCGGCTTCATCACCTTGGGTGATAAAACCAGCACCATGAAAGAAACGATTAACTGTATCGCCTACTTTCAATGATGCCAAATACTCTTGCTTAGTCATAAGCATCCTCTTAATGATTTACATTATACCAGATTTCGCTGGGCTGTTTCAAATTTTTTCGCTTAAAAAGGCAACTTTTTCAGTTGCCTATAAAATCTTAGTCTTCTACTTTCAGAAGATATTTGTTGTTGATAACTTTGAAGTGGATAGTCTGACCATTCACTTTTACAGTACTTTTGTACACGTCACCTTCACAAATCGGAGCTACGATACTCGCATGATCCGCTGAATCAAGTGCTTCTTTGATGGATTTGTATTCATCGAAGAAGTATACGATTTCACCCTGCGGAGCTACCGTCAGACCCAGGATACGAGTCAGTTCGATGAAATCCGCATCATCCAGGAAGTTCTGAGCATCAATATCCCATACACGGAATGCGTAGAACTGATGTTCTTCCAGTTGTTCGATGTTACCCTGGATACCTGGCCCCATACATTCGCCCTGAATAGCAAGCTGGCGGTTGTTATCGGTACAGTACTTACGAAGACGTTCAATAATGTCGTCTTTCAGTGCTGCTTTCCAGAATGCCGCACTTTCATCAAACTTCAGTGCGAGATTACGTGAACACACGATACCCTGACCTTCTTCCCACTGGAACGGGTAAGGAATGACTTCTGCGACTTCCAGCGTCTGAGTTTCCTCATTGAACACTTTCAGATCATCATCAATCTTCTCTACGAAGAAGTCGGGATTGCTTACGAAAGCAATAGTCTGACTTGAACCTTCCAGTTTCAGAGATTTACGGAACGGTACACCAGCCATAGTCTGACTGTACTTACCGAACACGTTCTGAATACGGTCTTCATCAGTTTTCGGGATGAAGATTGGGAAGTTACCAGCAGTTTTTACACGACCAGCACCAGTACCGCCATTACGTTCATCAGGACGTTCGTACTTAGTCACATTGATGAATTGTTCCAGACCCTGACGGTTATCTTCCAGATCTGCCAGAATTTCAACAGAATTAGAAAGTACTTCGCTTGCTGACGGAGCCAGGAAGTAGCGAACATTCGGGTTCAGTTCGTAGAAGATTTCATAGAACGCCGAAATCGGCAGAGCAAGACCCTGTGAAATCTGACCACGCAGTTTGATGGTACGGAGGCGAATACGCTCTACACCATTTTCATCAGTTTTAGTACCTTTCCCAGCAAGGAAAGCGAAACGACCATCATTCGCCGGAAGGAATGAGTCAATTTCAAAGAACATGCAGTAGTCTCCTACAGCAAATTCACCTTTCTTAATAACCACGTTCCAGCCGTCGATGGTTGCTACTTCGATAGCATCAGCATTCGGGATTGGATTGATCGCATTGATTTTGCGAACAGTTACCAGACGACGACCTTCAGTTACGAGTTCAGCCATTTTTCTTTTCTCTCTTTGTTTGATTAAGTGTGAGCATTATAGCTAATGCTCACGCCCCTGTCAAGCATTCGGAAGACAAAAATCAGAATAATTTTGATCTTTGTCAGACGGTGCGTATAACCTGTTTTTAACATTAGTGAACAAATGTTCTACCAGAAACGGGCAGCCTTGATGATTACGATAGTTGTTCACAATTTCGTAAACATGCTTAGTAAAGCAAACATCAGCGTACAGAATATTTTTCAGTTCTGTACCTTCAGGCCAATAAGCATCATAGTACTTGTCTTCGTACTTGATAGCACAATGACAGAAAATATCTGGCAGAGTATATCCCGTCCATTCTGAACGTTCATCAGTCTGCCACAACCCAACAATTTCAACTTCAGTGTTATGAACATCCATCATATATGATTGTACAAATAACGCAGTAGGTAAGCAAATACCAGTACCTAATTGATTGCGTCCAGAGACAACACTCATATCGAATAATACACGATTGAGGTTACGACTACGCAGCAAATGTGGGTAATTAGTTTCCAACCAACCACGATGGATAGCATCATGTGCTGGTTTGAATGCTTTCATGTGTTCGGCGATTACGGTGTTATAAGCTGTACCAATACTTTCTGAAATGTTCATACAGTACCTTAGTATTTTGTTGGTAAATCTTCAAGTTTAACATCTAACCCATATTGTTCATTGAATTGATCAATGTTACGGAAAATGCGAGAAGCAATTTCCTTATTACGGATACGTGAACGATGATTACGGGAAGTAATCTCAAGTGGTACATTAACCATTTTGCTGAATTCATTACGGCGATAAGCACGTTCTGGTACTTCAACTTTAATGTAATTACTTGATTTCATATACTGGAAGCAAGGATCTCGATGAAGAAGATAAAGAAGTTTATTCTTCGTCCAAAATGTCATCTTCGCCTTGTTGCGATTGATCAGTTTTCTTTTCATGTTCTTTTAGCTTCTTACGTAAAGTTGAACTACTGGAGAATCCAGGCTGCCGCCTGAATTCTTCTTTGCGTTCCTCATATTCCTTATCAAAGGATTTGAGGATTTTCTTTGCGTGTTTTTTGAAATCACTCATGGAGCAATGCCAACATCGTACATGTCTTCATAAACAGTACCGTCTTCATCGGTAACAAGGTTTTCAACCCATTCTTTGTACTTCTGAGTTGGTTCACCAGTTACAAAACGCAGTTCTGTATGACCATTATCCCATGATGCTAAAGATACAATAACTGGAGTATCATTCAGAATACGGGCGGCTTGGTCAAGAACCCAATTTTTATGATGGGAACCATCAATACCACCATACATACCAATGAAGATAAGAGCCATTACATCTGATGGAGCACCAAAGAATGGATTCAGTACTGGATCATTGGTTACATCTACTTCGCCTAAATATCCTTTCATTTTATTTTCCGTGCAAGGGTTTGTTACTTTGGAAATAATAAGTTTTCTCTGATGTTTCTAGAGTGAAACTTTTCTGGCACAATGTTTCTGCCAGTTTAAATGCCAATGCTTTCGCTTCGTCTAAAAGCTCGTCATTCGATTTAGGAAATCGTGGATAACATATAACACGAGCAGTAATACCAGATTCTTTACCACCAGTATAGACATAATCACACGGAGTAATTTGATAACAGGCTCCCTGTTCGAAAGTGAATTCACGAGCCGTTTGAATCGCCGTATCATAATCACCTGCCATATGGATAGTCACGTATGACGTATCGCATGAATTTACTTCTTTGTAGAATTCGTGTTCTACTTTTTGTTTTAAGGACAAACGCTGATACATAACATTGAACCAAGAAGAAAGTTCATCGAGTTCCATTTCTGTTAAAGTACTTTGAGCTTCAATCAGAAGTGGAGAACTACGACGATACCATTCTTCTAAGGTATAACAATCTTGATACAGCTTTTCAAAATCAGAACGAGTTACCATTAATAAACCTTTATTTTAGGTGTTAAGTGTAGTACTGGTTCAGCCAAACGTTCTTCTAAGTCAACGACTCGTAAGAAGGTATATGGGCTGATAGTGTAGTGGTCACTGTCAAAGCAAATATGCCTATTGTGAACTGAACGGTACAAACGACCATATGCGTAGTACTTGTTCGAAATCCACAATTCATCGCCATTAGCGAAATCTAATGTACAATGACCAATTTTAGCGTCCAGATCACCTGCTTCATACGCAAGGATTAGACGGAGAATATAACGGTCAGCACGATCAAGAATCTTACGATCCTTATGCTTTTCCTGATATTCTTTCCAGGCAATAGGGTACTGACGTTTCAGATGTTCAAAGTGCTGTTCAGAAGTCATAACAACTTCTGGAATAGTCTCTGTCACCAATTCACCAGGAACAACACTACCTTCAGGTGAACGTAAACGTGCCAATTCACGTTGTGCTTCTTCAATCTTTTTGAGAGATTTAGAGCTACGTGAATGTGAAATTTGAGTATTCAACATCCAACCGAGAACACCCACAATAATGTGAGAAGAAGCAATTCCAATTATACCGATAGTTGAAATAATCATGATAAATGTACTTCCTCGTTTTTACGTTTACGTTTGAAGAAACCATGCTTAGCTGGTTTATCGCGTTCTTCCATAAGTACTGAACGTAATTCCATGAGTTTAACCCATGCTTCAGTACTGATAGCTTTACGATCATTACGAATCATACCGAAGTTCTGATGGTAATGAGCTACGTGTAATGGTTCATCTGCCATCCAACCAAAGCAATAATGATCGGGTTGGTCAACCTGAACATAGATACGTTGTGCATCGTACTGAACACCACTGCTACCATGTTGGAGTACTTTAGTGAATAACAGATTGTCGTTGTACTTGCTCAGTTGAACAGTGAATTCACCATTATCATAACGTTCAAGTACACGTAAAAGTCGCTCACTTTCAGCCTTATCTTTTAAACCGTGAAGTTGATAACGTTGAGCACGAATACCAAACCATCCAGCTAAGGATGCTTGACATATGAACCAACCAGCACTAATGCCAGTCATTATTGAAAATCCGATCCACATTTTTGTCTCTCCATTAATAAGATAAGGCTGATTCTATCAGCCCTCGTCGGTCGTGTCAAATTTATTTTGCTGGAACTGTCGATAACAATGACGGCACATGCTTTGATACACATCGTTACCACCTATTAACACCTGTTCAGTACTTTCAACTAAACGAGCATTGAAGATAGCCTTTTTACCACAAGCACAAATATTTTTCAATTCTTCGATACTATCAGCAATTTCAAATAGTCTCTTAGAACCACTAAACAGCTTCGATTCGAAGTCAGTTCTTATTCCGTAACACAGTACTGGAACGTTTAGAGTATCTACTATTTCGCCTAGAATGTCAACCTGTTCTTCTGACAAAAATTGACATTCATCAACAAATACTGCTTTTATTCCTAAAGTTACAATATCCTCAAGAGACTTCCTGAGTACTGTTAAATCATCTTTAGGTATAATAATTGCGTCAGCTTCGATACCAATTCTGGAAGTTACTTTACCAGTACCGTAACGGTCATCTAATGCTGATGTGAATATTAATACTTCGTAACCACGTTCCCTGTAGTTGTACGCAGCTTGAAGTAGATTAGTACTCTTTCCTGCGTTCATGGAACTAAATCTGTAATACAATTTAGCCATCGTAAATCCTTTTACTTTAATTGAATACACGTAGTTTTGACTGTACCACCAGTATTAACAAGTTTAATCTTGCCTTTCTTGATCAGTCGTTTTAAATCTGGATCATTCTTTGTCTGTAAACAGTACTTCCTATTCACAGCAAAACTAAATCCAGCATTCAGTACTTCTAGAATTAAAGCCCTACGTTCTTTGCCATAACTCATTTCACGAAGTTGCCAGTACTTTCTCAGTAATGGGGTTGGGTTTTGATTATTATCACGCAGCAACCCATCTGGCGTACTAATTTGTGCTCTTAATGCCATTATAAATCCAACGATACAAATTCATCAATATGTTCAATAACATATTCTTTTAATTCAGAATCAGAAAATTGGCCTTTTATTGGACACAAAACATAACCAATTTCATGCAGAGAGATTTCTCCAGAATCCACTTCTTGATAAATCATTATGAAACTTTCATTTGGATAATATGGATCAGGAATATAACAGTCATCAATATCTTTATCAAGATATTCAAAATAAGCTTGTTTACTTTGAAGAAAATCAATCAGAGGAATTTCCACTTCAACAATCTGTACTTTATTGATCTTCACCATCTTCGTCATTTTCATCTCCCAAATCTTTACATTCATACTCGTCAATACGACGATCAAATTTACCTTTGTTCCAACGAGCGATTTCACCAGGGAGTTCATATGGACATTCGAAATTATCTAAATCATCTTCGAATCCGTCTTTATATTCATCACTTTCATAATATTCATAGTAGTGTTCTGGATTATAACCACTAAGAGAATATCCGAGCAAACTAATCAACCAATCAACTTTTTCTTGGTCATCAGTCACTACAGTACAACATTCACGCCAGTTGAAATCATCTAAATTTACTTCTGAATGTTTACCAAATGCTTCACCAAAATGAATATTAGCATTATCCAAAAGATCTAGTTCTTCTTCAGTACTGATAAACAGTCCTTCTAAAGAATAACCACGTCCGAAATCAACATAGAATCGAAATAATTTATTCATGTTTTTTAACCAAATAATGTGCGAGGCGTAACTCGCGGTCTATAGTATCTAACTTGAACTGGATATACCTTGGGTCATCCAGTAATGTAACAGTACCAGTAAAGGTCTGTTTCTTTAAGATTCCCCAATGGAAATCTTCACTATGCACAATTACAGAATCCCCAAGTACTGCTACAGTACCATCAGGGTATGTTGCTTCCTGTACACCATAATATGACTGAACATCTTCAATATCATAGTAATCTTCAAAATTCTCAGAATATGCTTGATGTTCTTCTAAATCTTTCAGTACTTCATCCAGGTTAACATTCTTAGGAAATAACACATATTCTGGATATAATTCAAAGGAAGACGGTGTATTTTTAATTTTCAGTTCATATTCAACTGCTTCTTGATATGAGTTGATTAGTTCAGGGTACAAATAGAAAGTACCGTGCTGATCAGATTCAACAGATACAGCAACCAATGTACGCAGTTTAGGTTCAGTTTGATATTCTAAGCAGAATTTGTATGCTGCTTCAACTGAATCAAACCATCCACCATCAATACAATCTTCGTTTTCCCATTCTAAAATATCAACACCAACGGATGGTAAGTTGTCATCATATACAATGAATAAACATTTTTGTTCTTGTTCAATATCCTCAATGAGAGAATATAAATCATCAACAGTCATTGCTGTTCTCCACATAAAAGAAAAGGAGGCAACGCCTCCTTATTAATCTTCCTCTTGTTCTTCATCGTCAAATGTGTAATCGTCGTCGGATTCATCATATTCTTCATAATCATCATCCTCCCAACGATACGCATCGTAACGTTCATCTTCCGAAGAAGTGAGTTCAACTTGAACCCCATGTTGCCTCAAATACGAAATGAAACTACCAGGATGGTTTTCATCCAAAGCACGTTCAAAGAACACATAATATGCTTCCTCAAACTCTTTCTCTGAATAATAATCATATTCCCAATAAGTATTCCAATCCGTGTCTTTAGGCCAAGTTGCCCAGGTTGGATGAACTTTACGATCCAGAAGTCCACGATCAATAATCGCAGTCTTATAGCGTTGTTCAAGTTCCTCGTTTACAGGACGAGGTTTCCATTCTGGACGTGGAATACCACAGCCGATACTCTCTAAGCGATTAAGAATTTCATTACAAAATTCATAATAGTTCGCTTCTTCCACATCATAACAATGTGCTGAAGTTCCTGAATGGTACTCTCCGAAATTCCGATGTGAATCAGAATGTACTGAAAGAATATCATTACTATAAGAACCGCACATTTCACAATCGGAATAGCTATCATGAACATTGATGGTTAACTCTACTGACATATTTTATCTCCATAAAAGAAAAGGACACATAATTGTGTCCTCATTGATTATTGTAGTACTTTAAGTTTATATAAGATGCTCTCAACAAAACTCATTATATCTTCGAGTGTGTTTACAGAGCCAAATTCGCCAAGTCCATCCAAAATTTCATGTATCTTAATACAGTGCTGTACGTATTCTTCCAGTAGAGGAATTGCTTCTTCTAAAGGTTGAAAAACATAAGTACTGCCAGTACTGAAAATTGGGCCACGTTCAGCCATCATACCTTCTATGAAAGTATCCACATATTCTGGCAACCCTTTATAGAATTCATCCAGTTCAATGTGTTTAGAATAGAACTTGCACTGTAAGTGCCAGTGGTGTGCTTGGGATTCAAGAAATAGACTATTCTCTACGAATTTAATCAGAATATCATCGTGAGTGTCGTCAGAAGTTTCTACGTAATCAATCATACTGCGTATGTCGTTAGGATCAAAATGTTCGCTCATAGGTATCATCCCTTCAGGTTATTGATACTGTATTTAGCAGTGAAAAATAAACTTAGGGTTGTAGTAGTCACAAACTTTTTTGACTTTCTCATATTCCATTGCTCCAAAAACAAAAAGAAATTCACACGGAACCTCAGACAAATACATGGTATTAGTACTGATGAAGTGTAAATTATCTGTCTTGTGAACAGGGAAATGAGGATCAAAATTTAAACAGATAACGCAATTATCTTCAAGAGCAATTTCTTTCATTGCTTCATAGATTCCTAATGCTTTGTCATCATTTAAACTTGGTAGGTATATTCGATTCTGTCTTGTTAGATAAGAACCGTACTCAATTAAAATTAGAAAATATCTCAACATAATACTGTTGAAATATTCATTGTCTGCTAGTTCCATTGCCTAACTCCGTTAGTCAAGAATTTTCGTTAGTACTCACGTTGTTCGTACTTAACTCAATTCCTATAAACTATTTAATACGTTTAACACTGTTTATACTGACGGGGTTTGTTGATCTATTTGCATCCCCCCACAAAAGGGGAACGAAAAAAAAGTCAGAACTAAGCTGACGGTGGTAGTCTTACCATCTGAATTTGTAGATTTCACTCAAATTTTGGACGGATCTATATTGTCTAAAATTTGTAGTAAACACTGGCGGGTTGTCCGGTTTCCAGTTACTACAGTCGCATACAACGGTCGGAGTTTTCTCATTGCTCCGCATATAGTACTTGCTAATTCAGCAACAGGTACTATTGATATTCCGTAGAATATCTCCCTTTTAACAGGTGAGTATGCCTCTAATGCCTATCTAGTGCGTTCATGTCAAGGACGCATTTAAAGTGCCGCATTGCCGTGGGTGGTACAAACTATGCCAACTCCTAACGGGTAAAATATATTGCACTCGTACTGATTGAACTACTCAACTGCTGTTTACTTTTCAACGAGATCAGGTTCAAACTATTCCATTTCTGGATCAATCAGAGTTTTAAAACTATGAAGACCTTTTTAGGATCTTCATGTACATTATACCAGAACTTTTCGTTCTGTTCCATTTATTTTCAATCTTTGTAAAAATTATCGTTGTACGATTGTGTCTTTACTAGATATTCTGGATCGATGTTTTCAGGCTTGATATTGTCGTTCAGGAACTTAATTGCCTTTTCTTCAGTACTGAATATTAATCGTTCATTAGTACCTTTAGCACATAAGAAACGACTATGATCATAATCATATTCGTCAAAGTCTTGCATACAACAAACCGTAATAATATCATCATTATCACCTATCCGAATTAGGCGATAGTATACATCATTGTCATCCATTATTTAATCCTCACATATATAGTCGTTTTAAATCATTTGGTGAACGATCAAAGAACTTTTCGATGAAATCAATGTCTTCAAAGATGGATGGTTCAAGATCATGTTCATAGTACGCACGTTTGCTGTACTTTTCAGTACCGTTGTACGCAATCTTAATCGGAAGTACTGTTTGTCCTTCGTCATTCAATGTATACGTACAGGCTAATTTAATATATTTCTTTTCATTTTCGAGATTATTCTTATGAAAAGCAAGTTCTAGACCTTCTAAATGACTATAAGAATCTTCTTCCTTAACCATGTTGATTGTAATGGTTACATGCTTCTCATAACCTAAATCGGTGATGTTTTTAGTACAAGCGGTAACTTCCAGGTTATCAAAGTTAATATCTTTCAGCATTCTAAGCTCCAAACGAAAAAAAGGAAATCTCACGATTTCCTTCATTTTACTTCAAAATTTGGTTCCTGTCAACTACTTTTTAGGAACTTCTTTAATTTCTTGTGTACCAATTATAGTACGAACAAGTTGGTTGTGCATAGCAGCACACTTGTTATAGTAGTCTTGCCAATCACGTAGAACCCGATACATCTCTTGACCATTATATACCTTCTCACCTTTGTCATTTAAGACGAAATTTTCAGGAATTGGTGTATCAGTACCGCATAGTTGTATGAGATTGGTTTGTTCGATTATTGGTTTATTTTGAACTGGAACAGTTGAACAACCAGTGATTGCTAAAGTACAAGCTAGTACTACAGCAGCAAAAAACATTTTTATCTTGTTCACTTGGTCTTCTTCCCGTTAATAATATCAGCAGAGTTTTGACGATATTCCTTCAATAAATCAACACCAGCTTGATCCATACATTGTTGTAGGTAAATTGGTTGTTGTAAAATAGTTTTCTCTTTGATTATAGTGTTTGTCTTAGCATCGGCTAGTAAATCTTTCTGATCTTCTAAGCCCTGAGCCTGAGCACTTTGGTATTTTGAAATACCAGCATCAACGATTTTCTCTACTTTTTGGTCTAAACTTTCTTTGTATCCATCGTAATACGTATGGACTTTCCAACCACCAAATACCATGATAATTGTGTACAGTACGAACGCAACTATGGTAATAGGCAGCTTATATAACTTAATAAAATCTAACATGGTAGCACCTCTTAATACTTAGGTTATACCATATTTAATGAAAAACCCGCCATTTCTGACGGGTATTGGATGATTATTTTTCTACAGCCCGTAAAATGTCATTCACAGTACGGAAACCTTCGGCAACCCAATCATCGATCTCTACATCAAATTCTTCTTCAACTGCCATGACAATTTCAATCATGTCAAGTGAATCCATTTGAAGTTCTTCAACAAGGAATTCCAGTGTTGCATTAGGAACAACGTACTCGTTAATCACATCAATATGAGAACCGGACTGTTCTGCGAAAATCTTACGAAGTTTATTCATAGAATGATCCTGGAACTTATATTCACGATTTACCATTGTATCAATGGTGTTCTGACGAAGTTCTTTAATCTTTTCTTCAACTTGCTGAAGAATCATGTAACGCTCAGCACTGTTCGTTTCATTCAGATATACTGACTCTAACTCACGCAGCACTTGATAAAGATTTGGCATGTTTAATCCTCTCTTTGAATCCAGCAGTAACACGAATGAGTAGACGCTGGCAATTGGTTTCTAGTAATGGACAGTTGTGAAGTACTTTGCTCGTGTACTTATGAGCAGTGTTGGTTGGTGCGATAGCTTCTACCAGTACTTCATTCCTGAGTACATCTTGTACCGAATTATACCCAATAACGTTGATTGGGTTCATGACGAAGCTAGTACCCTGAACAGTACCGAAAATGATATGTGTCTCCGGTTCAAAGTCATCATGAATGTCATTAGTACAATCTAAATGATACCCGTACAGTTGTGAACCACTATCACCCGCATTGAGATCACGGACGCGATAATCTACGACAACCTCACGATCATCGTATTTTTTGACTTCATCAATCATACGCTGTACTAATTGTGCCATATCTTCGGGGATGTTCGCAAGCACTTTTTTAGGGCTTTCGTATTTAAATTCCTGTACTGGAAGGTTCTCAGGAACCTCCCAAGTGAACAGATTTAATTCAATACTACCCGTAGGTTGTAACGTATTAATGTCCACAGTCATAGTCTTCTACCGTTACCTGTACAGTATCACCAGTAAAATCAATAACGATGTTGAAGTTAGTTTCATAAACTACTTCTAGACCATCTTCGAACTTCGCAGCACGAAGAATGTCTTTAATTTTTTGAGCATCTTCAACAGAAAGATTCTGATTAGATGTTTTATAAGCTGGTGGACATTCTTCTTCATCACGCCAGTACAGACGTTCTACATATTCATCAACGGTATCCCACACACGCGGAGCATCCTTTGAAATGAATACTTCAGATGAATGAGTACATTCTTCGCCATCATTCCATTCTGGAGTATAACCCAAAATGAAAATGTGTTCAAGTGCTGGGAACTGAGCCTTAAGCTCAATACAATCATATTTCAGTTCTTCAATGAATTCAGCCTGAAGCTTAGCTTTCAGTGTTTTCAGAGAGTCTTGATATCCGGTTACAGCATTTTTTACGTTATCAAACATATTAGTGTCCACAATCATAATCTTCGTGTTTAATGGTAGTTTCTTCAGTACTGAAATCAAACATTACCATATAATCAGTGTAATAGATTTCTTCAACAAGATATTCCAGCATGTTTACTAAACGATTAACGGCTGGAGTATCTTCATCACTGTAGGTATTTACATCGTCAAAACCTTCCCAATCATAGGCTTCTCCTGATTCAGCAACTTCATCAGGTACTCCCATGAAAGATAGATATGACCATTCATCATATTCAGCAAATTCACGGAAGCCACGATCCGTGTACCATGAATAGCTACTATGAGTACAAGCGTCACCATCGTTGAACCCTGGAGTATAACCATAGATTACCAGTTTATTCATACCTGGAATAGCTTTTAATTGAGCAGCAACATCTTTTAGTAGTTGCTTTTTGTTATTGCTCAAAAATGAATCCAACTCGCGTTTAGCAGCATCAGATTTTGATTTCAGTTCTTCAAATTGTTCAAACAGTGACATATTAGTATCCGCAATCGTAGTCTTCGTGTTTAATGGTGATTTCACCATCCTGGATAATGAATCCAAATTTATAGTTAGTTCCATAGATATGAACTAGAATTTCATCCAGTACTGCCAGTTTAATTTCAATGGCACGACCTTCTTCGTTGCTGAGATTATTATCATCATAATCTTCAGGAACATCTTCAATGAAATCGCGAATATCATTGTCCATGTAACGAATCTGAATATCGCTACTATGTTCACATGCTTCACCATCATTCCATCCTGGAGTATAACCAACGATCATACCATTGGTTAACCCTAGATGTTGAACACCCAATTCCTGAATGAATTGTTTCATGATTTCGTCATGATGTTCATTAAGGAGAGTGGTATATACTTCACGAGCAGTTTTAAATTGTTCTAAGAGGTTCATTATTTGATTCCATACCACTGCATCTCGCGGAGTTCAATTAGCAGTTTTGCTGCCTTTTTAATATCTGGAGAGTGTGGTAATACAGATTGTTTATATAGTACTTCACGGATGTACTGGTCTTTCTCTTGCCAGTATTCCATCATTTCTTCGAACGTCCACGCACCATTACGGATAGCAAGAAGTTCTTCTGCGTCAGGTCGTTTAACATGAACTTCACCAGTAGTTAATGCTTCTTCCGCAGTACGCATTAGACGAACGACATGCATCGCATGTTTTGTATCGTAGCCGTTCAATTGTTCTAACTCAGAACGTGCTTCGTTACGGTTTGCTTTCCATGTATGATAGTTATGACGGTTGTCAGAACTTTTCTCGTATTCTTCCTTGTTGAATTTGACGATCAGCTTAGGCTGTTCTTTTACTTCTTCAAGTGATAGATTACTCGTATCAATACGATGAATGCTACCATCATCATTCAGTGTACGACCACCTTCTTTTGGAACAACACCAAACGTGTTATCACCATAAGGAACTAGCTGATAACCATGATTATAGTTCAGGATTGTGAAGTCACGATCCAGTACTTGATAATCGAAATAGTTATGAACCAGTTTGATGAAGTGATACTGCTTCAATGGCTGAGTACTCAACATCTGTAGAGAAGCATTACGTAACTGTTTCTCGAAATGGAAATCCATTGGAGTTTTGATGTACTGACCACGACCACTTTCTACGTTTAGTAGACCTAAAACATAGTCAGGGAAGGTATCACCAATCCACTGAATACTTTGTTCACATTGGAATGCGTCAAAGAATTCCTGTAGAATACGAACACCAGTACGTTCACGATCCATCCAACCATGATGGTTTTTCATACGTTTAGCCTGGTTATGAGCATAGCCAGTATAGGTGAACGCGATTTTAGAAGACAGTAGTTCTCCACGAGCAGCACGAAGATGATCGTACAAACCAGTACTAACTTGAATGTCTGCTTCATCAACCCACAAAGATTCGAGGATGTTAGGGTTCGCATCCAGATACAGTTTCATGTAGTTGTTAAGTTCGTAGTACTTAGTATCTTCTTCTTTTGTGTCTGAAACTTCATTAACAGTGAAGAACGGAGTTAAGATGAATTTTTTATCAGCCATGAAGATACCGCGAAAATCGGTATCTGATGTAGGAGTACTAGTACCGTAAGCCTGGGAACCTGCCAGGTGTCGGACAATAAGATTGTCTAAATGATTATCTGCCATGTTGCTTCCTTATTGGAAAATCCAAAATGTTATATACAATCACTATAGGAGACTTTTTACGATTTCTTCCTTGAGATTGTTTATATTGTAATGAATTAGTATTATAGATAGTTTTCTCGCCCATACTGTAAAAGCCTTTCGATTATTAAATTATAGTACTGTTCGGACTTTTCAATAAGAACGCAATTACGATTAAGCTGTACAGCACTTAACGCAGTTGTACCTGAACCACCAAATGGATCAAGAATCCAGTCTTGTTCTTCAGTACTGAGTTTGATAAAGAAATTAGGAATGTCGATAGGGTAAACCGCAGGATGACCAATATTTAAATTACTGGTGCTACAGGTTAGAACGTTACTTGGTCGTACCATATCTTCAGCAACACGCTTAGACATATTCATAGTACTACCATTAGTGACGTTGTGCTCGCCTTTATTCTTTCGTTTCTTTTCACTTTCCAGATATTTTGAAGTACTTTGTACCTTCACTTCATCAGGAAAGAATTTGTATTTTGAGGTGTGATTAAACTGATAGATTCGTTCGAAACCATCCTTCAATCGAGTTTTAGCACCAGTTGGAAATGGATTTGTCTTATTCCAAATGTACTCGTCACTCCAATTATAATTCTCAGACATACCAATAATGGTTCGATACACATAGGTATCACGATGACCTTTATCAACATGTTCTTTGATATTGAAGAAGTACGAGCCATCTTCATGAATGACGTTCATAATATCAGTACTGATATTTTTGTACCATTCAGGAAAGTCTTCAGGGCTTATGCTGTCGTATACATCTTTACGTTGTTCGGCATATGGAGGGGAGGTAATAGCAGAATTGAATTTGAGTTCAGATTCATGTAACTCCTTAAGCACTTCAGCACAATCACCGTTGATTACAATGATTGTGTTGTTTCCCATTTCGATAACTTGATGCGGGGATTGTCCGGTGTATTCCATGTTTTCCTTATGAGTACTTGTCAAGTATCCCATCTTTGAATTTTTCTACGATGCGTAGTTCTTCCATTATTTTTTGTTGCTTAATGATTTCAGCCTCAGCATCTTTGGCATCTTTGATCGCATTATATACTTCTTCGAACCAAACATGATCAGCACCACCGAATAGTACTACATCCTGAATTTTAGTTTGTTTATTTTCCAGAATGAAGTAATGATTCAGAATCGTATCATGTAGAATACGAGGATCTGGATCATCATTTGTGTGACCATAAATCGCAGTTCGCATGTGATGAACAGATTGTAAGTACGTTTTCAGTACTACATCAGTTTCAGGAATCATCAATCGTACTATTTCTGAATTACGGTCAAACGCACGAATTGGTGTAAGAATATCAAAACGATTGACATTCGTCGCAATTGTTTTCAAAAGATTATACTTCTTCATTGGTAATGAAGATAGTTGACTTTTCATGAAAATAATATGAGAACGACGCTGAGCACGAACACGTGCTGTCGGAATCGCGTTAATGAATTCTTTCAGGAGTTTCGTATTCTTACGCAGAATAAGAAACATCAGTTTCATATTTGAAAATTTCTTTTCTGACATTAGCGAAACTCCGACAAAATATCCATACGCTTTTCTTCGATCTCACGTTCTTTCAGAAGACGTTTCTGATGTTCCTGAGCACGAATCAAGCAACCAAATGCTACAATGAAAGCATGATGATCAGTACCTTCAAAGATAACCACATTGTTAGACATTACATTTTTATGATACACAATAAAGTGATTTCCAGTATTGTTATCAATTAAAGTAGGATGCCCGTACTGAGATACGTTATTTCCACTTTTCTCATTTTCATTTTCAATAGTACTGGTGAACGCTTGAATAGTCGCATTCGAAGACGAGAAACGATCAATCTCAGTTGCCATAACACGAATCATGTTACGCAGAGTTGGCTGTAGTTTGGAATACTGATATTTCATATGTATAACAAACTTACGGTCATCATCAGTCTTAACGTCTTCTTTCAGGACGTTATTACTTTTACGAAGGATTGCGAATAGCAAATCAGATTTTTTCATTTGAACCCTCATTCTTCATTAAGCATTTCAACTATCGTATTGAAAACTTCAATTATCACATCTCCGTGGCATTCCAGCGGAGCACAAGAACAACCAATGCGTAGCCCACTAAGGCTCAAAACGTCATCGGTTGTTATTGTACCATTCTCCAGGCATTCGTACAAGTACTCTCGGTACATTTGTATAGAAACTTGGCGAGAAATTCCCGCTCCTGGGTCTAGGGGAAACGGATTTCCCCATATTGTACCACGCCCGATGTAAATGTCAAACTCGCCTTTGTGACGATTGACAAGGACAGGGGTAACGTATTCCATTTATTCTTCTGGATCTCCGAAGACTAAACGCATACGATCAAGAGTACTGAGATCTTCGAACTTCTGACCTACCAGTACTTCAGTTACATGAGAGCGAATTACTTCATTCCCTTCATGCATCTTGATGTACGTCTGACGTTGGAAGAATGAACCTTCTTTCCAAGCTTTTGGATAATCGTTCCAGTTGATACCAGATTCCAGAAGCATATCGAGTTTGTCATTGGTAGACTTACCCTGAAGCTTAGAATGTCCGAACGTCGCATGAGCAGCCATTGAGATGCTATTACGCACCGCATCCTGTACACGCCACAGTACTGCGTTCGTTGCTTCTGAACGTGATGGAACTTGGAATACGCGACAATCGAAGTGTGGCAGACGTTTCAAGCATTCATTTGGGAAATGCTGAAGTGCCAGTTTAACGAACATCGCAGTTGCTAATGATGCCAGTACTGAAACCATCTTTTGCTTTTTGCCAGCAAAGAACACATCACTTTCGTAATCACGCTGCCAGAACACCAGAGTAATTTCATCACTCTGAGTATATCCAACTGTCGCACCAGTTTCTTCAACAAGGTACTTAGTAACAGCTTGCATGATCATAGTCATGTTCATGTCAAATGGTTTAGTCATGCTCTTAGTAAATTTACTGAAAGAACGACCATCCAGCCGTGCTACAATTGGAATCATCGGCATGAATTTTTCTGATGTTTCCATTTTCTCATAATGCTTGATACGATCACCGAGATTCATTGATTTTCCTTAATGAACTTGTGTAATTTTTCATGATACGCGATAAAGATTGAATTGTATTCTTGATCAACTTCAATATGAAGATTAGCGAATACAATTTCTTTACCGAAGTAAAACTCACATGCTGCTACAATAACATTGCTTGGGTAAGAAGTAGCATGATGTAAGATAACTTGGTCACAACCATGATACCATTCTTTTATGTGACGTTCAAATAAAAGTTGGTACAAATGATCAGGATGCGTGTGTTTGATTTTTTTCAGCTTGATATATTTCGAAGACACTGTTTTGTACCTCTAACTTTTCCAACTCTTGTTGAAGTTTATATTCATTTTGACGCATATGATCTAATGACCGAACCACACGGAACATCATTAATTCTTCATGGTCAGTTAAGAATTCTTCACCATTGATATAAATTTTTGGTAAAGGAGAATCTTTATCAGGGTCATGGTTGTAACCTGAACGGAAATTATAAATCTGAAAATACATCTGTTCATACGCAGTATCATCAAGTACCATTCGTGAATCTTCAGTTGTGTCACGAAACTCAAAACGCTTTGGATTACGTGCCATAGCAGTTAAGATTGCCAGTACTTCAGGACGACACTTACTTAACTGATACTTAGTGTTAATGATATGACGAGATGCGTCTTTACGCTTGTTGAAATAACGTGTGTACTCCAACAGCTTACCAGCACTTTTACGCAGTACTAAAAGATGCAAATGACGATGAATGTCAAAGATTTCTTTAACATCCAATTCAGATTTCTTTTTTCCTGGTGGTGGTCGATTCAGTGGCATTGGTTGATACCCCATTCAATTAATTCCCGTATTTTACCCGCAGACGATCCGCCTGTCAAGGATTATTTTCACTTAATTTTCATCTTTTTTCTTGTACGGTTGATTATAGCAGAAACGAAAAAAGCGGTCAATGACCGCTTTTGTTTTAATGCCAACGTGTACCAGTGCTTGAAGGTACACCAGTACTCGCAGGAATCGCAGAACCACGTTTTGTAGTACTTGGCCTGTAAGTTAGGAACCTTGTCACTTTTTCTGTTGTTATTGATGATATTGATGAAGAACCTGTAACGATTGTACCAATGTAAACTCTATACAATTCTTCGGTAAGAAGTGTAGCACTAATCTGATAAACAGCAACACCTTCAACTATAGTAATATATAGATAGAAAGTACTGTTAGCAGGGTTAGCTTGTATACTTGTTAAATTGATTGTCTGAACTGGCATTTCATAATATGCTCCATGAAGAAATACTGGTATTTCTTGTGTGAAATATACATTAAATCCTTGAGGAACTTCTTGTGATGCCACCACATATCGGGATGTTGGTGTGGATGTTGGATCAGCAATCAACGCATCTAAGTTAGCTTCAGAAGTACCATGATATTTGTATATTAGTTTGGTTTGATAATCAGTAACATCACCATTTTCAAATAATCCAAATCCAAATCCTGGCAGAACACCAACTTCATATGAAGTACCACCACTCAAGTACTGAGAAGTTATCGCTCTTAATGAAGCAATGTTATTAGATGCGTCTAGCTTACCAAGCATTGACCTGAATGTTGCATTACTACTTGTACCCATATTGAAAATAGCTGGAATTCCAATATATGAAAAACCACTATACTTAGCAATAACTAGACCGGACATACGAGCCATATATGTTGTATTAATAGTAATTACACCATTATTAACACCATTGATGACTGAAGTTGCCGCCGATAAAGCAGTAATATTGTTTGAGCTAATAGTCACATCTACAGTACTAACAATTACGTGAGCACTATATCCTGAACCATCAACTGTATCTGTTCTTAGAGAAACGATAGCAATACTTTTTCCATAAGCACTATCTGGAACATAATACAGAACAATTTTACTTTCCAGTACTGTGCCAGTAATAGTTACCGCGTTAATCATTTGAGTTTTTAATGTTGTCAGTAGTGATGTATTTGATAGGGTGTATGCTGTTCCAAAGGTGAATGCATTTGTATCCAACAAACCACCAGCAGGTTTAGTTACACCTTCAATGAAAGATGAACCATATGATCTAGTAGTTCCATCAGCAGCCACTAGAGTTACCATTGCTGTATATTTAAAATCAGAATTATCTACACGTGTTCTAATAGGTTGTGGAGCATAACCATTAATAGTTGAACCACTAACAATAGAATTATATGTATAGGTTCTAGTAGAACCAATGTCAGCATATACTCTAGCATCAAATCCAAATGAACCATTTGAATCGTTACCGCTACATGATAGCATAATACGTGTTGGTGAAATCACTATTGGGTTAATAAGGTTCTCACCTAATGCTGAACCATAAACCGGATTCACATATTTCAAAGTAACTGAACTTAGAGTTCTGTTTACAAGATTTAAAGAATCATACGCATTTGTGAATGAATTTATTGTCGCACGAGTAATTTTATGTTGTGGTGATGTAATATAACGAGCTACAGTACTGAATACCATACCATCAGAAGTTTGATATATTGTAGGAACATTACCTTGAGCATCACTTGGAAAACCATTTATATTTTCCATTGTTGCGTTATATGGATTTGTGTAAACAAATGAACCTGATCCTGATGAAACTGTTATTGGTCCAGCAGCGGGTTTATCTAGCACGTATGCTTTAGTACTAATATTATAAGTTAAACTTAATCCCCAATTCGTTTGTATACCAGTAATTCCTGTTGCGTTCATAGCCCACGGATGGAATAAAGCAACACGTATTGATGTTCCAGCGGCATTAGAAGCAGCTTGAATAACACCATTCGTATTCAACTGGAATAGACTTGTTGTAGTATTAGCATCTGTTAACAAAAATGGATTATCAGAACTTGAAGTACTAATATAGCGTTGAGCAATACGAACAGTATTTGACGCACTAACAGCAGTATCATAAATTGTAGCTCCACTAAAACCAGTAACTCTAGCTAGTGAAGTTGTAACTCCATTACGAACGTTATCAACACTAATTGTATACAATGAAACATCAAACGCACTTGTGGTTGCGTATGAATCAATACACCAAATATAAATTGTACTACCAACTATATGAGCATATTGTGGATCGGTTGTACCCATTAAAGTACGATTGAACTCTACATATTGGTGAGAAACACTGTTCATTGTACCATTTGTTAGACCAATTGTATAGGTATCATTTGTACCATTATTGGTTTTCATGAATAGCAATTCACTTGCTTTCGTTCCAACAAAATCAAGTAATTTGTGATTAACCGTGAAGAAAGATGGAATATATTTGGTATTAGAAAGTACTGGAATCATATCAGCTACATTTCTAGCATCAGCCGTATAACAGTAATAATATCCATCAGTACTTCCGTTTGTTCCTGGACGAAGATACACAAGTGTACCATTATCTTCAAGAATAACTGGCAGAATACGTTTAGATGCATAATATGTAGTAGCACCTTCATATGAACCATTGATACTCATTGGTAGATAGTCCATAGTACCAACACGTGATACTGGAAGTACGGCTGTAATACGGTCAATTTCTTCTTTAGTATACAGAGGGAACTGAATGTTCCCTGCTGCATCAGCGGTAATATTGTTAATGTCACGAATAGCATTTTTACTATTCACGATTGTATTACGGGAAACACCTAAGTCTCCCATTATTTTTTTCGACATTTAATTTTCCTTTTACCAGGTGATTGTTCCTGTTTGAGTAGGATTACCAGTACTAACAGGGAACGCAGAACCAATTTGTGTAGTACTTGGTCTGTATGTGTCTAGTCTAGAAACCTTCTTTATATTTAACGTAGCAACTTTTGTACCATCTGTAATAATTGTTCCAATGAACATTTGAATATCAGTTTCTGGTAACGTTGTTGTGCTTACAACATAAGATGGAGTTCCTAATACTAACTTTATATAAACGTAGAATGTTGTATTTCCTGGGTTAGCTTGAATTGTACTTAAGTCAATTGCTGTAATTGGAACATCAAAGTATTGACCACCAAGGAATAATGGAGTAACTTCTGTAAAGTACAAATAGAATCCTTGAGGAACATCTTGTGCTAAAATTACAGTTTCTGTACCAGTACCTGCTGCCATATTAGAATTATATTCAGCTAATGTGCTTCCACAACGTTTGAACATAAGCTTAGTTCCTTGATCTGATTTTTGGAACATATAATATCCAAAACCATAATTTGGAATGTAACTATATTCACGTGACCCTGGTGAAATATCTGGTGCATGATAACTTCCTGACATTATAAGAGATGTTAATGTATTACCAGACTTAACACCAGCATAACAATATTCTCGTGAATCTCCAGCTACACCTACATTTATTAGATGTGGTAGAGAAACATATGTAAAATCACTATAATTCACAACACATAATCCACCATGTCTACGCATTTCAGAGTTTGCTGTTCCGTTGGCGGTCATCGCGATAAATGCTGAATCACTATAATTATTAATTACGGTATTAAGTGTAGCTGTAAGCACCGAAGCTGTATCAGCAGTACAGTTAACAGATGCCAAAATCATATTACCACCTCCACCAGAATTAATACTAGTAACACAGGCAACACTAGCAAAATACGAAGTATTGGGTGAATAATATAAAGCAATGGTACTTGATGATGGTGATAATCCTTGGTTTGCCAAAATACTATTTTTTAAATTAGTAAGTACTGTATTTGAAATAGAGATAGTTTTATCATACAACAGTGTTGTTGGATTCAACAAATATCCAGCAGTTAGGACATTATTTTCTACAAATACTGTACCATAAAATGACACATTACCTGCTGTATCACAATAAGAGATACCACCATATGTTGAATTTTCAGTAACTGTTGGTAATGGTAAACGTATAGCTTGTGGAGCATAACCAGTTGCTGTACCACTAGTGAATGAATTATATGTGTAAGTTCGTGAGGTTCCAATATCTGAAATACCTTTTGAGTACTTTAGATATTTTGTTCCTTGATATGTTCCAGTACCACTGAATAATATTCTTGTAGAACTAATAGGCATACCACCCATAAGTTGATCACCAACTCGTGAAGCGTAATCAGCATATACATCATATTGAACTACACTATTGAAAGTTCTTCCGCGAACATTATATGCATTAATTTTATTAGTAAAGCTGTTTATTTTTCCAGAATATACATAATACAAATCGCTAAGAACATATTTTTCACGAATGTAATATTGTGTTCCATTTTCAGTAATATACCATGTTCCATTCAAACTATCCGAAACAGCAGAACCAACTCCAAACATATTAGAAGTAGTTACCGCATATGGATTAGACCATGTAATAGCACCAGTAGCACCACCAGTAGCAACAACTGGTGATCCTGTAGTTAAATCTGTAGTAAATGCTTTAGTACTAACATTATAGAATACTCTAAACGCAGGTCTAGTATCAACACGTGCGGTAGTATTTCTAGCAAAACAGTTATTGTTCATAGAAATGACTAAATTAGTACCGTCAAAAATACATTTGACCATTCCATACATTGAATAAGTATATCCAGCAGCTTGTGTAGCGGCACTAAATCTAATCCAAGATTTAGCACCACTTTCAATAGTACTTTGCCATACATCGGCAATTCGAATATAACCTTGAGAACCTTGAGAATCACCATATAATGTATTACCAGTTATGCCGGTAATTTGCTCTACTGTACTCACTGATCCTGATTGGATTTGAGAAACTGGAATTCTATACAAGATGAATTCAAATGGATCATTACCATTGTAATACACACCAGTTGGATTGTTAATATCATATACAGAAGAATATAAAGAAACAATATACATATATGAACCAACAATTGTTGAATTCATAATATAGTACGGTATTAAATTACGAGCAATAGTTGCTGTCTGATGACTAGCTTTCGCCATAGTTCCATTTGTTAATACTAAATGAAGTACGTTATTCCCAACTTCTTCATATGTTAGACATGTTTTAGCATCACTATCATGAAATAAAATCGTCTTCCATGTACCTGTATAATATGAATTAATGGTTGTAAATGGTTGTAATGAAGCATTTGGGTTGTTGATGTAAGTGTAATAGTAATTAATAGAACTACCATTAGTACCAGGACGAAGGTATACCAATGAACCATCAGCCTCAAGTAGTACTGGCATAGCTGAATAATATGCCAGTGTACTACCACCATCGAAAGTTCCTGCTACACCTGGTGCGTTATTGTTTAACGCACCATATTGTGATAGAGGAAGTTGTTTTAAAATATAATCCACATCGGATTTGGACGGTAAAGGTAAGTCTACGTGTCCAGTAGTATCAGCTAAGTAAACAGTACTGTTACCTGTTGTAGTGATACTAGTACCGACATTTTTACTTTGTACTGTAATATTTCCGGTGACATTAACATCACCTTTAATGACATACGCCATATGTAAATCCTTTTACCAATTAATTGTTCCTGAACCAGTAGGTAGACCATAACTTACAGGAATTGAAGAACCAGCAGCTTCTAATGAAGTACCGAATACATCTAAACGACTACGTTTATAGATGGTAATTGTATCAATTTGTAAAGCATTTGTGGTAACTGTACCAATCCAGAATGTGTTATATGCTGATGTTCCAGATTCAGCAATTACTGTTTCTGAAGCAATATATTTTGCTAGACCTTCTTGCATAACTGCGTAGATATAGAAAGTACTGTTCGCTGGGTTCGCCTTAACCGTTGTCAAATCAATGTTCTGTATTGGCATTGTAAATGATTTACCGCTAAGTAGTAATGCTGTTGGTTCTGTAAAATAGATAATAAATCCTTGAGCAACATCTTGTGATGCTAAAAGAATTGGAGAACCAACATCAGCCCAAGCATTGTATTGTGCCAATGTTGTACCGCACGGCTGGAATATTAAACGAACAGCATCATCATTCCACGAAGCAGCATAATCAATATAGCCGAAACCAACTCCAGGTGCCGCAAAAGGCATTGAACCTGAACTCGGAACGTGGTTTTGATATACGCTTGTTGGAACAAAACTATCCATTTGACCAGTACTTTTTGTAACTTTAGCACGAAAAGTAATTGCGTTACTATCACCAGTAGTTTTATAAATGTATGGATCAGCACCACCAATAAAGTAGAACGTTCCAGCATCATAAATTGTCAAACCAACACTTGCTTGGACTACGCCGTATGTAGCAGGTTGTGCTAAAGCATTAAATTGACCAGAACCTTCATAAACTGAACGTTTCAATGTTAAAGTAGTAATGGCTCCAGTTCTGGTATTAACATTGACCTCAACAACTTTCACATAACTTGTTTGTGTTGTTGTAACTGCTGTAATTAAAGCAAATGCTGGACAATCAGTTTGTTGAGGAACATAAAGAGTTATGCTACTTACATTTGATGAATCTAATGTAATTGTACTTAACGCCAGTTGAGAATTTTTAAATGAAGTTAATAGAGAATTAGCAATACTCATTGAACCAGTACTGTTCATATCAGCATCATATGTTACACCAGAAGATACCTTATAATTCTCAATGAACATTCCACCATTAGTTGTAACCGTGCTTCCATTAATAGTACTGATAAAGAATCTATGATTATTATCATACGTACTAGCATATCTATTTGTTGTAGGCTGATAACCATTAATAGTTCCTAATGATACGGAATCAAATGTATAGGTAGCACCTGGTACATATTGGTTAACTGAATTTATCCACGAACCAATCAATGAAGTAATTCTGTATCTATTACTAGGAAGCCATTCCATACTCATTAAGTTAGAACCAACTGGAGAACCATACTGATAATTCATATTTGATTGAGTATAGTTGGTACTAGTAGGATAACTTCTAACTTGAAGGGTATTATATACAGAGGTAGCATTTGGATAAGTACCTCTAATAAGCAATGTATCACCTTGATTTGGTGAAGCAATTGCTAATGTAGTACCATTATCAAAATAGTAATATCCCATTACATAGTTTGATCTCTGTGTATTAATTGTTGGTATTGGATCAGTACTATAAGTACTTCCTGATACATTTAAAGTAGTTCCGCTCCCTGGATCAGTAATTGTCAACGGAGCTATATTTCCTGCTTCAAGAGTAGCGGTTTTCGCCGTCATATTAAGCAAGAAACTAAAAGTATGTTTAGGACGAATGTTTCTTAATGGAGTTGTACACCAAGCATCACCAACAAATCTTACACGAATTGTTCCAGAACTGTTCTGAGCCGCATATATATCAACACCTGTCATGAATGGATTAGCACTAGTTGTTGCCGCTGGGAACAACATATATGGATTATCAGACGCAGTTGCACTTTGTAGAAGTGGTATAATTGTCAATGCTGTACTATTTGTAACTGTACCATAAAATCCAGTAGTAGCCCATGTAGCATAATTTGTGATGGTATAAGAACCACCAGACTGAACTTGAGAAATTGGAATAGAACGAATTTCAAATGCCAAATTTGATCCAGAACTAACTTCAGTAAAGAAATAAATGTTCGTATTACCAGCCATTACAAAGCGAACAGTTCCACTTGGAACTATGGTAGCCAATGGAATTAGAATTCCGGTATGTTGGGAATCATTTAAGGTTCCATTCATCCATGATACAAATACAAATTGAGCGTTTGATGCGTTAAACGCAACACCCGCTGTAACACGATTATCAGTGGCGAATAGATATTTTGCGGTATATGTAGAACCGAAATAACCTGGTTTATATTCTTTATTAGTATTAATAGCACCATTTAATGCTGTAGTACTTAAAACATTATTCAGATATGAATAATATACTCCACGTTTAGCACCATTTGTGCCTGGGCGAAGAATCATTAATGTTCCGTCATCTTCGACGAACAGTTTTCTGTAACGATAGTTTATTACATCACTCGCACCTTCAAATGAACCATAAACTCCAGCAGGAATGTAGTTAAAGGAACCATAGTGAGATAGTGGTAATACACTAATGATTTTGTTGAATTCATCTTGGGTGTAAGAATCAATTTCAAGAGCACCTGAAGTACTGAAATTTGCTCCCTCAACAGAACGTGTTAAGTTTCTACCTTGAGAAGTAGCATATCTTCCAACCTGTAAATTTCCTAGAATTTTTTTAGCCATATATATCCCTATAGTTTAAGATATTCATTGTTGTATTTATTAAGGGTATAAACAAAAAAAGCACCCATTGGGTGCTTATTCTTCATCAGGATCATAGTCAGGCGGTGTATATGTTACAGTAACAGTAAATGTTCCGTGAGCATCACCAAATACATCAGTTACCACATCATCATTATCAATGAAATCTGTTGGATCTACCGATTCAACACTATTTCCTTGAAATGTCTTTTCGTATATAATCTTACTCATAATCTTTTCCTTTTATCAGTACTCGCTGATTTTCTGAACCCCTAAATGGTAGTTTTAGATTCTTAAGTTCTTCGACAAATTTACCATCAACTAACACATCAATGTAATTCAGAATATCATGAGCATGATTTTCTTGTACTTCTTCCAGTGTATAACCAGTCCAGCACCAAATGTTTTTAGTGGGGAATTCTTCTTTCAGTACTTTACACAACTCCAGAACAGTACTGATATTCTTAGGCATCAGAGCATCACCACCAAGTAGAGTTAATCCTTCTACATAAGGTTTAGATAGTTCTTCTCGAATTGTGTTTATCTGTTCTTCTCCAAATGGTGTTCCAGAACGATAATCCCAAGCTGATTCATTGAAACAACCTGGGCATCCATGACTACAACCTGATACATATAAACTCACACGAACACCAGTGCCGTTTATTAGGTCGTCTTTCACTATTGTTTGATAGTTCATTAATAATTGCTCATAAGCATATCATGCGTATCAAATATTTCATCGTAGTATGTAATACCTTCAAGAAATTCAATAGCATGTTCACGGTCTTTGAACCGCATAATTTTATCACCATCATCACAACCAACAAAAATTACAACATATTTGTTGTCATTGAAATTTTGGATATAATCATCACGATAAATTTCATGACGTAATTTATCTTCTTCTCGTGATTTAGGACGCAATTCTTCAAGCATAAAGAAATCTTCTTCAGCAGTTGTCCATTCGTCACCAACTTTATATTGGTAGCATGGAACCACCCGATTATGTTCACGCTCAGGATGCATATTTTCACATGAATAATATGAAATAGCATTGAATTCTTCATCAAATACTGGTAAGTACCCTAGAAGTTCAGAATCATTAAAGCGATAACCCCATAATGTATTAACTTTTTCATGTATCATAATTATTCCTTAGAGAATATTGGTATGTAACATTGGATTTTAGTACAGTACATCAAAGCATCGCGAGTACTTCCGCTAAAATTACTATCATCAATGATAATAGAATTTTGCTTAACTACAGTTCTCTCAAAAAGATGTTCAATGTACTTATTTCGTTGTGTAGCTTTCAACATATTAATCTTGAATGTTGAACCCATTTCTTCCATACGTTCTAAGTGACTTCTCAATTCAGCCTTTTGAAGACCCAACGTAGGAGCCAGGTCTTTAAAGTACTGAATATCGTGTTTCTTAGCAATCCTGACTTCTTTTCCTAATCGTTTTACTACTTTAAGTACAAAATCAGAAGAACTTTCAGGAATGATAATAGTACTTTTCTTCTCAACATACGGTTCAAGAGCACAACTGATTGTATGAATCATTGTATCACGCTTATCTCCTAGAGAATAACCGTATTTCTCCTTAAGGGAAAAATACAGAAGCATGTTTTCACGTTTTGTTAAGTCGAAAGGAATCATATTAGGTATTCATTATATTGAAGATAACGCCACTACCTGCGTAGAATGGCTTGATTTTTCCAGCAATATCATCCAAAGCATAGAAAGCAGGATATGTATCACCATTGATAATAACAAAATAGTTACCAAATGACAAATCATGAACATGGTTCAATGTTGTAACCTGTTCAACATTTGCTACTGGATCTTTAACTACATCATGGCGGTACTTGGTAAAGACGAATTCATCATCTCCCATATAGGATGTGAATTCATCAATGTTTCCTTTACGAACTGGTTTAGAACCCACATAAAGGATTTTCTCTCCAACATGATCTTTAGTTACAATCTTTGGTTTAATTTGAGTGAATTTACTAACAACTAATTCAATGCGGTCACGATTTTGATTATATGTATAATCGGAAACGTGTTCCATATAATAATCCAGAAGTTCGAATAGACCAGCTTTTGCTTCTAGCAAAAGGTTAATCTGTGATACAGATTCCTTTGCTTTTTCTAAGAAGAATGAACCATCTTCAATCTTTTCAAATGTAGCCAAAATATCAGGAATATCACCCTGAATACTTGCTACAGTGATTTTACCTTCACCTAGACCATTAATTAATTTTGATAATGTCTCTACTACTTTCTGTTTGCTTTTAGATAAATCTTCCATATTAGCTTCCGTGTTTGATTCTTTGTATAACTTCTTGTTGTTTACCAGTATTGAAAGGTCTACTATTCGGAGCACTTAGATAGCCAGATACTCTACGAATAACTGACATAGTACCTTCTTCTCGGTTATCACATTGTGGACAATGGAAACCTACTTTATCTACCGAAAATTCACCTTCGAATTCGCACTTATAACATTTATCGACAGGCTGATTGATTCCAAAATATGGAATACGCTCATACGCATAATCAATTAGTACTTCAAGTGCTTTTAAATTGTTAGAAAGATTAGGCGTTTCTACATAACTAATGTTTCCACCATTACTTAAGAACGCAAAACTTTCTTCGTAATCAAATTTACTGAAAGGAGATGATTCAACCCATACTGGTTGGTGGAATGAATTTGTTATAAAATCTCTTTTTAGTATATTTGGATATTTTTCTTCAATTGCTTTCGCAAATTTGTAACATAAGCTCTCTGCTGGTGTTCCATATAAACTAAATGCGATAGTACTTTCATCTTTGAACTGTTCACATTTATACTTCATATAGTGCAAAATGGATTTACAATAATCCTTGCTTAACTGTTGTAACATAATTTCAGAACATTCAGCTAGTCCAACGTAACCAATACTAATACTCGCATATCCATTATAGAATAATTGGTCAATAGTATCATCAGCATCTAAACGAGCAATAGCACCTTCCATAAACATAGTAGGGTTTTGACGAGCTTTCATTGTTTTCAATCGTTCTACACGATTCATTTGTGCTCGGTACGCCATTGTCATGTGATAATCTAATTTACCAAAGAATTCTCCATCAGATTTCGATTCAAGAGCAAGTAACGGAAGATTAATAGACACTACGCCTAAGTTAAATCTACCATCATATTGTTCAGTACCGTTATTCTCCCACTTACCAAGGAATGAACGACAACCCATCGGAGAAACAGCAGTACTAGTACTACCAGTAACTTTCTTATTCAATGGAACTGAAACAAAATCTGGATAGATTCGCTTAGCACTTGTCTTCATTGCTTGTAATTTGAGGTCATAATTCGGATCAGACTCTTTCATATTAACCCCATCTTCTAAGAAGAAGACAACTTTAGGGAATACTGGAGTACTGCCATCTACGCCTAAACCTTTCTCATGTACTTTTAAGTACGAATCAGTAATCATCTTACCGAATTTAGAAGTGTTTAAACCCATTGTAATCGTCACAAACGGTGTTTGTCCGTTACTGCTGGTGATGGTATTAACCTGGTACAGAAGGGCTTGCATAGCGTCGTACACCTCTTTCTGGAGGGTCTTCTGTACATATTCATCCGATAGATCGAATTCTTTTTGTTGCTCTAGGAGCTTGTCATAGGACTTCTGAACGTATGGTTCAAGACCAAAATCAATATGTGCCAGTGTTTGACCACCGTATTGACTTGCTGAAACTGCTAGTACTATTTGTGTCAGTACTGTGCTTGCTACACCAATACTATTAGGTGTACCAACTTGTGCGTTTCCTATCTTGAAACCGTTCTCTAACATGTCTCTGTAATTAACTAAACAACAGTTAGTCAAAGGGCTTATGAAATAGTCTAGATCATGTATATGACCATATCCATTCTTGTGCCAAAGCATAAGTTCTTCAGAGATTTCATCTTCGGCGTAATGCTTAGATAAAATACCTGCTAGTAAGTCACGATGTGTATTAACAATCTTCGCATCCTTATTAGCATTCTCATTCATTATATCTTTATTACTTTGGTTTATTAGTGCGGATACATCATTATACAGTCTGTCATTATTCATAAGACACTCCTTGTCAAATTGTTAGGTAGTTTATTTAAACCACTTAAAATAAAAATACCCCATATGGAGGGGTATTTTCTTTGATCTAGATCAAGGTTTTAGTACTTTGATTAACGTTTGTTCAGGTAAGAACAGAAGTCAATGACCGCATATATTGCCAGTGCTCCAATAGAGCCTAGTGCTATAACATAGAACCAGAACAAAAACATCAAAATATTATGCCACATTCTTAGACCCCTTTTGCCTCAAATCCGAATGTTTTACTCAGAATTTCGAGAATACGACTTGGCATTTCTTCGTGAGTATACTCACGCATATCAATGAATGGAATATTCATTTCTTCCAGATTACGTACAAAGATAGCATCAAGCTCTTTTGCCTGTTCTAATGTCTGAGTGCGACCGTACTGATCATATTCAGGTTTACGTGGAAGAAGGAATACAATATTCTCATATTGATTATACAAATCGAACGCAATTTCAGAACTGATGTTATCAGTATCATTGTAGAATTCATTATACATGATACCATTCAGTAGTGAAGCGTCAGATACGACAAAATCCACCTTTCCATTTAAACGGAATAGGCGGTGATTCTGCTGAGCAGTAATTAGTACCTGATCTTGCATTGCCATCTTATTTTCATCATAAACATAGTCTTTGATTACTTCAGTGACAATTTCTACTTTCTGCTTAGAACGTAGTTTAAGTGTGGCGAATAGGCCAGCAGCAGTTGTTGATTTACCACAACATGGTCCACCAACAAGATTAATAACAACAGTATTCATTTTAAGCCTCCGTGTAACCCAATGAATCTTCTGTACCACGATAATAGTGGTCCATTAAAGTCTGCCTGATAATGACCACGCAGACGTATGTGAATTTGAATAGCACTTTCGAAATGTTTCTTCATATCGTAAGTACCAGCTTCTTTTTCTTCACAAATAGTTTTAAAGAGGAATTCTACAGTACTGATATACATGTCAGATTCCTCTCCCTTTTTGAATATATCAACAATTACGTTGAGTGATTCTGGATATTCCATATTACTTACGCCAATCGTTTTTAGATTCTTCGTAATTTTTAGACCATTCAGATAAAGAATCCAAGTATGGAAGAACGTTTTCTTCAATATCTTTAGTGAGTTTCTTCGCTTCAGCAGCACGAATACGAGAAAGACAATCGTTGATTAGTTTATCAGTAGTTTCTTTGTCAAGTACAGTAAGTTTAGGTGTGCTCAATTTCTTTTACTCCGAAAGCCTCTATTGCTTTCTGGCATATAGGGCATGGTTTAGCTGATAGTGGGTTGCCATTTCGATCTATTCTGGCAATGAGAAGTTTATGAACTTCCTTTTTAGCGGCAATTAGGGCTGCGATTTCTGCGTGTAGAAATATGGCTTCAGGTTTACCGACAAGTACTGCGAAGTGTTTTTGAAGGGGATGTGAACATTCGTAATCGTTGGTTCTAATTGCCAGTACTCTACCTTTCTTGTCAAGAGCACACGCGATGATTTTGTATTTCTTACGTGTGTTCTTGACTTGTTTCGGATGGGGCATATCGTTAAGTATGCGAATCAGTTTCGTGATTTTCATCCCTGATACCATATTCTTCTACGTCATATCCGTAACGTAGGTTCAGCTTAGCTATTTCCAAATCATGGTCAATACATGTGATTTGTAATTCAATATCACTGTATTCTTTCATCGTGAGTTCTGGATTAGCTAATTTGGCTTGTAGTACTGGTAGCAGTACTTCCAAATGTGCTATGTCTTCTTTGAAACCTTCGATTTCATAATCTTCGAGTTTCACGATTGGTTTAGATAAATCCGGCCCTGGTGCTTTGAAGTTATCTAAGTCTTCCATCAGTTTATCGTAAATTGTACTATAACCTGGTTGTTTGATTTTCATTTCTTCCAACCAAGCCTTGCGGTGTTCTTCCAGTTCTGCATCGCCATAGTCACCGTACTTTTCCAGTACTAATTTGTACAGTTCTTCAACTGCTTCTTCCCATGTATCACCGCCACAATCCAGTTCCCAATCGTGAGCTAAACCGTGATAGTTATTTTCGGCATCTTCATATGGGATCATCAACTCAACCCAAAAACGTAATTTGGTATTGAGCAATGCTAAATCTTCAATGCGATTCGTTTCTGGACAAACCATATGCGGTGTAATTTCGATAACCGCATCGTGTCCAAATGGAACATATTTCGGATGGTTCGTTATCCAATAATATTTGTCAGCAATATTCATTTTGTCATCCTCTAAATTAAAAAAGCACCGTCTAGTACGGTGCTTACTTGTTAGCTGTTGATGTATTTGGTAACAGATGCTTCGTGCTGTTCTGCCCAATTTTTCGGGAACCAGTCTTCAGCTTTGAAATATTTGTCATAACACCAGCGTTCGTTTGGAGCGTTCGTTGCTTTAACGATACGGTCAACCATTTCACCCGCTTCACGCCACTGTACGATGTTTTCAGCCGATACCATATCTGATCCCATGAACAGACGCATTACACGGTCTTTCGGATCATCTGACTTACGCATACATACGTATGGGGTATTCAGACGGAAGATACCACTGTTCATTTTCGGAATGGCTTCTTTCGCAGTTTTGATTTCCAGTGGATAACCAACGTTATCTTTGATTACCAAAATGTCCGGCCAGGATTGTGAACCATTCGGGTTGTGAACGATACAATCTGGCATATCTTCTTGCGAATTGAACGCCAGTACATCTGGAGTTGTTTCTTCGTTCAGTGCTGCGTACTTACCACTTTCAGCCCAATGCTCTTTGTGGTTCTCTTTGAACTCAGCAGAGTACATGATCGGGAGATTCAGGTTCGCAGCCATGTGTGCCATGAACAGGATTTCGATCTTGTTCACGTCATTTCCATCACGGACAACATAACGAACATCGAAGACCTGATCTTTGTGAGCGGTCTTGAACATGAACAGTGCGTCGTTGATACTTTTGGCAATCAGTGTTTTTACGATGGTTGACATATATTACAACTCCAGGTTATGAATATTTTCTAAGATATTCCTCAACTACATCTGCCTTTCCAAAGCCAGGAATTCCCGCGTTCTTTTTAGACAATTGAACGAAGTCGAGGTTCAATAAATTTTCCAGTACTTCAGCATCGTGTGCCTTAAAGAATATGTACTGTCGCTTAGGGTTCAACTCGTCTTTACTTCGAATGATCTCGGAAAAGTCATAGTAACCTTGGCGATGAACAGCAAAATCCCAATCGTAATCGAAATATTTCATTGCTGCTTCTGTTCTATTGTACTGGTACATTTCGAACATGTCAAGCTTAGTTTGAGGCTTTTCAACGATTCTTAGGTTTTCTTCTTCAAATTCACCGATTCCCCAAATTTGGAATGATGACCGAATACCATAAGACTCACCGACTATATTAAACGAATCTTCGTCTAAGTCAATATCATACAACAATCTCGCTCGGCTGTCAAGCTGTTTTTGAGCAGAATATTTTCTGAACTGAACAGGGAGTATAAACCCTACTACAGTACTGTATTCAAAACACTTATTAATGAATTGAATCGCTAAATCACCCTTCTTACCAAAAGGTGGATTTCCCAAAAACACCACATCATTTTGTGGTAGATATTCTTCAATGTTCCCGTTGATGAAGTCCATTTGGATAATATTATCAGATTCAGGGAGAATGTCAAACCCTATTTTGTCTTCTTGAATAATATTAAGAAACGCTCCACCACCAGCACTAGGCTCAATTATAGTGTACGGTTCTGATTTGTACTTTGTACAGAACTTGACAAATTTCTGATAGCAGAATTCAGCTACCGAATCATTAGTGTAGTACTTGTCAAGTGCTTTAGCTTCTTTTTTGTTCATTCCGTTGTCCTTGTTGATTGCAAAAAGATATTTATAATCAACAATAAAGTCCATTTTTCTTACTTAAAAGAAATACATCGCCCTGGAAGTTGGTAGTTCTAACGAGTAGGGATCATCCAGTACTAGCATTGAAGCGTAAACGGTCTTACATCTGGTTTTTGCCAGAAAGCACGGCTTATGTATTTCTCAATTCTTACTTACGCCAGTAACCCACTAGGTCAATAAGCATTAACGCCAGAAAAGCGATGTTCAGGAATGGTACGAAACCACTCAACATCAGGAATTTCCAACGTTTGTCAGAACGAAGACTGAACATAGGAACATGATCATACGAATTCGTTTTGGGGTTATATGCTTTCACATATTGTTCTTTCTTATCTAAGACGAAAAGAAAAATGTTGAAAGCGATACCAATCAGTACTGAGAATATCAGAAATGAGGTCATATTAACGCCTTAAGTTTTTTACCACGACAAAAGCATTACGACCACGCTGAAGGACAAAATGTTTTGAATCAATAATGTCCACATCTTCAGTAAAGACGTTTTCTTTAGTATCGTAGAAATCTTTTACCTTGCGACCATTAATTTTGATCGCACCATTGTTGATGAACTCACGTGCCATCTTACGAGAATCAGCTAAACCTGAATCTACCAGGATTGCTACTAAGTCAAGCGTAGTAGTTTGTTCCTGTACTTTAAATCCACTGCTGATCATCATGTCAACTGCTTCATCATTCAATTCAACATTCTTACCGAAGAAGAAGTTAGAAAGATCACGAGCAGTATCAGCCGCCGCAGAACCATGAACAAGTAAGGTCATAGCATGTGCGAACTGTAACTTGACGATATTCGGATCACCATTAGTCATTTCACTTACAATGTCTTCAACACTGAATGTGAAAGGCTTGAAGTACTGGTACAGTTTAGGTACTTCAGTATCTTCAATGTTACGCCAGAACTGAAAGAAATGGTACGGAGTAGTACGTTGACCAGTCATCCAGATAGTACCTGATTCTGATTTACCGAATTTAGTACCATCAGCTTTAGTAACAAGTGGAAGGGTGATAACACCACATTCAGCATCATTACCATGAAGTTTATGGATTAAGTCAGTACCAGCAATCATATTACCCCACTGGTCTGAACCGCCGATTTGAATTTTACAATTCATTTCAGTGAACAAGTATTCGAAATCCATTCCCTGAAGAATTGGGTATGCGAACTCGGTAAAGGAAATACCTTGGTCTGGTCGTTCAATACGAGAACGTACTGACTCTTTGTTGATCATATTATTCACGGTGAATGCTTTACCGTAATCCCGCAGGAACGTAAGCATGTTAATGTCACGCATCCAATCGAAGTTGTTTACGATTTCAACATCATCACCGAGAATAGAAGTGATTACAGTACTGATTCCAGCTACGTTACGACTGATTGTATCCCAATCCATCATAGAACGTTCTTCAGCTTTAAAGCTTGGATCGCCAATTGAACCAGTAGCACCTCCGACAAGGGCAATAACTTTCACACCATGTTTCTTGAGCACTTTCATTACTGAGAGTGGCAGTAAACTACCGATGTGTAATGAATCAGCAGTTGGATCAAAGCCACAATACACTGCTGAACCTTCGTCAAGTAATTTTGACAGTACTGTAATGTCAGTACTTTGATTAATCAAACCGCGTTCTTGTAACTCTACCAATGCCGAATGCATATTATTCACCTTTATCTTGTTCAATTACACCGAGAATACAATCTTCTGGCATAATAAGAATATCTTCGTTATCAATCTTTTCAGAATGGACTCGTTTATCACCTTCAACATAAGTGACAATATCACCTACATTGAGTTCAGACAGGAAACCTGGTCCGATTTGTAGTACTTCAGCATGAGTACTTTCATCTTCACCTGAAGCAGTTAGAAGAATACCGCCAGCACTCTTTGCTTCATTCACTACTTTCTTAGCAATGATATGATTATGAACTGGACGAATTTTCATCTTTTACCTCAGATTGTAGTCTATCATATTGTTCAATGAATTGCAAGGCCACCGCTGCGACTTGTACCAATTCATCACGTGCTGTACCCGCATGGGAACCGCCGAATTCATCATGAAGAATAGCTTGACATACTTCGCCAAATTCTTCACCTAAAATCACCTGCCATAAGAAAGGATGTTGATTACGATCAGCACCCCATTTAGCATCTTGATTATTCATTTCCGCAAGAACGTCCATTAACGCTTTTGTTTTTGCGTGGTCTGTCATTTTAATTCCTTATGACCATCATTGGTCTAATGTTTCTTTCCATTTGTTCAGCTTTTTGCTCATATACGACAGGAACAAGTACTGAATTTCTTCTGCTGTATTGTTTGGATGTTGTAATGCGAACATATCCATAGCACAAATTGCTAGGTCAACAGCTTCACCAGCAACACCATCTGAACCAGCATCTTTATAAGACAAACCATCTGCGATATTGTCTTCTAATGCCATTTCACCAAGTTCTTCCATGCATTTCTTGAATACATAGTTATTGGTACGAGTTTCGTCAGTACCTTTAGAACCTAATTCTACTGAAAGTTGAAACATTTCAGATAGACCAGATTCCAGTACTTCACTGAAGTCACCAACATCAGTTGTGTCTTCTTCAGTTTCTGGAACTTTACTTGCACGACCCTGAAGTGCTTTCATAGCAGCGATACGGTAATAATGATTATACGCATCTTGTTCTTCACGAGTTAGCAAAGCAACCAGCGGTTCAAGTTCTTGTTCGTTGAACATTTCCAGTACTTGATAAATGGCACGACCTGTTTTCAGGAATTCTTCTTGTCCTGATAAACCTTCATTGTACCAATCTGCTAAGTTAGCAAATTCAGCAACTTGCTCACCAAGTACTGAAACTTTGAATACTTCAATTGAAGATTGTACACTGATTGAAATAACGTCAGACAGTACTAACAGTTTAGAGTTTACCATTTCTTCAATCAACGCAGCAGGATATTTGTCATATGGTGTGCGAGTATTGTATTCATGGTTAACTTGGGTACTAATTACTTCCCCTGGTTCAACGTGAAGTAGTAAGTCACGTGCTAAAATAATTGATTCAGTGTTCATCGTTTTTGTCCTAAAAGAAAAGGGAGCATTAGCTCCCTTTGTGTTGACGTTTACGTTTAGTACAATCTTTCCATGAAAGACTGCGACGTGCGTGAATGTCATCCCACGGATTCGGTAGATTCCTGCGACGACCACGAAATTCTGGTTCACCTTCTTCTTTGAGAACTGCTGCTACAGCCCGACGCTCAGCCATTGTTTCCATCTTACGATTGTAAGTGGTGCTGTGTCCGTGACGATAACGCCAGAATGGACCACCGTACCGCCAGCTTTTCATCGCATGGCTGAAGTACTCACCTTTGAACAAGTCTGGTGAAATCATCAGACCGTTAGATGTGTACAGGTAGAATTCTAAGTAATCCAAGTCATAACGACTGCTGTAAGAAAAGTAACCCCACTTTGGACGGTCGTATTTACACAACCATTTCATGCGGTAGTAAAACTTCTCAGCACCGCCAGGATAGGTACGAAGCCAACCCAGCAAATTATTAGTTTCTACGAAACGTCCATCATCGAAGTAGATTTTAAAGGTTTGATCAAAGAACATATGTCCTCCTTCGTTAAGTTAAAGTATCTTAACGGAATGACATACGACCCTTAGTAAATTGTTTCATTTGTGTTCCTTAGCTAATATAAGCCCAATACCCGAAGCCCACAATAGCTCCGAGTGCGATAAGACAAAGCAGAATCCAACGACCTGCCGCACCCATACATAACAGTTCTACAATCATTTCAATCAAAGCAAATACTAACTCACCCATTTGATGATGCTCCAGATAACAGGGAATGCTCCACCGTAATACATCAGTACTAAACCAATGATTACACCAGTAAATCCAATAGGAACTTCTACAATGTGTAGGAAGTTAGGTGATTTACCCATATCACGTAGACCGCCGATAACCAATGCTATTCCAATCATTGAGATAACGAAATGGAGAATCATTGGCCCAACTGCCATTAAATCTGATAACATTTTTTCAGGTGTCATTATAACACCTGAATGTAGTTAATACAAGCCATCCAGACCGTAAACAGTCCAAATACTACTGCTGAACCGAAGATCAATGCTGGTGTTAACGTGTGTTTGCCGTTAGCTGTCCACACGAACAAATACATTGCTAATCCAATTGCCACAAATCCAATACCAATAGTAAGGAATAGTAGAAACAAGATTGTAGCCAAAACGAACATCATGTGTTCACCTCTTTAGGGAATAGGATACGGAATCCTGTCATTGTCGCATTATGCGTTGCTTTTGCGTAGTTTAACACAACCTGACAACGCTCGTCAAGTGTTCCAGTACTGTTTTTATACAGTTCGTACACCGTAGAATGAATCTCATTCAAGTACGCAATATCTTGCTCTTTAGTAGTTTCCGTATCAGGATGATATTTCCACTTAGCATAATATGGGAACTTGAACGCATGACAAATGTTCTTCAGGCCAAGTACTTCATCGTAGTCTTCTTCTACGGTAAGTTTCTTTTTGCCTTTATCAAATGCTTTAGAAGCAATTGAACTGATACATGAGCGAACTTCATGTGGTAACTTAGAATCAAAAGCTATATCAATATCTTTCTGAATAGCTGGGTTACAAATACACATGAAGTACTTTGGTTGCATCGACCGAAGTTCACCTTCGAATGATTTACGATGCATAATTTCTACGTTAATTGGGAGTTCAGTGAATCCCATGTAGAATGTTTTGTGACGTTTCTCTGGAGGTTCTTCATCAATTACCAGAGTAACATCAATATCGTTTGGTTGAACATCGAAACCATGAAACTGTTCAACATAAGAACCGTAGATAACAATATTATGGTATCCAAGTTCAGTGAAATATTCGTGAATCTTATCCAGTACTAACTGTTGTTCAGGTGTGATATTCATTTTCTTTATCCAATAAAAAAGGCCACATTGCGTGGCCTATAAAGAATGTAATAAAACAACATGGAGTCAAAATATTATTATTGTTATGTAACTATTTATGTTGTTTGTCATTCTACAAGCCAGAAATGGAGTGCCATTTTGCTGTTTAATAACACCATTATAGCACAAAAAATCAGGCCGTTCCATATATTTTTGTGAGATTATCAGCAAGTGTTTTCATCTCTGTTTCAGTACCGTAAGCAATAGAATAGCTTAACTTAAAGAACCAAAACTTCTTCACTTTCATACAATGATAAAACACTATATCTGAATCGCCGATTTGTGGATCAGCTTTAGCATAGAATGATACTTTCATAAGATTTGTATCCATTAAAAAGGGGATACAATGTATCCCCTAAAGTTGTTATAGATTTTCTTCCGCAAACGCAGCAAGAACAGAACGTTGTACGCCCTCTAGCTCGATGATGCGGCAACCTTCCCAATCTTTGAACTTCTCAGTTACATAAGTCAAACCTGAGTTGGTAGGACTGATGAACTTGTTGTCAATCTGAGATAAGTTACCCATGATGATTACTTTACAGTTTTCACCAGCACGAGTTAGAATTGTTTTTGCTTGAGCAGGAGTGATGTTCTGGAATTCATCGACAATCAAGATTGTATTGATGAAACTACGACCACGAACAAAGTTCAATGCTTTAAATTGGAAGACATTACGTTTCATAATTTCTTCAATTGAACCTTGTGGGTTCGCATCGTCTTTGTGTAGATACTCTAGGGCATCCACCGCAGCACCACAGAACGGCATTACTTTTTCTAGTTCTGAACCTGGCAAGAAGCCGATTTCTTCGAACTGAGAATCTTGAGTTTTAGAGAAAATGATACGGTCATATTTTTTCTTCTCTAGTACTAATTCAAGGGCAGAAGCAACAGTGATCAACGTCTTACCAGTACCTGCTGGACCTAGTAGGATAGTTAGATGTACATCTTTATCCATGATAGAGTTGATAGCCATAGCTTGCTGAATGTTCTTGGCTTTAATGCCCCATACTTTACGAGATAGAGCTTTCGCTAAACCTACATCGCTGAAACAAACCATATCACGGTCATCGTCGTGGTCAAGTACTGAAGCAAATCCTTCAAATACAAATAGACCATCTGCCTGATCATAAACATAGTCACCGATACACAAATCAGCCGGAAGAATGTGTTTAACATTTTCCTCTGGAATCATATGAATGAGTTTTGAACCTTCCTGATTTGAGTAAACTACGTCACCAACTTCTGCCCAAAAATCTTCTACTTCTAATTCGTGATTACCAGTATGGATTAGGTCAGAGTCTTCGATAGTTACATCGTGACGATAATCTTGTACCTCAACACCGTATGCCAGTGCTTTAATACGCATATTAATGTCGCGAGTTACTAGAACTGCTTGTGATAGTTTAGCAACGAGGATGATTTCATCATCCGGTACTGTACTTTTGAAAAGAGTTTCAAGCTTAGGATCGAAGGTTTCAGTACTGAGATCGGTGTTAGCCAAATGCCAGATTGCTGTAAGTTCTTCGATGGTTAGTACGAATAGACGGGTATCTGCGTTGATGTGAGGGTGGGTTTTAGAAATCTGAACACCTTCAGTGCTGATTTCTTCATGAGTTGCTGTCTCAAGGATAGTACTAATATTGCGGATAGCAACACGAGCATCGCGTGAAATATCAACTTTACGACTCTTGATGGAATCTAATTCTTCCAGTACTTTGAACGGTAGAATTACATGTGAACCTTCAAACGCTAGGACTGCGTTAGGATCACCAAGAATCACGTTTGTGTCAAGAACATATTTTTTCATAAACATCCTTTTTGTGTTTGTGTGTGGTAACACGTTGTTTTCCTAACTGTATTTAATGCTCCGAAATACAGTTAGTTTTTGGCAGGTTGGTAATCCACATAGCACTGATCTCCTTGTGCTTCTTCATACCAACATTCTTGATAAACCAGTTGACCTAAGAAAACTGGCTTATCTGAAATAGCCGACTTATTATTACCGAATTTATCGGTATATTGGAACGAGCATTTATTGTCAGAAGTACATTGGCCTAAGCCATAAACTTGTCCGACGTTATAATAAACGTTCTGGTGTTCAGTACTTTTTGTATTTTTGACAATAGCGGTTATTCCCCATGCCAATAGAGCAGAAAATATTAAACTCCAGATTACACGTTTCATCATAAACTCCGAATAAATTTAAATGCGTTATCCAGGTAAGCAACAATATTCATTGCCCCGATTGGATTAGCACTATGAACATGATATTCAAATGGTTTCCCAATCTGATTATCCATCATGTACTCGACTAAAAATTTCGCAAAGGTATAACCAGTTTCTTCATCTTCATTTTCAGTATCGCCTAAATCATGATCGAAAGAAACAAAGGCTGGTAAACCATGTTCGTTGACGTAAGCAACTGCTTCTTGATACGTGCGACAAACTACGAATTCTTCATTTGGATAGTATCGTTCAACGTCGCGAAGATCGTCTAAGAACATCTTATATGAAGTTTCAGTTTTGCCATCATCAACATAGTCAATAAGCAGATTCTTTGAGCGAACGAGCTTCATCAGTTCCATTTTGGCAGTACCGACAAAGTTTTGTTCTAACAGAATGTTCCAACCACATTCAATCTTGTTACCTTTCAGGTAACGACATGTATGTAATAAGTTCACACCTGCGTTTTCAGCAGCAAAGTGTACGCCATTATGTGCGTTATTGCGAATTTCCAGAAGTTCTTCATAAGATACTTCTAAAGAAAACGCATGGTTGTGGGAACCAATTACGGTATTTTTATAACTTACCAGTGGTTGTAAACGATCCATCGGTAAATCATAATCAATTTCTTCTTTGGCTTCACGCATAACAGCGATTTCCAGACTTGGATCATCGTGTTCTACCATTCCACCTACTGCCCCCAGCAAACCATCATAACGTAATTCTGACAGTACTAAACTCACGTTAGGAATGTCATTATACGGATAGTTCGCATATGGAGTACAGTTCTTCGCATAAATCCATACGAATACACAATCATAACGTTCAGATCGTGTACCGAATGGAATTTCTTGATACATAGCCACTTTGAGTACCCTTAGTATTCTTCATTGGTAAAATCAGGAACATGTAAACGCTCATGCGTGTACTGTTCAAGAAGTTCTACAGCCTCAGAAATTGGCTGATACAAGTTATAAGTAAAGTAATCATCGTTTTCGTGTGCTTCTGGATTCACGTTAACTACTTCCGCATTAGTCGCTAGACCCGCATAAATGCTCCACGGAATTACGGTATCAGAAGAACCAATTACGATAACAGTATCTTCAGCAGTTAAGCTGTCCAGTACTTTATAAAGGTCATCATAAATGTTCTTACGAACACCATCTTTGAACCAGAAACCTTCTCCGAACATTACAATATTCGGTTTAGAGATTACACCTTTAGTTGGTGTATGTTCCGTATAACCAATATCACGAACGTTATAGTTCTGATCGTTAGTACTATACGGTTCCACAATTTCAGTTAAGAAACCATGTACGTGCATCGCTGTACCGCCAGCACGTTCAGCCAGATCATCTACGTTCGCAGTAATGTGAATCACATTATCATCACCGTAGATCTGTTGCATACGTGCGATAAACTCATGACCAATGTTTGGTTCATGGTTCTGTAGTCCAACACGCATGTTGTTATAGAAACGATGAATCAGATCGTAGTTAATGTCAAATGTCGCAATGTTACAAACAGTATCGACACTTACACCATCCCACAAGCCTTCTCCGGCAGCATCACGGAAAGTCTGAATACCAGATTCTTTAGATAGTCCTGCACCAGTTGCGAATACAAGTCGCGGTCGGCCTTTATTCGCTAGAAAGCGTTCGAGATTCATTGTTTACCCTTATAAGTGTGAGAAATATAGTCGGCATCCACAACTTGGACACTTCGGCTCTTTAATGTAATACCCATCAGTACCAGGAACAGTTCGTGGAGCATCCTTGATTACATATACATGAAAACAACGAGTACACGTTACTGAATTATTGGCAGCAGGGTGTTCATCAACCCATTTACCAGAATGTAGCTTTTTTAAGTGTGCTTCTAATTCTTCTGGAGTCATGTTCGTTTTCCATTAAACGGTGACTTTTAATTGCTCATTCCCAAAGGTTAATTCTTCGGGAAGAACCCCAAGATTAAAGACTAAATTGATCAGATCTTCATCTGTATCTTTTGGCTTATACACAATACTCATATGACATTTCAAATCATCGAACTTGTGCTTAAACCCAGCATTGACTAACTCTTTATGGCGTTGCTGGATCTCTGGAGCATCTAGTAACAGTACTATAGCCTCCCATTCACCACCTGGCTTACCAAGTCTTTCAACACCAGTAATCTTTGCCGTATAAGTCTTATCATTCGAAAGCAAATCTATTTCAGGATTACTTTCATCTTGCATCACTGTAACATGAAACTCAGAGGGTGTCAAGCAATCAACACCCGCAATTTTAAATAATTTTTGGATCTCTTTTGCTTGATCAATATCTAGATCTAGACCCACATAACCTTTCCCTGCCATTATACACCTTTACATCGTTAAAATCAAGTATCCTAATACACTTAGGAACACACCTGCTATAACGAACAAGGATACACCAGCAAAGATGTATGAACCTTTTTTGAACGTCATTGGAAGATCTTTGAACTTCGTTTTGTATTCCGAATAAGTCAGAAATCCGATTACGAAATACGCCAGTACTGAAAGAAATAGCATGTATGTTAACATATTTAATAATCCCGTTCTTTGTCATCACGGTACTTTTCAGCTAACTCAATAACGCTATTGTGATAAGCAATATGAGTATTATAGTTGAAAGCTTGACCGCCAGTGATTGATGGAACTACTTGAATATTCAGTTGACGAAGATTTGTTTCAAAGACTGATAATCCAATCATTTCTTCAGCATATACCAAATAATCAGTCATCTTGAAATTGAATTTACGTTGAACACCAGAACGTTCAATATGAATATCTTCATAGAACGGCAATGGTGGTCGTTGGAATTCTGCCAACATTAACGCCATTGTAATTTCAGACCATACCCGTTCTTCAAGAGTTTCTTCTTCAGGATTTTCAGCAAGAACTTTTGCTTCATATTCAGGAATGAACGTTTCATGATTAATAAAATAATCATAATGTGGATGGCTGCGAATCTTCTCTACCTGTTCAGCAGTACTGACAGTACCAGCATAGTAAGTATATTCTGAACTCAACTTTTCATAGATATGTTTATGAACAGCATAAATCGCAATTGGTAATTCACGAACTACAGTATCATAACCAGTGTACTGAATATTAATACCATCGTTCCAGATAATATCTTGAACATCATCAAAAGTAAATGTCCATGATTCAGGTTTGTCCATATCTTCATCAAGAAGGAAATCTTCTTTTTTTAGATTATCACAAAGGAAACGATTATAGATTTCCCAAATTTCGCGATTTCTGGTAGTTTCTTCGAGTTTGTACTTACCATAATCATTATAATAACCAGTCATTGGTAGACCGATGATATTATGAAAATGATCATTGTACAGGATTTTTGTTCTGTCGATACCAGGAGCAGCTACAGCCAAAAGAATTACAACTTCATCTTTTTCGCCAATAGGAAGCTGAGAAACAGCACAAGATGTGTTAAAAGAACCCATTATTTTATCCAAATATAGTATAACGATACGGCAAAATAAGCACCGAACGCAATAGTTGATAGTACTGTTACCAGGAACATTCCGTATTGAATCAAACGGTCTTTCCAGTTATTAGTATGTACAATAGCTGCCATACCAACACCAACAAACAGGTTTAAGATAAATGGAAATAGTACTGCTAAACCAAATCCAACTACCATTATAGTTAAAGCAATATCTTTAAGAAATTCTAACATAGAGAAACCTCAATATTATTATATTCGAATTTGATATATTTCGATTTCCCATTTTGAGAATATACTAAATGTATATTACTACCATCCGTGTTGACGGAAAGAACACGAAACGCACCAGATATTTTTTTACGGATAGATTTAGATGGACTAAATTTCCATATGATACGTTGGTTATCACGATTAAATTCAATAACAGTACTATAATTGTTATTTGATGCTGTTTTACCATGATTTTTACGTTCACTTTTTACATAACCAACGAAATCATGATATTCAACAAAGTTATCCCTTAGCAATTCCTTTTTAAAGATTTTGCTTGACCAAAATACACAATATGATAGATGTGTATCACCAAAAATATCTTGGTACTTTTTCATTAATCCATCAACTTTTGGATTGTCAAACCACATGTTTGCTAAAGCACAAGTGTTTCTGGAATAAGACTCTACGATATTCATATATGTTCTTCTCGATAAATTAAAAGAAAGGAGAGCCGAAGCTCTCCTAAAATATTACAAACCTTTGTTCGCACGTTCACGGACTTCATCGAAGTTACTGAGATTGAAAATCTCACCGTTAATGTACACATCAACCATCATATCCTTCAGGAAGTGGTTGATTTCTTGAAGCTCAATGCGTTCAGCAATGATCTTGTGAGAGTTAGTGCATTCATAGGTAGTCACACGACCACGCAGAGAGCGTTTACCCACATCGGTAATTGGGTCTTTGAACAGATCTTCCCAAGTACCATCAGCCAATTGCTGAGCAGAACCTTTCATTGCGAAAGAATAGGTATCGCGACCTTTTTCTGGATGAACCAGTTTACCACCCATACCGAACACAAGGTTCTCAATGGAGTAGTTCTTAGCTTCCAGGTTCGCAACGATTTGGCGAATGCTATCTTCGTTGATACCATCACCCTGAATTACGCCGATGAAGCTTGGTAGTACTTTGAAGCCATTGACATTCAGAGTAGTACCGAATTTTTCTGCCAGAATATCCAGGATCTCAATCGGCATAGTAGTAGCATCACCACTATCTGGACGCATGACAAGACGAGCACCAGGGCAACGTGCCGCGATTTCAAGGATCATCTCTTTCAGACGAGTACCAATGAATTCACGAACGAAGCGATAAGCATCATACGTATCAATTACTACTGAAACGATTGGTGGAACACCAACTGAACCTTTAGCAATATACGCATCAACTTTTTTCTCCCACAGGCGAACCATTTTCAAAGCCATATTGAAATCGTCGCGTTTGTCTGCGTCAGAGTTAGAGCAGGTAGCACTATGCTCAGAAGCAGTTACGGAACTCAGATATGCTTTATCAGTGTGGAAGTATTTTTTGATGTAACGATTCGCAGACAGACAATCAGAACCACTGAAGATCATTGCGTGAGACATACCCGCCAGAATCGCTGATTCATAGCTGGAAGCACCGCGATCACCGAAGTTGTGAAGATGGTAGTCCACGAAGCGATGCCCCGCATGACGTTCCATAGTGTCTGCCAAAAACTCTTTAATGCTGCGAGCATTACTTGCTACAGTTGTAGGGAACCATACAGCACGTTGTAACTGAGTCTCGATATAACTTGCGATAACGCAAACACGAGGATCAGTACTGAAAGAACGTACCAGAGGGCAACCAACCGGAACTACAGTACCTTCAGGAACAGCACGGATATGTACAGGAATTTTACCGCCATGTACTTCCAGAATATGTTCCCAAAAACCGCGATCAAAATCGTCGCCACGTTGTTCGGTTTCAAGTTCTGCTTCATCAATATCTTCAAGTGTGATAGTGATGTTCAAGTACTTCTGAATGTAGTACTGAAGACCAGCCATTACAACATGCGTCGCGTATTTGGAAGGTTTACGAGCGATGATGTTACTTTCAAGAGCTACTACGCCCTCTTTCATCATGAAGCCGTGACCTGTTTTATACGAGTCAACGTTGAGGATAAAGTTTACGTTATCTGAGAAATCAGTAACGTCATTAAATTGTTTGTTAGTAATAGTCATATCTAAGACTCCCTTAGTTATTAAGTTTAAGTGAAAGCTACAACGCTTTCATTATTTGGTTATACCAAATGCTGTATTAAATTTACTGGTATTTTAGCCATTAAATTATTGGGTTCAAACATATTAGAATTCAACCTAATATATGAACGTATATCATACGGATTGTTGTACAGTTTCAACGCAATTGCGTCAAGTGAAAACTCGTATTCATCACCATATTCATCAGATTCTCGGTAATGAATTGTACCATCGTCCTGTACTACTATGTCTGATATATTACGCGACACAAACAAATTGCCTCGATCTATCTGCCCGAAGTACGTTTGTGCCATTCGATCACTCTTATGTGGTACTAGACCATTATTTGTTCCATAAGTCCGTAGTGCGAATACACGATTAGTTTCTTCAGTTTCCGGTTCACTCAGAACCATCTTAATCAGATATTGAATCGGGTCAATATGCTCAATTTTATCAGGAAGTTCATAAGCTGTCAAGCTAATTTTTTGAATAAAATCACTGCGATTATCAGAAATGTATTTCATTTCTTTGTAAAAGCTTTCAGGTTGACAAAATAACATAACATCCTCTCAATTAAAATGGAGTACCTTTCAGTACTCCAAAACTCTTACAGAATACCCAGGAAAGTATCAATGATACTCAAATGGTCTTCAAAGAATTTATCACGGTTCTTAACCAACTCACCAAGCGGCATCCAGAATGCTTTTTCAGCATCATCAGAACCTTTTACTTTTGGTAAAGTATTGTCCTGAAGCTGGATATGAGCACAGCGAGTAATGATACGCCAACGAAGTGAACGATTGAAATCACCGAATTCCATACTTTCACGGATTGAACCTTCCAGTACTTTCAACGGAACATCAATCTTCGTTTCTTCTTTGAGTTCACGAAGTGCGGTTTGAACCTGATCTTTGTCTTGCCATGCGTCGAAGAACCCGCCAGGAAGTGCGTATAAACCTTTACCTGGGAAAGTACGACGCTTAACCAACAGAACGTGACCAGCACAAATTACCAGAGCATCACCCGTCAGGAACGGAATGTTGTCATACGGCAGTTTTTCTTTCATCTCTGAACGATAACGTTGTACGAAGTTGAATTCGCCAATCAGGTTATCGAACACCATTGGTTTAGTTTTCATGAACTTCTCAAGAAACTCTTTAGTTTCTTCCGGCAATTCTTCTGGTACTTGTTTAGTACTGAAGAATTGCTGACGCATCGCAGTACTGTTGATTGTTACTTTTACAGATTTGTCGCGATGTTCGACATAATCTTTATGATCATAGTCGTCTGACACTGTTTTAATCACAGTTTGTTCTGGAATAAAATCTTGCTGCCATTGCGGGAAGAAGTTCAGGTAGAAAGTACTTGCGTCAGCTTCTTTCTGACAACCAGTAATGAAAATGTTTTCACTCTGAGTTACAGATTTCACTTGCTCATGTACTTCCATCAGCCATTTGCTGTTGTTATATACGTAGTCGTGGATTGGAAGGATATTAACCTTAACCGAACGCCCTTTAGCCCATTCTGCTTGTGCTAAACGACTAGACATAGCATCCAGTACTTGCTTGCGTTCATCAAACGTGAACGGATTCTTTGAATCACGTGCCATGTCAGAAGAACCAACCAGGATTACCAAACGGTCTGAATTTTCTAATGCGTGTTTAATGGTTGCTTCATGACCAGCATGTGCCATTTGGAAACGACCAATATATACATAAACTTTTTCGTTTTTCATTTCTAAGACTCCCTTAGTCATTATTGAAACAAGGCTACAACGCCTTGATGTGTACATTATAGCATAAAAATCAACGGCGTTCCAAGTTTTTTGGGTCGCTGATTCGCTAGAACGAGGTGATATTATCAAATAGCTGCCTGAACGTCAAGGACTTTTTGGGGTTCAAAAGTAAATATTCATAGCAATAGCTAGTTTTCGGTATCTTAATAAATACTGAATATAATTATATAACTTTCTTAGGAGACTAAAAATGGGAAAACCAATTGCTGGTCGTAATAAATCTCCATTCGGTGTTGACGGTATCAATGTAGATGCTGCTGTCCTTTCCGATGGTACACAATTGACTAATGTTCGCATTAGCAAACAACGTTCCATCAACGTATTTGATCTAATCAGTGCTGATGGTGCTACACTTTATCCATTCGTAAAAATCACAGGTGTTGACGCAGACGGTGTAAACCTTTCTGTTGCTGATGATGCTGCTACCCTAGCTGGTAAACTAGCTAACGGTACTTTCTGTATCAGTATTGTTGATACTGCTGGTGATGTTGTTGGGTTCGCTGTTCGTCTACTACTAAACAAAGTAGTTCTACAAGATGGTTCAGTAGAGTTCCTAGCAGATTACACTGGTCAGGGTGAACTAACTGTAGCTGTAACTGGTGTTACCGTTGCTCCAAGTACTTTAGCTGTTCTTGTTGGTGGTACTAGTACCCTAACCGCAACTATCGCACCTGTTGACGCAACCAATAAATCAGTTACCTGGTCTTCAAGTGCTGCTGGTGTAGCTTCTGTAAGTACTGCTGGTCTAGTTACTGGTGTTTCTAACGGTTCTGCTACCATTACCGCAACATCTGTTGATGGTTCATTTACAAGTACATCTGCTGTAACTGTTACCACTGCTGTAACTGGTGTAACTCTTGCTCCAGCAACTGTTACTCTAAGCCTAGCTGGTACTACCACACAACAACTAACGCCTACTATCTCTCCTGCGACAGCAAGTAACCAAGCTGTTACTTATGTTTCAAGTGCTCCAAGTATCGCATCTGTTAGTTCTACTGGTCTAGTGACTGCTTTAGCTGTAGGTTCTGCTACTATCACTGTAACAACAACTGATGGTTCACATACTGCGACTTCTGCTATTACAGTAAACGCTTAATATCTTAATTAAAACAAAAAAGGACGCCGAAGCGTCCTTTTTTTATGAATTCAGTTTTTGACATACAAAGTCAGCTTTCACCTTGTCTTTGTACATTACACGGAACCCGAAAGCATTAGTTACAGGTTCATCATACGTGTCCATTTCGTTCACGATGAAGTACTTCTCTTGTGCTGCGTCAAAGCGTACTTTATGGTTCTGTACGTTTTTCTTAGCAACTGGCTTTTTATCTTTCGCGACTGAATACAGTACTGCGGCGACAAAAGCAATTGCTAAAAGAACCATAATTAAGATAATGATCGTTTTCATTTTGTGTCCTCTATATCCGATAGTCTTTCTACAATTATACCAGCATTTTTTAGCACGTCAAGTGCTTGTTCTGGTGTACGGTGATATTCTGTCTCGTAAATGACACGCTTAATTCCACTCCCCGCAATGAGCAGAGAACAGACATAGCACGGCTGTAGAGTACAATACAGGGTTGCACCATCCCTGTCAACTGGATTCGCAAATAAAAGTGCATTATGTTCAGCATGAAGTTCATGTAATTGACTCCAATCATGATGCTCATGTTTTGCTTCATCCGATACCCAATTTTGAAATTCACCATTATGTACTAAGTGAGAATTAGCATCACAGCAATTCTCTTGCTTAGATGGTGAACCATTGTATCCAGTACTAACAATTCGGTCGTTCTTTACAATAACCGCACCTACATGTTGTGAGATACACTTACTTTCATCACCCACGATTTTGGCGATATTCATCCAAGTTGAATGCTTCATAGTCCAATCCAATTCCTTTTGCTACTTCAATTGTTTCATTGTGAAACGCAACCAAATCTTGATAGTAGATAACATCTTTTTCTTCAATCTTGAAAGGTCGGTCAGCGTATTTACTCCAACGCTCATATGTCTTTTCGAGGTCTTCTTTCTTCTTGTAAAAGTACTCGTCAGTATGGTCTTCCATAATCAATTCAGCTTCAGTATATGGAGTCATTAACTTTAAATGGAAGAATGAATTGTATCCTTCATAAATCCGTGAACCAATCAGTTCACATTCTTCTTTGTACAAAAGCTTGCCTAAGAAGTTAGAACGATACTTAGAAGTATATTCATTCAACATAATTACATGACGGTCTTTGGATTTTTCAACAAGTAATTCATTCAAGTCAATTACTTTTTTAAGGTTGTTAATCCATACATTGGTATTACGTTCAGTCAGTTCTTTATACAGCATTCTTCGCCTCGTAATATTCTTTAGCACGTTTAGTTTTACGTTCGATGATTTCCAAAATTTCCACATCATCCTTATCAAACTCAAATGGACGATGTGCGTACTTCACAAGAATCGCATACCATTCACGGAAAGTCCAACGCTCAAAGAAATAGTTAGTACTGCCACTAGCACTATTCAAAATGTCGCGTTCTTCGGTAGTCCAACCAGGAACACCATATTTGGTAAAATGGTCATCAAAATAACGTAATTTTGGTTCAAAGCGACAGTACTCAAATGTTTCAGTAAAGTTTTCTTCGAAAAAGATATATGAGGCCATATATGAATCTTCATGATCATAAATGGAAGTCATAGTACTTTGATTATAGAAGCACTTAGAAATGAACTTATTTCGAGTTAAAGGTTTACGTTTAAAGATTAAACCTGGGGTGAATGCTGCCAAGTACTCTTTGTACTTCGCATCGAATAGTTCTATTGCGTCTTTGTTAACATCCACAATATGATTACAAATAAGTTTAATATTCGCAATCAGAGCATCAGTTTCTGCTGATGTATAAACACGTAATTTCATTTCATTTCCTTAATAGAAAAAGGCCGCCGAAGCAGCCTTTAAGATTATTTCGGTACGTAGTTGTACTTACTGAGATCATGTTCATCCAGGATACCGCTATCATATCCGTACTGAAGAATAATATCAAATCCATCGTCAACCATACGCACAACATCTGAGTAACGGCGAACTTTGTCTTTGTTCTTTTCTACAGCCTTAATTAGCTCGTTTAGTACTGGAGCCAACGCAGGGATATTGTGTAGCTTAGCGAAACGTGGACGGCGTGTTGCCGCCAGAATATCATTCCAATCCGGTACAAACACTTCCCCACGAGTCGGAATGTTAGAAAGAACAAATGGGAAGTTCTGATTAGACTTCTTCATTTGGTCTTCCTGAGCAGTACGATAACCGCGACGGAAGAATGGATGCATTTGTTTTAATGCTTCAGGAGTTAGAGGTTCATTTCTTTTGTCCTGAAAGAACGTATATCCTAGAGTGTATTGATCATTTGTAGCCATAAAAATTTAGTCCTTTGGTACTGCCACTTTCTTATCGAAAGTTCCTTTAGTATTACGTAATTCACTTGCGTGTTCAAACAGAAAATCTGGTTGAATATTTTTAGCTACGAGATATTGATGCATTAATTCAAGAATATCTGCCATAGCATCCAGTACTGGTTCAGCTTCAGTTGAACCTTTCACTGTTAATGCGGTACTCGCAATTTGTTCAAGTGCCACATCCATAAATTCTGAGGTACTTAGTGTCTCAGAATTAGCGGGAACCTCGTTCCCGCGAACTAATTGTTTAGCCATGATTACACCCAATCAAATGAGCCATCGCGACGTTTAACTTTATACTGGCCTTTAGCATTACGCTCACCAACCAGAATACCATCAACGAAACCTTTAGTACCGTACTGAAGTGATTCTTCAGCATTCAGCCACAGGTCACGGTCACAGTCTTTCATGAACTGATCATAGTCCTGACCTACCGCTTCGGCAATCTGAGTAGTCAGAAGGGTATTCAGACGGTCAGAGTGTGCCAGAGCAATCTTCTGGTCAGTGATCAAACCCTGAGTACCAGATGATACCTGGTGTGCCATAATGAACGCATCAGCACCCATCAGACGCATTCCAGGAGTACCGATTACCGATTGGGTATAGCAACCCATAGACGCCGCATAACCCATTACAATCGTTTTAATAGGGGAACGGCAGTTCTTAGCAACATCTTTAATACCCAGGCCGTCATGTACAGAACCACCAGGAGAAGTTACGAAGATCGTGATTGGCTGAGAACTACGAGAATCCAGATACATCAACTGCATCTTGATAATGTGAGCCATGTGAGAGTTGAAATCGGTATCAATCATGATGATACGTTCTTGCATCATACGTGAAGCGAGGTCATACGAACGCTCACCTTCAGCAGATTTTTCCAGTACGAATGGAATAGAGATAGAGCCAGTTGGTGCTACAATTTTGTTGGTATCGGTCATAATTTTATCCTTAGTAAATATCGCCAGAAATGGTACTTACGTTACCATTAATATCATCACAGTTAACATCGCCAGAAATTGTATTAACATTCCCAGCAACATCATCACAGTTTATTTCTCCAGAAGTACTTGTAACGTTCCCTTGAACATTATCACAAAATACATCACCAGAGACAGTACTAATTCCATTGGTTACATTGGCACACCTAATTGTGCCTGAACCTAAAGTAATGGACTCAACATCACCATTTACTTCAATGTTTATTTCAACATCATCTCCAACAACTGGTATGCCGTCAATCATGACGACAGTACCACCATCAGAAGTTTTCTTTACTACCATTTCGCTGAAAATAGTCGTTTGACCATTAACAGTTACTTGAGTGTTCTTAGCAACCATTTGCATAAGACGCATCAAAGAGTCATTACCTGCCATGATTATACCTCGAACGTTAAAGTACTGTTAAAGTTTGAATTTTCAGACGCACGTTGACCATAACCACGCGGATTACAGATTACGCGAGTATCGCCAATCATATAATCTGCGGATTGATGAATGTGACCATGTACCCAAACCAGCGGATTCAATTCACCAATGTAATAATCCATGAATGAACAGTAACATCCATTCAGTTTATCACCGATGTACATTTCAGGTACACTTTGGAAACTAGGAGAGTGGTGAGTCATCACCAGTACTTTCGTAGTATCGCACGTTTCCCGAACCGTGTCAACCGCATTTTTGATATAAAGTTTAGATATGTGGTGGATCGCCTCAACGTCTTCTGGTTTCAGCTTACGTTGCCACGGTACACCAACTGGCCCGTGCCTGATGTGTTTGTAATCGTTCATCTCAATGGATGCCAGATAACGTGTCAGTGGATTCTGACCATCAAAATCAGTCCACAGAGTACTTCCAATGATCATTACATCATCAAAGGTACGATAGTTATCTTGTAAGAAATGGAAGTTCTCAATAGAATCATCCAGTGCTTTCAAACGATCATGAGTTCGATGAATATTACCTTTGTAGTATTCATGATTGCCTGGTACTAACAGTACTTCTTTGTACTTGTCAGCCAGAATTTGAACGTGTTCACCGTATGAAGAACGGCAAACTTCTCCCAAATCACCAGGCAGCAGAAGAATAGTATCTTCTTGTTCTGGCAATTCGTGGATGAAATCTATATATCCGTGTAAATCGGACATAACTGCGAATTTCATGGTGAATCTCCTTTGTTGGAATACATTCTATCAGATCCTCGCAGCCTGTCAAGGACTTTTTACGATTCTAAGCGAGCTAATTTTTCGCGTAAAACGTGTACAGCACTGTCACGGATTTCTTGAATACGCTCGTAAGTGTCGCAAGTGTCTTTGTCGAAGCGGAATTCTACCCAAACAGGTAAGAACAAACTTGGACGACCAGTGCGTTTGTCAACTGTAATCGCAGTACTTTCTACTGTACAAATACAGTCTTCGATTTCATCCCAACGATCCATCATCGTTTGGAATGTCCACTCAGCACCCTTTTCTTTGATGCCAGTACCGCAACCGACTTCCAGAATACCATCTTCTGACTCCAAAATCAAGGAGCCAATCATACCTTTACGCTTCCCTTCACCCTCATTGTAACCAATTACACGCAAATCAATTTGCATCTTCAGTTTCAATTTAAGTTGTTTAGGAGAAGTGTGAGACTTCCAAATGCCACTTTCGCATTTCAGAATAACACCTTCTTCGCCATTCTCAATTGCTTGAGTATTATGGTCGAATGCTTCACCAATATCAGAAACTTTACGGTACTCAACAAGACGTACAAATTCAGAATCAATAGTACTGATAGCTGATTCCAGAAGTTCACGACGCTCTTTACGCTCAACATTCCATAAACCTTCACGGAACTTATCAAACGGTATTACATCCCAAAGGACAAATACAACACGCATAGCTTCTGAATCAGAAATACTATCCTTACCAGCTTTCTGAATAATACCATTACCAGTTTCACGAGGAAGAATATTCCCGTTACTATCCAGTACTAAACACTCACCATTGAATACTACACCACTTTCAAAACGGTCGTCAATATTCTGTACAGCAGTAGCTAGTTCAATCATGTCCTGGTCTTTATGTCCCAGGAAGTCATAGATTTTACCATTACGTGAGGTACAAAGCAAGGTATTATTTACAACAGCACTGTTCAAATACTGACCATCCATCTTAATCTCAGAGACAGCATATCCATGAGTTTTGAAGGAAGTAATATTTGGGATAGTCTTTTCTGTTACTAATGAGCAACGCATATAAGGTTCATCTTTAATGAAGTCCTTACCGTATACATCATTAGCATTCTTTTCTTGAATACCACAATCAAGATTCTTCAGTACTACACGACGAATAATTTCTGCGTCGTCTTCATCTAAAGAACCTAGTAATTCACTCAAGAAGTGACGAGCAGCATTACCAGTCACTTCACGATTATATAGATTGTCCAATTCATCCAGTGCTTCACTTAGAGTCAGAGAATTATCTGTCTCAAATGGTTCTGGAATCTTTTTAATCCCACTAACGATAGATGGCTCAAGTGCCAAATGAATGGCACGTTTAAGGTCTACGTTATTGATATTCTCAGTGAGAATTTCCTTCTTAGCATTAGTACTAGAAGTTTCTTTTATTTGTAAGATAATATCTAAAACAGACATTCTATTTCCTTATAGAGTGTAATAACCTACTTCAATCGTTTGAGGAATAGTAAGATTGGTATAGTTATTTCCGTTATAAGATGAATAACGATTAACTATTAACTCAGATGGAGCACCATTCTCACCATACGCAGTAATTTGTACGCCAGTAACACCAATTAGGGTATAGCTGGTGGTATTACTATAATTGAAGTACGTGTTATTTGGGTCACGATGACTTGAATGTGATTCACTAGTACGCGGACCACTATATGTTTGCTGACTGTATGACAAACGGAATGAAGTAAGTTTAGTATTTCCAATACGATAAATTTTGTTATGCTCAAAATAATTTACAGTACTGAATGGTACTTCATGATATTCCATATGTACATCTTCTAGCTTATATGGTTTTTCATTCAGGAACATAATAGCCAATGCATTTGGTACATGATTGAAATAATAATAAGCTGTACCAGTATATTCATGAGTATTACGAATCTGTTCATTCATTTCTGAAATTACTGTCGCACGGTCAACTTCAACATTCCGACCGATACTAAAGTCTGGTAATTTACTCAAAGCATAATAACGGTTATCATCAACATTTTTCACAACAAATTTCAGAGAACTTTTAGTTGTGAATTCAGAGCGGTCATTCTTAGAAACGTTGATAGCATGATACTTACCACAGTACACAACAGTTAATGAATCTGGTCCCTGAGGTGTATTATTATAAGTCGTTTGTTCCAGAGGAATAGTAAGAATATCACCTACTTCAACTTCTTTAGCATTCTTCTGCTGTTCTTTTTTATGTTCTTCACGAGCAATCAAATCTGCGAACAGTTTAGTTTTCTCGTTAACTAACTTTTTATTATGAGTAAAGAACAGAGCATCCTGGAACTCACCTTCAATAATGGTGTTAGTTTCCAGAAGGTCACACAAGTTATCAGAGGTGATTTCAAATTCGAAACCTTCTGGATGCATGATACGCCATACAACGTTAGAAGTACTGTAACGACTTACGTTAGTTACCATACGGAAACCAGTACGAGGCTCGTTATCTACGTAAATTGGTTCCATAGCTTTCTGAGTAGAATTATGATATGGAGTCGCCCAACGATCTGCTTTTTCTTTTGATTGCTTGAATTTTTTTGTTTCTTCGTTATCTGCTACAACCATCCAACCAAGCATTTCTTCTGCTGAACGATATACACGTGTAACATAAAACTTCTCAGGAATAACAGCCATTATTTTGTTCTCTTATTTTGCTAGTGGTAAAAATGCGATTGCTTCAAGTACTGGAATACCATAACGACCGTATGAGTCGTGCATCTCCAGTTTCAGTTCGTCATATTCTTCAGTATCTGGTTTAGTACTGCGAATACGTGCCATATAATCAACAGCAACATCATCCATAACAATACTGATGCTAGTTAGTGCGTTATTTACACCTGGCTCAAAGAATGGTGCGAACGGCATAACTTCTTGTGGGTCATTACGTTCCCATTCTTCCATTAGTTCCAGAAGACTACACAGAGCATCGTGCATACCACCATTCAGAACAACAGTAGTTTTAGCGTACTTAGCCCAAGTATATACAACACTTCCCAAATGAGAAGTAGCTGAATTAGTCATTGGATATTTTACAAACAACTCAGCAGTACTATGCTGAGTCTGAATGCCAGCATGAATGCCAGCCATATACATATTTGTGATGCTATATAAACGCATTAGTATTCCTTTATTGTGAAACCTGCTTCTTGGCCCCATTCATCAGGAATGGCAGCAAAGAATTTCATTGTCATTGTTTCTGTATCCATCTGACCAATAGTGAAAGAACCATTACGGAATTGTGTATCTAACCATACACGGTTCCCAAATACCAAAGGTTCAGGTACTCCAGTGTGACCATGAATTACATAATCAACACCTTCAACTACAGCTTCAAGTTTTTCTTTTGGTGGCACTTGATGATCATAAATTGCGTACTGAATCGCATCACGATCCCAAATCAACTGATAACGGTACTCAGGATTATTTTCAGTATATTCCTTAATGAGATCCCACGTATTGATAGCTGGATAATGTGGGATACCAGCATGTGCTACACCAATTTTATAACCACGATGATTTACTTCAATTAAGTACGGTACTTCTTCAAGTAAAGTACAGAAATGATTAATGCCGGGTTGACCAATTTCATCAAGGGTCTTTTGACCACCATTTTGTTTCCAGCACATATCCCATTCACGGCTATTACGTGCGTCCATCATCATACGTTCATGATTACCAAGAACCATATGACGGTTTTCTTTATTCAAGAACTCAAATAAAGTTTTAGCATTGTACTGACCACGATCAACGAGATCACCAACACTAATAAGTACATCATCATCGGTAATACCCAATTCATGTAATGTACGTTGGAACAGTTCAAAGTTCCCATGAATATCACCAATGAAATAAACATTTTTTTCATCAGGAACGTCAATAACTTTTACAAAGCTCATGTGGCTTTCCTCTTTTTAATAATAGGTTTAGACAACCATTTATAACACAATAAACCTATTTGACAAACAGCTTCTAACCACCAAAACACTATAACAAGAAGTAATATCCCAAATAATTGAATAAAATTCAGACTAACTTCACGGTCATCCTGTTTATGTAAGAATATCAAATAAGAAATGAACGCAATGGCAGCACCAAACCCATACAAGCACAGTACTAAATCCCAATTAATGTTCATTTTCTTTTTCCTTATCTTTTACAAGGTCGTTATCTTTATCGCCGATTGGTAATAGATTTTTTGGCATATACAAACAACCATCATCACAGAACCACCAATATTGTGAAGAACTTAGATAATCTTTCATATATTCATTGAGTTCGATCATAGTGCCATCTAAGCCTATACGAACTGAACCAGATGATGGATTTTGTATTTCAAGTAGTGTTACACATTTACCATTGTTGGTAACGTTTTTCACTAAGCCATAGACCATAGCAATTGTGCCAACTTTTAATTCGCCCATATTACACCTCGTATGGTTTCAGTACTTCTTCGTTCTGGTGGAACCTATTTACGTAATCGTGTTCACCACGTTTACGGTACATAGTGATAATCGTATCAAAGTTTTCCCATGCGTATTCCCTGAACCATCCAGAGGTAATACTGGTACAGACTTTAATTAGAGCAGTTACAAATGAACTACGTGGGTCGAGTTCGAAGTTATTTGGAATTTGTGAACGCTCTAAAGCGAGTACACAAGTTTCCTCATATACTCCCAGCAATTTAATTTCTTCAGACTGAGCAAAGAATTTATCTTTACTTGTCATTACGTCAGCACCTTCAACAATATAATTCATGTAAGCTGGTTTGTCACCAATTTTAATTGCTTCATGAATAGTATCGTGGTCATAGGTATAATCAACACCATCACCACTAAAGAATGATGCTTTAGCCTGATCAAGTACTGGATGTTTGTAGTTATATGTTTCCTTCTCACGTAGTTTGAAGATTTCATATAATACAGGGTCATCCATATTCGCACCCATTTTACGCATTAACATAATATCACGATGCGTTTTAATGAAATGCGGAGAATTACGCAAGTAACGATGTGACATTTTAATGGCGTACAATACGTCTAACGGTGCTGTAATATTATCATGTTCAGCGTGCCAGTACTTGATTAGTTGTTCAGTACTGTTATTGGAATGACCAATATAAATTTCAACATCAATATAACCATACGCATTTTTGATATGCATATAATCATCGGTTGCTTTTACAATGGTCATATCTTTATAAAGCTTAGTCCATTCTAAAACTACACGCTGGCATTCATCAGCCATCATCATAACATCAAGATCAGTTTCCTTATTTGCTGGACGAATAGCTTCAGGAAACGCAGTACTGCCAATAATCAACATACAATCACCATTTATTAAGGCATATGATAGCCGTCAAATTCATCTTCGTCTTCTTCATCTTCTGGATAATCAGAATGATGATGCTCAGCCAGATATTCAAGTGCTTCGTTCAGCAATTTAAATGCTTTGACTTCACGGCGGCGATGCCACGCAATAATAGAAATTGCCCATTCTTCTTTGTCTTTATCATAGATTAGACTATATGATCCAAATTCAGAACAGGTGTATTCAAATACGTTGAAGTGAATAATATCACCACGATCATAATCTGAACCATCAATTGGACGCATGAATGGAAGTACTTTATTAATACCAGAAACAGTACTGTTAATGTTATCACCAGAACTATCAATACTTACCTGGAATCCACACTGTTCAGTTGCTGGATAATACCCACTTACATCAAGACCAATGGATTCAAAGAAACGTTTACGAGCATGATAATGATCCATACCACTAGAATAACCATCATCCTTAATATAGAACTTAATCATGTCTTCTTCGGTTTCAATAGCTTCAGCCTGAAGTTTAAGTACTTGAGCCTGTAGTTCCTGAATTTCATCAGTCAACTTACTGTTTTCTTTGAACAACGGTTGCATTGCTTCTTTGTTCGCTTCACGTTGTTTAGTTAATTGTTCAATACGTGCTTCAATTGCTTCGATAACTGTCATAATTATCTCCAGTTTAAATTAAAATGGGGAACATAATTCCCCAATAGATTAGCAGAAATCAGAGCTACCCATCCAGCGACCAGTATCACCGTATTCTTCGGCGTACCAATCATCAAGATACATATAGTTATCTGAATCTTCATCACACATTTCTTTTATTTTACTGCCTGGATAAAATGTTTCATCCATAACATTGAATTCCTGACCAGTTTCATTAGCCAGTGCTTCACCTTCTTCGATCAGTGCTTCAATTTCTTTCTCAATTTGAGATAAACGTTTTGCTTTGCTCATTCCAGTACCTTAGCAAGTTTGACTTGATGCTACCCAACCACCTTGATCTGCGTCAAGATAGTATTCTTCTATTAACCAAGAACCTTCTTCTTCATCCTGTAGGATAGCTGGTGGGTAATATGTGCCACCCATACCATAAGATACATCGAGATCAAAGCTTAGACCGTGTTCATCGGCGATTGCGATTGCTTCAGCGATTGCTTCATCAATCTTAGCTACAGCAGCAGCTAGTTGTTGTTTAGGGGTTAAATCACTCATTAGTAATCTTCATCTTCATTGTCTTCACGATTCCACGAATCATCGACCCATTGTGAAATCATTTGTTTAACTGCTTTTTCTTCTGCATCAGTTGTATCGTCATCAAACGCATAGTAATAGTCGCCAACTGGAGCAAACCAATCCATACCTTCATACAATTCAGTTTTAATTTCTTCAACTGTTTTGTTCACGAACAACTCAGTATAGTGGTCTGCTGACTCACTAATAATATGTAAAGCTACAATCATCTTCCAATCCATTCAACATTAGCATCACTACTGCGATACTTGCTAGTACTTTGGTCTTCATGCCAACGTTGTTCACAACATTTACACGTAATAACGTACCAGTATGAATCGTCGGACTTACACCAGTTTCCAGTATCGGATTCTGGTTTTACCGTGACATATGGGTGCTCACAATTCGATTGGAACGCAAATAGGTCAGAGTTTGCTTTACCAGCAATTTCACGTAAACGTAAGAACTCCATACGTTTCTCAGCAAAAGCTTGGTCTTTAGCATCTTTAAGCTCCTGATATTCCATAGCACCTTCTTTAGAAGTGAATTCAGTACCATCAGGAGTTACGTAGATTTTAGTCATTAGGTTTATCCTTTTTAAAATATTCTTCTATCTTGAGATAGATTATCATAGGCCAGAAAACACCTGCGAATACCGCCATCAAGAAAGCGAATAAAGCAAAAATAATACCTAGACTACTATCAACATCAATTTCGTGAGTAAGTTCACCAAAGTGATATATAAACGATACGATAGCACCGATGATATAAATCACCAGTACTACGCAAAGGATTGATAGGAATGTGGTCATTTACTTTTCCTGTCCTTATATTCTTCATATATGATAGCAGGAACCATAACAGGCCACAGTACAGCAATACCAGATACAATACAAAAGCCGATAACATCATTCCAGCTTTTACCGATTGTATTACCAACAATAATAGTCAGTACTAAACCGATAAGGTATACGATTCCTATAATAATAAGAATGTCAATCATTAATCCCATCCTAAATGATAACGCCAGCCTTGAGAACCGAATGCGTCATCTTGATCACCAGCATCAAGGATACTGATCATGAATTCGATTTCTTCAGATACCATATCACCATCAACCGGAGTTGAGTTGGCAATATTATCCAGTACTTCAAGGTTCAGAGGGGAATAATTTTCGAATAGATCATTTGGATCTACATCTTCATCATCGCCATAGTATTCGCGGTCGAATTCTACAACGAGATTATGTATAATTCGGAGATCACGAATAAAAGAGTTACGGTCATCTTCATTACGAAATATACCGTTAATTTCTAATTCGTGTTGAAGTTTACCGAAAGTACGTTCTTCACTCATACATATCGCTCCATCAATTTATCAAAAACGTCTTTTAATGTTTGTCCGTTGAACCAATCAACTAACTCTAAATCATTAAAAGACGAATCTTCATCTTGATCTTCGGCGTGTTCATAGATTTCAACCATCCATGTTTTATTGTAATTAATATCAATCTTGAATACTAATTCATGAAACACAGATTCTTCGATAGCATCCATCATATTAGATACATAATCGAATTGTTCGTCTTCCGATAGATTTTCAGGGAAGACGTATTTTACTTCGTTAACCATAACTTTTTCCAAATAACCACAGGCCAATAAGTGCCAGTAGTGGGGAGAATACTAGTGCTACTAAACCCCAAATGAAAACATTACGATTCTGTTTGTTTGCGAAAACAATAACCAGAATGAATGCTGCGAACCAAATCAGGGTGAAAAGAATGCTCATATTTTAATCCTTACCAGTTGAGTTTACTTGCTCTTTCGAGAATACGTTTTACGGCTTCTTGACGATTACGTTCATTTTCGTAATCCTCTTTTGTCCAGGGAACTTCAACAAGTGGCAGTCCATGACAACGACCTAACATATGTTCTTCTGAACCATAGTTGTTGACACAAACCTGACATACAAGTTTAGTTTTAATATGATGAACGTTAGTCATACATTCCATCCATAATAACATCATAATAGTCATCAAGGAATTCGTCTTCATCGAAACCATGATGCTTAGTATGAATGGTTATATCACTAATTTCGTAGTTTGGACTATTTCGGAAAACATCAATCTTAGTCTTAAGACTATTATGAATTTCTTCTGGAGATGCGTTAACAAACATATCACTCCATGAATAATTATTTTCGTCAAAGAATCCTAGTACTACACAAGCAAATACAACTTTATCACTCATTTTGATTTCCATTACTGGTTAATACATCAACAGAAATATCATAGTCATCTTCTGAATAGATATTACGAAGGGAAGATAAACGACCACCTACGCCGGATGTACCAATTGCGTTTATATGAGTCTCAGTACTTTGAGCAATAATATCATAGATTTCTTTGTTATCTTTTTTACGAATCGTATATACAACGTGAATCATGTTGTACTCCTTATATTGTTTAATTAAAAGAAAGGGATACCGAAGTATCCCTTTTTGGATTAGAAGTTACCGTACTCGACTTGAAGTACTTTCAACTTCAGCAGTTTACGCCACATGCGAACGACTTGATCGCGGTCATCGTAAACTTTTACAACGTTGAACTGGTCAAAGACATTGTTCATGTACAGTTCGTACTTCACAATATCATCGGAACGACTATCTTCAGCACCACGCATAAAGATATGATCATACTCAACGCCATGCTTTTTCAGCCAGGCTTCGGTATCTTCTTTACACGTTTCGTGACGACCACTCATGATGATCACGGTACGACCGAGATAAGCACGTTCCGCATGAACGGACAGAATTACTTCTGGATCTGGATCATCTACGGAAACTTTCGTTTCTTCGTATGGTCCACGTTTACCATTCATGTGAGCCAAAGTACCGTCAATGTCAACAACGATGGCTTCAGGAAGATCCGTGTTCGTTGGTACTGGAGCATTAAAAGCACTGTAGAAGTACTTTTCTGCCATACCGTCAATCACTTCTTCCGGTACTGACTTTTCACGAAGCAGGTTACGTTCTTTACACTGTTTGACGTACTCCTTAACAGCAAAGAATTCGTGGATGAAAGTTTTACCTTTCTTGAATTCTTCAAAGAAGTTTTGTTCTTTGTAAGTATAACCGTGCTCTTTGGCGAACTCTTTCCACTTCTCACGAACGGAAGGATTCAGGTTTGTGTCACCAACAATGATGTTCCACTTGTTAGCAGCAGCATGAACCGCAGCACTGTACTGAGCGTTTTGCACGTACTGTTCGTTATCTTTGCGGAACTTATAGTTGCTATGGGAACCTGCCATTGTTTGGCGAATGTCATCAAGGTTTACAATAACAGTCTTTGACCGTGCTGATTTCACTTGTTCATTCGCCCAGGTGGTCTTACCGCACCCTGGCAACCCGATTGTTACTGTTACTTGTGGCATTTTCTTTTCCTATTCCAAATTTATCAGAGAAAATTTTCAATACGTGCTCGGACAGACGAATACTCGCAGTATCCTCACGTGAACTGTATTTCAACGGTGTCCATTCTAACCCATTTGAATCGAGAAAGTCAAGCCCACGGAAGTAATCTTTTAACGAATTAAATTTGATTACAGTCATATCCTGGACGATGCTATGTTGCACTTGTACTTTCATGTGATTCTCCGTTAGATTATAATGTACTTGTCATGGTACTTCATCGTCAAATTGAAGAATGCTCCTTCGTCGAAGTAGAATTCACCATCGACAATAAAGGCCACGTCACCTATATTTCTTACATATTCTAGCATCTGACGCATTGTGTAAAGTGTCAGTGCTGTATTTGGGATAACTGAAAATTCCTGATCTCGGTATAGCACTTTATGCGTTTGTAATGTTACTTGATTACTCACGAGCGTATCTTCCTAAATCATAAATTTTTGGTTTTTTGTTTTTGGGCTTACGTTCCTTCTTATACGCAGATGAACTAACTCCAAAAGTATTTTTAAGACGCTTGACAGATTTCTGAACCCCTTTCCTTGAGCGTTCAGACTGTTTCGCGTCTATCTCTTGTAGTATTCTTCTATGTTCTTCAGGAGTTCGTACTTCGCCCTTTGTTGCTTTATACTTTGGTTTAGCCATCACTACTCCTTGTGGTAGGCTATTTAGAAGTACTGTTAAACTTCGAAATCCTTCAGTACTTCTTTCATGTATTTTAGCATCACACCCTTGTAATCAACAGGACGTTGTTGATACAGGCTGAACGCAATACCTGGCTTACCAAGTTCGTTAGGCAGAACCTTCTGAACCTGTAAGGCATACTCTTTACGTTCAAGATGCTTGTTCTGATTGTAAAACGCTTCACTTTCAGTGACTAAAGCATTATAGCACGAAAATACAAGCTGTTCCATTTTTTCAATCTTTTTCATTGCGTACACATCAGTACTGAACATCTGCTTCAGGTCGTCGGACGCACCCTGTACTACTGTTTCGTACAAGCGTGAATCAACGTTAATACCGTCCTTAGTAAAGTGCAGAGCACAGTACCAGTCAGTTTTAATCTTACAAATGCGACCATCTTTCAGAATCAATACGAAACCTTCAATGTCCGTCATCTCACGACATGCTTCAATGCTTTCGAACAATGTTTCTTTCATTGGGAATGTTTCGTCAATATCACCGAACTTAGCTGATACTGAACGTGCGTACAACTCAGGGAATACCTCTTTCAAAGCATTACCCACCAGCATTTCACCAGTATGACGATGGCGAACATTCAGTACTGTTAATCCGTCTTCTTGATACGGAAGAACAATACGATACTCTGGTGATGTATATTCGAGATTCACAGTGTAACCAAGAATCTCAGCTTGATATACATCCTCATAGAATGCTTTATCCGCATGAAGCATCGCAGTACTGTTAATCGCGTGATCCGATTGTAATGATGCCTGAGATTTGGTACGGACTTTATAATCTTCATCCATAAAGGTACTGATGATTGAGCCGTCCAGTTTATCCATCACAACAGCGATTTCAGTACTTAAAGTACTCTTATCAAACATAGTGAATGGATTCTCATACGCATTAAAGAACTTCTTCGGTGGTCGCGAAGCAATGGTGATATAGTTACCTTCAGCATCTACTTTAAACATAGAGCCGCGACCTTCCAGAGCACTAGGCTCAAGGAAATCTGAATAACTCGCCAGGCGATATGAGAAAATACGGAAGATACCGCCACCAACAGAGGTGAAGTCTTTCCACGAAAACGCATCGTTCTTAGCGGTTAAAGCCATCAGATCGTTAAAAATAGTTTCAGTACTCATTCTTTAATCCTCATTAATTAAGTAAGAGAACAGTCTACACAAAAGCAGCCTGTCTGTCAACTCAATATTCGCAAGTGTCGTCAATATTTTTCTGTAGATCGTACTTGTACATGCGAACTTTCAATTTCAAATCCGCAGGATAATGATAACATATTCCGTTATCATGACGCAAGTAAACCATGTCTACATCACGACCATAACGATTGTAATTAGTTCTTAGTAAATGTTGCGGCGGTTTTGTATGAGTTATTGTGTACAATACTTCGCCTGATGGCTTCTGTACAACTGTACCTTCTTCAATTCTACCAGCATCTACAAGTACTGTAAGGTAATCTACACCAGTTAAATCAATCATTTGTCATCCCACATAACTACGTCATACAAGTTATGATATAATTCTTCAACACTCATATAAACCATTAATTCAGTACTTTCAGGAATCATATTAATGTTTCCTTGTTCATCAACTAAGAATACATTATCAACATCACATTTGATTTCCTGTTGATTCTCTCCGTAGATTTTAATACTTCTACGTAATGTATATTTCTTTTGTCCAGTTGCTTTTGTTACTGTAGCACCATCACCAACGTATTGTGCTCTTAGTAATAATCGCATATCACCTGGCATGTATCGTACATTTATAGACATTTCTTTTCCTTAAAGAAAGCCCCAATTAAGGGGCAAACATTAGAATAGTTGAACCATACCCATTAGTACTGAATCATCAGGACGTGAATATGATTGTTTCTCAATTTTGAAATAGAATGAATCCGCGTCCTCTAAACAATAACGCTTCTTCAAACATCTAGTATAAGTTGAATTGTTTGGGTGAACCCATTCATAAATCTGAATTCCTTCTTCATTATATCCAACTATACTTGTACGGTTTCCCTCATGTCTATTGAAGTTCTTGCTACGCTCAGTGAAGTACTTGACTTCTGTCATAACAGGTTCTTCATATTCATAAGGCATTTCAGTTAGACGGAAGTAATAATGTGATTCATCCTCTGAATAACCCACTAAGATAGTTTCAGTACTGCTAACTCCGTAGTGTTCTAAACTTTTAGATTCATTATCTTTTATATCCTGAAGCACCTCTCTTAGTACTTCAACTGGATCACCATTTGGATTGGTTACTCCAGAAATCCTACGTTCTATAATAGGATCTGTATATCGTCTTTCTTCCTGAACTACACCGTTCATGAAATGCCCAACGAACTCGTCCTTATATGTTTTAACCGAGTATTGCGTACTGTTTAAAGTACTGAATACATCTGCCAACATATTAGCTTGTCCACACTGTACTCCATCTACACTTCCAGCAGTTGCGTATTCTGCCATAACGGAAGTCAATGTTTGAAAGTTTGACATATTGAGTTCATTAGCCATTTCTGTTGCAAATTTAATACGATCAATCATCGCTCCACACTCCTTGTGAATAAATCTGCTAGTACTCCCTTAAAATTTATTTTTCTTTCCGAACCCCAATTACACTTACTTTACCTTTAACATGGTAGTCAACCGCACCACGTGTTACCTGAACATCATTACCTAATTGTAACAATGCATAAACACGCTTAGAGTTTACCATCCAAGAGTAAAATGATTCAGCAGTGAAATCGACAGGCATACCCTTGTGCCAGGTATCAGTTTGTTGAACATCAACAGCCGTTCCATCCATAGGGAATAGAATACCAGTACTTTCATCTTTGTAGTACTGCTTATTGTTTTCTTCCACGATATTCAGGAAACGATAAACAACATTCTGACCTTCAAATGGATTGCCAGCAATGTAGAACATAATCTGTTCAAAGTTTGGAATAATAGGATCTGTTTCAGGTAATTCATATACCTTATCAAGCATTTCTAGTGCTGCTTCCATACTGAACGGTACTTCTTTGTCAAATATTTCAGCTACGTCAACACCATAGAACCCGCTTAATTGGTCTATTAGTTTATCCCATGAATCCAGATTCAACATACTACAAGTCAGCCCAATCTTGAACATTTCTTTACGGTTAATGGTATAACCACGTTCAATATATTTCTGAACACGTAAAGTGCTCATAATAGGATAACGAGTATGTTCGTTGAAGGTCAAACGACGAGCAGCAACACTTTCCAGGAAATACGGATGTAAAATGAAGTTATCAATAGTGAAATCATACGCAGCCATATTGATATGGAAATCGTAGCTTTCAAAGATTTCTTCGGCATTTTGGAAGTACGCAAAGTGAATAAGCTGAATGGTATTACTATTTTGCGTAAAAGTGATACTACGGGCAGTTTGGTTCTGGCATGTAATGTTGAATGCTTTTTTGAATTCAACTTTTTGTTCATCAGTTAAGATGAATAGATCTTCTTTGTTATCAGGTTTGCCAGGGCTTTTATAAGCATTTCGTAGAAATACAATCATGTCTTCCTTTGAACGGAAATACACATCGAAGTCATTGATTTGTGATTGGCTAAACAAAGAAGTAATGCTACCACCAGCGATGATAGCATTTGATTTTTTGAGAAGTGTAACCATATCTTCTCCGAGAATACGGAGAAGAATAGTTTTATAGCGTTCGTATTGCATTAAATCCCTTTCAGACGATTTACCAATTGTGCTGCTGAATAAGTTTTGTTACGTTCTTCTTCCTGATGACCAATGATTACCAGGAACTTACGAATAGTACGGACTTCTGTCATCAACATGAATTTCAGTACTTCATATACTTCACGTTGATTGAAGTTACTTTTCGCTTTATGCATCATATCCAGGAAGTATTTCTCAACTTCGTTACAGTACTCGGCAAGTTTCTCATTGCTGAAAACACCTACGGCAGTACTTAGATTATGGATGCGGTCAATCAGTTTCACCACTGAACATACTTCACATTCAGACAGGCGACCGAAATAGCCATAATAAAGATCTTCATCATGAGAGAAGTCTTTAAACTTAGCAAGACGCTGGCTGTACTGGACAGCATCAGGGAACATGTCTTGTAAAGCTTCCTGAGTTTCAGGATAGTCTTCAATGGTATCATGAACAATGATAGCCATGTAAACTGAGTACGGATCAAGTAGTGAGTTATGTAAACTCAATGCGAGTGAAAGCATTTCTAATTGATGCGAAAATTCAGGTGTACCATCTCGGCGTTGATTGCTATGTACACCTTCTGCGTATACGATAGCACGACGAACGTTAAAATAACGTGCGTCAGAAAGAGTCAGTCCTTCGATAATACCAAGGATTTTAGTACGTAGTTTGGCGTATTCAGTTTTTTCCATTTTTAGTATCCTTCGAACGGTCTAACATACCCTTGATTAAGGATTTGAGTTTATCTGCTTCAGTACTTAAAATATCCAGAAGTTCACCAACGGTTTTATCCTTGAATTGATTTAGGTACTTTTGATCTTCTTTTTTATGGTCACGCACGGTGTTTCTCCAATGAAAAGAGCGAGAAGAACTCGCTCAAATTTTACTTATGTCCACCTTCAATATCGTCCAGATATAGTACATCCACCTTCGGATGACTAAAATCTTCGAATATGAAGCCGTTACCTTGTCCAGTAATCATAAGGACAAAGTTTTCTGCTGGCGTGAACTCTGGTTCTTCACCAGTTTGTTGTCCAATCAGTTTCTTTAAACGCGATACTGCTTCTTCAAAAGCAGCAGGATCAATGAAGTCCATCATGAAATGAGCAAACTCACCATCACGATCACCAAAAGTACAGTTCAGTTGTTGTCCACAACCTACACGCACCCATACATCAGATCCAAGTTTAGATTTAGCCTGGTTGTAGATCGCATTGATAATCTCATGGTGACGATTAATCATTACTTCTCGTGCTTCCAGACAATCCAAAATGTACGATACATCTGCGTCGATTTCATAGTCTCCCATGTCATCTATAGCGTATTGTACATTGTCATGGTACAGGCTGTACATGTAGTCACCATCTTTCCAGTTACCCCGAACGGTACGTGGAATGATACCCATACGCAAGTACTTCGCGAACGTTTTAGTCATACGACTTTGCGGCATAGTTAATTTCCTTTTAGGTGTGAAAATTTAATCCTACACATTTCCTTCTATGCTGTCAAGGAAATTTTGCATCTCGTCAACAGTTAAGGAATCTGAGCATAAAAATTCCATCAAGCCTGGCAGTACTGCGAACATGTCTGAGAACGTCTGTACCTCGTCCTGCTTGAATGAAAAGCCCATAGGTACTACTTGGGTCATCCATTCACCAGCAATCTTGTGTGCCGTTACAGCCATTAATACACGGTCATTATGTTCTACCGAGATATGTCTGTAACCAGTACTTTCATTTTCATCCCAAAACATACGTTTAGTCTTGAAGATCATTTTACACCCATTAATTTACTTATTTCGTCGAAGTACTTTTTGTTCCTACCAAATGAACCATAGGGCATAAGGGAACAGAATTCACCAAAGTCTTTGTCCATAATGGACTTGCGAACATTAGTACTGCTAAATTTGTTGTCATCCCTTTGTCCAGCACATTCAGAAATGATACTATCAAAGTTATACAATAATCCATTGTACTTGTCAAGGAGTTTTTGAAACCCAAATGCCCTGTCAGAACCACTAACAATGATAATATCACTATAGGATTCATCAAGTTCTTCCAGTATTCCAAACAAAGTACTGCTATGTTCTTCCTGAATGTATTGTGCTGTCCAAGGATAATAATCTTTAATCATATCTAACTTGAACTGATACGGAAGAATATTAGTATCATCTTCGGTAGTACTGGAATATATTTTAAGTTCAGAATATGGATTGTTCTTATGAATCATTAAAGCTTTATTCAAAAGTTTACCATGTCCTTGATGGACGGGATTGAACCGCCCAAATGTCATTACGCAAGTCTTCATATTTTACTCAGTGTATGGTTGAACTACAAACCCAAGACTTTTCAGTACTTCAATCTTTTCTTCTGTTAAGTTATTATCATAGATAACTAACATACTTGGGAATGGAGCACCGGATTTCTTATGTGAACCATCTTCTGTCCACGAAGGTAAACTCCGGTTATCGAATTTTAAACGACCTTTCACAAAACAAATAGCGGTGGCAGCAGTAGCTACGAACTTATGAAAGTAAGTAGTATCAGTACGTGCCGGTGGCAGAGCTACGATAGTAGTACCGTTCTCTGTAAATTCCTCATGCATCTTCTTAAACCATTTACTGATTTCTCGACCGTAAGGAGGATTACACCAAACAGTTTCGCCTTCCCATGAATGTGCTAGGCCGTCTGTTTCAGGTGTGTAGTACTTCTCACATTTTGCTGTATCATCCATAGCAGCAGGATCTAATGTGAAATTCCATACAGCATTTAGTTTCTCATAAAAGTCATCGGGAGTATCCCAAGTATTTGATGCTGAACTAAAGTGCACAGATTGTGTATTCTTTTCTTCTTCCATGAAGATTTCCTTATGTTATAAACTACTATAACAGTACCGTGTAATTGTATCAAAGTCAGTACTTTGTCGTCCTGATTCATAGATAAACCTAAAGTAATGACCGTACTTCGCCATTATATTAAAGATTTCATCCTCACGAAATTCGTAGTACTTAAACGCCGAATTATCATCAGTAAAACCTATGAATTTCATTATATCGTTGGTTACATCATTTCCATTGAAAAAGAATTTCCTATCCATCAGTAAACCTTCTGCGTTGTACTTAACGTACTCTCCATAGAGTTTACCATCAAAACGATATGACAAAGAACTTACACGATTATTATTGTACCGTTCTTCTATGTGTCCATTGTATTCAACTGTTTGAATTATTGGTATCTTAGTGGGTCGGTAATCTATTTTAGCCAGTACTTCATTGTACCGCATCTCCGTTACCTTACTAATCTTATTATGGTCTATCTGAATACGATAGCCATCAAAAACATTCAAATCTACAGAATCAGAGATTGATCCTGTATTCTTGCATTTGTATACAATTTTCATTTACATCTCACATTTAGAATCAGTACTTAGCTGATTCAAATTATACAAGGAACTACCTTCGGTAGCTCCAGTAAATCTCTGCTGAACTTCACTTACGTTACGTTCTTTTGAGATTTACGCTCTCTTACTTAAAATACGTTCAGTACTATTACTGACGAGATTTGTTGACGCATTTTCATCCCCCCGAAAGAGGAACGAATTAATCTGACGATGATAGTCATAGCAATTTCATGTCACGAATTTCTTATTAGAGCGGAAGCGGGTTGTCCTGTTTCTCCCTATCGCGGTTCATACAACGGTCGTAGTCTTACTACACTTAGTACAATAGCTACATGAACAGCATTGTACTTGTCAAAATCAAGACGGATCTATATTGTAATAAATCAATCGCTAATTTCAACTCCCTTATACATTAGGTAGGTGCGATCCTATATGTCTATCTAGGCATGAACTTATGTAGTACTGTCATGCTTTATACAGCCGCATTGCCGTGAGTGGTACAAACTATGCCAACATCTAACGGGTTTCTTTTGCTGTTCGTACTGAATGAACTACTCAACTGATATTCTACTTTTCGATTATCAGGTTCAAAACTATCCTTGTTCTCAAGGTCATTCAGAGTTTTTTCTCAATTAAAAAAGGACGGTGCTCTCGCATCGTCCTATACATTATAGCACAAAATTTTAAAACGTTTCACCGGAAATCTGCATCATTTGCCAACACAACGCACCCATGAATTTTAATCCAGAAGTGTGTTCAACGGCTTTTTCCAGTATATCTTTATCATCATTCATAAAGAAGTTAAAAGCAGTCAAAATCGCAGTGTACTGTAATGATGTTCCAGTGTACAGTACTTTGTCAGTATCGTTTGCCACTATCGCATTAAAACAGGTATCAATGAAATTAACTTCACGTTCAAGAATATCAGTAACTTCTTTAAACAAATAATTCTTTTCATACGAGATATACTGACGTAATTCATCCAGTACTTGCTCGTAAAAATTATCAGGACATGTATAAGTGAATGGTTCTTCTTTTTCTACACGTTCTGCGTAGTAATTAAAGAAATGCTCTTTCTCATTACCACTAATGAATCCACTACGACCTCTCGCACGATGACTTTTGTCACCAGACCAAGATGCCATATAAGCATTGTATGGAGTATTACCGAACCCAATCTTAAGTGTTTCTAAGTTAAAGGTACAGTACGAGTACTCTGGAACACACAATGCTTCTAACTGAAACATCGCTGCATCTTCAACATTAATGAGGATTTCACGAGTGAAACTGGAATTTTGACGGTACTGAGTTTCACGATTTAACTTCCTGGCTAAACCAGTTTTTAAACGTTCAAATGATACAATCTCAGGTACTTTATAGTTGTTATGTGATGAAGCAGTTTGACGCTGAGAGCCTGCACTCCCAGCAATAACAAAGTCTCCATCATCATGATATGAAAGGAAGAACCTTAAAAACATTAATCAATCTCTACTAAAGTTACGTTACCTTCAACGTCGATAGTACTAGAATAGATAGAACCAGTACATTCATCTTGCATCAATTTTTGTAGAATAAGATGACGACGAACGGCTTCTTCGTATTTTCCAGTTATCGAACGGTCTTCGGTCATTGAAAGTTGTGGAACGTGAATATCGTAATCGAACTTAGTATTACGTAATTGAACAGAACGCTCAAGCTTACCTAAGTTTGTTTCACCGAAACTACGATTAAATTGTTTACGATTGAAATCAATGAATTCAAGAATTGAACTACCATAAGGAATGATAGTGATTGTTTCATTGTTTCCAGTTACTGTATAACTATTACGATTCCAGAAAGGACGTAGTTGATAGCGATATTGTAGAGAACGAATTCCCTCAACAATACCTTCTAAGTCTACGCATGGTATGTAGTCTGAAGGAATACGACCATCAAATGTTGTCGTTTCTTCACCAGTACTGGTAAGATAACCTGTATTTGGTAGTACTAAGAACGCTTCATTAATGGTGTTACATAATACATCATGAAGATACATAGCACATTTATTCTTGTAATCCGTTATTAGTGGATTAAGAAGTTGGTCATACCAATCTTGATATTTCTGATCCCTGTACTTGTCGTCAAACAAGTCTTCATAAGATAAGACCCCAAGTACTTTGGGATCTATCCCACGAGCAATATTCATGATTTCAGTATACGTTGTATGCTGATAGTTCATGTACTCTTTTATTTTCATTCGTCGTTCTCAATACGTTTACGTGCTTTTTTGATACTATTGTGCAATACAAAGAAAATACCAAAAGGCCACAAAGGTACACTGATCAATGCGAACATAATTGCGGGTAAGGTTGTCATAACAATGACTTCACCCCAATCATCTGAGTTGTTCCATTCCCAATACTGAACACCAAAATAAGTTTTAATGTCTTTTGGGCGAACATGCTTAGCAGTATAAAGTTGGCGAATATATTCAAAGCAAGCACGGAAGTGCGAACCGATAATGTACGCCGCGAAAGACAAACCAACTACAGCATAGATAATAATCAAATAGCCTAACATGTTATATACCCTTATACGCAAAAAGGGGCATATGCCCCTTCTATTAATGGTTAGTACTGTAAGCGTAAGCTGGACGCAGAAGTTCTTGTGGGTTGATTTCAGGTTTCAGTACTGTAACTTTCACTTGATAATCTTCACCCGTAACAGGATGCTTATGTGTCTCGAAGTATACACCTTCAATGTAAGTTTCATATTCTTCTTGAGAACGAGAAACTACTGAAGCTGCGAACTTTTTACGACTTTCAGTTTTCATAGTAACACTGACGATTTCTACTTCTTCAGTGTCACTGTATTCATTGTCAACATCTTCTGAATCATATGATTCATCATGAAGTACTTTACGTACTTTTGGTTCTTCAAAGTTTTCGAACATGTTGAATTTGTCATTTCCGTTTGACATAATAATCTTCCTTGAGTTTTGTTTTATTCAGCGGTGTATTCAGTAATTGCGTCTTTCAGCATTTGAATACGTTTTTCAACGTCAGCTTTAGCCACGATTTCCGGTACTTCTTCGTTCAACTGTTTACATGCTTCCACCAGGAATTCGTAATCAGTATCGCAGTTTTCATGAGCTTGCGACAGGGCTTTCCAGTCGTTAGAGATGTTCTCATTTTCATCTTTGTAATGAGGCCACAACTTCCCGTACTGATCAACAGTTTTACCGTGAAGTACACGTACTGCGTTAAAGATTTGACCAATAGTGAAGTGCTTAGTACGGGTAAGATCTTCTACGCAACAAAGCATATCAGTTCCATCTTTCCTGATTAGTACTACACCAGTAATCGCCTTTAAGTAGCCTGAATGTGATGTGTTCATTTTATAACCCTCTCGTTTTAGGTGTGTACATTATACCACAATAATTTATTCCGTTCCATTTTTTGGTTCAGAATTATCTGTACTTAGCATTGTATGCCATTCGTTGAAGTCTGTCAACAACAAATAAAAATTATCTTCGTCTTCTTCGTCCATCACGTGAGCTAAGCCAAATAAGTACTTCGCCTGGTTAGCCGCATCCATCTGTACTGAAGAATTATAAATTCGTTCCACAGCAGCTTTGTAGTTCGGAGCATCAGAAATGTATACAATAGAACCATCATGGTACTGTATTTCTTCCGCATTACGCGGTACTCCACGTTTGCCTAACCAAATATACTTAGGAGCATCATCAATGAATTTCAATTTACGTTTCATATTTTATAGTGTTCTCGTCAATTTGAGCTAATATATTCCGAAATACATCTTTGTTATAAGGAGCAGTTTCAGACCTTTCCTGTACTAGAGTGCGGAGTTCATTTAATCCGTACTGGAACGCATCAAACAAATCAGTACTAGGTAACATTAAATCAATAAAGAAACAATTATACTCATTATAAAGATTAACAATACTCGCATCTTTTAGTTCTGGTAACTTAATATTCTTAAGCATATAACCAGATTGTGGTTCTCCTTTACAGAAGAATTCAACTACACCATTGATTAGATTAAGTTGAATTGAACCATGACCTGATTCATATGGGAAATGAAAGAGACTCGTAGTACAAACACCTTTGCTATTGTAATATTCATATAACTCACAACCAGTGTACGGAAATATGATTGAATGCTCACGTAGTCCATTCTTCCTTATACGTTGTGTATAAGTATGTGAACCATAGCAAATAGATTTGAATGTATTATCTGAGTAATTAATTTCAATACTGCGATCTTCAAAACGGTACTCTTTAGAGTCCATTCGAGTTTCACCCTTTTTGTTTATTTTAATTTTAGCATAAACATTCTTGAAACTAATTATTTCTTTAAAAGTACTTAAATGATAGTACATCCGATTTCCAAGAATATTAAATTCTCGTAATGATGGATGTACTACACTACGGGCTTTAATAAATGTACCTTCATGAGTTTCTATATCTTGTGTGAATCCAGTGTTACCACGGTGAGTTCTTGAACTACTATGACCTAACATAAGTGGAGAATCAATTGGACCATTGAATATATGGTCTAAGTGTTCTTTAAGTGAATGTGCTTTGAAGTCCAGCAAAGTATTAACCCTTAGAAACGTCAAAGGACGCATCATAGCGTCCTTTGTGTTTAGTTTTTCCATTCTTCGATTCTTTCTTGCGGTCTACATGAGTAGCTGCTTTGTTGAAAGTATTCATGTGCTTCGCAACGAAGTTCTGAACATCAGGTACTTCAGAAGTACTTTTCTTCTTGGACTTAGCCATTTTGTTACTCCAGGTATGGATTTTTGTGTGTTAAACTTTCTATGTCTTCAGCGGTAATCATAACATGTGGCTCACCCTCTGTAAAGAGGAAGTCGTGATAACTTTCACGTACTGTAAAATTATCCATGACATAGCCTTTCGATAGAAACATAAGAATGTGTTTCTCGTCAGGTTTTGTATATGTGTTTCTTAGTTTCTCCACTTCAGATTGTGGAGTCTTATCTTTATTGTTTCGCATTACACATTCGTTGAATTCAGTATTCATCGTCATGGGCGTTGCCATAATCCATTTATCAGTACTGTTAATAGTGACAGCAAAGCAATTACACATTGGATTATTGAAAAATTCGTACATTGTCGAACTACATAGGAAAAGACATTGAACAATGTCCTTAATGTTAAACATAATCCCATGTACTTCAAAGGCTTCTTTTGAGATCACATCATCAATCGGCCCATTCTCTTTGTGAATAATATTCATGCGTTCACTCCCTTGAACTCTTTTAATGCACCGCATCGGTGCTCTAAAAGTATTTATACTCGTCCTTGAGTACGGTTTTGTTATGATGCGGTTAATTTCCGCAAGAATTCTTCGTGAACTCTACGGCACATCGTAATCGTTTCCTGCATTGTATCATAGTCGAACTGTACTGGCAAGCCAAAAACAGCACCATTATTTGTAAACGCAGATGGGAGTTCTTCTAAACTAAAGGAACCTTCAAAGAGATTAGTACTCAATTCGTTTCCCGCCTGAACGAAGAAAAATTCAGGACTGTAACGTATTACAATATTCTTCTTGTCAATACCTATGTTACATAAATCTTGTAAGTTCTGAGTTCGTACCTTTAACTTGTATACGTTCTTGCGAACTTCCTGAACATCCAAAGAGTATCCTTCACCTATGTAAAAATTGTTCTTCGGAGCAAGTTCTAATCCATTGATGTTACTCAAAACATCCTGGATAATGAAATTGATTGGGTCAATATTCTCAATTATGTTCAGCATTTTTGTTCTTCCAATTTATGTACTAATTTTCTGTATGATTCAATATGACTGTCATTAAAAATCCTGTCCATATTGATTGTCAAAGACACAAAATTACCAATCCAAAGATTCTCTAAAGTTCTTTGAACTTCAATAAAATATTCTTCTGGTGGTAAATCTACTTGCGTCAACTTTTGGAAGTACCATGCTTCATCATGCTTCAAATCATTATCTAACCTATATTCAGTACAGTCAAGTACTTTCATTCCTCGATTCATGGGTGAATAAGAAAACTTATCCTGATTAACATGATTGCCATCATTAATATCACTGAAGTGAATTAACGCAGCATCATGCCATGAAGAATGATTGTTAGATGTAAATTTCATATAGAAATGAACACAATTATCCTTTACATGTTGAATACGAAACATACCACAATCAGAATCAATCTCTGTAAAGTCTGGATTAGAAATACAGTAGTTTTCTACAATCTCCAGTAGTGGTAACATCTGTTCAACAAGGATTAGTTCTTTAAGAAACACATCATCGCAATCATCATAACTGAATTGATGTATTTTTTTCATTAACTCCAGATCAATCTCTGTTGTTATTTCAGCATCAAGTTCTGCTTGTAGTTCTGCCATAAAGTCATCATCATCAGTAATAATGTCCTTGATAGCCTTCGAAAGTGAATTGTCCATTTAGTATATCTTCTGCTACGTCCATATGCATCGTGCTATGGTCTAAAATTTTAATATTTGTTGTATCGAAAAGGCAGAAAGATGGCATTATGTCCGGTTCATATTCGTTGATATATTTAATCGAATCAAAAATGACATTTTCCCGCAAAAGCATATTATGTAGTTTACGCCAACCTTCGTCTGAACCTTCATCAAAAGATTCATACGGAGTAGTACTGATAAGCTCGCACTGGTGAATATGAATATGATCAATGTAATGACCTTTGCCGCGACCCTCATATAATTTACGCAGAGCACATTCAATAGCACTCTGGTATCCACCTACATGTAAACCACCATAAGGAATATAGAATTCCTCAATCTTTACAGTACCAGCATGAAATACAATCATATTACCCTGAACCCTTCAAGTGTTTTTAATTTGAATTTTTCCAGATCACTAATGTTAATCATAATATCCTCACGAATTAAATTCGGAAGAACTAGATTGTAGTACCAGTTAACTTCTTGCTGGAATAATTCATACGGAATAATGTTCTGTACTGTCAGTTGTTGGAAGAAATATTCTTCACCATATTCCTCAAATACGTCTTCAGCATCAGAGCCAGAAGAACAAGAAATATATCGGCGTTCCCAATTCGTTTTATGATCGCCAACAACTAAACACAAATCATCGTTGTACCTTCCATTGTACCACTGGAACTCGCTATCTGACAAGGAAAATTCTGCCCAAACCGCGTGATCTCGTTCTACAATACTAATCTCAAATACTGGATATTCAGAATCAGATTCATCATATACCGAAAAGTACTTAGGACGCATAACAATGTTCTGTCCAGTATCCCTGAAGTTCAAGAACTCGAACTCATAACTTTCTTCAGTACCCGCAAGATGCGAGTACTTTTCTTCCATCTGAAGATATAAGTTATATACATGTCGAATCATATAGAACGTTTCTGGAGTACTGAATTCTTCACGTTTCATCTAAGTAACCTTTTACTTGTTCTAAGAACGTACTCCAGTACTGTTCCTGATAATTGAAATTAATACTCATTTTAAATGGAAGTGCACGAATCGTTTTATGAATAGCATCATACTCTGCCATATCTTCATAATACGGAATATCGTGTAACGTTAATAACTGGAACAACCATTCCTCAGTAATCTGTTCAGGTAATATAGCAACTACATCACCACCAGTACTCATAAAGTACGCATGACTCTCTGGAATGTTATTCATCGAAATTTGATTGTGAACCTTAGAAATACTATTGAAGAACCAGGCAACATCATACACAACACTTAAGGAACACAATGTCTGTACTGAAGCAGCTAAACAACTAATAGTACTTCTACTGAACGTAAAATTGATTTGCTTTTTATGATGGGCTGGATGATCTGATTCACTAACCGAAAACGAATACTGTATAGAATACTCAGTACTGTTAACACCGCACGGCACGTTTGTATCACGTGTCTTAAGTACGAATGGCTTATCTCGTAACTTCGGCAAGTCCTTCACGATTTCATGTAATGCTGTCAGTACTTCTTTCATATTAACCAATTGCTAAGACTGTAAGGATAATGTGTATCATCTTTATGTAATTCAATTAATTCAGAGTACTTCAACAAAGCATTTAATGTATTATGATGAATGTCCTTCCGAATATATCCAATATATCCTGAAGTATGAAGTAGACACAAATAATAATAATCATATAATTCAGAATCATTATACAGTGTCTGTAACTGGAAATCTAATGCTTCATCAAACTCCGGTATTCTACGTAACTGTCGGTCAATCCTTCGATGATTGTAGTTAGTACCTGAACCATCAAAAATATAAAATGAAGCATGGTGTCTGACAATTGATGCGTCACCATCACTCATAAGGAGAGTATAATTCATTCCAGCTTTACCTTTTCGATAAATCTTATCCGAATAAAATCTATAAGACTTTATACCAATAGAATTTGTACTCAACCGTTCAGTACTAGCTTCTTGATGTGCTCTAATAGAAGCTACTTTATCTGCCACAAATTTTGCTTTGTTGTATATTTCTAAACTCATAACTTCGCCGTTCTCCGTATTGCGAATTCGACTAATTTAATATCATCCCGTACTTTCTTCATAGCACCGGAATCATTAAGGACTTCCCTGAATTTCTGAACACCAGTACTATCATTAGCTATTAATTGAAGAACACATTGATGCTCTTTCTCAATATCTACAAAGTACTGATATAAATCTTCTGAACTTAAATCTAATAAAGTTAAATGCTGGAAGTACTGTTCTTCTGATATAGGAAATGGAAGTACTTTAAGTGTTTCTCTATCCTGTACCCAAATCTTATCTGAATCCAGTACTCTACCGAAATTGATTCCAGTACTTGAGGCTTCACCAAAGAATTGACAGCAATCCCATCTGTCATGTTCGAAATCCATACTGTATTCAAATACAAATACATCAGGTTCATATATCTTTAATTGTACCCATTGTGCTGTACAAATTAATCTGTACTCCAATGAACCATGTCTACCACCCATGTTATTAACACTATAAGAACCTTTCTTACATGAATCCAGTACTAAATTGTCCACAAGCTGAATTAAAATATTCTGTTCTTCATAGAACTGCTTTAATAACTCACAATTTCTCACACGCTTCCCTCGCACCCTCGCCGCCGCCCATTATACCTTAATATCTATAATGAGAAGCGGAAATTTTTTCTGGTTATTTTTTGTACACGTTTTTTAAGGTGAAGACTTATTTATCTCCGTGAAAATCATCAAAATGTTCACGTTCTACATCCTTCGCCCATTCTTCATCACGTGCCTCAATACGGTCTTTCTCAACCTGAATCAATCCTTCAAGAACTTCCCGTACTGATTGTACCATACTTTCTTTGTTCGTTTCATCTATTTGATCTTCTGCTATCCATCCTGCGTTGAATGAATATGCCTTGAACTTCGTAACACCGTCCATTACATATGAACCTGTATTCATGAACAAATCAATATCAGATTCTAACGGTACTGGAAACCTCGTTAACTCCTGAAACACTTGTTCCTCTTGTAAAGGATATTGTAATGAACATTGTTTAGCTTCACGTAAACTAATCGCATGACTTATTAATAATTCGGTACTATCCTTTCGGTACGTACTGAATCCTATATTATCACAATTCGAATTCAATCGAACATGAGATGAACGCAAATTAGATACTACTGTTCCTGTATCGTAAAAACATGTACAATGAATTATCTCATAATCCGTGTCTTCACCAATAGCATAAGCATTGAAGGTCATTCGGTCGTCACGTGCTCGTACTAAACGACAGCGAACATTATCGTTCTTAAAGGATATGTCATTTAAAACTTCTGTCTCAAATGGCTCCATCAACATCTTCAATACATCTTTAAACGCATCTTGTACGTAAAGGTTCCTAAACGTTGTCATGTATCGTTCGCTCCTGAATCTCGGTTTCTAATACTTCAATTAACTCTAAAATTTCTTCTGTACTCAAAATATCCAGTACTCGATAATCTAACTTCATCGTACAAAAGAAACCTTTTTCATCCCTCTCGTACTCAGTCATCCTGTGCGGATATATCTGTACAGCAATTAACTGAGTCAGGACTTCATTCATTGTATAACGTGTGAGGTTCTGAAAGATTATCGGGTCAATTATATCTGGTTCAAGACTTGTATCAGCCGACAAAGCAGGATATGTCTGAGCCATCTTATCTAACCTTCCTAAACTTGCACGACGTATTCCACGACTCATAACCCAAGTATAAGGCCATCGTGTAGGAAATATCGCTCGTACATCATCCCATATCTCAGGCTGGAATGGCTCGTTATTTGAATCGTAATACAAAAACTCAGTACATCCCTCAAATTCTTTATCAAGCATCTCTATGTATGCTATACTTGAGTTTACTGATGTACGATAATTTTTACCCGTACTTAACTGCTTAACCTTAAATGTAAATCCTAATCCTTCATCTAACCTGTACATACAATACAGTTCATCCAGTACTTTCATTAATCGAAGTACTTCATCCAGCTTTGGAGGCTTCATGCTCTAATCCTATTACAGTACTATAATACAAATCTTTCAACGCAGCTTCACGTTCTTCACCTAAACCAACAAATGGTGCTAAGTTCACTGCGTACTTCTGAATACCAACATCCTCATTGATAAGAACCTGATTCAGTAGTATAGCAGTTAAATCTACCATTCCATACTTAGACATAAGCATGAACTCCATGACTTCTAATTCTTCTGGATCATTCTCATGAAGCATCTCAAATACCTTAGTAGGATGATTACCCTTCAAGAAGTAATAAGGTTCTGCTGCGTTTGGAATAGTACAAAGACTACGACCATCGTAAGAACTAATATATTGCCTCTGCTGTTCAGCAGTAGTCATAGAAAACATTTGCTCACGAGTAGCTTTGTGTAACCTGGAACTCTGGAAACTCAAATGAGCATTATCATAACCAACATGAATGTTACATGTTACTGAAGCACCAAACGCTGGATAGTACTTCGTAGTCTGATAATCAAAAGAAGAACCATAATTCGCTACCGCCAATGTTTCAATTCGAGGAAACATCTTCAAGTACTGTTCACGTAAATGAGTAATTAGCTCGTAGTGAAAATCAATCGTCTGTAACATCATATGCTCCATCTAAGTAAGGTACTAACAAATCCAGTACTGTTTGTACTTCTAAATCAAAATCATTAAGTACCATTCCAATCGTTATTGCTGAATGGTCATTATGACGAAACATTTGAATCATCTTCTCGCACTCTGTATCCCACATACCGTAATCTTCTTCAGGTAATGTTTCCTGTACTGTCATACGCTGAAAGAAATATTCTTCAGGGAAAGGATATGAAATGAAAGTATGTTTCTGACCGTCCCTGCCATTACTTGGATCGAACAGTGCGTAGTACCGTGGATGGTCTTCTTTCCAAAACGCAATACGCATACCGTTAGAATCAAAAGTACTTAAGTATTGAGAACTCGTATTAAAGGACATGCTGAATACAATGTCCTCCTGCCAACGCCCACCATTACCAAATAACTTTAAGATGTACTGGTACTCGTTTAAGTCACCATCACTCCACCGTGCTACGGAAGCACCGTATTCATCATTTAACTGAACATAGGCTTTATCTTGAAAAGGTATCTTAGGAACAAGGTGCTCCCACGTTCCAAGAAACATTTCCTTTATCTTTTCGTACTTTTCGTAATCCATTATTGAATGTATCCTTGTTCTTTAGCTTGTTCAATAATCTGTTCAACAACACCTTCGTAGGAGATTAAATCAATAGGTGCTTCAACGTGCTTGCCGTAAATCATGAAAGCACGGTACTTCTCATTATGTAAGTACTGAATGCTTTCTTGTACAGTTTCAAACATCTTAATACCATTAGGTGAGTAATACCCTGCTTCAGCACCCTGGAGTACTATCATTCCCTGGCCGACGAATGTTTGACCTTCCAGTACTTCATAATCATATTCAGTACGAAGCATACCAATGCGAACGTGTGGTTCAAAGAAGTCGCCGATTGTGATTGCGGAAGAATTGCCCTGTACAGTGTACGTAACAGTAAGACCTAAAGTACCGCCAATTTCTAAAAGAGTGTGTTCGACCTGATCGCTGAGGACGCTGGTTCGACCATTCTGAAGTTTATCTTCGATTTGGAGAAGTAACTGTATCAGTACTTCAGAGATTTTGAGGAACTTCGTGTAGTATTCTTCGCCGAGGTTAATGAGGGATAAACCGTTATGAGCATTTTGTTTAATACGATTCAGGCGAGAATTCCATTCACGATTAGCTAAGCCGCAAGCAGTGCTTTCCATGTTGTTTCCTTAATGTGGGATTAATTGTATAGGGTAATACTTATACCCCGTTTATAAGGGTGCTAAGCATTACTGGCCTTTAGTAAGCAAAAAAATTTTGCATAGTCTTTTAATGTTATATACAGAAAAGTCAAGGGATTACCTGTTCATTTTAAAAGTCAAGCACTTTTTAGTTCACTTAACTTTTTTTCAGATAATTCCTAAAGTACTGTAATCCTGCGTAGAACGCTCTATGCGAGGCGTACAGTACAGCCTGACCCGCCGTAGTCCACGTGGTGCTCCGCTGCCCCTGACAGCTTAGGCAGAGCGTTACGCATGGCTCGTACCTTCTTATCAGTCAATGGTATCTGTGAACGTACAGCATCAATAGCTGCGTCGATGGTATCAGCCTGAGCTACAACAGTGCCGAGGCAACCGATGATAGTAAACATGTTAGTACTCCTATAAAAGAATAAGCCCCGCTAGATTAGCAGGGCTTGTCGGTACTGTCAAGGACTATTACAGTCCTAAGATGATACGTGCCTCGTTACGCTCACGTACTTCATTAAGGATATAGTCAAGCGTATCGGCGTTAATGTCGCCGTCATTCATTGCCTGTCGTGCTGGCTTAGTGTAAGCTCCGAAGCCTGAGCGAGTGATAGTAATGTCGTTCAGGTTAGTTGTGTACTGGTTGTCCAGTACTTTCTCTGACTTGAATACAGCATCAACGCTGAATTCTACATTGCCGTCATTGACGTTCTGTAGTTCAATAACCTGACGAGCCGCCCAACGTCTACAATCTCTTACCAGGGCAGGGAACGCCGTGTTAACAGTACTGTTCTGTACAGCGTAATCCAGGGCAGCGATGCCAAAGGTTTTAGCCAGTACCAGAACATCATTGTAAGTGTTGGTAGTGAATGTAGCCATGATGAATCTCCTGATTAAGAGCGGGAAGCGGTATTGCCTCCCGATGTGTTTAATATACTACTGTTCGACCTGGGACGCAAGTACTTTAAGCTTTTCTTTTAAATCTTTTACAACATAGGTAATGTGAATGTTGTTACCGTTAACGTCAGTAACTTTGTACATTCCATCGCTGAACAGCTTAATGAAGTAATCAGGCTCGCATGCATCTTCGTCACGCTGGATAGTATAGTACTCCAGTACTGACGCTTTATCTTCTTCGTCCAGGGTATCCATGTAGTCCTGGATAGAGTTATCGCCGAACAGTTTCTTAATCAGTGTTTGTACTCTCATGTTTACTTCCTCGTGTTGGTTTATGTGTTAAGTATACTCCACCAGCAGAAGAACGCAAGTACTTTTTACGATTTAATTTATAATATTTTTTGGACGGATCTTGCCACCCTATAGGGTTTGTGCGTTTCGCCGCATTGATAGTACTATAACAAAAGGGCTAACCGAAGTCAACCCCTTTTTGAATTAAAAATCGCAATGTACTGCGTCTTCACCCTGGCCGTGCGGGTGCAGAATGTTCTGGACTTCTTCGAAAACATCATTGTACACGTTGGCGTTTTCTTTGGTATACTCACCAATGACCACTTCCATTGCCTCATTAATGCCGAGGTGTTTACGTGCCAGTACGTTGTTTGCCAGTTGCTTGATTCTTTCAGTAGCCATTTTGTTTCTCTCCGTTGTTTCAGTACTGATAGTATATGACAGGGGCTAACAGTTGTCAACCCCTAATTTGATTAATCCAGTAAGCCCATACGTTCAGCAACCTGCCAGGCTTCTGATCCGTACACTGGTTCAATCTCATTCCAGTGATCAGGGTTCAAGCTTCCACCAGCGGCGAGATGTTTCTCAATTGCCAGGATACGGCGATTTTGTTTCTCACGTACTGCCTGTTGTTCGTGGAGTTCGTGAGTCAGTTCGCTGGAAGTTTTCAGGGCAATGCGTCGGCCTGTTTCTGTATCTTGACCAACGATGTAAAAGCTTGATGCTTCTTGACCGTTATACTCTACCAGGTCATGACGTACAAAAAAGGTTAATCTAGACATTTGTTTACTTCCTGTTGTTGTTTCAGTACTGATAGAATAGCAAAGGGGCTGAACTATGTCAACCCCTAATTTGTACTTTATGCGGCATCTACTAATGAAGTTGCCAACTGCCACAATTTAGAGTTAAAGTCTAAATTCTTGTCGATGTTAGTCACGCCGCGAGTAGTACGGCGACGGCCTGTATCACTGCGGCCTGATTGTCCACCAGCCATTACGTTCTGTTGTACGATGTTAAACGTGCTGTAAAGGCTGTTGCTGTTGCGATCAGTACTGTTCACGTTGCGAGTATTCAACAACTGTTCAGGACTGTACAGGAAGTTGATCCCTTCGCCTGGTTTTGGTAAACCTTCTTTAGCGAAGTAACCAGCAACGGCAAATGATTTGCGTTGTTTGTCGTCTAACTGGATGCGTGACATTTCGCCTTTGTAACGGTCGATAAGGTCGAAGTCTTTAACAACCTCGAATACACCTTCGATCACGTCATCCATGATGTTCTGGCCTTTGTGATAGATCTTAGTGTTGCTTTGGGTGTTACCCATTACCAGACCATTAGCACAAACAAAACGGAATTGCCCGCTAATCAACTGATAAGCACTTGTGCCATCGTTGGCGTTAAGAAGGATGATTTCATTTGCTTCACCTTCTTTCATACCAGGTTGACGGAAACGCAACATATGCTTTGTGAATTCGCGTTTTGATTCATCGCGTACACGTGCCTGAGTTGCGAACATCGGGAAATAGTTTTCCTGAGCAAGACGATCAATCACGTCGATAGTTGGCACTGGTGCGAAACGTGCTGAACGTGATTCGTGTGCATCGTACTGGAATACGGACGGCACTACTTCCAGGAGTTCAGTTCTGGTCAATGGACGGTTTTCTTTGATAGCTTTACCGTTGATACCCTGATACATTTTAATCATGATTCGTTCCTCTCGTTTGGTGTAAGGTAATAGTACTGGATTCTGTTTATGTTGTCCAGTACTATTTTGAATTTAATTACTCGATTCCGCCATCTACAGGCCAGCAATCACGAATGAATTTAGAACGGGATGGATCATCTTTCAGTGTCTTTGTCAAGAGTACTGCGTGATCTTCCGCACCTTTTTCAGTACTGAATTCCGCACCAGGTTGATAGTGCTGGCGGTTGTTGTCGTGGTCGAGGGCTACAACGTCGAACGGGCGAGCGTCGCTATCAGACCAGACTCTTACTTTAAATTCAATTCCTGATTTTGCCATTTTGTTTTGCCTCTGTGCTGTTTCAATAACTTCATTATACGTTATCCTGGTTTGAATGCAAGTACTATTCACGTTTTAATTTATAAATTTTTTACTGGACAGATATACAGTACTAATAGATTTTGAATACAGTACGCCACCCTATAGGGTTAGTCAGTTTCGCCTGATTGATAACAGTATAGCAAGAAGGGCTGAACGGGTCAACCCTTTCTATTAAAATATTTGCATTTCTTTTGCTACTGCCTGGCTGTAATAATAAAGAGCATACCAGGGCTTGACAAACGTTGTGGTGCAGTTATTAATATCTGCGTGGTTAAGTGTTAGTACTCCGTGTTTAGAATACAATCTAACTTTGCCGTTTCTGAATGATTTAAGTTCACGCATGATTAGAATACCAGGAAAAAGGAAAGTACTGTAACAATTGCGAGGATCACAATTTGTTCCATATGTTTAGCTTCAATGTGTGCTAAACTTTCTTCTGTATACTCTACAACATATTTTTCTTTCATGTTTGCTTCCTCTGTTTCAGTACTGATAGGATAGCAAAAGGGCTTAACCTAAGTCAAGCCCTATTTTGAATTAAAGATAAGTTACTGACGCTTCACGCGGATCTTCTTCAAAATCCATATCATTAGCGATGATAGTTTGTTTAACTTGTTCATCGCTGATAAGATCGTAATACGCTGTATCTAAATCAGAGTAGTATTCTTTACCCTGTTCAGTGATAAAGCCGTCGATTTCTTTTTCAAGTTCTTCATACATTTCAGACTTTTTAGAAGTCATTTCGATATACCATTCACCGGACAACTCTGCTGCTGTAGTGTTGTAGTGAACATAACGTGAACCGTGATCGCGGCGTACTTTACAGGTAATATCTTTAATGCGAATATGCTCATGTAAGCAACGGTAATGCGTCCAGCGTTTTTGTGAACGTAAAAACTTCTCAATATCCACATTTCCAGCCGTGAAACTTGCACCGTCGCCTTGTGAACAAAACCCGGAGTACTGAGATTCTACGTCTTCAAAACCTACAGATTCCAGGATTGAATGATGTTTTTCTTTTATCCAATCATTCCAATCAGGATAATCGACGTTAATATCTCTGTTCAGTTCAATTGCTTTAGCTTGCTGTTCTGCGTTCAGTTCGTTAAATTTCATTTTGATATTCTCGCTTAAATGATTAAGGCCATTCCCTAATCCATGTAAAAGATTATACAGTACTGAACGAATAACGCAAGTACTATTCACGTTTTAATTTATAAATTTTTACCTGTACAGATATACAGTACTTTCTAGTACTAAAATCCATTGGACGCAACTTGCCACCCTATAGGGTTAGTCCATTTCGCTGGATTGAATACAGTATAGCAAAAAGGGCTAACCGAAGTCAACCCTTTATTTTCTTAATGCATCAGTTTATGATCAGCCAGTACGAACGGCGTAGCCAGTGGGCTAACCTTATCGGCGATGATCTGGCGGTCGAATCCACCCAGGAAGTTATTCAGTAGGAGGACGCCCATCAGGTTAAACTGATTGAACTCACAGATCTGCCCGATCACTTCATTAGCTTTCAGGTCTGCTTCTGTTGGTTCAGTGAACAATTCTCTTAACATATCTTCAATCATGGTAGTGCCCTCGTTTGTTGTCAGTACTGATAGGATAGCAAAGGGGCTGAACTATGTCAACCCCTTATTTGATTAATATTCGTATCCGTGTTTTACTGCTGCTGATTTACGAATTTTCATAGAACGATCCAGCACTACTTGAGCACGAGTTAGGAAACCAGCACTGACCGCCGCTTCACGTACTAACCAGTAAGAATGTGGATTCGTTTCGTCGTAAAATTTCCATTTAGTTGCTTCATGGAATGCGATCACACGATAAGCCCAGGCACGTTCTGAACCTTTAACATCTGCCTCTTGTGGTTCGCAGAATGCAGGAACATCGGCCAGGAAATAATCATAGCGACGGTTATCATCACCGTGTGTACGTTTGTTGATATATTCAATATCGCTTAACAGAGCATCGCGGATCTTATCCTGGTTCAGTACTGAACAGGTGAGATTAAACATAGTAACAAGGCTTAACAGTTTGCCCCAGCGTTGTGACAGTTTAGAAACTAAATCATTGCGGTTATTGGTACGGTCAAGTCCTTTTTGATCAGCACGTACACGCACAAACATCGGGCTAAAGAATGTGCTATATAAATCAGTATTCAGTACTTTACGCAGTACTGAAACACGTTTTTCAATGAAGATATTTTCATTGTTAACAATGTCAAAGATTGAATTACCAGTGCCGCCAACGGAATTAAACAGAATTTCATCGGACAGGTTATTGAAGTCGATCACGTTGTTTCTTGCCAGTACTGCCAGTGATTCAGAATTCAGAGTTGCCAGGTTGATATTCATGTTCATTTTTAGATTCTCGCTTAATTAAAGGTTTTGATTTTTTTGAGACTGTTTGCTGTCTCGATGTGTATATATTATCAAATACAAAACATAACGCAAGTGCTTTTTGATATTATTTTTAAATTCTTTTTATTTTTAAAGTACTGACGGAACTACCCACCCTATAGGGTTAGTCAGTTTCGCCTGATTGATAACAGTATAGCAAAAGGGGCTAACATATGTCAACCCCTGGAATGAAATTAATTACAATGATAAACGATCTTGACAGGAAGATAAACGCCGTGTTGTGGTACTGACGTTTTCATGGTAAACATAGATCCGGCCTGTTCGATTGTGCCAGTATCATTCCGATAGATACTGTAATCTTTCCAGAATTGAACTACGTCCATATCGGTATCTTTCACCTGAACTTCGATCACTGGTTCAGTAACAGTGATTTGAATAATATGTTCAGGAGCGGCATTATCAACTTTCTGATAGTTACCGTTGCCAGTACCTTGATACAGTGTGTAGCTAGGGCAAGTATAAACCTGAGTACCAGCGTTCGCACATGAAGCCACCAGCAGACCTAACAGAAGAAGTTTTCTCATTTCGTTGTACCTTGTTTGTTTTCAGTACTGATAGAATAACAAAGGGCTTAACCAAAGTCAAGCCCTAATTTTTAAACTGATTGTATTGCGTTCATGATAGCTTCATACTTATCATAAACATCATCTGATTCTGTGTTATGTGTTGCGTGAAATAATGCCTTGACAGCAGCTTGATATTGTGCTGGTGGCACGGCCTTTAATGCTGATGTAATATCTTTAATGTACGTTGGTTCGTCTTTGAACATAGTACGTAAGACATTAGGCAGATCTTTAATAGATGGTTCTGGTGTAGGTTCGCGGCCTGGCATAAGTCCTAACGATTTAAAGTACTTTAACTTTTCATCTGGATTCATGCGGGAAGTGTCAACGCCTTGACTTGGCATTGTGTTTAGCTTACCTTGTAGCCCTGTTCCCTGGTTACGTGATCCGCGATCACCTTGTCCAGCGTCGTGACTGTTTGAACGTCTATTACTGTTTGACCACTTATCGGCGTGACCTGCCATTGTTGCATCTTTCTTGTTAACGAATTTTCCTGGCATAATAAAAAAATCCCCTATGACTATAGTTTATTATAATCATATTTAGGGGATTCTGTCAACGCCTAGCGATGAAATTGTTATATTGCTCATGAGTCATTAGGTTAAGTTTGCCATTGTCAATCACAATACGTTCATTGCGTGATACTTCTATCACACTGAACAATCCACAATTCAGCTTTCGCGGTCTGATATTACCGCCATTAAATTCTCTCACAACACGAATAGCCTTGTCAAGTACTTTAGTCTGAGCTTTAAAATGTATTCGTAATTGTGTATCATCTACCATTATCTTTTTCATTGATACACCCCAGGAATAAACAGGGGGCATATAACCCCCTGTATCGCATTTTAAGAGACTTTAGCGAGATGGTTAGCCAACCGTACCGCCGTCATATTGCGACGCCATGAAACACGTACAGGCTTGTTATTTGGCGTTTTCAGTACTTGCTCGCCGATGATACCTGGCCGCTGACTTGTGATCACTTCGGCATCCTGTAGTACCTTCCATTGATCGTGGAGGTTCTGCGTTTCCTGATAAGCAGGAGAAAGAAGTGTTGCTTCGTCTGGTACTTCCACCAGCACCGCCCAACGCTCACCAGTTGCGGCATCTTTGCCAAAGTCTTTGAGCTTACCGTTCAGTACTTCAACGTTAGCACGAGCGAGAGTTCTGGTAGCGAAGTAGTGAGTCTGAATAGTCATGTTTCTTTCCTCTTTGTGGTTTACAGGGAAATTTGTTTCCCGTCTGGATGTAAGTACTATAACAGTACTGACTGAGTAACGCAAGTATTATTTTTTACTTTACAAAAGCTTTGCCAGTTTGATAAATGTCAATAGCTTTCTTTGCCATTTCGTGCCGTTCAACGTTCAAGCCTACAGCTTGCCACAATGCCTGGTACTGTCCGTTATTATTCGCAAGGAACATTACCATATCATTAATGGTCTTTAGCTTGTACTCGCGAGGATGTTCTTTATTATAACGTTCCTTCGCTCGATTGTACAGCCTTTTCATCTTGGGATCTTTAATAACCCCAAAACCAGAAGTCTTGCCACGGTTGATCATTTCGTTATAATAATCATCCTCTGTGCGGTACTTCCTACGAGCACCGCCACCAGCCGTATTACGTGCGATCTCGTCAAGGGCAGTCGCTATGCCTTTCGGCAACCCATAAACATTTTGACCCATTACTTGCACCTTACAATGATCATGCCACCGCTGGCTTTTTCATCATCCATAAAGATTTTATAACCAGACAAATAATCGTCAATGTCCAGCACTCGCCGCCCTTCAATTGTATCACCATAACGAGATGATTTCAATACTGATTTCGACACTTTAAACGAGCCGTTGTATTCATCACGGCTGTTACGTTCAAAATCATTGAATGAACATTCCAGGTTATCAGCCTTGTCAGTACTGTTAGTACTAACACCGTTTACAGTTACGTTAATAACTGGAGCAGACTTGACAGATTCAACATATCGACCTACATTCAGACCAACAGCGAAAGTAGTAGCAGCAATGGCGATAACAGCGATTCTTTTCATTTTGATTCTCCGTTCAGTTGATGTAATCATTATAAAGTACTCGCATTCAATAAGCAAGTACTTTTGATAATGTTTACTCGCAAGTGTAGCTATTGCCAGATTGACCCATTATCACCGTACAGTTATTATTTGAATACGTGACAGTACAACCACGTAAAGCAAAGAATACTACGGCGGCGATAAGTATAAACTTAAGCATTGGCTAACTCCTGGTTATATGTTACCATCCACGCTTTTTCGTGGGCTTTAAACATCTTAGCAAGATCAAGATCCATCTTGCGGAAATCGTGGTTATGTTCCCACTGTCTAGCACCTTTCAAGTACTTAGCACGGCTTTCACGGCTTTCACGTGCTGCCATAAGTGGGAAAGGAATTGCTGGCCCGATGAACATATTGCTACCCTCCGTGCGATTCACCATGAACCGCTTCGATGTAATAATAGTACTACACACCAATAACGAAAGCAAGTACTATTTTATAAAATGCAAAAGAAAAAGCCCCAATTAAGGGGCTTGATTTATTCAGTACTTTGTGTTACTTCTGGCCTGGCAGAGAAACACCAGTCAGGGAACTGTTAGGCACAACAGTAGTAGGGCTAATACCGTTCCACGTGGTGGCGTAGGTATACGCTACGAGAGTATCACCAGCCTGTTTCAACGCTTCGCCTTTGGCACGGATTGCCGATGCTTCTGCGTCGCCTTTCGCCTTGATACCGTTCGCCTCTGCTACCAACTGAGCATACTTAGAATCGGCATCAGCTTTCGCATTAGTCAACTGGATCTGAGAAGTAATTTTAGCTTTTTCCCATTCCTGCTGTGACTGTTCCACGGCTACCTGTGCCGTCATACGAGTTTCAACCGCTTTATCATAAGCTGGCGAGAAAGACAAGCCCTCGATCTGGATGCTGGAGATCGTTACAGGTTCGTTCTTCATTGCCTCTTTTACGGCCTTGTTAACATCAGCCACCAGCCGTGTGCGATCCTGTACAGCACTGATCGCTGTATACTGTCCGAACACGTTTTCCAGGGCTTGCGGAATCTGGCGATCAATAACACGTGCGATCATCGCTTCAACAGTGTTATACTTCTTATACAGATCCTCGACCTGGCCAGGCGTCACGTTGAACGACACGGAAACCGCCATATCTGCTGGCTGCTGATCGCGACTGTACGCCTGGAGTTTATCCCAACGGCGTGACTCGCCCGTTACGGAAATATCCTTAGTACTGGTAACGAATGGCATAACCAGATGGAAACCAGGCTGAGCCACTTCTACGAATTTACCGTTTCGCAGTACTACAGTACGCTCTGTTTCTTGCGTGGTGAATGACGACGCGATAGCCGACACCAGGATCACCAACGCACCAAAACCAACCAGACCCCAGGAGAAATATTTCTTTGACATAGTGTTACCTCATGTTAATTTACCGGATGAATTATACAGGAAAGATGGAATATCTTTCTTGCTTAAATCTACTACGAACGATGGATCTACTTCCTTACAATGTTCAATTACTCTTTCCATTGTCAACTTCGGTGCATCAGGACGTTCACGCTTACGCTCGTCAAGATACAAAGCATGTACTGGATTGATTGGCTGAATTCTCATTTAAAAGTACTCCCTCGTTTCGATACAATAATAGTACTACACACCGAGCCATCACGCAAGGAATTTATTCAAAAACTTTTCCTTGACAACGCCGCTCTGTTCCCCTATAATTACTACATAGACGCGAGAAAGCGGAAACCCCAGGGGGTGGCAAAATGTATCTATAGGTTAGAAAGCTGTATATAAAAACAGTACTGGATATTTCACCAGTACTTTATGTTTTTAGCTGAAAATGTAACGTGATCCGCCGAAGTAATCAACGTTGACCATAACAGCTTTATCTGTTACAATCGTGTGTTGCGTAGTCCAGCCAATCAGGTTAGTACCATCGAATAAGGCCATATGACCATAACCATATTCGACCAGTGCTGTAAAGTCGCCTTTTTCTTCAACGACACGCCAGGCATAGGGGGAACCGTCTTTCAGCCACAACGCACAATCTGAATAATCAGGACTGAGCTTATGCTCTTTGTCAGAAAGTACTTTTGCGACTTCTGCCATCAGTACTGCTAACTTATCCATTTGTCTATCCTCTCGCTTAATGTGTAACTTCATTATAAAGTACTCGCATTCAATAAGCAAGTACTTTTGATAATGATTTTACGCCGTGCGGATCACTGTGATATTAGTATCAATATCAATTGATGTTCCCACTTCCAGATCGATGATAGCACACAATTCATCGTTGGTCAAATCTGGTACAGTACTGATAACATCCAGGAGATTTAACCGATGATCAGTGTTATCATCGTTGCCGATAGTGTATTCACGTTTGACCATCTGGATCATGCCGGAACCTCTTGCGTCGATTCTTCCCAGGAAGATTTAACCATCGGCGTTTGCCCGCTTTTTTTCCAACGGGCAATCTCTTGCTCCGCGTCGTGGCGTGTATCATGTGCTGATACATACGTACCGCAAAAACGAATTACGAATTGCTTTTTCGGTGCACCAGTAAACTCACCTGCTACGTTGTAACGACGATCTTTTTGAGCCATGATAACTTCCTCTTAATTAATGGTTATTGCGTTTCAGTAAGTTCATTATATAGTACTCGCAGAAGAAAGCAAGTACTATTAATGGATTTACAAAGAAATAACTTTGTGATACTCGCCATGCGTCAAATCAGACACATATACTTCATTGCTGTTATTCAGCTTTTCAGTACTGGTGATCACGTTGCCGTGATACGTTTCATTCGCCCAGGTTTGGATCTGCTGGCTGACTTCTTCCAGATTGTCAGATCCTGCCAGTACTAACAGTTTATCAGATCCAGCAATCGCCGTGCCAGTACTGCTTACAATGACTTCGAATTGTGGCATGATATATCCTCTTAATTAAATTCAACAGACAACATTATAACAATAAAGATAAACAAAAGAAACTCTACTTTACGACTCATTTCTTTACCCTCGTTTGCCCTTCCATGTAATACATATTACCAGATTCAAAAACAAAAGCAAGTACTTTTTATGATTTAATTTATAACTTTTTTTGAACGGATCTTGCCACCCTATAGGGTTAGTCAGTTTCGCCTGATTGATAACAGTATAGCAAAAAGGGATTGAACTTGTCAACCCCTAATTTTAGTACTTTACAAATCACGCACCGCTGTAGTATGCGTAATGTATGGGGCAGAACCGCCGATCAATTCTACCTTTGCCATCAGGGATATATGATCCCCTGCTGTTGGTAATGCTAACGCTTCCTGTACTGTGATCACTTCACCGAAAGAGTACTGATATTGTACAAAGGCTAACCAGGTATTAAAGATCTCGCCCGGTTTCCATCCGTGCTGTACTAAGCACACATTATCAATTACAATCGGTTTACCTGTATGATCTCTCGTAGTACAGGTATAAGTAAATGCTTTCGCGAAGTTATCAATGTTATCAGACATTTTCTAATGTTACCTTAAGAGATTGTGTCATACGATTTCGCATTGCTTTTAGTACCATGCGACACGCTAACACTTTGCCTTTATCATCCAGACGTTTAAAGCCTGGCCGTTTCATTGTATGGGATTGTAATTGAGTCCAGTTATCGACCCTTTGCCCCTTGCGATAGATTATACAATGAATCTTGTCAGAAGTACAAGTAAAAATTACAACTAATCTTTTAGTACTATAGAATAGATCCATAAAGCCCCTACAACACGTTTTAAGAGGGGGTATATTGCCCCCTATAGGTTACACGTCTACAGTATCATAAACATTACCTGATGCGATCCAGACGCTGAATTTTGGCATCTTATCCCATTCAGCCATAGTCAGACCGAGATCGTGGAGAACGTTAGTATTTGCCATACCTGGTACATTGTGAGCAGTACTGTACAACTTTCCATTGTACTGATACGCTAAACACATTTTATGCTGATTGACAACGCACAACATAGAAGTAATCAGGGTAGTACAGGCGAAACGTTCCCGTACTAATGACAATTCAGTACTGATGCGTTTATTCAATCTGTCAACTTCTTTATTACATTCAGCTTTTGTTTTCCCCATCATTTCGATATGGGAAAGTGCACCTACAATGTCAGCCTGGATTGTGAAGATCTTATTCATGGGTTTACTCCTTTCGTTTAGTGTGAATACATAGTAAGTCATTACAGCAGTTAAAGCAAGTACTATTTGAGTTTTAATTTATAATATTTTCTGGATAGATCTCGCCACCCTATAGGGTTAGTCCATTTCTCTGGAGTGATTACATAGTACTATAAAAGGGATTGAATAGTCAACCCCTCTTTTGTAAAGATTTAAACTTCTTTCCAGCGTCCATTATAGAACGTATGCGTTTCAATATACATGTTGTTAATGTTGCTGATATATCCTACACTATCAGCAGCCCGCCGTGTAGCAGCATTCTTTGCCCCACGTTCGGACTTTGCCTGGATAGGGTAAGCCTTACTACCGATCCCGATTGCGTATTGTTTAGCCATGCTTCACCGCCTTGATTGCGTTAACCGCAATAATTCCTTTACATTCGCGAGGCAAACGGCATTCACATAACCAACGGGAAATACCGCCAACATAACGAGCCGTAGGGCATTTGTTCGCGTTCTCCTGAGTGAACAAAGGCCATTCAACATTACCCCAGGTAGGTCTAACAGTTTTCATTTTTAAAACCTCGTTTGCTTAAGTGATAACTCATTGTAAAGTACTTGCCAGGATTAAGCAAGTACTTTCGAAATGAATTATAGATCTTTTTTGCGTTTTACGTCTGCCAGGTTTTCAGATACTGGAATATCATGTTCACGACAAAAACGGGATAACGTGCCACAATCAGGAACTGGATAAGTACAGGCAGCATCGAACAACGCCAGGGCAGTTTGATCGAAACAACGCTCATAGCCATATTGGAATGTATCTTGTGCCAGGTCGATCCACACTGTACCATCTTCTAACGGGCGATTGTACACGTTCGCTACAAGCTCGTTAGCACGTTCTACAGGCACCAGGACGCTAACATATACAGAATGATATGTGTTACCATCACCACGGTTAAACCAGCGTTTCGCGGTCATAGTGACGGCGTGAACATCGGCCAGGTTAACAGTACTGAAAATAGTTCTATTGGTCATAATAATCTCACTTAATGTTATTGGCTGCTACAAAGTCAGGGTGTTTAGATTCAAACCACTGCATGACTTCTATTCTATCAGTACCTACACCGAAGTGCAAGAACTCTTTTTCGATTTCATCATCATTGTTAACGGGAACCAATGAGAACAATTCCCACAACTTCAATAACTCCGCCATGCTGTTTACTCCTGAGTGATTACCCTATACCGCTTATTATACAGATTACTCATTTACGATCAAGTACTATCTCGTTTTAATTTACTTTATTTTAAAACAAAAAATGCCCCTCGATCTAGGGGCATTAATTGGTGAATAAGGTTTCCTTTCAGAACGTCTATAATGGCACTAATGCGATTATAGAACTTCACACCTACGCGGCAATTTAATATAAGTAGTTTGTTTATAAAATTGAGTACCGGATAATCTTTCAGTACTAACCACAATCACCCTGTAGATGTGCTTTCGCTTTGTGGTTCCTGGTATAGACTTACCTTGTGTGCTATACGTCTTAGGGTTCTACGTACTGCCACCAGGATATCAGCCTGATGGTTCAAATCTTAACTCCTTTGGCGGCTCGCCGTGTCGTTTCGATGTAGCTATATTATCATAACCAGCGAACCGATCAAGCGATTTAATTACTTTTTTTCGATTCTTTTTCCTTGCTTTTCTTTTTCAGTACTGGCATAATATCTACATACCAGCGAAATGGGAGACTCTAGAGAGTGGCAAGTTGCGTCTAAAATTTATATAAAAAGCAATGGACGGATCTTGCCACCCTTTTGGGTTAGACCATTTCGCTGGATTGATAGTACTTTAACATAAGGGGCTAACCGAAGTCAACCCCTGTTTTGTAAAGATTTACATTGCTTCGATGACTAATTTTAATTCATATGAACTAAAATGTTTCTTGAATAATTGTTCAGCCTGGGCTTTACTTTCGGCGTCAATTATGATTGAGTCTTCACCGCGATCCGTGCCGTAGGTTATCGCGAACCCACGACGCACGATTTCTTTTGTTGGCAGGTGAATAGTACCGTTACGCAACAATTGCCCTTCTGGATCATTTGCGATTGCCTGGAGATCTACTTCAACGTAAAGTTCATCGTTGAACAATTCCACAATCGGATCAATGTTCCCTCTTTTGTGTGCGATTTGTTCCAGTTGGAAAAGTACGCCTTTCAGTTCGCTTAATCTCATCATTTTCGTTTTGCTCCGTTGGTTGGTGTGATTACATAGTACTATAAAGGGCTTGAAACAGTCAAGCCCTAAATTGTAAAGATTATAACTTTTCTAACGCTTCCTGAATCCGTTCCTGTAAGTTAGTCGTGACAATGTTTTCCAGTGTCAGATCGTCCGGGTAGTTAATATCTGAGTTTTCCAGTACTTCCCCCAGGGTTGGATCTTCCTGTACAATCAAGGCCGCCAGGTTAGGCCAAATTTGATTATACTCAAAATCCAGAACATCCCAGACGGCTTCCTGTACTGAATCACGCCATTTCATTTCTGATAACGCAAGGTTATAGTAATGTTCATACATGGTAACAGTGATCGGCGTTTCCATCTTCTGGCGGTAGTACTGAATCAGACGATCCACCAGCTTGATCCGGTTCGCACCGTGGATCGTGTCGTCGTCGTACAAGTTACGCTGAGCAGTGTACGCAATACGCATATGATCGCGATTGTCGTTACTCATACCCTCCACCGGATAGGCATTATCTAAGCCCATTTCTTCAAAGGCATCACACAAAAATTCCCAACCGATCCCTGTTATGTTGTGGTCCGGCGTTTTGGCGTATACATGCCAGCAAATGCCGAAAGAAGTAGTAAGGTTAAACGGCTTACCTTTAACATTAGTGTAAGTCTCGCCACGGTCTAAACAATCTTTCATTTGTTCCAGTACTTCCAGAACCATTCTATATTGCTCTAACTTAAATAAGTTCATTTTGTTTTCCTCTCGTTTCGATAAGTTCTATTATCCATATTCGAACGAACTATGCAAGTACTAATTTACTTTTTTGATGCAAAAATAAAACCCCTTCTAAAACGCTCTGTAACGAGTTCTAAGGGGTTTTATATGTTAGCTTATGCCTTTAATGATTCTGCGTTAAAAGCCCCGCTAATGGGCTTACATTGAAGATTTACGGCATAGTTTACTTTCTTGTGGATGATATACATACACGAATCAAATTGATGATTGTAAGGCATATCATAGATCCGACGCTGTACCAGTACGCCACCAACTACAAAGGCAAGATAGCCGCTAAACTCCGCTGTATATCGCCCCGTCTGCGTCATTGTCTTTGCGATCCTGGTACGTGGATCAATCAGGTCTGAAATAGGTTTCAATTCCATAGGCGTTTACTCTCAATTAAAAGGTAGTCTAAAACGCTCTAGGATCGATTCTAAGCGTTTCTAACAGTACTGTAACCCGATTGTATATCAGTACTGTTAGAACTGCTTAAGGGGGCATTTAGCCCCCTTATTTTACGCCGTGGGATTACTCGCCAGCGTTTTCGGTTTCAGCTTCGCTTTCGGCTTCGACTTTATACGCTTTGATAAAGTCGTCACGGTCAAGGCCGCTTTCAGACAGAATCGCTTTGAGTTCGTTACCCATGTTACCTTTTACCGGCATATCGTACTGTTTGCCGTTGTATTCAACCGTTACACGGTCGTAGCTGTTTTTCGGCTCTGCGGCGGCTTTCAGTTTCGCTTTCGCACCAGCTTCGACGGCGGCTTTAGCCATTGTCAGATCCATGCCTGAATCGAGCAGCAGTTTCAGCATCGCTTTCTTTTCTTCTTCCATCGCGGCGTTGGCGGCGGCGGCTTCGGCTTCACGCTGAGCTTTCAGGGCGTTGCGGTTCGCTTCGCGGTCTGCTTTGCGTTTAGCGATGTTTTCCGCTTCACGTTCCAGGACAGCAGGGATCAGCGTTACAGTCGCAGACAGCAGGCGGGAAATGATTTCCACGTTGTCGGACTTGTCAACCAGGTAATCAGCCAGGGCAGCCGCCTGAGTGTTTACGAACGCCGTTACATCGCCTTCGAATTGTGCCAGTACTTCAGGGCTGTGCGACTCGCCTTCTTTCAGGGTAGCCAGTACCGGAGCAGACGCCAGCACAATGCTGTTCAGGGTTACTTTAGGAGCTTTAACAGCAGTTTCAACGGTAGCAGCAACAACAGTTTTGTTAGACTTAGACATAATATGTACCTTCTTAAAAGTGATTGATTAATTTGTTTGTCTGATTCGCTCTTGCGTTTCAGTGATTACATCTTACTACGTTTCGTTTCTTTCGGTCAAGGACTTTTTCAACTTTCTAGAAACTTTTTTTCGTTTCATCTCCAGGCGGTAGATAGGACGCTAACAGTTAGTTAGCCTTTATAACGCTACGTTGCCTTTGTCGGTCATACGCTGTAACAGTACTATCTATTCTAGCCCTGTTACCGTTTCCTATCATCCGGCGAACCTTACCGCCTTTCGATGATTGACATTCTACACTACTCAATCTAGCAGTCAAGTACTTTCTCAAATCTTTTTCGCGTTTCCGCTTAAGTCATTGTTTCAGTACTGAATGCCAGGTTTTTAAAGAGCGGTGTTTCGTGTCGTTGGAGCTATACTATCATACAGAACGAACCATGCAAGGACTTTTTCACTTTTTCATTAAAATAGTTTCGTTCCTCGCTTTCCTTCATTATATGCACTTCCTGGTTCCTGTATCGAGTTCTAAGCCCTTTAACAGTACTAACATACACATTCACCAGGGATCGAACTACAAACGCTTAAACGGCTTTATATTACGTATAAGGAAGGGCTAAAAAGTTTTGTAAAGATTGTAGAAAGTACTGGACAGCAGATCCCGAATAAGGCATAATAACTACATAGACGCGAGAAAGCGGAGACCCCAGGGGGTGGCAAGTTGCGTCCAAAATTCGTATAAAAAACTACAGACGGATCTTGCCACCCTCTAGGGTCGCCCATTTCGCTGGTGTGTGGATATAGTACTATAATCCGGCCAGGTCTGTCAAATTTATTTTTATTGAAAAAAGTACTTGCATTCGTCGCTCAGTATGATAATATAGCTCTGTCAACACGAAAAGACAGCTTTCGATTCTGCCTGGTACTAACCAGACGCGGAAGGGGAGCTAATGGAAAAATGACAGAAAAAAACCATTTAGCCGTCTAAACGTCTAGCCATCTAGACGGATAGCCATCTAGCCTTTTAGCCGTCCAGAAGGATAGCAGTCTATACGTCTATACATCCAGCTATCTACACTTCCAGAAGTCTATCCATCTTCTGACAGCAGACGGGATTGATCCGTCTATCGAATACCAATACAGTACTGTAATTGTATCTGTATCTTGGACTCTCTCAATTAAAATTTAACAGTACTGACACTATACTCTCTAGGGTAATATCTACCGTACAAAAATATAATGCCAGTACTGTCGAAGTGCATCAAGTGCTACTCAAATACGCTTAGTACTCAATTTCCTAAGCAACGCAAGAAAGGAGGAAAAACTATGAACACGAGGGTTCAAGTCACCAGGCAGTCTACACCAACCAGGCTAGGCTTCAGTACTGGCAGCTATTAACCACCTCCTGAACCATGTGTGTATATTACCGTACCACCAGCCAGAACGCAAGGACTTTCTTCAACTATTTTCATAATACTCTAGTACTGTAAATGTATCCAGTACTGTACATATACACATGGGTGCTGGTGGTTCGAACTTTAGTTACAACATCTTATTCTATATTCTTTCGAAGATAGTCTAGTACAGAAATGATTTCGAGTACTATTGAGATTTAGGCTGGAGGTTCAAAGGTACTTCAAAATTTCTAGGATCGAGATTTAGGATAGAGTACTTTCCAGATTTTAGCTGAAGTGAGTTCTGGTTTTTTCAGTACTGAGATTTCCGTTCGACTTCAGGAACAGATATAGCGGAAGGGGGTTGACCAGTACTGGCAAGGGATGTTACAGTACTGGAGTGTACACTGTATGTATCTTCAGTACTGATAACTTATACATAATGTAGATTTTTACAGTACTGTATATTAATACATGGAATATCGCGAACGCTATTTTAGCTAGTTTGAATCCTTTCGATATCGCAATAGCGATACTACAGGAATCAAACACATGGCGTATAGAGCGTTCTAGGAGGTTCTAAGGGGTGTTTGAGATAGGTTTGTAGTACTGTTCTATATAGGTAAAGTGGGTAAATACTGATAAGAATTTTTATTATAAGGAGATAAAAGGTATGTTACCCTTTCCAATATTAAACTACTATGGGAATAACATTGTACCTCCAGTAAAGACAATAGAAAGATTTTCAATATCCTCCAATGGTTCAGGAGTACTGTTACATTATGCTAATGGTGATTTATATGCTTTAGGAACTAACACTGCTGGTAAGTTTGGTACAGGTGATACTACGAACATAACTGGTGCTTGGAGACTCATAGCTAGTAATGTACGTAAGTATGTATGTTCTCATAACTTCACTATAATCATACACAATGATGGTTCAGTTCAGTACTCAGGCAATGTGAGTAATATTTTCACGTCAGCATTAGGATATTCATTTAGTACTACGAATGTGTTTACTGACATGAGTTCGGCGTTTAGTTCCTTTGATGTTCTAGGCATTAAGTCCTTAGAGTCTATGGAAGATTCAGGATATAGATTTTGGCTAATTGATAAGAATGATGTGTTATGGTGTATTGGTTCTAATCAGTACTACGCATTAGGTAGTTCTTCTAGTCTTACTACAACGAATTGGGTACAGGCAGTTAATGGTACTAATGTCGAAAGAGTTATGCCTGGATTACAATCAGTATGGATTAAGAAGAAAGATAATACGTACTGGAGAGCGGGAACTAATGCTTATGGTTTATTAATGAGTAGTTCAGCTTCACAGACATATACGACATTTACTGTACAGAATTCATATGCCGGTACAGCGGCGAATAACACTATACGGAATCTAACAGTAACTCCATACAACATGTATATGAATTTAGAAGACGGTTCAGTACGTATCTATGGTGTAAGAAACTCTGGTCAGACAGGTACAGGAAGCACAACTGGTACGGCATTGATTCCAGATAATCCATCGGGAACAAGTGGAGTTCTGAAGTTACTGGATAGTACTGGTTCGTTTTACAGTTCTTATTTGGTTGGGCCGAATGGATTATTGGTAGCAGGTCAAGGTACTAATAACATGTTTGGTTTAGGTACGGGGGCATCTCCTACAACCTTTACGTTATCTAACACAGGTGTAATGACTAATTTAGATTATGCTAATTTAGATTACTTGAACTTCGTTACATCTAATGCTGGGTATGCTGTAATTGGTGGGGAAGTATATACTGCTGGTAATAGTGCTTATACATTAGGTGCTACGTCATATATTACGTGGACATTGATGAATACACCACAGAGTCAGTTATGGGGAACATCAGGAATGGTTAGTACTATAACTAATGCTTCGACTACTTCTCCGACAATGACTAGATATTCTCACAGCAGATGTAGTTATGGAGATGATAAGTTCATTATCTATGGTGGATATAATGGTTCGACGATTTTTAATGATATTAACATTTACGATGGTACTACAGGAACGTGGAGTACTGTACCAGTGACGGGAACTACGAAGGCATTATTTGGTGCAGGTATTACTACTATTGGTGATACGATGTATGTCTTTTGTGGTAACAGTACTACCTCGACTACGACGAACACGATTTATTCAGTTAATTTACTTACTGGAGATTGGACTACGATTACGCCGAGTGGAAGTACTATAAGTGCTAGATCGCATGTACGGGCGTGTACTATAGGAACTATGATATACATATGGGGTGGTGAGAGTGTTAACACATGGTTCTCATTTAATCCGGTTACGAATGTAGTAGCTTCTATGCCTACATCGCCAGTAACATCTAGTATTGATGCGGATATGGTTACTGATGGTAAGGATATATTTGTTAACATTGGTACTACGGCGTTTTACAAGTACAGTACTAGTAAAGCTGCTTGGATAGTACTAGCTAATAAGAATAATGCGGCATTGAAGCTCGCATATAGTAATGGATATATCTATGGTTCTATGGCGGGGAATACATTCTTGTTCGCATATAAGGTCAGTACTAACATATGGACGCAATTACCTAATCCTTCATTGATTAGTACTAGTCGTCATTGTTTAGCATCAGCGGCGGGTAAGGTTGTGTATACGGGTGGTATAGCTAGTACTAACAGCAATAACTGTTTTACAATAACATAAGGAGAGAATATGTTACCATTTCCAATAATGAATCAGTACGGTAATGAAGTAGTTTATCCTGATGTGATAAAGAAGCTCAGTACTGGTCAGAACAACACAGGGTTATTAAAAACTAATGGTGATTTTTACATACAAGGATTAAACAACGTAGGGCAAAGTGGTACAGGTAATACTAATGATGTAGTTAACTTTACTAAAGTGGATTCTGGTGTTGCTGATATTAGTGTAGGGTACAATACTTCCTTTTATAGAAAAGGTACTAACCAGATAATGGGTACTGGAGTTTTCAGTTATATAGATGGAACAGTGCAAAAGAATACATGGACACAAATCAATTCATTGTTTACATCACTTAGTGTATCTTTTGAATTATTTTTAGATATAAGAACAAGTAGTTCAGGTTTGTTCGTATTGTACAATGGAAATTATTTGTACTGTCGTGGTTCAAATACAAATGGTGATTTAGGTGTTACTTCGAACACTAGTACTTGGTCATTAAGTGCTACTGATGTAAAGGAAGTTCATTGTGGGTATGAGTGTAGTTACATATTAAAGACTAATGGTGATTTATATGCTTCAGGTACTAACAGTAGGGGGCAATTAGGCACAGGTAATACTACTCGTTCAAATACTTGGATACTAATACAGCAGAATGTATTACAAGTTTATGCTGGTTTTTATAATCTAATCATTGCTAAGAGTGATGGGCTATATGGTGTAGGTGCTAGAGAGAATGGATTGTTAGGTGATGGTTATACCAGTTCAACAGCATCAAATCAATTAGGTTTTGTAAAATTGAATATTCCCAATGGAAGTTATAATTTAGGACGCGGTTTCATTTACAGTTCAGGAAACGCGGTACTGGATACTGGTGTTGCTTATGTATCTGGGGTTAATGCTGCGGTTGGTGGTGCTGGGGCGAATAATGGTTTATTCACACAAGCACAAGGAACATTACCAATGAACTTAAAAGGATTAAATTTAATGGCTAATGGTATATTAGTACATGATGGTACGGATATATGGGGTTCTGGTAATGGACGATTACTACCTGGATATGGTTCAGGAACTTATACAACCTTTGTAAAATGTACAATGCCAACTACATAAGGAGAGACAGATGTTACCTTTTACACAATTATTGGTTTATGGAAATACTGTAATTAGAAATGAATATAATATGTTTGTTTCTGAATTAACTTCAAATAGTACAAATAAGTCCGTAGTTTATAATCAATCATACAGTGCTATAAATGGAACTACATATAATAGAGTTTATATGTATAGTACTGCTGCACTATCAGGCACATTATGGGGAACACCATATGGTAATAAAATGACATGGGATAGTTCATTTTGTAGAGTTATACAACATGCGTTTCCTACCCAGGCATTATATAGTGATTTTATTGCTAATCCTGGTAATCGAGTTGTATGTTTAGTTCGTTCAGCAACGGCGAGTGGGAGTGGGTATGTATCATTATCCAGAAATGGATATACAAGTTCATCATATGGATCATTTACTGGTTGTACTGTAACACAATTTATATATTTTGATCCTGTTACACAACGTGTTATGACATATAATCCTAGTACTGTTAGTACTCCAACATTTTATTACACATAAGGAGAGAATGGATGTTACCATTTCCACAATTATTAGATTACGGGAATACTGTTGCTCCACCAGCACCAATTAAAAAGATACAAACATATTCGAACTCAGTATATGTTTTAATGTCCTCTGGACAATTATATGTTCGTGGATTTAATAGTTCAGGTCAATTAGGTATAGGAAGTACAGCAACAGTAACCACATGGACATTGAGTACTATACTAGTAGATGATGTATGGGTTGGTGGTAGTGCGGCTTTAATACGTAAAATGGATGGTACTTATCAATTCACTGGCAATAATACAAATGTAGGAAATGCTAATGGAACCAGTACTACAACATGGGCTACATGGACTGTTAAGAATACATTAACATCAGGAATAGTAGATATTGCTTTGAGTTCTCAAAGCATTAGTGTACTGTTAGAAGATGGAACTATTAAGTCGGCGGGTGTTGGTACTAATGGACAGTTAGGTAATAATAGCACAACAAACAATATAGCTGGTTCTTTTGTAAACAGTACTATACCGAGTGGTATTACACCTGTTTCATTACTGGCTGGTAATACGATGCATGGATTCATTGGGAACAATGGTAAGTTGTATCATACTGGTATGGTTAATGCTACTAATACTGTTAGTCCCGGTACTACAACATATCTGGTATATACATTGAATCCAGCTATTGGTACTAATACTGCTTTATCATACATGAATAACGCTAATGGATTAGCTATGGGTTTGATTAGAACTCCAGCTAATGTTGTTCGAATGTATTTTGGTGGTTCAAGAATATTTGGTCAAATGGCAGATGGGGTTAATGGGAACTTATCTAACATTAAAGCTTTTGGTGATTTTACTGGAACTCCATATCCATCAGGAACTATTCTTGGTGTAAGTACTGGTTATTCGTATTATGCTCAGATGGTTATTACGAGTACTGGAATATTTGCGGCGGGTCGTAATACTGGAGATCAGTCTGGTGCTTTAAGTACTGGAATCGCATCAGAAGCATTGACCTATACAGCATGTGTATTACCATCTAGTTTTGATACTACTAATGCGAAAGTACATATGTGTTTAAGCAGAACGTACTTAACTGATGGTAATTATCTGTATAGTTCAGGTACATATGTTACTTATGGTGGTCCAAGTAGTACTACGTTTACATTAGATGATCCAAGATTTTAAGGAGAGAGAAATGTTACCATTTCCACAATTAGTTCAGTACGGTAATGTTGTTCAGACCGCATTGATGGATATTGATTTTAATAATAGTACTGTTGGTAGTACTGTAATTACAGATATTGGTGGACATGTATTCACTAAGATTGGTACAGGTTCAGCGGTAGTAGTTAATGATGCTACAAAGGGGAATGTGATGCAATTCAGTGGTTCATCATATTTTACAACACCTATGGTTCAAAATATATCTTTAAGTAATTTACATTTCAAGATGCGATTAGTATTCAAGAGTACAGTGTCATCTGAGAACATGGTATTCAGTACTGGAGATTATTATTCTAGTGGTTCAATAGTAGGTGGTATATTGCTTACCTTATTCAATAACACTGGTTCTCAATTATTCTGTACTACAACATCTGGTGTATTCACTCGTTGTCAATTCACATATGTAGTTAATACATGGAGAGATTTAACGATAGAATGGATACCTACAACAAAGACAATGATTATACATGATAATGATTCTAACACTAACGTGTTTAGTGGTACTGTTCCTGGTGGATTTGGTGATGGTACACAATTTGCGATTGGTGCTAGTTATGTTCGTGGGGCTGGTAATGCTAATTTCCAGGGACAAATACAAAAAATACGTATTGATGCTGTACTATAATAGTACTCAAATAAAGCTCAACTTAGGTTGGGCTTTTATTATTTTCGTGGGTAAATACTTAATTAATATTTTAAAAAAAGGAGTTTCTAATGTTACCATTTCCAATATTAAATCAATACGGTAATGAAGTAGAAGTGCCAGTAGTAAAGTTTACAACATCTGAATATAGTTCAACCTATTCTATTCTTAAGAATGGTGTTCTATATTTGAGTGGGGATAACTCAATGTATCAGATGGGTGATGGTACAACCACTAACAAATATAATACATGGATTAAAAGAACTGAAACAGAGGAAATAATAGCTTGTAGTACTGGTTATCGTCAAACAGTATATGTTACTAAAACTGGACGAGTTATGTTAACTGGCACAGATATAACAGTGAATCCTAATGTGGTTCGAACATCGTGGTATAATATCACATCAGTACTAGCAAGTGCTATAGATACAAGTGCTATCAAATACATTAGCATAGATCGTAATGGTTTATTAGCTATTCTTACAGATGGTACAGTATGGGGTACTGGTACTGATAATAGTGGATGGATGGGAACTGGTTCAATACCTTCAGCGTTCTTATCAATGCGTCAGATACATCCAGGTCCAGCAGTAGCATGTACAGCGGGTACAGGTGTAGCTCGAATAGTACTACAAGATGGTACAATTTTAGGTTCAGGTAATAATACATCGTATCAAATAGACAGTACTGGAGTTAATATCAGCACCTTTACTAATTCATTCCCTACAGTAGATCCTAGTACAATATATCAATTTAAACTTGGTAATAATAATTGTATTGTCTTTTTAAACAATGGAACATTTCATAGTACTGGTATGGGTTCTTTTGGAGCATTAGGAAATAATAATACAGCTTCAACTGGCAATAATCAGTACTACACAGGAACATTATCATTTACTCCTGCTGATATGCGACAATATCGACATTTACAAGGTTCAAGTGCTAGTGGATGGTCATTAGTATTATCAAGCACAAATGAAATGTATGGTTGTGGTTATAATGGTGGAAATTTAGTATCTAACAGTGTACACTATGGTGTGTTTACTAAATGTGTACAAACGAGTACATATCCTAATATGATGTTTTTATCTGGTTCAGGAAACACAGTACTGATAAATCCATATCTAATTTCTCCTACTTCAGTACAACTTATTGCCAGTTCTCCTAAAGCTACAAGTCCATATGCTCAATCATTAACACCAGCATTAGGGCTTACTACTGCTGTTACGGTTACATTACCAACATAAGAAAAGGCTCGACTTAGGTCGGGCTTTTCTTGTTTAAGTGGGTAAATACAGTAATAAGATTCTAAAAGGGGGATTTATGTTACCATTTCCACAATTAGTCGTGTATGGAAATACAGCTCCTATTCCAGGAATAGGAATAAAAAGAATGAGCAATACACAACAAGGTACTGCTCAGATGTTACAATATTCGAATGGTGAACTTTATGCTCTTGGTGCTAATACTAATGGTAAGTTCGGATATGGTGGTGCTGGTGGTGAGACTATAACAACTTGGACACAGTTAAGTACTGGTGTTCGTTTATATTCACTAGCACAACAAACAATGATATTAATAATGAATGACGGTACTGTTAAAGGTAGTGGTTCATTAAATAATATCTTTAGTGCTGCTACAGGTGGTGCGATTGCGAACAGTACTTCATTAGTAGATATTACTGACAGGTACAGTACTTTTAATATCCCAGGTATTAAACAAATTGTTCAGTACGATACACAGGTTCGTCAATACTTGATTGATGAAAACAATCAGCTATGGGGAATGGGTACAAGAACTTCATATGTGTTAGGTAATAATACGAACAGTGGTAGTACTAGTTGGGTTCAGATTGATAATGGTGATAATTGTCAAGAGATACAATGTACGGCACAGGGATTATGGATCAAAAAGATTAATGGTACATGGTGGCGTTGTGGTACAAATGGTAGTGGTTGTTTAGTAGGTGCTGCGGCATCGACAACTTATACAACATTAACACAATTCACAGATTTTGCTAACTTAGCAGATGTAAGTGTATTGAGTAGCAGTTTAATGATTAGATTAACTGATGGTACAATGCGTTTCTATGGTACACAGTACTGGATAAACAGTGTTGGAGTTACTTTTACTCCGTATACCCCTACAGTTTCTGGTGTATTCGCTATGAATATTTCAGAAAGTTATCTAGGGAACTTCCAAGCAATAACAACTCCTAATGGAATTATGGGAGAGGGTACTAATGGTGGCGGTTCATTAGGTATAGGTAATACTTCTAATGCATATGCTGGAACATGGTATGCAAGTATAGGGGTATTCACAGACCCATCAAATACCGCATTAGATACTTCTAAAATTAAATTCTTGTGCACAGGAAACAACTCAGGATTCTTTGCTTATGAAGATGAAGTATATGTGAGTGGTTCAGTAGGATATACACAAAGTGGTGCTGCTAGTAATGGTTTCTGGCAAGTACAGAGAACTCCTAGAAGTGCTATCTGGTCAGCGGCAGATAATCATCCATTATTATCAGGTACAGTAACCAATCTCAGTTCCGCTTCACCTGTAATGAATAGATATGGACATGCTACAGCAGTATGGGGTAAAAAGCTATTAGTTAATGGTGGTATTATTAGTTCTTCCGCATTTGCTGATACGGGTGAAATTAATATCTATGATACAGAAACTGGATTATGGAGTTCTATAGCTAATACTACATCTATCACTAGATACGCACATGCGATGTGTGTTATAGGTGATGTAGCTTATATTTGGGGTGGATATACTTCTCCTAGTGGTGGAACAAATACAAATACTATGTATTCTGTTAACTTGAATACGGGAGTATGGACAAATTTAGCTCCATCAAATAACATAACCTTTGGTGCTTATGCAAGAATGGTTAGTACTAATGATGGTATGATCTATATGTGGGGTAGAGATATTGGTACACAAATGTATCAGTACAATCCAACCACAAATTCGTTTGTTACAAAAACATCATCAACGTTCGCTGCTGCTGGTCCTGGTGGTAGTGGTGTATCATTAACTAATGCTGCTGGTGCAGGTTTTTGTACTGATGGTACTTATATGTATAACTGTACTGCTGTATCTCAAATGGCAAAATATGATCCAACATCAAATACATGGAAACAATATCAAAGTAAAACTACCGGGGCAGTTGGTAAATGTTCTTTCTTAAATGGTGTTCTGTACTGTATTATAAACAACACACTATATTCATATAGAATTAGTACTGGTGTATGGACAACCGGTGCGGCTTCATTAATGCCTGGTACAAGAAACGCTGCTTCAATGGAAGCAATAAATGGTGCTTTGTACTATATTGGTGGTCAAGGTACATCAAGTACTGATAATTTTTACAAGATTCAATAAGGAGAAAACATGTTACCATTTCCACAATTGGTTGTATATGGAAATACTAGACCATCATATTCTGGTGTTCTTGTAATGCATGCTGACAATGGTTTTACCGATTTAGCATCTCCATCGAGAACTATCAATAAATCAACAACAGCGTTAGTTACAAGTACTACTCAACATTTACCGGGTTTAGTATCGTCATACAATTGTACACTAGGATACATTATTATTCCAGCAGCTAATATGGCTGATATGAATATTGGACAAAATACTGGTAATTTTACCGTTGAGTGGTTTTGTTATATAACTTCAATGGCTGGAACTCCTTGGTATATAAGTTCAGGAACAGGTACTACTAGTGATGTTAAAGTGTTTAGTAGTACTTTATATCTACAAAATAGAACAGGAGGTTCTAGTGTAGCAGTAAGTACTATTAACAACAGTACATATGTTGGTCGTTGGATACATTGTGCTTTAGTTCAAGATGGAACTACCGTTACTTGGTATATGAATGGGACCCGTATACTAACTGCTGCTGGTAGATGGGGAGATGTTAATACTCCATTGAGAATTGGCGGTTATGAAAATGTTTCAAATTCATATATTGATCAAATACGAATAACAAATACAGCATTATATTCTGGAGCTTCATTTGTAGCACCTGAATATCCGTTAGTTTAATTAAAGGAGAAAAACATGTTACCATTTCCACAATTAGTAAAGTACGGGAATGTTAGAGCACCAGAATGGTACACCGGTTCAGATGTTCTAATGGCGTTCGATTCTGTTAATTTTGTTCCTAGTACTGGATTTAACACAAATGGCTTTACTGATTATAAAGGTAAAGTAATGACTTCTGATGCTCAAAATACTGGTAAATTACCAGCTAAAGCTGATGGAACAAATAGTATCTTAAACACCTTTGGTTCATATGGTATTATATTATATGGATCAGGTATTGTAGCTGCTAATTCTCAAATACTACCATCATTAACACAACAAGATCATACGGTAGATTTCTGGTTTAGAAATACTACTACAGGTAATGCTAATCTTGAGATGGTTCCATTTATGTGGTATAATGTAATGGCTACAAATAATGATAAATGGTGTATGTGGGCTTATATGAAAGATGGTCAGGGTCCAAGATTTACTAACAATAATAGTAATACATTAAGAACTTTATCATTATATTCCACCATGTACAACAATACAAACTGGAACCATTATGCTTATGTATTTGTTAAATCTACTAATACTATATCTATATTTCTTAATGGAATCAAAGTAGATACATTTACTTATAATATCATTACTCCTGCTGCTGGTTCAAAATGTGGTATTGCTGGACATGTGAATAGTACTGATGCTAATGGAGGTAGCGGTGCTCACACAGCAATAGATCGATTCAGAATTCGAAATACAGCAGTATGGACAGCAAACTTCAACACTAGTACAATATACCCATAAGGAGATAAAGATGTTACCATTTCCAATTATAAACAAATTAACAGAACGTCCATCAGAAAATACTATTATTACATTTCTTAAAACTGGTGGAACTCTTACAAAAACTAATATAAATGAATCTCCTAATGATTTTTTCACAGAATCATATAACGCAATTCAATTCAATTCAGGATCAGCAAATATTCAAGTAGGTTCAGGTGGGATTCCTGCTATATGGCAAATAGGGAACAGTACTAACTTCCGCATTGAAACATACGTAAAGCTTTCAAATACTGGAACTAAAATACTATGTGGTAATCTTCAGAACAATGGTACTGGTTCATGGTGGATGGTATTAAACAATGTCTTTCAGAACAGTACAGCAGTTGCTTTAGATGGATTTAGTACTACTGGTGCTGTACAACGTTTCCATTTCACTGGAATGACAACATTACCAATTAATGTATGGAATCATATTGTGCTTGAACGTATAGGAAGTACTATAACATGTTATATCAATGGAACATCTATTGGTTCATTAACTATGACATTGGGTTTCCAGACACATTCAAACGCATTTAGAGTAGGCGACAGTACTGACAATGCTTATAGCTTTAATGGTATTATAGATAGTTTCAAAATGACAATGAATGCATAAGGAGATTAATATGCTACCATTTCCAATTATAAGTCAGTTAACAATACAACCTGCTAAGCCAACAATACAAGCATTAAACTTTGTTGCGAGTGGCGTGTATCTGTTATACAGTACTGGAGAGTTATTTTTTAGAGGTCGAGGAAATTCAGGTTATAAAGGCGATGGAACAAATACCGCTGCTCAATATAATTCATGGAATCCATCTAATACTAATGTTATCATGGTTAGTACTGGCCCTGGCCCTGGTGTAGTAATTAAGAATGATGGTACTTATTGGACTACAGCAAGTTCTAATTATATGGGAATAAGTACTGGTTACGTTCAGTATAAATGGTCTGATTGTACTTCTAAATTCACAGCAATTACTAGCAATCCTGGTAATATTAAGCAAATAGTTTCTACTGGTGGTGGAGTTTTTGTTCTATTGTATTCAGGAGAACTGTATGCTATTGGTACTAATTCTAATGGTTGTTTAGGTTTAGGTACATCAACGTCTTACTCAGTAACTAACTTCACATTAGTTGGTACTAACGTAAAGAAAATAAGTGCTAGTTCTAATCACGCAATGTATATTAATAATAACAATACTCTATTCAGTACTGGATATAATATCATTGGACAATTAGGTAATAATAGTACTACTACAGGAATATCATTTACTCAACTATCAGCAGGGCAATTAACAGCTTATCCATTTGTTCAGGATGTTGTATGTATTTCTAACAGTACTGTTGTTATTTCTAGACAAACTGCGGAATCAGCAAATATAATGTTAGCATGTGGTGCAGCATTATATTCAGGTACAGGAACAACGAGTGGTGGATATACTACATTTGTATACATTGGTACAATGAGTGGTACTACAGCTAGAGTTAATGCGTTGAGTTCAACTATGGGTTCAGCCAATAACAATATGATAATGACAGAGAAAGGATTATATGCTATTGGTTCAGGACAATATTATCAGCTAGGTAATGGCAATGCTAATGATGTGTCAGTATGGACAGCAGTTCAAAGTTTACCAACTACAGATTACAGTACGATCAAGTTTTTTGGTTCGAGTTCAGAAGGTTCTGCCTTTGTTTACCTGGACAAAGTTTACATTTTTGGTGTTTCTGGTCAATGGGGAACAAGTAGATCCTTACCAACGTTATCAACCGATACACCATATTAATGCAAATAAAAAAACCCGCCTTGAGCGGGTTTTTTTGTTTTACTTAGAAGGTAATGATTCTACCAATTCAACGTAACGATTGAATGCTTCATTAACTACTGGATCTGAATAACCAACGGTTATGGCTTCAATATCAGTACTACGAAGACCAATCAACTGACCTTCAGTATATCCAGTACTGTTAGAAGCATAGAACTTCTCAAACGGAGCAAACATATTGATACGACGAGCATCTTCATGCTGGGTATCAGTATGGAAATGTTCATAAAACGAATGTTTTACAAATTCCGTATGAGTGATCTCCACGATTTGAAGTTTATACTTAATCGTAACTTCTTTCTTTTCATCGTGTAGTTCTTTGAGCCTGAACTCTGCGTTTTCCAGGGTTCCGAAACATAATGGTTGTTGCCATTCACGATCACGTTCACTGAGGCTTACGAAGCGATAACCGCCCATTGTATCGAACAACACAGTACTGGCATCATTATCCTTACAGATATAGAATGATGATGTACGTTGTTGTGGAAGATGAACAGTACTAATAACTTTCATATTAACCCCCGAAGCTACGTGAACCAGAAGAATGTGAACTGAAAGAACTATGAGATGAAGAACTCATTTTACTTACAGTACCGCCAAATCCACCACGAGTGGTTGTAGTAGTCGTAGCAGCTTTAGGTGCTAATGAACTTTTAGGAACACTAGCAGTACCTTTAGAAGTAAAGGAACCAAATGAAGTACCTTTGCTATCTACGAACTTACCGTACATTGGAGAGTTGTAACTCTTTGAACTGTACAGTGGTTGGCTCGGATAGTTAGCATGAGAAGAACTATATCCGCTCATTAACGGGAACCACATAAATGAACTATGTGAACCGTTAGAAGTACTTACGTTGTTCGCAGTACTGGCTTGTGAGTTACATTGACCGATGCCAAATTCATCTTCACAATCTTTCTGAGAAGAATACTTAGGTGCGACCTTTGCGTTTTGTGCTAATGCGTTCTGGTAATCCAGAGCACATTGATCTTTCGCAGCTTGGTTAGCAGCACTGCGTTCACAATCCTGGATAGTGTTATACACTGAAACGTTCTCTGCTTCATCGCAGCCAGTAAGGAACATAGAACCACCAACAGCGATGAAGATAGCACTATATTTCCAGAAGGTGCGTACTTTGCGAAAACGGTCATAGTTCATTACTTTAGTACGTTTCATTTACTTCCCTCTCAATTAAAAACTCCCCGTACATTGTACGGGGAATGGTATTACTGCTGGTCTTTCTTGACTTCTTCGAACTCAGCGTCTGATTCTTTGGTTTCGTCAACCTTAGTTTCGTCGTGCTTCGCCGATTCAACATCGGTCAGAATTTCCTGTTCGATCTCTTGGTACTCATAGTACGCCGTGTACGCAAGGTACAGGATGAAAATGAGCACAAGACCCAGCCACGATGCCCACAGCAGACCAGACAGGGCGAGAGCGATATACAGTGGTGAGCATTCGATGAATTGTTTGAACTCCACCTTTACTTCATTCAGTACACGCTTACCTACAAGTACTACAACATCTTTAGTGTTCTCGTCCATCTTTGATTCCTCTCGTTCAGTTGATATACGTAGTATACGGGATTACTCAGAGTCCGTCAAGGACTTTTTACGAGCTTTTTCTTCCCGCCGTGCTATGCTAGTATTACGAAGTGTAGTTAATCCTTTCACCAGTACTGCGAACACAGCAAGGAGAACAATATAACCAATACACATAGAACCGAACAGATTAGCCATGATTACAAAGAACATGGAACCAGTCAATACTTCCATCACCTTACACAAACAACCAATAATTGTCAGTAAGATAATAGGTGAAGTTGCTTCCAGTGGGATGTAATTACCCAGGAAGTTAATCATACGATTGAAGGTATCGCTGACTTTATCATAGCCGAATGACCAATCAACTGCGAACAGTACAGCAATACCAATCCAGAACCAGGTATACACACTGGCAATGGTTTCTAGAACAGGATGAAACATTATTTTTTACCTCGTTTTGATAAACACCAATCCCTGATACATGATAAGAATGCCAGGAACATACATACACCAACTACCAGTACTACAATACATAACCACAGAGTCCAGATAGCATAGAAGAATGCCACTGGTGGAGCTACAGCACCCCATAGTAAGAATGGGATAGTAAGTATTACTGACAGTACTACATGGACAATACAAGTACCTACAGCATCATCTGTATCAAAGAATTGTTCTTCTAAGAAGTCATATAGATCAGTTCCTAGAGTCCACAGTACTAATACGATGACAGCCATTACCATGATGATATATGACGGCACAGGTGCGTAAGTCAAGAACAAATTATACATTAGATTTTACCTCGTTTCGCTAAGCACCATGCGTTGAATGAATGTAATAAATGGCGAACTAAGCGAACACTGTACATGAACAGTATGATTGAACACCATAAGTTGAACGCAGCCCAGCCATAGATAAGATTTTCAGTGAAGATAAGCCCAAAGGCATTAATAACTAATACCCACCAGAAGTAGATCTTCATGAAGTCTAAGGAGTTCCACCATAACTTCTTGAAGCGATCATACCAGTCAGTACCGAACAGCCACATCATGTATACTAACAAGGTCAGTACTACATATACAGCAGAAGGGTAGTAGATGTATGGTTGTACGAAAGTCCAGATTGATTCAATCATATGCGGCGTCCTCGTTTATCTGCGAAGTACTGACGAAGATCCATAATCTTACCATGAATAAAGATGGCTAAAGTTATGATTAGTACAATAGTGAAATAGCCTAAGTGGACATAAGGGGCTTTCCCAAATCCATCAAATGTTAGTCCGATTACTATTGAGGCAATACTAATACCTATGCTGAATAATACATGCATGAACAACGGTAGTCCTTCCGCAAATTTAGCACTACTATAGTAATAGTCAGCACAGGTTAACCACCCAATACCAATTACTACTAATGAAGCTATATTCAGGAATAAACAAACCAGTTCAAGTACTTCAAAGATGTTTGTCATTTGCTTATCTCGGTTAACAAAGAACTCCCCGAAGGGAGTTCTATCAGATTACTTTACTTCTTCCAGGTACTGACTACGTTCGTAGATCCAGTCCATGTAGTGAAGCAGATGGCTACGCTTACGCAGCGTCGGATTAGTACGGATTTCATGAATCGCTTCATCCCAGGTAATGGAAGTGCGGTTCAGTTCAGTCAGTACATCGCGACAGTAACGTTGACCTGCATCACAAGCACCAGCACGGTTCAACGCACGAGTGCTGATAGTGCGGTTTTTGAAGTCACGCCCGATTTTGCGGAATTCTTCGGTAGTCAGGTAACGCAGGTTACGAGTAACATCGTTACGAGTTTTCAGAATCGCAAGACCTTCATCCGTGAACATGAAGTGACGGATCGCAGGGTTGCGAGAACTGATCAACACATCATTGAATTCACGCCAATCCAGAAGTTTGAGTGCTTCAGTAACTGGCACGGCATCTTGCGTACATGCGATTTGAGAACCGAAACGACGAGCGGTACGATTGTTACCGAGAATGTCTTTGATCACAGTGTACGGCATCTGAATGTCAGCAAGTACATTCCAGCCATCCTGGTAGTACGCAGTTTCCAGAAGTTCAATCCACTGATCAGTACTGAGATTAGTTGGCGTCGCACGGTTGTTTTTGATCAGTGATTTGATGATCGGCTTAGACATTTTGAACAGGTAAGTGTTCAGTACTTCAGTGTCTACACCTTCCAGATCACAAATACGAATGGATTTCCATTGTACGTGCGGCAGAAGTGCTTTGTCCAGTGTCAGAAGTGTTGCGTCTTCAATTTGAAGTTTAATCATTTTTCACTACCCTTACGAAGTTAAAGTTAACGACCACGTTTAGACCAGAAATACTTCCTGGACGTTTCGAACCAATTGAAAAGATTGAATGCGACAAACAGAACAATTAAGATCATGTTTATCACGCCTACAATACCATATGCGAAGTTATGTGTAAACTCAGCACTCCTGGCCTGAGTGACAGCACCTAAGCCCATAATAAAGATCCAGAAGAACCACGCAATAGCATTACAAATTGCGAGAACACCGACGAAATCTTTATTCAGTTTAAAGTAGTAGTTAGCACCTGTCCAGTACCCGACGAGGGCAACAATCAGAAATGCTAATACTACGAATGCCAGTACTACACAGATTTCAATAAACATTACAGTTTACCCCGCTTTTTGCCGAAGTACTCTTTCAGTTCACCGAAACCATAATAACATCCGAAGCAAACAATCACCACGTACATTAGCAATGATACGCCAGTACACCACATTAAACCGTAGCGAAAGCCTTTCTCGATGCTTTGTTCAACTAAACTGACGAGTGCCATGTTTACCAGGAAACACATCGCCTGAATACCGATAGCAAGTTTTAACATTTGCTTCGTATCAGATTCCAGTTTAGTATAATAGTCGGCGTATGTCAAGTTCCCGACGAGATAAATTATTGAGATCGCGACCCACACAAACAAGTTGATAGGGGCTAAAATGTCGTACATAGTTACACCACCTTATTACGTTTACGTCCGAAATACTGACGAATGCCACCTGAATGACGCACGAACAGTACTACAGCACCAATTGTTAATACCCATGAACATACGCAGCTAATACCAACGTACATTTCCCAGGGACTGATTTTTTTTGCGGCATCAGGTAAAGCAGCAGCGAATATCACGAAGGATATTACAGTGGCTACTAATGAAAGTAGTTTGTAATCACTGATGAAACTATCTGAGAACTTATCATAGTAATCAGCATAAGTTAAGTAACCAATGTACAGTACTACAACTGACACTAACCAAATGTGTGTGACAATTAATCCATAGAGTTCCATACAATCCCCTTATGATTCTAAGCAGACTTTCTCTGCATGTTTTTCCCACTTATTCGGGAACTGAGTATACAAGCCAGCAAGCTGTACTGGCATACGTAATGATGGCATACGAAGCTTATCACTGTTACGAAGCATGAAGTCCAGGATCTGGTCAGAACCTTTCTGGTCTACACCAAGACTCTTAACAATGTTAGTAGTACGCATGATGTTTTCAATATGAACCATAACACTTTCATTGTCATGAATTTCGAGGTCAATGAACGCACCACGAGTCATAAGAGCACATACATGCGGAGCTAGAGAACTACGACCTTTAGAAATCTTAACCAAATCTTTGTTCGTAATGAATACTACTTTACCTTTGAACTCGAATTGAGTAGGAATTCCAGCATCACGAAGTACCTGAGAAGAACTCATGTAAGTAATGATACGTTTGTCATCTGACTCCAGAGATGCTTTCAGGAGGTTCAGTTTATCTTCTGTATCGAATACATCAACGTCATCGAGTAACAGTACTGAACCCAACTGACGAGCGTTATACAACGCCTGGTATAAACCTAAACCAGTACATTTACCATTCAGATAAAAGTAGTTACAGAAACCTGTATCGTGTGCTTCTTCTAAACGCTGAATGACATTGTATGATTTACCAATACCACTCGCACCCGTTACAGTCATGGACTTAATCGGGTTATACGGATTCAGGATACATTCTACCATATCCATCATTGCGTCGAAGTTATCTGCGATGCGTAATTTCAGTTTTTCACGATGTAAAGACATTTTGACCTCTCTCACTTAACGCAACCATTATAGCAGACAGAAACTGGCGATGCAAGGGTAAATACGTAAAAACAAGAGGATTTTTTACATGCTACCATTTCCACAACTGTTCACATACGGGAACACGATAGAAACAGCACCTGTTTTTTTAATGACAGACTTTTTAACAACGGCTGATATTAAAGATAAAGGTCCATATTCAATACCAGTAACTAATAATGGTAACATTCCTGTCGGGGCTGACGCATACGGAACTTATATGAATTTTACAGGTCTAACAACTCAATGGTTAGAATTTGCTTCAACCAATTTGAATATAGGTGAAGCTGAAATTCGTGTTAAACTATCAAACTTCCAATATAGAAACACGATGTATCAAAATGTTATTTTAGATGGTAGACCATATCAAACAAATGGTCCATATTTAAATTTCGCTTATACATCAAATGTTACAGCACCATTCCAGGTTTATGCGAACTACAATTCAAGCCAAACATTATATTCTGGAACAATTAATGCTGCTTCATACCCAATAGAAGTTATATTAAAAATCAGAACTACAGGAACTTCTATTTTAATTAATGGTGTTCAAGTTGCTAGTTCTTCTAATACTATTAATTTTGTTAATCAACAATTCAAAGTTGGGAGAAATGCTTTTATTGCTACTGCTGCTGTTCCATATCTATATGCTAAAGTATATCATTTAGAGATCAGAAAATACCTATAAAAAAGGGAGCCATCGGCTCCCTTTTCTTTTATGCGATCATTGCTTTGACCGCTTTTACAATCTTCTGCCAGAATGACAGTTCAGCAGGAATCAGGATTGTATGTTGTTCCTGTACTTTCTGTTGCATTTCTTCAGACTGGCGTTGTGTCGCTGCGATGTTCTCTTTACGAATCTTCTCGCGACGCTCAGCTAATGCTGTTTTACTTAACTCGAATACTGAGGATTGAATCTTATTGTGAATCAGATTCAAGAAATCATCAGCAGACATTTTCTTTTTGTTGTACGTCTTGTACACCGAGAAGTTAATGTTTGGGTTCTGGATACGGTACTTATGCTCACGCTCGATAAGCATTACCACCAGCGAGTTCATCAGTTCATTCCATGCATCCGTATTATAACGGGTAAGCAATGAATCGCTTGTATAGTTATAACTATTGTTCGGAGCGGAGATGTTACGAACGAACTTACCATTCTTCATATACATCTCGACCAGATGTTTACGCAGGAACGGAGGGAACACAGCACCTTTAGCTAAATGCTCAATGTCCTTCATCGACCCCAGGTTCTTCTGGAAATCCAGGTAACAGAAGTTCTGTACCAAAGTACGGGCAGCGTTATACGGGTTACGTCCGAATGAGATTTGTTCATCGAACCACGATTTAAACTCACTGTATTCCGCAAACAAATTACCACGAGCGGAGTTACAACGTTCACAGAGTAAATGCTGATTATCAATTGTATCAGCACCCGCCAGTGATTTCAGAATATCATGATCCATAGTCATGGCAGTTGGTTTCTTCTTATACAACTGAGAAGATACTAGTACTAAACCGTTCTGAGGATGAATGGTGAAGTACAGTTTGTCATCACCACAGCAATCACATTTCAATCCATCACGTTTAGCAATGTTGATCAGCATTAAGTTACCACTGCTGATTTTGATTTGTGAGCGTACTGCTTCAGTGTTATCCAGGACGTACTGAGCTTTTACTTTCACGTTGTTCATGCTATCTGCTAATGCTTTCATATCAATTCTCTCTTAAAATTTACAGGGAGTCTTTCGTTTCAGTACAGTCATAATAGCAAAAGGCTCGACGGTCGTCAAGCCCTTTTTGTGTTTATTGTGGAGTAATTGAGTTTCGGTACTTGATTAGACCTTTAACCACGACAGTTAGGCCGCCGATACCACCGAACATACAAACACACATTAAGAACATAAATCCTAATGGCGTTAGTTCATCGGGTTTTAATTTAGTTAGTATCTGAACGAGTAACATAGCGAATGCCATAATCAAATACAGTACTGAGGACAACCGCATATCAAAGTTATCAGTGAAGTACTTGGACACTAATGTATTACGTTTAAAGAATACAAGTATCCATCCACAACAGATGTAAAGAATAAATGAGCACACAACGAATGGTGCTATTACATTTGAAATGTCAATGATATGTTGAAGCATTAAGATTCCTCCCCAAATGGAGAACGCAGATTACGATTACGCTCACAGCGTTTCTTGATACACGCATGAACAATGTTAGTGCTTACCTCAGTGAAAAGATACTCAGCAATCTCTGAACGAGTATAACCCTTTTCGAAAAGGGTATTGAAAGTATCTTGTACTGTTTGTGAAAAAGCCCTTGATGCTTCTTCATTAAGCAGAGCACCGTTAGGTTTCAGATCGTTGTTATGGTCTTCCATAGTACTATCCTCAATGAAAAAGCCCAACTTAGTTGGGCTTTATTAATTACAGAACCAGGTTTGGATGATTTTGTTTAATCGCAGCCACCACATTATCAATTGACGCTATGTAGTTTTTTTCACCTTTACGCAGAACAAGGTTCTTTTGTTTCATGCCGATCAGTTCGTAGTGTTCACCACCGAAGTTGATTACCGCACCTACCGCTGAATCTGTAAGACCGAGTACGACCGTATTAGCACGGAGTTTCGCCATTTCAGAACTATCGCCGCCACTGAATACACCAGAGATTTTCATTTGAAAACCATCGTCAGTGAAGGTACAGCGACCACGTTCCATTTGAGCCAAGCCATGCTTTTCTACGATCTGTATAAACGCTTTGTTCAGGTCAATAGTGATGGCAGCAATTTTGGCACGAATTTCTTCATTAGTCATGATACAAACTCCGGTTCAGTTAAGATAGAGCTATCTTACAGGATAGCTCAGGACTCGTCAAGGACTATTTTAAAGTAAATCCAAATAGTACTTTGGTTTAATTGTGTTGGTATACTTATACCATTCTGGTTTCATAACCAGCTTTTCAATAATACGAGCACGAGATAGTTCTATTTCTGATTCAGTTGGATTGTAATCATTACAGAACTCATGTGGTATATCATTAATACAGTTAATAGCAGTATTAGTTATATTAATACCACGCCGCAAACATTCTGTAACTAAATCTTCATGTCGCATCTTCAGATACAATAACTTGTCATAGAAGAACGTAACATGACCAGTACCGAGAATGTAAGTACTGTTAATTTTGAAAGAGCTTTTGGTTTTACCATCCTGAACATGTTTACGAACAGCACCAAATACACGTGGTAATTCACGATATTCAGCCATAAGGTGTTGGTCAGCGAGTTCTTTAACAGGAATTAGATTAATGCGGGTCATTACTTATTCTCATTTAATTTCAACAAGGCTATAATAGCAAAAAAGGCTGACTCTCGTCAACCTCTTTTTTTGTTACTGCTCACGTTTTACATCATTTAATTTTGGCATTTCTTGCACAACAGTAAATGAATGGAGTGGTTTTTTTCTGTCTTGTGTACTATAAACTTTTCCAACATTGCGTTCAAAGATTATCATCAGTGTGTTATCTTGGCTCACAAAAATTCTATGTTCATCAGTACTGAAAGATTTTACAAAATGAAACCCTTGAGATTTAAGCAAATCAGCAAGGTCTGACATTTTAACAGTATTCCATTTTTTAATAACATTCATGTCCGAACGAATCATAATTAATATCCTTATTAATTTGTTTTCTGTATGTTATTTATTATCCAGACAAATGTTAACCAGTGCTGGCACAGATACTGCCTGATTATCGTGCATATCCACTAGATCAAAAATGTTCTGAGAACAGTAATGAATAGCATTACCAATATCAGTCCCTTGTTCTTTGAGTTCGTTAAGACGTTTGATTATCATCTGGTAGATCATTCTTCTTTCCTTTAGTACTTGGCTCGATTAAACCATTAGCACAATCAATAATGAACTGACGTTTTTCTTCTCTGCTTAAACCATGTGGCATTTCAAAGAAATCATCTTCTTCTAATATGCGATTCAATTCATTGAATGTTTCTTTGCTAAACATTTTTAAGCTTCCCAATAATATCGTAGTACTCTAAATTAATAAGGTACAACAAGTAATCATAGTACTTGATTTCGTCGTCATACCTGGAACGTACTTTGGCTTTATCAGCTTCAGTTTTAGAATTACGAAGTTCTTTATTACGAGTCTTCTGTAGTAATTCTAATTTATCCTTTAGCTGTTTGATAGTACTGTTAACCTCATGGCGTGTAGTCCATGAAGCTTTGTACTTATTCATCGCCGCAATTACGCTCCGTTTCATAACATTTCACCTTAGATACGTATTTCATTTTATAGTACAGGTTATCTAAACGTACAGTATAGATAGCATCGGCAATTAAATCGTCAACTTCCCGTTCTGTTTCAGCCCGGATCACGATGGGAATTTCTTCATACACATCTTCACCGAACTTTAAACCTTTTAGAAGTACATTGTATACTAACATAAAATGTTATCCTCTGTCAAGCAGATTCTTTTGCGAAATAGTTTTTAACTAGCATGAATAGATACCAGTATGATCCTATCACAAGTGCGACATTGATACAAGCGTCCAGATCAACGCTCTTGATGAAAATCACATTAAAGAAGTTCACAAGACCAACAGCAACTAGTGTATATGATGCATAGCTATTTAGCTGCCATTTCTTTTTTAACGCTGGTTCATCAAAGTTCTTATTGAAAATCAATTGTGCCAGATTACTTAGATTAGCATATAAGAATGCCAGTGCTGGAATAATAGCAATGATTAGAATTGCCGATAGAATAACTTCCATTTATATTTCCCTATAAAAAAGGGATACCGAAGTATCCCTAAGTTTGATTACATGAAACCTGAACCAGTCATGCCTTCAGTTGCACGTTCGTTCATAACTTCTGCGAGTGATTGATGTTCTGCTGTACATACTTCAACATCCATACCCAGGAACTGACGAACATTGAACTGCTGTTCTTGTTCGAGTTTCAGGAACTCCAGAGTTTTGAAACAACGACCAGGACGAATCAACGCACTGTCAATATCTGACAGGTTCTTGATGTTCGTACTGATAATGATCTTAACATCTGGTGATGCTAGACCTTCGGCGGCATTCAGTAGACCAGCCATAATATCGTTACCTTCTTCACGAGAATACAGGTGACGATCCACATCTTCAAAGATGAAAATATCTTTGTGTTTAGATGTGTAGATGTTGTTAACGAGTTCAGGAGAGTTCATTACCCCTGGGGTGTCGATAACACTGATGGTACGTTCATCTTCGAATCCGATACCCTGTAACATACGTTTGATGAACGTAGTTTTACCAGTTCCTGGATCACCGTAAAGTACTAAAACGTTCGGTGCTGCTGCCATGAACGCACGTGCGAAATCTTCTGGTGTTTCCGTGAACCACGGATACATGATTTCTGCTGGCATATTGATTTTTGGTGCGTTGAACAGGATACTATTTTCTACCATGTTTCCACGGTTATCCATACTTAGACGGGTAAGAATAGGTGTATCGTTGATGTTCTCACGGTTCTTAATTGCCGCCATGAAATCATCAACTAGACCAATGTCCAACATGAAGGTAAACCCAAAGGTCTTATCTGTACAGTAGTTGAATTCAACACAACCATGTACTTCATTTTCACTGTAGATAAGTTCCTGGAATCCCATACTGATAGTACCGAGATTATGTTCTGAACAGAACTTCTGGATTACTTCTTTATAGGTTTTCTTACCTTCTTTTTCGTTCTCACTGACGTAATAGATTGTCTCACTATGTGAATTAATGAAACGACCAGCCAGTTTATAACGAACTACGTCACGGAAACGCAGGTTATTTGAATACTCAAGAGATGCGTGAACAATATCTTGTACTTGTTCACGTACAGATTGTGATAGATTAGTCATATCAGGTAATTCGATCCTTGGAACGGGGGTTAAATCTATTGCGGTACGTTGATGCTGAGGTGACATAACTTTGATAGATATGCCAGCCTCAGCCAAATAGTTTTGTAAGAGTTTACTCATTGTCTTTCTTTAATTCTGGTACTTTCCATTTGTAGTACAGGTAAGTACTGATACCGTACATTGTGAGATACCACAACCAGAATAAGCCAGAAGCTATTACCTGGAATGGGGTAATGAAGTTACCGAATAGTAGTCCAAAGAACCACAATACAGTAAGTGTATAGAACGGGATTAACGCCACTGTCGGCGATAACCCCACAACAACGGTCATTGTGGAACCCCACAATGACTTTCGTTGTTGGAATTTGGTAACATACAAATCGAACAGGAATAAACTGTTAATCAATGTAGTACCAATTACAAATCCAAAGAGGGTCATTAATTCCCGCCTAAGATGGCGTGTGACCACCACCAAGAAAGGTGTTGCATGAGTTCTTCGTTTTCAAACGCTTCTGGATTAGCACGGATGTAGTTTACCGCTTCATCCCACGTGATGAAATCTTTCTCACCATTGGTAACTGTACGAATCCATTTCTTCGCGATGGTTGTTCCATGTTCACACGCATCACGACGACGCAGGAATGCAGGAGAGAGATCGCAAATAGGTGAATACCCTGCTGATTTCAGCATATGGTTATGTACCAGTACCGGATACTCGTCATGCTCATAAGCATCTTCCAGTACTTCATAGATGTAATGAAGCAATGATTGATAATGAGAGTTATGGCGGTGGAACGGTGCGTTGAATTCTTCCAGCGTAATACTAGGATCAGCCAGGAACCAATAACCACGTTTTTCGTACTGGAAACCTTCACCATGTTCATAAACCAATGCGGTGATAGTATTACCAGGAACAGCACCGGTTTCTACCTGATAAGAATACTCGAATGGTTTAAACCACTCTGCGTGGTTAGCCAGCATGATACCTTTAGTTTCCAGTGTTGCTGAACGCCACAATGTATTCGCCAAAGAAATATTATTGTGTACAGAAACAACATTCCAGAACTCTACTGGCTTATCAGTATAGTTTTCCAGAAAACGATCAATATGACGGCGACCTTCAGCAGTTAATTTGCTGTAAGTCTCAGCATCAACAAAACCAATCTGTTCAGAGAATGGGAAAGAAGCCCAATCAATTGACTGTACTTCTTTACGTTTCAGTTCATTGATATTTGAATCAGTTTTTACGAGCAACTTAATCTTAGTCATAGCCTTAATCCTCAATCTTAATAAGTGAAGTACCGAAAAGTGGATGTTTGTATTCTTGATACATAACACCATTCATTTCAACGATACGTGTTGGAACAGATTTATTCTGACTTGGAAGTACTGGAATGTTGTCAGCACTTTTATTTGAACTTTTATCTACGAACCCTTTGTTAAGACGAAGGAACGAACCGCTACGTTTTACGGATGCTCCACGTTTAACAAAAACCTCAGTACTCTTTGGCTTCTCACGTAAGTATGAGAAGTTCTTAACTGTAGGCAATGGTTCATCTGACCAGTACCAGTCAATATATTCCTGGAGGCCAGCGAACAAATCAGCACGAGTTTGATTACAATCGTAGCACATGGATACAAGGTTGTCAATGCTATTTGACCCACCGAGTGAACGAAGTTTGTCATGGTCAAGCGTATGACGAACTAATGTACCATCCAATTTCTGGAAGTACTTTGGAGATACTTGCGGTATACCACAGCAAGCACAGCATGTATTACGATATATAATGGCTTCATTAATCATTTTATGGACTCCCTTCACGTTGAATAGGAGTCCATTATAGAGGGGGAGTTGACTTATGTCAACGCCTTTTTACGTTTTACTGGTCGAACAAGTCCAGTTCATCAGCGACGGCTTCAGCCAGCCATACCAGATCGCACTTAGCAGAGTCAACTGCATCAGTACTGGACATGATATGACGAGCAATAAATTCATTCCATGAGTACTGTACGTCAGAACGTCCAGCCCACTTCATGGTACGACGCCAACCTTCAGCACAAGGTTCATAAGAACGCAATTCTTCAGAACTCATTACTGGACGAACCTTACCAAACAGTTTACGACTATCGTTATCTGACAGAATCAGAGAACCGAAGCTAATAAACAGATGGTACTGGAACTCAGTAATATCTTCATCTTCTACAGACTGAAGTTCAGCCCATGATTTAACTACGAACTTAGCCCACTCAGGATTGCGAGATTCACCAATTGAGGTTGCCAGTTCTTCAGGGTCGAAGTACTCAGAAGTAGTGATGATGGTTTTGAATTGTGCCAGGGACAGATTCTGATTAGAGATAAGACCAGTACTTTCATAGTCAATATCAGTTGAAGCAATCAGTTTCTTGATCATACTAGGTTTCAGCTTAGCATGATAGATGAAATCATTGTAGTACAAACCAGAAGCTACAAGCATTTCTACTGCTGCGTCAGGGATTTCATCTTGTACGTTCTCAAGAACATCTTGATACAGAAGATGACGGTACTGACGTGGGTTCATGTTCTCGAAAAGTTGTGTGAATTCCTCTAAAGAGATTGGTGATTCGAAACGGTAATCTTCGATATTATTCGCTACTTCTACAATATCGAATTGACCAGTGATTTGAATATGTGCCATTATGTACTACTTTCCTTTATGCTAAGATTTTCTGTACTTCATTACGAACATCTGCTTTTTCTGATACACGTAACAGACTACGCATATCCAGATGTGCGTGATACTTCTGAACAAATTCAACGTCGATGCTTTTAACACGCTCAACGTGATACAACGAAATCAATTCTGCTTCTGCGAGAGTATTCAGTTGTTCGATACTTACATCCAGAGATGGAATCTCGATGAACAGTTTCTTCTCGATAGTTTTGTTGGTTAGTTCTTCAATCAATTGCGGCACAGGAATACCAGCTTTATCAGAGAACTGCTTGATGAAATTTTCGTTACGGAATACAGCGGTCAGCATTGCACGTAGAGTTTCATCATTTGCGTTCTGAAATACTTCAGTATACGCTTCAACGGTGAAACCATTTTGTACTGAATCCTCGATAATATCAGAGAACCAGGAACAGCTAATATTCTCAAAACCAAAGTTACGTCCAGCGGCTACAATCTCATTGATTGAGTTGATGCCAACTGTTTTAATTGCGGTGATTGTTGCCATGTTGCTTCCTTTGTTTACTCAATTAAAAAGCCCAACATAGTTGGGCTTGGAGATACTTATTCTTCATCGGGTTCATCAGTTCCCGATTCATCTTGTTCAGATGAAGCTGGTGCATCAGTACCCTCTGTCATAAATCCACTAAAAGTGGGCATATATTGAATTGGGTTAATGAACCGTGGCTGTACCATTCGTGGTGCTACACGTGCTTCGACCATTTCAGCCATAGCCTGATTGATTGCTGCCATTGCTGATTGTGGATCAGCATTTGGAGCTTCACCACTACTATCAGCATTTGCTTGTACTGGTGGCGGATCGATAACGTCAGCAAACTCTACGTTGAAATCTGCGTCACCCTGACTTTCATCAGTACCAGTAATGTGACGATACGCTTCACGCTGGACACGTTTAGCTTCGAAGCTTAAACGTTCTGGATACTGAGCAACTTCTTCTGGTGTGTTCTCCAGGCAGCGACCCATGATCCAATCAACATATCCGTTCTGGTTCAAACGAGGATGTGATTTCATCAGAGTCAGCATTTCGTTCCAGGTTGGATAGTCATTCGCACGACCAGTAACGCGACGGAACTTACGCAGCCAGATAGTGAAAGAACGCTGACCATCATCACACGGCTGACCAGACATGATACGTTGTTCAGTAATTACTGTATCGTAATAGTCCGGTACTGGCTGCTGAAGATCTTCCAGTGCTTCACGATTCAAATAACGCATACTGCGAGATTGCATAATGAAGCGACGGAACAACCCATCCTTATAGAACAGGAATTCACGAAGTACATCGGAATCACGAGACTGAAGGAAACGATCAAAGAAGCGGCTATAGCTAATTTGATTTTCGAACTTCTCCAGGAACTCAGGAGTAATACACAACTGCTGGTGAGCATGATCCAGATACAGATGTGCGGCGTTTTTAGTCAGGAATTCCAGACTATACTGTTTATCATTACACCAAATATCGGTATCCAGATGGAAACGGGTACGTGATACTTGCTTGCGAGTACTGATAACGAATTCCAACGCAGGTTCATCCATTACGCCAAGGATTGAACCCCAATCAACCCAATCCGCGATTGTGCGGCGTGAAGCATAGTTCACACGAGCGAGGAAATTCAAATCATTGAAGTCCTCAACGAATTCGCTCGGATCGATATGATGCCAAGCGACACGGCGAAGTTCAGCGATAGTCAGATCACGTAAACTTGTCTTTTCAGACGTTACTGTTAACATGTTTGTTGTCCTGTTTGTTAGTCGTTATAACCGAGAATTTCTAAGAATGGTTGACGGAAGTAAGAATTGAACCAGGTATTGGCTAAACCGTCCAGGCCAGTATCTTTACATTCGTTAATGTATTCTTCCCAATTCGTGTACTTCTGTTTACGAGAATTACTATTCCAGTAACCCGTAACAACATCCATCGAATAGTCAGCACGTTCCTGATCCTGATAATCAGCTATCAGTTTATTAATATCTACAGGAACATCGAACCACTGATTGATGAACTGAAGAATCCGCTGAAGTGTAACTTCATCAAAATTACAGTTACTTACAGATTGAACCAGAGAATCCTTACCTGACCGCCATGATAAGTGACGACTCAGATACCGACGGCACATTTCTGGAGTACCCAAGAAGTCCAGTACATCACCGAAACGTTCACGGTACTGAAGAAGTGAACCCATGCTCAGGCGATCAGCATAACGACTGGCGAATTCAGGCGTAATATTACGCTGACCTTCGATGTTCAGACGGCACAGTTTATCACCATTTTCCAGAAGGAACTCAGCAGAGTATTCATGGAGTTGACCAATGTCATCCCAAATGTCTGAACTGTTACGAATGATCGTTTCACATTCTTCTTTAGTCAGACGTTCATTGCGATGGATATAGTACTGAACGTGAGTGGTTGTTGGAACCTGAAGAAGAATATTGCGATGACCAGCACGAAGTAATTCGTACACTTCATCGCAATCCAATTGATCGAGATTGAACTGATTAATGTTATCTACTGTAACATTAGTCAAATCAGCTTTCAAATAGATAGTACCCATTATTGTTGTACCTCTTTTCCTATTATTGAACCAGTGAATATCTTTGATGGGATCATACTATACTCGCCTCGCTCTTGCGAGTCAAGGATTTTCTTTTGCTTCGCAGCAAGAAAATCTAAATTAAAACGTACTTTACCTCATTCATATCTGACGAGATTTGTTGAGGCATTTTCATCCCCCCGCTGGGGGCTTGAAACCTGACGATGATAGTCGTCGGCATTATTGTATTGAGAATTACTTTTAGAGTAGTGCAGAAGCGGGTTGTTCGGTATTCTTCTTATCTCAGTTCTAACAACGGTCGAGGTCTTAGCTCGCATAATACTAAATCTATACAATCAAATCTAGTACTTGAAAACAGCAAAATTTGGACGGATCTATATTGTACAAATTTCGGTGCTTTCTCCCTTATCGGATATTGGTAAGGTAGCATCCTTATATGTCTATCGAGGAAGTACATTACGATTGTAGTACTTCTTTATAGAGCCGCATTGCCGTGGACGGTACAAACTATGCCGATTCCTAACGGGTTTCTTCTGCTCTTTGAACTGCTTGAACTTCTCAACTATCCAATTACATTTTCATCGGACTAGGGTTTACAACATTAGGGGCAATTAGCCCCTATCAAACAGAATTGTATTGGTACATTATAGCACAGAATTTTGTGCCGTTTCACTAATTTGAACAGTATTGTACAGAACGGTGATCACCATTACATTCAATCGCAACACCAACCGACAATGAATGTTCAGCACTTTCAATAGTCATGTAGTTGAAGTTTCGATCCGATTGTAATGAAACCGTACATTTAGAATATACTTCTTTACGGTCAATCACGAAAGGTTTAACACTGTCAATAGTAATAATACCATCAACGCAATTATACTCATGCCTGAAATTAGCATGGTATACTGCTTTAAAATTATGACGAAGTACATTCTGTACATTCGCACAATGAGGATCAGTTTCAATCTTATCCAGTACTGCCTGGTAGTTTTCAGTACTCAGGTCATAGCGTTTCTGAATAAGAGTTCCCCATGATGTTTCTACACCATCAATAAAGATTTGAAGAAAACCACGAGCTAACGTAAAAGTTAACATGAGAACCTACTTTTAAGCTGGTGAAACTTCGTAAAGCACATTTAGTACTTCAACCGCGAATGCCGCCTGTTCAGGAAAACGCTCAGTGTGGTATGCATTAGAAATCAAACCATAATGAGATTTGATCATACCTTTAATGATATTACCACATTCAGATTCGAAATTGTATCCGCAATGAATAGCATCAACAATCACTTCGTCAGAATACTTAGGATGATATAACCCACTTGAGGTTACATAATCAGAGAACAGTACTGGAGCATGAACATCACGAAGTGCCAAATACTGTTTCATGTATTCAGTATCCTGTTCATCAGCACCTTCTGTCCATCCACGCTTAATAGCACCTTCGATGGAATTCATATTCCGTACTAAGTACTTTGAAAGTTCCAAATGATGTGGATTAGTTAGGGCACTTTCGAACAGTTCTTCTGCTTGCCGCAGAGAGTTGATTTGACCTTCACGCATATATTACCTCAGTTGTGAATCCTTTGACCCGCGTCGATTGTAACTTTCTTTAAAAGTACTTTCATGCGTTGTCTGACACTTAATACAGTACTTAACACCTTTCAATGCTAAGCGACGTTTTTCAGGAATTTCATTTCCACAATCCAGGCAGTACATTTCCGATTCACCTTGCGGCAATTGAGAACGAGCAAAGTCGATCCCATTATCTAATGTAGCCTGAATTGTTTCCTGAAAGTTATCTACTGAACCAAAACCACTTGCCATGATTCTCCACTTTAATAATAGTTATCATTATCGTATAGTTCAATCATACCAGGTTCATAAATGAACCCCATTTTCTCTAAGATATTGATTAATTTTTCAATATCAAAAAGTGAAGTACAATCTGAACCATTGGGATGAATAGCACATATTACACTATTACAATCTACAATGGTATAACCAAAATCATTTTCACCTTCAGTGAAACCGACTGATTGATATGTTACACAATCAATAAGTTCGTTATTTTTTTCCCAATGATATTTTGGGACAAAGGCTAAACTGTTAAATTCAAATTCACCATCTCCTTTGAGAACATCGAACAGAATTTGCGTTTCATTTATATTAACATCTAAGATTGACATAGAATCCCCTTATAAACCTTCCAGCTTAAGTTCAATGTCTTCAATACCTGGCTGAACCAGATACAGTGGATCTTTTACTTCGTTCCAGAACTTAACTGCTTTTGACAGAAAAGCTTTACCCTGAACTTCAGTGCCATCAGGCAAAGTCAACGTGTAGTTGATGTTTTGCATCTTTGGTGGTGCGAATGGGCGAACGGTTTTACCAATAACTTGATTGGTATCGTTGTCAACAACAGCATACATATGGATGATAGTCATATCAGACTCCCTTAAAACAACGAGCACGACGAAGCAATGGACCGTATTGTAATACGAAGGAACGGAACATTGGAAATTCACGATACGTAATATTAACGTCGTTATTCGTGATACCACGAATAAACAGTACTGTCACTTCTGGTTGTTCTTTACTGAATTGAATCAGTAATGTTTCAACCATCCCACGCCAGAACTCCCGCTCTTTCCAACCGTTCATACGGTTATTGAATGCGTCAGTAATCAATTGAATTGCGTCAGCTAATTCCTGCTGAGCACGTTCATCGGTGTAACTCAAGTTCCCAACATTAAGAACATGATGGGTTTCCTGAATATTACGCTCACTTAAAATAACAGGAGTGAATTCATACATGATAAGTTCCTCGCCTTAGTTAGTGAGTCTATCTTATCACTATGGTTCAGCCCCGTCAAGGACTTTCAATCGCCATTCATGAATTGAATTGCCATTGTGTCACCTACTATACCGCCACCAAACGCACTACACATCGCTATCGAGCAATCATCGTCCTGTTCAGCTTTGGCTTTCTCTAAACGCTTCTGCTCTGCCTGGATTTGACTATATGGCGTTACCCTTGCTGGTTCTGGCTTAGGCTCATGGATAGAAATCAACAGAATTTCACCAGCAAAGAATAAAACTACAAGTGCAAAAGCAATACAGAATTGTTTCATAATTGTTCCTTAGATAAGTACTGAATTATCGAACACACAAACACCGTTCTCAAATACATTCTTACCATCGCTAACCATGTAACGGGAAGTATTGGTTACAGTATCAATCAATAGAAGAATACTATTCTTCGTGTATTGTGATTTGTAAGTAATAGCGATAGCAGTACCGCTAACTTGTTCACCAGCATTGTAGTACTTCTCAGCACCGAATACAAATGAACCATCATTAGTGTTCGCCTGTACATGCGTCACAGATGGTTTAGTACCTTCTTTGATACAGTTCAGATTATATACGCCAGGTGAAGGATTAACTTCAGCAGTACTGAAGAATGAAGCACCCAGCAGGGCAATACCTAAAAGTAACTTTCTCATAATAGTTTCCAAAAGAAAGTGGGGCAATATTTCCCCACTGTTATTAACATGAACAGGTAAAGAAGGAACCGCGATCACGGTCGTCCGTAGTACGTCCACGAACAATATCATAGTGGTTCCAGAACTCGTCTGAAACATATTCACCTTCCAGCAGTCCACCATAGCACAGGTAATCGTGATAACCTTGTACCCAACGATCTGCGTAATCCATCAGTACATCATAGTCAATACCGAGATTGTCGGCATAGTCGTTGATCCATTGAATGGATGCTTGTTCAGTACTAGCACGTTTTTGTGCTTTCAACAGTTCAGTATTAACTGGTTCTGCTACAGTACTAACAGTGTTGTTCTGAGCCAGGCGTTTCTGAATTTCCAGCATCAGTTCTTCACTACTCAGTTCAGCAATAGATTTCTCTTTAACTGAACTTGGGAAGTCTGGATGTTCCCAAACATGAGCCAGAGAGGTAATCTGACGAGGATATACCACGAGCCAGAATTTCTCACCTTTCTGTACTTTCTCAGTCAGGAATGGATCAACGATACCAACAGCTTTGATGTACTTGTTGAAATCTGAACCATATGCTTTACCATCTTCACCGATACCGATGTTAGAACCAACGGTAAGATCTTCACCTGCTTCCACTGGTTCAACACCTAAGTGAATAGCATCGCGACGTTCTTCGCGAGTATGAATAGTACCGAGAGTTTCCAGAGCATCAGTTGCTACTGAACGTTTATCTTTATGAGACATGTATTACTCCGGGATCAGTTTGTTCAAATGTTTCTGAAGTACTGGACTGTTTGGCTTATTCTTAACGTAATAAGCAATAATCGCCAGGCGTAAACGTTTCTGATATTCTTCAGAAAGATTACTATTACTGTTTGACAGATAAGAGCTTACTTTATTACGCATTGCTTTATCTGTTTCCAGTACTTCAACGATTTGCGGTACTGTTTTGAAACGTAGTGAAGTTGGATTATCTTCAACCCACTGTTCGCGACGAGCCTGTTTAGCCGCATTTACACGTGCAGCGGTAGCTGCTTTACGAACTTTCCAACGTTCACGACGCAAAATACGGAACAGATCATATGACAGTTTAGCGTGTTCGCGAGTTTTGTCATTCATGTTTTGGTTGTTACTGTACAGTTTTACTTTACTTTCCAATTGAGGATCAGAAAGCATTTGGTTTGCCAGTTCTTCAATGGTGAAATTATTGATACCTGACACTAAACCGCGACGACCACCAGCCATAATATATACCTTTAATCAAAGTTGATATTGTTGCGTTCAACGATGCGACGTACTTTATCCATCATATCATTGTAACGGCGTGAAAGAGTTGCCTTAGAAGTTACGAACTTACCTTTACCATCAATATAACCAGATGTGATAATTTCATCAAAGGTATGCATCTTATAACCATCAAGGCCGTGACATAAACCAAGTAACACACGTTCGTGTTCTTCCAGTTCATCCATGATTTCATCCATCACGGTAAGGAAGTCTTTGTTCATGACACGTTCATCAACAACGTAATCAGCACTATCAGAAGTAATCACATCTTTCAGTGTTTGTTCTGAACCTTCTTCACCGCGATTCATCGGTGTGTCAATGCTGAACGTGTTGGCGTTGTAGTTCATTATACGCTTCACTGCCCGAATGTCAATCCCTGTACCAGCAGAAATCTGCTCATTCGTTGGATAGCCAGTGTTTTCAGTCGTATAACGCTCAATGAACGCCTGAATGCGAATGTTATCGCGTGACAGGTGTTCTGGTAACGCAACCATACGAACTTCGTTGTTACCATTACGGTACATATGCTGACGAATAGTAGTTGTAGCGTAAGTACTGAAACGTGTAGTCAATTGACCGTTGTATCCGTAGATCGCTTTCATCAATCCTTCGAAACCATATTGAACTTTATCCTGGAAAGGAATGTTACAGGTACAGTTCTTCGCTTCGTTGTAAACTAGACCGCTATTGAACAGAATGATTTTGTTCTTCGCTTCTTCTACGTTTACACCTTCTTGAACCATTTTAACTAGTTCTTCGTTGCTGATGTATTGTTCCGCTTTAACCGCCGCTTTGAGTTTATCCAGAGTTAGACCACCTTCAGGAACTGAATCATCTGATCCTTCGTCTTCATCATCTTCCGACAATTCCAACAGATCATTGTTTTCATCTTCGAAGCACTCATTCAGTACTTCATCTTGGATTTCTTCTAAGTTTAGTTGTTTCGGACCCACAGCAATCTCCATGTATATATTTTGTACGACAAATTACTTCCAATAAAAAAGGCCATCAAATGATGGCCTTCATCTTTCTTAATATTATTATGCTTCGCGAGTACGGCTAATGATAATATCGTTGCCTTTCTCACGCTTCGCAGCGGTACGTGCTTCTTCCGGTGAACGAGCACCCTGACGAGTACTGAGAGGAACAGAACTACCTTTCTGGAAGTACTCAACAATGTATTCTTTCATAGTGATTACTCCTTCGGTGATAAAGTGAGTTCAACGTGTAAGCCCAGGGCTTCTACACATACCAGCAGTTCATCAATGGTGAACATATAAGAACGTTCATCCAACAGATTTGAAACACGAGCCTGATGCATATCGAATTTACGGGCAAGGTCACGCTGACCTAAACACTGCTCAGCAGCTTCTACCTTAATACGATTAATCAGACGAGATTTGATTTGTTTGATCATGATTAGTACCTTACTTAATAGTGGCTAAATTAAAAGTTGCCGGATTTCTCCGGCGGGTTTTGGTTTGGTAGTGACTCACCCACCGCCTCACCATCCGAAACACCTTTACCGCACTAGGGCTGACCATCTCACAGGTAGTGGGGAATCTATGCTTTACAGTATAGTCGGCTGTTCCCTGGTTGTCAAGGACAGTTGTGAGATTATGCTACACAACGCAGAGACAACTCATTTGCTCACTATCCAACTATCTTATAATATCACAAGCATTTAGCGAATGATAGTACTCGATGTTGGTTTGTGAATCGCTATGTGCTAGTCCTCTCCGAACAGATTATAGCACATAACTTCGCAGTACTTCAATTTTGATTGTGAACTTCGTTCGGGAAGTTCGACACGTGTCGCTAATCAAGCATCTCTCGAAAGAGGTCTGTACCTACGCAATACAGATAACACATGTTTGGAACACACACGGACTAGATCTACCGTACCCGCAGGAAAGTCTTCTGCTGACTTCATCAATACCTTTCGGTAAGTCGTGTTCCTACTCATATATGCGACTGGCAAACCCCTTTCGACCCATCAATTGGCACTAAGCCCACAAAGCGAATCGAACAAGGCGTACACTTCCCGCAATGTTTACTACCGATCTTCGCAATTCCCCGCCGAAACGGGTTATTGTATATTCGAGTTCAGGTATCGACGCTATAAACAGTCATCCTCTTTATACCGGCAATCTTATCCCATTCTCGAAATTGGTTGCCCTTACTATTCAAGGGCGAAGTCAGACATGAACAGGCTTCACAGTTTCCGCCGAATCCGATTTCGGATATACTCGGCTCAACTCCACCTCGGATCTCATAGTATCCCAAGTTCATCGCAATTTGTCAGCTTTAACCCGGTACTTTTGATGGCGATTATTGCTCAATGTCGCCGTACCCAAGTTATTGCTCGCATCATTTATAAGTAAAAGGGTTGAATCAGTTAATTACTTCATGACGGCGATCTCCTATAGTTCCGGTTCGCGGGGCGACGCTGCTCCCGCTGGGTTCTACACGGCAGTCTACACGCTGTAGTACTGCGACTTTTGCTCATTTAGAGCCGCAAATTCAAGATTATCTAGTTTCCAATTAAGTTATAGTTTATCTGTTACATCTGCGTTCAATCCTCTTTGTCAGTTATCGTCGTTTTCACGTTCACTTCAGAGTCTTCATAATACTATCTAGCGAATCGGCTGTCAAGTACTTTTTTCTATTTCTTTCAACTTTTCACCCTTAAGTACTTTACAGTACCAGACAGTGCGAGTGTGCTTCCTGTCTTGAGGTGTCCAGTATATCACAACCACTCAGGCTGTCAAGGACTTTTTTAATCTTTTTTTTACAGAAGGTGCATCTCAGGTGATACCACTAACAAGATGATAATCAATATCATCAGTACTAATTCTTCACCCCAGGACATAATTCTTCTCACTTAATAAGGAGGGGAAACATCCCCTCGATGTAGAACATCTTATCACTTCACGGCTTTTACGTCAAGCCCCCATTTGCCACTAGCATTCGGAGCATAATGTAAAGTACTCTTTACAATTTCTTGTAACTCAACTACTTCATGGACATAGTGAGTACTGACCAGCATGAACTTCCTGGCGTACTCTACAGCGTCCGTAGCGGTTTCGAATAGCTTAGCGTCGCTTTGTAAATTCGTGCGTACTGGAGTCGCCCAGCGGTTTTCACGAATGTACTTGTATTCAGAATCAGTTTGTACACGGATAAAGAACATGTTAACCCCCAACACGGAATGATTTAAATGTGCGTTCGTGATCATACATGATGTGTTCACGAATAACAACACCTTCTTCGATGTGGAATACACGTTCAGCCTTTGGCGTACTGATGGTGATTTGTTTCAGATCTTTCAGTTCTAAAGCAACTTCACCAGCGTACTTAATGAACCCGAATTTCTTACGGTTATAAGTATACGCCACTGACTTAGGTTTAATGGTAATCTCTGTAACACCTTCTTCTTCAATGGTATTACCATCTTGATAGGTTACAATGATTTTGAAAGCACCATATCCAGATTCATCAATTGAATCTTCATTCTGATCCGATGATGACCGAGGAATAACTTCAAAACACAAAAGTATTTCACGGTGATAGATCCCAACTTGTTGCTGTTTGCCATCGAGAATGAATTCACGAACCGCACCATCAGCATCAACTTTTGAAACAATCAACTTCTTATCACGAATAATCGCCGCAATATCAGAGTTTTGAGTATGCATTGCCCTGAACAGTTCTTTGTCTTTAAGACGAATGGAATCACCGACTTTCACTATTTCTGACATGATATTGTCCTCTAGATTAAAAAGTCCAGTACTAGTGTACTGGACAGAAGTATTACTTGAATTCAATGAACGGGCAGATCTTACGCTTCTTCGCCTTGATGAACTCAATCGTTACAGAAGGTTTATAAGTACCTTCTTCGATCTTAACTTCGCGGCGATAGTTACTGTAAATCCGCAGACTTACGCCACCGATCAACGTGAACCAGATCAACAGTGACGCAACGATGTAACGCCAGTTGAATTCACCTTTCGGTAGTATCCACGAATCCGGTAAGAACGAATGTAGCATTGTCATAACAAGGCCACCTACCGCATAGGTAAGGAACCAGGTTAATCCTAGAATGATGAATAGTACAACACCTACACCAACCATGATCATGAATGGTGCGAGTACCATTTGCCAGAAGAATACACACAGTGACGGCGAAGGATCAATGTCGAAGAAACCCCACGCTTTCGCTGTCATGCGATACAGGAACGAACTCTTACTTAGTGAAAGGCTCATTACTTACCTCCCAGGATTGAGTTCACACAGTCACCCATAGTAGGAGCTTTAGTACCGAATTGATAACCACCATAGGCAGCACCAGCGGCAATGAGAGCGATTAACAGCAATGGTTTAAGCATCGTCTTTCTCCAGTTCAGTTATGATTGCTGACAATTCAGCATATGTTTTATTCATATGCATGATACTTTGGTAATACATTCCACCAGGCATACGAGAATTATCTACGTCTTCTTGTGTTAAGTATAACCCATTCTCTATGTAGTAGTCAAGCACAATTTGCCAGGCTTTTGCCGTACAGAGTGCCAACTCTACCAGTACTGGATCATCGGTCTTACGAACCAATGTGATAAATGAATACTCACAAATAGGATATGGAGTATGCCAGTGATCACCACCAAAACGTTTACCCTTCTCAGAAGTAGTCTTAGCAATACTTTCAGCCGCAACCATTTCTGGATTGAAATAGTATTCACGATCCATTAGTTTGAACTCTGGAATTGCGTATGCTGCTTTAGCATCACGAACCATCTCAAGAATACGTTCCGGTACTTCCATATCTTTGTAATCAGCTAAGTACTTATCATACTCTTTAGCCGTTTTATTATAACGGTCAGTATGATAAGCAATGGCTTTATCGAAGTCATGTACCTGGGATTCCAGTAACCCTTTCCCATCGTAGACTGGTCCACGTACTGGATCATAATCATAACCATTCCCAATTACAAGGAACAAATGATCCAGTTGTTCAAGGGCAGTTTCTGAAATAGTATTGTATTCGTATTTCGAGAAACTTAAGTTCGTAAGAAGATTAATTAGCGATGACATATTACTCCAGTAATGTTTTCATGATCACATTCTTTTGTGAACGAACGTGAGCTTCCAGTTTAGCTTTCGCGTTAAAAGTACTATCGATCTGTTTGTACAGTTGATCGATTTCTGATGTACGAATACCTTTGGACTCCACGAAACGATCAGTGATTTCCGAGAACATACCTTTAACACGATTGCTCATGTCAGCGATCTGTACTTCAGTGTCTTTGATGTTTTGTGCGATTTCAAGAATCTGTTCCATTTTTCGAACTCCAGTGCTTGTTTAAGATGATACGATTATACCCGCTCACAGCCAGGCTGTCAACGGGTATTTTCGATTACCAGTCAGAACTTGATGACGAGCTTGAACCGCTGTCATACGAAGAACTATCAGAACTAGATGAAGACCAAGACGAACTTGAATCATCACTAGAACTACTCCAACGTGAAGAAGATGAACTATCATCACTCGAAGATGAACGCCATGAAGACGAGCTATCATCAGATGATGATGAACGCCAGGATGAAGTACTGTCATCTACTGAACTTGAGCGGCTAGAAGATGTATCAACATCAACCGATTTAGATTCAGTACTAACAGGTGCTTCCCAACGATCCTGACGTTCTGTAACCCATGTATCAACCTTTTCAGTTTTTGACTCAGGGATAGAATCAATCACTGTATTAAGTTCTTCGATGGTGTTGTTATGTTCAGTAACTTCCTGAACAATATCATCCATCTGATCCATGTATACATTCGCCAGTACTACTTGAGTAACCAAATCAGGACTAGACGCAGTATCGGTTATAGAGTTACCGTACACTGTCGGACTAGTATAGCGACGCAGTTCAGATTCTTTGTACTTTGTGCTATTACCTACGATCTTATAGCGTTCTTGACGCAAGATGTTTTTGGTTACTGCTTCGATTGTACTGACTTCGCCAGTACTGATCACTTCAACTTCTTCACCTACATAATATGACATATGTCTCCTTTTAGGTTTTCAAAACCTGTACAGATGCTTTACGGACAATGCTATTGTGCATCATCCTGAATGTCATAATGTTGAAACCAATACCGAGTAGGCCAATACTTACCATATAATAACCGTACTGGAAAAGGATTCCTGTCATTATGAATACTACAATTTGCCAAGCAATGCTTAGCTGTTTATCGCCCAATGCGTTGTATAGAGTTACACGCATTTCGCGACAGGACTTATCGACTTCGAATAGTAATGCCAGATGAAATGGAATTAAACACCATGACAACATAGATACTAACGCGACGATAACTGCTGTTAATGTGTACCATTGTCCTGATAAGAACGTTGGTAGATGGAACTGAGTGGCACAGAACTTATAGAAGAAGATCGCCAGTACTGCGAATACTCCAATAAGTGAATTTTTGAGTGTACGAGAATATGACATGTTTGTTCCTTACAATAAGTCGTCTGAACGATCAAGTACTACTGGTTTACGGGCAGCGATCTTTGCTTCTTCGATTGCGTATTCAAGTGCATACTTATTTTGGTTGTCACGATGGATGTAGTTATGAACCCAAAACATGATACAACCCATGATACACCACGGCCAGGCACTAACATAGAAACATAGTACTGCGAACAGAAGGAAGTGATATGTGTACATGAAGCTCACATGTTCAGTTCCAAATGCTTTATAGTAGTTACGTTTCTTAGTATTCTCACCATCATCACAGATAGTTACCTGGTGGAATACGGATATTACTGTAGCACCTACGTATAAGATAACACAGGTAATCCAGTATTTGAATTCCAGAGTACTGTTAAAGAAACGGAACTTTTCGTTAAATTCAACACCAATAACGATCAATTCCACGATAGCAGCTAAGGAAGTAAACAACAGAATATTAGAACGCTTCATAGCATCTCCAGTTAAAACAGGGGAACATAGTTCCCCGTTGTGGTTATTTTAGGGTTACGCCCCAATTCTTCGCCATTGCTTCTTTGAGATTCTTAATCTCGTCGTTGCTCAGTACTGTTTTGTCGGCTTTACGCTGGACAGGTTGTGCTACCTGAACATCAACGCCAACAGAAGTACCACGGCTTAGACCTTCCGTAACGAACTTCTGAACTGCTTTTGCGTTCATGAATTTGCCGTTAACAATGTGACCAAACGTAGTGTTACTGTTACCTGGCATTACGCCGATTTCAGAAAGAGGTACTTCAGTTTTACTAAGAATAGCAATCTTAACAAAACCGTTCACCAGTTTATCAGCTTTCACATCACAGACAACGGCAAATGGTACACCTTCCCAATAGCAAACCCACTTGTTAAAGTTTGCGTCCTGAACCTTCAGGCAATCTTTGAAAGTATAGTACATAAAACTTTCATCAAAGATGCCGAGGAAACCACCTTCATCGGTAATGGTTTCTAACGGGATATAACCAGCACGGTTAATCATCGCTTTAGTAATTTTAGTTGCGAGTACAGATGACATAGCGGAACCTCTCGTACAGTTAATTTTGTTTACATCTTGGATTATAGCATTTCTTGGTAATATGTCAATTATATTACAGTCTTTCGCCGCTCCGCTTTATCACTATTTTCCTCTGCGATCAAATTGTTGTACACTTTTTGAGCTAAGAAAAACACTGATGGCGAAAGAATAAATGCTTCACCGTTAATACAACTACTTTGAAATTCGAAACGTACTGTTTCATTTGAATTGTCAAGTAGACGTTCTTTCTGGATACGAAGTGATTTTTCACCATCGTTACGCCAGTCAGTACTGTAACCAACGCCAACTTTATTTTCTAAAGCTAGGGCTAGTAACTTTTCCAACTTAGAGTTAACTTCAGGAATGAACTTGTATCCATTCTTTATCTGTTTATACGTCAATGAATATGACCAGTAATAGTTCTTAATGAACTCCAGTACTGAATCAGATACTTTGTACGCATAACGAATACGGAAATTAAATCCACCAGAAAACACACTGTACACGATACTGAAGAATATCATATACAGGTAAATGAATAACTCCATCATGGAAGCCTCCGCTTGTAAGCATCCTCGCATTTGTTAATTAAGTTATTACTGATTGCTACGTCAGTACGAACAATCTCAGAACCACTTTGGTAGTACTCAGATGTAATAGCATCAACATCTGGTTCTTGTATTTTAGAATCGAAGTACTGTTGCATATCGTAATAGTACTTCATCTTGTATACCTGAGACATTTTACCTGCGTACCCTGAACAGTACGCATAGTTATGTAATTCACTTGCCTTTGATTCCGGTGAAATAATCAGATACACCGCAATGATAAAAGCCAAGCTAAAGAATTTCATTTTAATCTCCGAGTTTCAAATCTTGTAATGGTTTAAGAATACTGATTACCGGATAGTTCTCAATCTTCTCACGACCTTCAGCACCAGTCATGATAGTTGGAATTGCCGCAATCTCAGAAACGAGGTTATAACCCTCGAACGTAAATTCCTGACACTTCTCGTTATACAAAGCCCATAACACAATATCAGCTTTCTTTTGAATCTTAGGAAGTTGACGAGCACTAATACATGGACCGAAGCGTAACCAGGAACCGTACTTAATACCTTTCACTTCAATGCGAACTCCAGATACATAGAGATCACATTCTCCTTCACGCTTTTCATCCTGGAAAGCAGGATCGATATTGAGATCACGATTGATCAATGTTTCAATTTCATTGAACAATAACCACGAAGCATGTTCCGCAGCCATGCCAACTAAGTGCGAGTGAGCATGATTGAATCCATAAGGTGATTTACCCGCTGGTGCGATCTTAGTGAACTTCTCAGCCTTAGCAATTGCTTTAGCCATGAATGATTCAGCTTCATCGTGGTGTAAACGGATCTTCATTTTATCTTCACGAATGATTAGACGTGTCATATTTTGTACCTCAATTAATTGAACCTCATTATAACAAAAACTTATCCTCCCGTCAAGGAGAATTATTATTGGAGGCTCTTTTGCACTCCACAAAATAATACCATTTTGGTGCTGAAAATTCAAGGAAAAATAAAGAAAACTAGATAAATACTGGAAATAACTTCGGAGGATACCCATATGGCTCACCCAATAGCAGGTGTTAATGAATATAGATATGGCGAATGTGGTTATATCGTTGATGGGGCATTACTTAAAAATAATGTTAAATTAAAAAATATACGCATTTTCAAACAACGTTCAGTTAACATCTTTGATTTAATGGACTATGATACAAATGTCATTTATCAATATGTACGTATTACCGGTTATGATTCATATAATGATGTTCTTGATTATTCAAAAACTGATGATGAACTTTTAAATGAAATTCCAGTCAATACATTCTTTGTTCGTGGATATAATAGTGACATGTCCGTAACAGGATTTGTTATTCGTTTCCAGAATAATAAAGTCTGTTTAGCAGACGGTAGGTATATGTTTGATATGTATATACCTGAATGTAGTATTGGTCCAATTGATATTGGTGTAGTAACTGTTAGTACTATCGCAATTGGCACTACTACTGTAACAGGTACTATTAGTGCTGTTAGCGGATCATTAGATACTACTGGAATGGTTGTTACTATGGAAATCGAAGGTGTTACTTACACAGCAACACTAGATGGTCGTAACTTTACATTCACAGATGTTATTGTAACCGAAACTGGTAATGCTGTAATTACAATTACATCACCAAAATACAATACCAAGGAAGTTGATGTTCCTATTGTAAGTGAAGCTGATACAGATTATGTTACTATGTACGCAGTATCTGGTTCTCAAATGATCGATAATGGTGATGGTACATATACTTTTACATTAGAAAATACAGTACACAGCCGTGGCTCGAATGTTGTAGTTCAGATTCAAAATATTAATGGTACTATCTATAATCCAGATGTTAGTGTAGATAATGCTGGGAACATCACAGTGACTCAAACTGATAATACAGATTATGATATTATAATTGTTGGTCCAACTAATGTGAGAACTGTTTACAGTACTTCTCTAGTATGGTCAGCTAGTGGTTCAGATTTCACAATGTCTATTCCATACAGCACACACATGAAACAAAGCCCATCATTATCAGTATATGATTCTGGTGGTGATCTTGTTCAAGTACTAGTTAGTATTGATAATTCAGATAACATCACTCTTAAAAGTTCCGAGAACTTTACAGGTAAAGTTGTTATCACTGGCGTAACCGCATAACACAGAAAGGCACTCTTAAGAGTGCCTTTCTTTTTGGTATACTATTGCTCTTGATTTCTGAAACTTACATTGATGTACATCTAACCATATAGAAGGATCTACAATATGAGAGTTAGGACGTATCAATATCAGTGTATCAGTGTAAGTACTGAGAGCGTACAATAACTTTTGCCTGTACGATTCTGGTACTAAATCGAATGCGTAACTGCATATGATTACATCATAACGCTTTTCGAAGATACAATTAAAATCAGCTATATCCTCAAAGGAATATGGATAGCATACGAATCCAGTTTCCTCGGTATATCTCTCGTGCATGTACTTGTCAGCACCTTCAATATCAGATACGCCGCAGTGTTTCAATACATTGCTTACAAGGCCATTGCCGCAAGCGAGATCCAGTACTGAAGCGTCTTCAGTAAAGTACTGATAGAACGAATTCATTAAGCAATCATTAACATAATCCTGGTGTGGATTTTCGTATGTAGCTTGTGTATTAGGATCTTGATAGTACTCTTGAACGCCAAGCGTTCGGTACTGTTCAGTTATTTTCATATAACCTCAAACGTAAAAAGGGAGCCATTGGCTCCCTTTTGTGTGGTTCGCGAATTAACGCAGGATTTGTGCGACAATCTGGTTCAGAGTCAGGTTGCCATTCGCACGAGCGAAGTCGAACACCTGAGACTTACGAACTTCAATCACTTCGTCAACCTGAGCGTCAGAGTAGAAACGACGCAGTTGAGCGACCATTGCCTGAACACGAGCATCAGACGCCAGCAGGGATGCTGCTTTGTCTTCAATCGCGGTACGCAGTGCTGCGTCGGACAGGTCAGCTACTACAGTGTCAGCAGCATCGGTACGAGCGGTACGGTTAGTACCGAACACGTCATTCGCTTCAGAAGCGGTAGAACGTGCCGCAGGGCGGGAAGCAGCAGGACGACCGCCAGCCAGAGCCTGTTCCAGAATATCGGTCAGGGTGGTTGCTACGTCTTCAGCAGACTTCGCGGTGCTTGCTTTGGTCACTTTCGCTTTCGCAGTGCCGAACAGACCAGCTACCAGACCGGAGACAGCGGTAACAGCGTCGTTGATTACGCCAGTTACAGAAGTTACGGAATCCAGTACTTCGCCGAGTTCAGCCTGAGCTTCCAGAGCTTCAGCTTCGGTATCGAAGTCCAGATCGATTTCTGCGTTTTCCAGAACGATGGTCAGGGTAGAACCGTTAACAACGGCGAAAGCGAACAGAGCGGAATCGAACAGAGCGTTTTTGAATTGAACTTGCATGGTGTTACCTCTTAGGTTTATTGAGTTTCTTTGTTACATTCATTGTACTACAAATTTTTGGCATACGCAACAGGATTTTCACCTGTATCCCCAGAACCCCTCTCATGGGCGAACCAGAATCCTATTAAGCTATTGTATCAAGTACTGTCTGATAACGCAAGCAAAACATTAGACGATACGTAATATCGTGAAGATGGTCAAGCGTGTTGACCCCTGGCAGCAGCCAGCCGTAAGTCGTACTTTTCAATCTTCTAGTGGAGCTATGCGGATTTGAACCGCAGACCTACTACGTGCAAGGCAGTTGCTCTACCAACTGAGCTATAGCCCCTTATCACGTCCTGACTTATACCGAGTCGGCTTTCGGGCAGACGTGATACACCCCGAAGCACATTGGCTTTGTATAAGTTTGATGCGGGAGAGGGATTTGAACCCCCGACCTCCAGGTTATGAGCCTGGCAAGCTGACCGCTGCTCTACCCCGCATTTCCTATGTGATTATTATACCACAATTTTTTGAGCCGTTCCAATTTTTTTTCAACATTTTTCAATTTCAGAATCAAGCGGCTATCTCTCAATTCATGCTAACATTATACCAGAATTTTTCTGGTCGTTTCAACTTTTTTTCGATTTTTTACATCGCCAAATAAATGAACAATCCAGGAAATACGATGAACAGTACTACCAAACCCCACCAAAAGAATAGATAGGACTTCCAGTTTTGTTTAAAAGTACCGTATTGTGGCATTGCCATTGAGAAGTTAATAAAGAATAACAGACCAATCATCCACATAAAACCAGTACCAATGCTTGATAAGATTACACCCATGATAACTTTCCTCGTTGGTGGTCAATACTGGATTCGAACCAGTGACAGCGACATTATGAGTATCGTGCTCTACCAACTGAGCTAATTGACCCTTGGATAATTTTGTACGTTGTGAGTTAAGTACTGAAGCTCACAACGTGCTTTGTTGATGTGACTAACAGCACGGTTTTGTAACTGGTTAGTCACTGGCTGTACTGAGCTATCAACAATTATATACTGCTGTAACTCGTGTTGTAACGCCATTAATTCACTTTCAATCTGGACTAATCGTTCAGTACTGATCATGTTTTTATCCTCTCACTTAAAACGTGTAAGCATTATTACACGTTGCCTCGCACTCGTCAAGGACTTTTTGGTAGATGGTGGGCTTTCAGGGATTCGAACCCTGGACAAACCGATTAAGAGTCGGCTACTCTAACCAACTGAGTTAAAAGCCCATATCCTTAACTGCTCTCGTCAAAATATAATTGAAGCGACAGCAATCGTAAAACGATAATCCGAACCTTTCTTCCTTCACTATATCACGATATTCAACGATGCTTAGCTTATCTTCCCCTGAATCATCTAAGTTCAGTAGTAGACCAAAATCCACAACACATACTAGAATGTGAAGATCATCTTCTTCATCAAAGTATCCAAGTCGTAGTAATGGTACGGGTGCATCTTCTGCGAAGTACATAATGTACGTAGTACCGTTATAATCAATAGTACCATCTTCATAACGTAAGAAATGATGATAGTTAGTATCGAAGAACTTCGCTATATCCTTTAGTGAGTTTAGTTCATTCATATATATTTCCTTATATATACAGTTCAGTTTAGAGCGTGGAGAGGGATTTGAACCCCCGACTTTACGGATTTGCAATCCGTTCCAATTGACCAGACTCTGGCATCCACGCTAGATTCTTTAAAAGTACAGATGTACCTTTATATCAGGAGTAGCTTGTACGAGTGAACCAAACTCTTTACAGCGTTCTAATATCTCCCAAATAGCAATACATTCAGGTAGTTCCAATATTAGACCATCAGTGGTCATACGTTGGAAATGAGATTCTTCTGAATCTGGAAGTACCTTGTATTCGGTATTTAATGTTGTCTGAAGTTCCTTGGTATTGAAAATAGTACCATCAGGACGTTGTTTAGCAACATAAGAGAATCTTATCCAGTTGTTGTTAGCTCCAGCATTAACGATGCTTAGCTTCCCATCAAGGAATTTCATAACTTCAACTTTTTGTTGATAAGTATTCTGTACTTTTCTATAACCACCGCCACCAGGAACAGCAAAATTATGACCAACATCTTCTTCTTCGGTCACAGTACATCCTAACATCATTTTGAAAATGAGTTCATTGGTAGCAATGATTCTAATTATTTCAAGGTCTTCAGTACAAATAACTGTTCGTTCAGTATTAGACCGTTCTCTTGATATTTCCATGTTAGGCATTTCACGAATGAAACGCCTAACAATGTTAGTTCTGTTTATTAACGAATCTTCCATTTAGATTTTAAATCCTTTAATACAGCTTCCTTTATTTTACTAATATCAGTAAGACATTCAAATGGAAGTACATTATCATGTACTGTCATTTGTTGAAACCATTGTTCTTCAGTTTCATAGTAACGGTACTTTTTATAGGTAACATGTTTTTTAGGTTCACCAATTAATAATGTTACCTGGTTTCTAACCATAGATGCCATAACATTTCGAATAGCAGGATCAGTTTGTTCATCTAATGTTGAATTGAGAATTTCTGCATAATGAGCGTACTGTACTTTTCGTTGTTCATATTCAAGTTGTGATAATGAATCGTTTAACGCATCACCATAAATGTCACGAACTTCAATTACTTTATCAGTAATTCCTAAACAATATCCTTCATTAGAACTAAGGCGTATAGTTCCATCTGGATCAATTTCGTATTGATACAAATCAAAAGATGTATTCAGCAATTCACCTAAACCAGTAAGTACTGCTATTGTAAATTCTTCATTATTAGTAACCGTAGTTTCTTCCATATTGTACCTATAAAAATAGGGAGCAAATTGCTCCCTTCATAATCATTATTTAGATTGGTTTTGACTTGGGTCTACTGGAGCATCAGGTTGAACAGCAGATTCATCAGTACTTGGTGCGTCAATGCCATTAGGATCGGCAGGGATACCAACATCAAGCACTGAATTTTCAGGCTCTTTGTTTAAAGCGGCAAATACTGATTTGATCCAAGACCAAATTTTACTTAATAGATTCATGTAAGTACTCCTAAAATGAAACAGAACTTTGTCTGCTAATTATTTAAGTATTAAGTACTTACATGGAAGGTAAATTTTATTGTCCAGATGTAACAGTTGTAACAGGAGGCTTTTCTTCCTTCGGTTGTGCGTTAGCTGCTGGAACACAACTTACAGAAGTATCCCATGTTACACTATTCGAAACAACATAACAATTCGCGTCAGGTTGTTCTACTTTTTTCATGTAGTACACGTCTTTACCCGAAGTACCGATGATTTGAAGCTTACCAGCATTTGGTGCTAGTTTAGGTTCATCATCTTCCGGTTCAGGAACGGCAACAGGTTCCGGTTCTTCGGGTTTCGCTTCTGGCTTGTTCTCAGCACTGACAGTACTTTGAACCTCAGTTTTCACAGAAGTTGGAGCCGAATCAGCAGAAGTACTTGAAGCAGTACTTTGTACTGGATCAGCATCGGACTGCTTTTGAGTTCCAGTAGTTGTCGGTGTGTTAACCGCTGGTGCTTTAGCTTCAGCAACAGTTTTGGTTGGAGTATCACCTGAACTCGTTGGAGTATCATCAGGGAATGGTTCACAACCGGATAGCAGTACTGAAGTTGTTGCTACTACGAGTGTCATAACTATTGCGAAACGTTTCATTATATACCCTGTTAGTGTTTGTAATCACCTGGTACTTCATCCATTTCACCAATGTAGCGAGCTACAATATAGTAATCTGGTGTTTCTTCAGGTAAATCTTTATTACATTCAGTTATGGCGGCATTGGCTTCTTCAATGGTATCAAAACCACGATGCCAAATTTCACCACCCCAACCACGTTCTGATTCAACATATTGTACTACGTGCATTTAACTTCCTACAAATTTCAACTGTTTAATATCTACGATAGATTCATCTTCTTCAAAAGTGAATCCCCACAATCCAGTATATGGATTGCGTTCACAGGTTTTCACTGTAGCAGTGAACAAACCACTTTTAAATGGTTTACCTGAACGTTTCTGTACTACTGAACCTTTGCGATTCTGATTTTCTTTCCATACCTGAAAATCTTCTTGACGCATATATTCGCGGCGATCTTCATATTTGGAAACAAACCATTTGGGAATGTCGTATGAATTGTAGTTACGAATAACATCAGCGTAATACACTTCATCGCAATCAAAGGTTGGCGTAATAAGAATATCAACTTCTCCAGGAATCTTATCAAGTTTCCCTTCGTAATGCATCCAACGTGCTACTTCAACACCTTCATCGAACACGTTACCAATCTCTTTACCCAATTCATAATCAGTCGCAATGATTGTCAGCATTTTGCTAGTTAACATACGAGAAGATGGGCTGATACAGATAATAACAGAACGCATGGCTTTAGTAGTTGGCATGATATTCTCTCTTTATTAAAAGTTGAGTACAATAGGGGTTTCACCTACACTGACGACCAGCATTACCTGTTAAAATCGCTGCTCTATAATTAAGCTATATACTCTACAATAGGAACACTACACAGAAGATAGGTCTGATTGCCTCGGATGCTTTCGCAGTTGCCGTAGTGTAATTGGTGACACGAGTTGGATTCGAACCAACGTAGCCCTTTCGGACGGCAGATTTACAGTCTGCTGGTTTTAGCCACTCACCCACCGTGCCAGGTGTTTAATGATAGTACCGCATGGCAGCGGTACTGTCAAGGCTTTTATGAGATGTATTCTACGTGGTTAACCACATAGCAGTACTCGTCATCGTAATACGTACTACCGAAAGCACCTTTCAGGATTTGGATCTTGTTCTTTAAACAAAAATCCTCGAACACTTGAATGTTCGCAAACACCTTGAACGGTACTTTGTGAGAACTATCTTCATAACGATGATAGTAATCAACTGCTGCTACTTGAGTCGTCATGATTTCTCTCCGATTCAGATTTACGAACATGATCAATAAAATCATTAATCCGAGTATACACAGCATGTTCGCTCATGTCAAGCCCATTGTTAACTGAGTTTTCACCCATACATGCGTGAATCCCTTCGCAGCCACAACGAGGACATTTGCCTAATTTCATTACCACATTCGCCTACCAGTGAGGAACGCAAGTGAGATGATTGTCATCACAATAGCAGTTACCCATGCTGCGAATTTGATCACAGCTAATACAAAGAACCCAAAGGTCATTGCTGCTGGACCGATTGTACATACTTGCCAAATAGCAACTAGTACAGCACCTGAACACAATGAACCAAAGAATACTTGAAATGATGTTACGATAAACGCAATGATTGCGAAGAACGCAACTCCAACAGCATCTTTCATGTTTTTACCTTATTGTAGTTTTCCTGAATCCTTGAACTCCTTCGAGTTTGTTGATTTCACGAACAGCTTCTTCAACTGAACCAAAGATTCGAGACTTGTTATTACTGAACATCACTTCACCATTTTTAGTGATACAGTATCCCCAACCACCATCACCATTTTCACGAGAAATCCCATAAGGACTCGCTGGTAATGCTGCTTCAGGGTTTACTACCTGGTTGAATAACCGTGCGGCAGTTTTCTTATTCATTACGTACACAATACAAATGGTGATGAACGCAATGAGACAACAGAATAGCAGTACTTGAATGTCACTCATATTATCAATCCAATTTAGTTACACGAACACGATCAAGTTTTTCGTACTTGTTCATGGCTGATACAGCATCTTCCATATCATGGTAAACAGTATATTGATTAGATGAACCACTTAATGTCATATGCCGTCCATTTTTCAAAATGGTAAATCCAATCTTACCAGCTTGTGTTTTAGCTGGATATATTGAATATGGACTTTCAGGTAAATCAGAATCAATTTCTTCATGTACCCGTACTGTCTTGATGTAGATATTAGCAGCGATGCTTTTGACATTAATGTACATCAAACATGCCGCACCGAATACAACTAAAGCTGCGATTAGTAATGGATGCATTTTACACCACCTTAGTATGTGTATAGCCTTCCAATTGTTCTAACTCATTCAGTGACGTTTGAGCTTCTTTAGCAGTACTGAAACGCCTATCCACATGCATTGTATTACCTTTATAGATGTAATACAGATCTTTGTTTTGATACGTATTCCAATATCGTGCGATACGATATGGAGACTGTTTGAGTTCGCCAGGTTTAGGTGGTTCAGGTTCTTCCACTAAACGGACATACAAAATACTGGAAATCCGAAGATAACCAAAGTACGAAAACATTGCCGCAGCAAGTAATAGTACTGATACAATTAACAAAACGATATTAGTCGTCATATTAAGCTTTCCCATTCAGTACGGAGCAATACCATTGAAGTAAATCAAGGTACGCTTGTTGTTCATAGGTACGTTCTTTGATAGAACGCATAGCTCGCATATCATCAATGATCCACTGTTCAGGTTTCATCGTCGTCCTCGATAGGTTTATTTAGATCAACTTCAACACCAGCAGTTAACTCCTTAATGTGATTCCACATTTCAGTACTAACTGGTACTAAGTTTTCAGGATGTTCATCAATATCTTTGGATAAGAAATCCAGGAATTGTTCTTCATAATTACCCAAGCATTCTTTAGGAAGTCTAGAATCAATGGCAATTACATGTTTGTAAACATCATATTTCTTCTCATAACCCCAAATTATAGAGGGTGGTTCAACAACAGTACTTAGTACTTGAATGGTGTCATCAATTAGGTTTAACTCTACAGCGTCAAGAAAATCTTCATAAGATAAATTCTCAACATAATATCGAGTACTTTCATCCTCACTAAACAAAAACAAGCCTCTCCCATATCCTCTAGGGAAACTTCCAGAAAAACCTGTCATTGTTGGGGTATGTGATTTCTTTGTAGATATAAATTCTAAAAAATGTTCCATAAGAGTACCTTAAAAGTTAGTACACCGTATCCGGCTTGAACGGATGACCTCGGAGTTAAAAGCTCCTTGCTCTACCAACTGAGCTAACGGTGCATAGTACTTAATAGTAGGAGGGATTCGAACCACACATTTTCCTAATCTGAATAGGGAATCGTTACCAATTGACTTACTACTATTAAGTTCTGTTTTTATTTGTCGTCCAATTTCTTGAACATATCCAGAAGTTGTTCTGCTTTTTCATCAACAGTACCTTCTAGATGAATGGTCTTAGCGTTAAGATTCAATAACGCAGCAACTTGTTCAGGATTAACATTATCGAATTCATCAATAATGATAACACCTTTAGGGTCGCCATGAATAACTCCACGCTGAATGAAATCATCATCGACATTCATTGATTGTTCAATGAAGTCTTCAAGACCTTTATTCTTTTGTGGTTCCATCTTGACCATCCTTTGTGAGTGATTTTACTCGACTGATACCTAAATTTTTACCACAATCTTTACAGATGCGTTGATATTCAAGTTCTGTAAGATTCGGTTTATAATGAATTTTACAAACTTCCATACTGACATAATGCCCACATAATAGCTGCTTGAAAAACTTCATCATAAATTAAGGCTCAAGTATATCCAATAGTTCATCAGGGTAGTCTAAGCTACATGCTATAATACCTTCAACGAATTCACCATTTTCAGGATCAACAGCAGTACCTTTAAACAATTGAAATTCTTCTTCCGGTTCTGAACCAGAAATATCTTTTACTTCATAACCTGCCATTTTAGCAAGTTGTTCGATTTGCTTACGATTTAAAATCATAACTTTCCTTATTAGGGGAACCGGAGTTCCCCACGTAGACGATTATTAAGCGTCTTTAGATTCCTTCACTGGATCATTCAAATGCTTATGAATAGCATCCTGGAGTGAATAACCTTGATAACGACGCTTGCCTACATACACGTCATGGGAAACCCAATTGGCTGGCGTACCAGTACTTGTTTCCCATTTCAGCGGAGTTGGAACCAGACGCACTTCATTAGTAATGATGAAGTCCAGAATCGCCGCAGCAGAAAGCTGATGGGAAGCAGTTGACATGTCAAAGATTTTCGCTTCGTAGATTTCCGTAGTATCTACGCTTTTACAATAACACTGGAAAGTAACTTCACCTTCCGCATTACGAGTTGTTGTAGTTTGTGCCGACAGAATAGCAGAAACTTGTTCGTTTGCTTCTTTCTGAGAGGCCGAGAGAATCGTAACGGGCGTGTCTTCCACACGATTCTCAAGAGGCCACAGACTTACTAAGTTGATAGTACTTTTAATCTTGCTCATTTTCCGGTTCCCATTATTGAATTAACGGCGGTAGTGTAACATACAGGCCGCAGCCTGTCAAGGACATTTTAAAAGTAATTGGTGTACCCAGCGAGATTCGAACTCGCGACCTTCGGACTTTCAAACCGACGCTCTAACCAACTGAGCTACAGGTACAGATTAGCACAATTTTAAACGTTGTGCAACCGTTTTGTGTGGCTGGAGAGATTCGAACTCTCGTCATCTGCGTCACAGGCAGGAACATTAACCAACTATGCTTACAACCACCACTGATTATTCGATTATTTCAGCATATGGCATGAACGGAAATTCAGTACCATCATCTAAATGATGTGCTTCTTTTTCAGTACTTCCCCAATCGTACAGGAACATACCATCAACCCACATTGCTTCTTGAACATCTCCGAATACTTTATACCAACGAGCTTGTTTCATCTCATGCTTAGGTATAACTCGGAAACCAGGAACTTCAGCAATTGGCTCAAATACATCATGAACATTATCATCTTCTGGATGTTTAATCGTCATGTTATATTCATCACCGTACCATTCAGTTTTAATGAAATGGAATTTATATCCATCCCATACAGCTTCTGAAGTACTGCGTGATTTACCAATGTACTTAACACCAGGTACTAAATGACTTTTTGGAATCATTTCTTTTTTGCCTTATGCTTAGCAATATTATTTTGAATCTCACCATAGTAAAGTACTTTACCACGTGGAGCATCATCTTTGTTATGACGAGTTCTGGCTGAACTAGTATGCTTATTACCAGCACCTAACTTATCACACCACCGCATCATTTCACGACATATCCAACCAATGTCAGAACGTAGTTCACATGCCATTTCATCGCTGAATTTACCATTAACAAATAGTCTTGCATGCCAACGGTTCTTAATCTTAGTTACTTTAATATCAGTACTGGATTCAGTACTTAATAACATTTGTCTACTACGTTTCATTAGTATTCTTCCAATTTAATACGTATTGATGTACTTGTTCTTCAATCAAATATTTAAAGTCACTATGCATATATTGATGATGGGTAGGACATAAAGGAACTAAGTTTGCTGGATCATTGTTATGATGGTTTTCATCATAATGATGAACCGAAACTATATTTTCTTCTGAACATACAACACACTTTTTAGTATGATGATGGAAGCAAATAGTACGATATGTTTTAGTACTATTGTTATTCCCATCAGCTATTGCTTTTTGGTGGCTTCCATTGTTAATACCACTTCTAAAATATGTATTAGAACAAGAATGTGAACATGTCACTTTTGATTCAATTTTACGCTCCATGAATTCTTTATCACATACTGGACAAATTCTAAATTCATAAACTTTCATCTTGAATTCATAATCTAAATCAACATCTAATGCTGATAGTTTGCATTTAATGTCTCTTATCATTCTAGAATTAGGATTACGTGAATATCCAAGAGATTCATAAAAATCACCTTTTGTTTTACTTTCACTAATAATTTCTAGTATTTCTAATTTTGTCAAATCCATTTGAAAATCTCCATATCGTTTAAGATATTTATCATTTTCATTGGATTTGAATCTGTCGGAGTGGTAGGATTTGAACCCACGGCTTTTCCGCCCCAAACGGAACACTCTACCAAACTGAGCTACACTCCGAAGTGTATTGTGTGCTTGTTACAAGATTCGAACTTGTGACTTCCACCGTGTAAAGATGGCACTCTAACCAACTGAGTTAAACAAGCAATTAGTCGGAATGATAGGACTCGAACCTACATAAACTCCTAGCCCCAAACTAGGCGGCTAACCAATTAGCCCACACTCCGATTATAGCACAATTTCTTGTGCCGTTTCATTTTATTTTAAGCTGTTTCTTCAGCTTCTTCTTCAGTACCGTACAACTCACTAAGTTTACGTAGGTACTTAATATAACGATGTTCTAAGAATCCCAAATCGTATTGAGTACTAATCTGGAACATCCATTCTGGACCAACATCATAGTCCAAGTTGAATTCATATTCAGAACCCCAATTGGATTCAGTTGAACTTTTAGCTTCTCTATAATGACGACCTACCCAAACACTCATATGATCATTATGACAAGTAACTATTGTTCTTGAATCATCCTGGTCTACAGTGATAGCTAGTTGGTCTATCATATTCGCTTCAATTGAAAAGGTATTACCTTGTAAAAGAACTGCTTTTTGAACGTACAGGAAATCATAAATTGTATCTCTGTCTTGCTCACTTACTTCAGTATAGACTTTAAATTTCTGTACTAATGTCCTTGCTGCCATTTACTGCTCCAAATAAAAAAGGAGAGCACCCTTAAGGGAACTCTCCTATCAAAAATTCATAGATTTGTTTAAGTAGCATGATTTCATCGAATGTTAGATCGTAATAATCATGTACAGTACTTTGCTGAAAGAATGATTCTTCTGAATGTACTTTATCTATGTATCGGGGAGTTCCATCGAAATACACATATTGTGTGTTAAAACAAAACCCCGTATCATGGATATAAGCGTACTTTCGGAAGTACTCATATGTGAAGTACGAACTACAGTACTCAATGCCTACTTTCTGACATATATCTAGTACGTAATGTATCTTCGTCCATTGTTCGGAGGAAGGAAAATCTCTTTTATCAGGATAATCCTTCCAACTTTCATCATGCATTCTCTTTCTCGGTAGCAATCATTTCTAAGTGCTTACGAATCCAACGCATGAAGAATGTGGCTTTGTCTTCATTTTTAAATTCTGCGTTACCAGTATCAGCTACGGGAACGGGGAACATAAAGCCACATTCAGTAGTATACCATAACTCATTTTCTTTATAATGGCTAAAATAGACTTTTTTGTCTTTAACCATGTCTTTCAATGTTTTCATTTCGTTAATCCTTAGATTGGTGTTCATGGCAGGACTCGAACCTGCGACCCTTTGTTTCGTAGACAAATGCTCTAATTCCAACTGAGCTACACAAACAATTTATTTTTACTTTACTTCTTATCGGTGTACTTTCGTACTCAATACCCTTGCGGATCTGCCCGTCCGAAGACGAGGGCTTGACGTTTTACAGTACTGGACTAACCTTTTTACAGGAAACGGAGGGCGATATTTCTATCCAAGTAACCCCTCTTTTTTATTTATACAATTTCAGTTATTTCAATGTAATCGGAATCACTAATAGCACCCATTACCTGATATTTCTTTCCATTGTACAAATAGACTTCATCCCAAAGATGAAGTGACGAACCTGATGAAATCATTTCACCGTGTTCTTGTAACTCTTGATACGATACCATTTATTTAGTCTCAAAGGTATCAGTACTTTTCAGTACGCATTGATGCGTCATCAAACCAAAATCACCATATTGGGTTGTTACCTTATTACGGCACTCTTTTTCAATAAGATGATTCAGTACTGCTTGATTGTTGGCTGTCAGTACTACAGTGTCTTCGCGAGAAGATTCACCATCGTATGAATACCAAGTATGTTCAAAAATTAATACTGCTTTATGCATTTGGATTTCCACACATCAAGCCAACACTTTGTTCTAAACGTGCGGCTTTTTCAGCATCCCATTCGGGATAAGTTTCTTTATGTCGCCACGTCATTGTATGAATGATTTCGGCTTCAGTCCATAGACCGCCTTTATACTTACGGCGACCAAGACCACGAGAACGCATTAATATGCTTTTCTTTACCATGTTACGATAACGGTGATTGTTTTGAACATGTTCACCAGATGATGCCATTACAGCATCAAAGATACGCTTTTTTGCTTTCTTATTCATAAGTTTCCTTATAATTAGCGGAACCAGCGGGAATCGAACCCGCCCCACTCCCGTGACAGGGGAGTATCCTAACCGATAAACGATGGCTCCAACAGATATTATAACCTGTTCATGGCAATAATATCAAAATATGTTTCTGGCATGTTATGTAGTTCTTTTAAGATATTTTGAACTTCAAAAATGTCAGTTAATTCTTCATCAGTACTGATGATTGTGGAATCAGTTTCTTTGACATGTTCGCCTGAACTGTCTTCCCAATACGCCCCACGCCTGAAATATGTGTATTCATAACGTACAAAGTACTTAAACATCATTTCCCCTTAAACACGTCGCGTGTAGCATCGCGTTCTTCGTTCACAACGATATGTGACTTAGTAGCCATAACACCCTGAATGTAACCTAACCAACGATGTTTCTTTGTTTCAGACATATCAGGTTTAGATAATTCAGTTAACATCCACGCTAAATGACTATCAGTAAGTGCCTCATTTGAATTTTCAACTGGTTCACAATTTAATAGATCAAAGTAACGTTGGCGAAGTTCAGGATAAAAATCACCATGAATTGGTTTACTTTCTTCCTGCATCTTTTTAAGCATATCAATCGAAATAAGTACTGAATTTGAATACAAAGAAGTATCTAAACTATCTAATGTACCATTTAAGTACTGTTCAATTACAAATTTAGCACCAGCATGAATCTGTAATCTTCCACGTTCGATCAAATCAATCATGCGTTCTTTATCACGAATAAGAATATCGAACGCATAACGTGCTTGTGAGATTTCTGATGAAGTCATGTCACTCACCAAAGCGTTCATTCAAACGACGCATTACAGCATCAATGAATTCAACTGCTTTTTCTGGTGGTAAATTATCAGGCAGTGTCATTCGAAACATACCTTCATCTTCACCAGCATCGATCATTTTCTGAACCATTTCTTCAATCTGGTTCGCAAAATCTTCGATTGAAACTGGTTTAATACCAGCTTTTGCTTTCTCCATTTTGTCTACTTCTTTGAAGTAAGCGAAGTGCATAAACTCACGTGCCATATCAGTGTTCCTCATTTTGAGAATAAAGACTAGAATCTATTATTTTGGGTTTTCAAGATAAGTGAAATAAAATAGTGTTTGCTGTTAGATTCTAAATTTGTTATTTGGTCTTAAGTTCTGCTACTACAGCAGCAACTAAGTCCGGTGTAAAATCAATGCCGAAAACTTCGGAATAATGTTTTACTGTACCTTCATAACCATGACGCTTTTCATTCAAGCGATAACGCAATTCCATAATCGCATTGTCATAGTTAAACCAAGGATTGTTTTGACTCGCATTCAAGCGACCCCAATCAGTCAATGGTACGAAACCTTCATCAGCAGACTTACCCCGAAGAATATTATAGATAATATGCTCGTGTACAGTGTGCTCTTTTTCCAGTTTCCAGGTTGTTTTTACAGTAATGAATTGTTCTTTGGTCAACATAGTATGTTCCTTTTGGATAGTAATTAATTTAGTGTTTTGTTCTGAATTAACTTTATCCGGTGGACCAGTACTGAATTTCTATAGCATCATAAGATTTACCTTTTGTTTGTTTATGTTAGAGCGGGATACAGGATTTGAACCTGCGTAAACTATTCGCCGCCTGCTTGGAAGGCAGGTGCTCTACCACTGAGCTAATCCCGCTAGGATGTACTGCCGCTCTCAGTACTGTATATACTTGATTATTACAATCTGACCTATACAGGTGCATCGCGGTTCTCGTCATATAATTTTACAAGCTGGGAGAATCATTCAAGCTTGTTTCACACAGGAAGTAATGAAATCTTTAAATTGGCAGGCCGGAGAGGGTTCGAACCTCTGATCCGAGAATCAAAATCTCGTGTGTTACCAATTACACCACCAGCCTAATCAAGAATCTATATATTATTCAACCGTTTTACTTGCTGGAAGATTCTTTGTAATATTTGGATTACATATTATTAAACCATCCAAATATCACTTTGCGGTAAAGGGGAATTTCGAAATCCCGACCATCTCCTTAACAGGGAGCCGCTCTGCCTCTGAGCTACAATACCAAGTTGTTGTTTTTCTTACTTATATTATACCACATTTTTTAGTGGCGTTTCATCTTTTTTTCAAAGAAATAGGCTGGAATCCATTTTGATTTTTCAATTAACAGTTGATTTCATTTATGGTTGCTGCTGGATTCCAAATTCGGTTTTATTCAATTAAAGCTAGAATCTATTTTTGTTTTCTATATCCGAGAAGTTTTAATTGCTGGTAGATTCTAAATGAGTACAAATTGAGTTTACAGAAGTCCTTCCAAGGGACTAATACGTATTCTATTCTGACCTTAGTAGGATAACATGCTATCCGTGTCACACCATAGTACGCCTGGTGAATTTGATTAATACTGGAATTTATTTCGTTTTAGGCGGCTGCTCTCCCAACTGAGCTACAGTACTAGTACTGACAGGACTCGAACCTGCGACATGCTGCGTGATAGAAAGTGTTTGCTGTTAAATTCCAAATTTGTTACTAACGCATTAACGTTTAGGTTGATGCGGGTTGTTACGATTCAAAGTTTCATAACTATGATCGTTACGGCGTGAATGATGTGGATTATTACGATTCAACGTTTCGTAACTATGGTCATTGCGTTTTGAACTATGAGCATTGCCTGACATATTATCACCTTTATAGTTGAAGGTAAGGATTATAGTTCGGATCACTGAATATGTCGTACTCTTTATGTTTACCATCCACAATAGTGTAGAAAGTAAAATTGACAGAGTTATATGATTTACGGTCATCTTCTAAGTATATTGAAGTACTAGAACCACCGATATTCACACGATTCACAACATAATAATGATCAGAATCTAACGCTAATGCGTTTATTCTATCACTTTCGTAACCAGCGTTAAGCTCAGTTACTTTAGCATATAAAATATCCATATCTTACCTAATTAATACAAGAATTCATCGTTTATTGGATAGCCGTGTCTACCAGTTTCACCATCACTATTCGTACTGACATAGTTCGTAGGACTCGAACCTACACGCCATAAGGCCGCTATTTGGGTTAACATTTAGTTGCTGTTGAATTCTTTAAGTTCTTGTTGTAGTACGTTATAGGCTTACTGATTCATCCAAAGTGCTACCTATTGTGTTGGATAATTTCACAGTACTACTTAGTGGGAATAGCTGGACTCGAACCAGCGGCGACTCGATTATCGGTCGAGCATTCTACCAACTGAATTATATTCCCATATAATGCCTGTTACCAGGCATAATCACCAGTGCCGATGTAACAAGCTTTGTTACAATGACCACTCATGGCATCAAGTACATCGTTAAGTTCTTCGATACGTGGATCATCATCTTCCATGTCAAAGAACACATAAGTCAGTGCTTGATATAAATCAATGTTATTTGAACGTTCATTTGAATCAACAAATTTACGAACAGCTTCGTGCATATTAGCACTATTCAGGATTTCATCTACGATGGTTTCCATAGTATCACCTACAAGGATATGGTACAATGTTATGATGTTCTCTAAGAAATTCTATGCTATGATTAACTTTCATCATATCTTCGAAGTACTTAACGAACTCGCGTAACCGTGTTACAAATTCGTAACTGAACGGAACTTCTTTTAACGTACTTAATTGGAAGTGCCATTCCTCACTTATACTGTAAGGAAAACCATTGACTTTGAATAAATCTTCATCGTCTTCATCCCAATAATGTACGTTGAACCTGTTTGATAACAAGTCAACTACTATTGAAAGGGTGTTATCCTTTTCGTCCGACAAATAAAAATGGATTATCCCATCTCGTGAAGAATAATGATCATTGTCATTAAAAACCACAGTATTAGATAATCCATTAATATTCGATCTACATCGTTCCGGTACATGTAATAACGAAATGAGATATTCTTCTCCAATTTCGTACAACACATCGTATTTGCTCATTTAGAATGAATCCGGTTTTGCTACGCTCCGTACTGCCGACATGAAACCTTTTTGGAGGTCAGTCTTGGCAATCGCCAGCCAACGTTTATCAATATCAGGATGATCTTCAAGTGCTTCGATCATATCTCCGACTTTAGCAGCTAAGTCCTTAATTGCGTTCATCGCATTAATTTCTTGCTGATTAAGATCTCGATACCCTTTAATTTGTTTGTGTTGATTATCCATAATCATTATCTCTCAATTAAATGCTGGAATCCACAAGGTCAAAGTAAAAGTTTGATTTTTGTGTGGTTGCTGGAGGATTCCAAATTCTTTATTCTACGTAGCCGATAAAGCCAACGTGTTCTTTAACAGTACTTTTCTTCTTGGTTTCTTCGTCATGAACTTCACGTTCAAAAACTACTGGTTCCAATAGAACAACTGCTTTTTGTGCTCCGAAGATATTGCTAACTTGTTCGTCATTCAATTCTTCAGCACTAGTATGACGACGCAAAGCACCATCTACTTTGTAGTAGTAATCGTAAAACATTTTTTCTTCCTTGTGTGATTGGCGGTAAAGAGAGGATTTGAACCTCCGAGGCTAGGGATTACCTAACCTGGCCGCTTTCCAGGCGACTGCATTAAGCCAAGCTCTGCCACTTTACCATGTTCGTTGTATGGCTTCAACTTTATTTAGTAATTTTAAACACTAAATTAAAAAGCTAGAATCTATAATCTTTGTTTTCACCAATTGAATAAGAGTATGTTTGCTGTTAGATTCTATGCGAGAAAGGTTGGACTCGAACCAACGACCAGGCCATTAAAAGTGGATGAAGTATGGTTGCTGAGAAATTACAGTACTGTAATTTTGGGTTTCTACCTGCTCTACCAACTGAGCTACTTTCTCATAAATTTTTAGGGGCAAGGAATGGAGTTGAACCATTTCCAGGATCAGTGGCATCTCCAGTGTTTTATCACTCAGAAGACAATGCCCATTGGGTAATTAAGTTCCTCAAGCCTCTACTAAGTTATAGTTCCCTATAGATGAATATAACGTTCGCTTTCTGCGGCCTCTAATGTGCCTATCCTTAATTACTTGGAGGAAGATGTGGGATTCGAACCCACGGAGGGCTATTAACCCCCTCTAGTTTTCAAGACTAGTGCAATCGGCCTCTCTGCCAATCTTCCAAAAAAGTACTTCACAGTACTTTGTACGCTGGATTCTCTATTAATTGAGCAACTACCTAGCACGGCTCAATATAACTAATTATTATCTCCCTAGTTACCAGGTGGACACGAAGGGAGTTTTACGTCCGAGTATCCAATCTCATTATTTGATAGATTTTAAGATTTTATGTGTTGCTGTCAGAATCCGAGTGCTAATTCGGTTTTAATTAAAAACAAGAATCGTTGTTTTCTATCCCCACAACCAGTGGTAAATCGGAATTGAACCGAAGGTGTTTTTCGCCAAATGAAATATAAAGAGTTATGTTTGCTGGACGATTCTTTTAGCGTTCCCAACGAGGTTCGAACTCGTGTTGCCTGAGTGAAAGTCAGGTATCCTACCGCTAGATGATGGGAACAATTATTGTTTATCAGGCTCTTTCAATGTCCATTCGGTACTTTTCTCTGTACTTTTGGTCACTTCAAAACCTAATTCGGACATTACTTCAGGTAGGTTATTGTTATTGTTATCAATACCACTCAGGATACGACGAACAATTACCATGTTTTCTTCTGCTGATGCCATTTTGTTATCCTTTATTGAAGGAACTGAAATCTTTGTTTTTCTGGACCCAATCACAGCCTACATAGCAACAAGGCTGCTGCGGATTCGAACCGCACCGTTTTTTTCGCATAAAAAATAATTGTTTTATTTGCTGTAAGATTTCGTGTTGCTAATACTTTTATTATACCACAAATTTTTGATTCGTTTCATTTATTTTTGAAGAATTTTCAAGTACTCACCGTACCAGTATTCAGTACCGTGACCATATCGTTTCTTCAACATAAAGCACAATTCATCTACATTTGAATGGTATTTCATGAATTCTAATACATGAATATTATCACAATTTCGTTCAGTACTGGAAAGTTTCAAGGGTTCAGTGGAAATTGCTTCACAATGATGTGAACCAATTTCTTGTACAATGTTTTTCCAGCATGATGAATCATGGTCATGTGTTGGATCAATTTCATTAGCCAACGCATGAGCAATTTCATGTAAAATTATACTACGAACATCACGATAGATAACTGATTTTGCTACAAAGCTATCTAACGATATTATCTTTTCCGAAGATTGACAATATCCTAAAACGCGGGTTTCACCCTTTATGATTTTATCATGGAGCTTAAATTTCCAATCATATAAACCATGCTTATTCATATAATGATAAGCCATTTTATATATGTTCATAACTAATCTCTTAATTAAGATCAGGAATCTTGTTTTATCCAGCACCAAGCTCCCACTATTTGAATAAGGCATATGTTCGTGGGTGGGGATTCGAACCCCGTCGTTTCGTTTTCATCAAAAGGTTTATTTTTTGCTGTAAGATTCCGATGCCTTATGTTCTATATTATACCAGAAATTTTTCTTCCGTTTCAAATATTTTTCAAAACATCAGAAAGAAATTGACCAGGTTCAAGTTCGATATAATCTGATTCATCATACTGTAACTCGAATATAAAGTCATCCCAATTTTCTTCAAGATAATGAATAAAACTTTCAGGAGAACCACGTTCGCGATACCGCTCAATGTATTCTTCAGATAAATCAACTTCAGGGTATACGTTAGTGTACTTCATACCAACGGTTTGTAATAGTTTTCGTACTGATTCATGAGTACTGATCAGTATATACTCATAACCATCATTCTCAGCATCAATAATAGCCTGAAGATAATTCAATGGAAATGTTTGTATTCTACTATAAGCAGAACTATCTAAGTCAATTACCTTATCATTGTTCTGTACTACAGTGGTTTTCCCAATACCAGGAAAACCACAAATAATCTTAGCTGCCATATGTCTCTAACTGGTTCCTGAACTGTACACCATCTTGGGTGTACTGTTGTGCTAATTTTGGGTTTTGCGTGTTGTTAACATCGTTGATCATAATAGGTACAAATGACACACGAATGAATGTGCGAACACGACCAGTACTGACCTTTGGACGACGATGAAGAATGTACGGGTCCATACAGTACACGACATTCTCTTTACAACGTTTTACTTCTGAAGTGATGTTCTGTTCCAGGAAGTGGTTCACGTTGTGTTTCAGTGGATCGAAATCATCAGGGAACTTCACAGAAACATTGGTGTATTCTGTCGGAATACGATTAGTCCAAATGTAATTCTGCTCAGGAACATGAGCGACCTTAGTACTGAAACCATCAACATGCCATTCGTCATCAGTTACAGATTTAACAGCACCATGACGTACAGTAATGTAGCAGTACTGTTTATCACCATCCAACGCATTCTGCTGATGGGTAATAGCTTCTAACAGTACTGGAGTGAGCCAACGTAATTCATCAGGGATCAAAAGATTCTGACCATCGGCACATACACACATACGTAAAATGTATTGTTCATCGAAAGGACATGATACTTCAACTTTCGACAGTTCAATTGGTTCAACATTGTTTTCAAATTCACTTACAGAAACATTACGCTTTGCTCGTTCAATGATACTCATGATGTACCTCTTATTTAAAATAGGGCATTGCTGCCCTTAGTCCAGAACTACTTCTTCGTCTGAGCTACGTTTAGTAGCTTGCTTTGGTGCGTCAGGTGATACCTGATTACCAGAAGTACTGTCCAGAGATTTCTCAAGCTTGATAATACGCTTGAAGGTTTTAATGTCAGGTTTATTACAAGCCCAATCTTTGCTATCCTGAGCACCGTAACGGTACAGATTGCCATATGAGTAGTACTTGTTACCAACCCAAATCACACCTGCTTTTTGACCAGTTTCCTTATCAGTAAAGATAAGTTCTTTTGGTTCACGGCGTACAGTTAACAGACCAGCTTCAAACTTATCCATCAGAAGGTTCAACTTGATAGTTGCTTCTTCGTTATAAGTCAAAGATGACATTAAGAACTGAGCGGTTTTCAGACGTTCAGTACCCATAGATGATGTTACAACCAACATCCACAGAATGAACAGTACCAAAGCACCCAGCAAACCATACAATGCTATAGCAGCCATTTTTTCTCTCCAGTTACGAGTTGATGATTTCAGAAATAACCACTTCTTTCAAATCACGGAAGTCCAACTGACGACCACGAATATCATAGATTAGGTTCGTTTGTAACTGACGCAACTTAGCGAGATGCTTCGTTTCGTCTTTTGTCTTGTTCTCTTTCGAGTCCAGTTCATTGATTTCAACAGAAACCATAGAAAGCTGACCTTTCAAGAGTTCAATACGTTTGTGTAGGTTTTTCAGTTCTGTAGCACTTTTCATGATACTGCTTCCCTATTACTTACTTAAAGATGCCACCAACATTGTTGGCGGCAATGGCTGGCAATTACTTGTGGTAACGTGCCTTGTTCTGAGCCTTACGGATTTCGTGCAGTTCAGTCTGCAACGATTTCTTCCAGTCTAGCAGATGTGCGTAGCAGATCTTTGGCTTATCGCTGTTAGCGAAAGGAGCCAGCAGTTCTTCTGCCTGAGCAATCTGGAACTGAATGTAGTTCACGTTGCGTTCTACTTCGCCAATATCAGTAATAGTGTTTTTAGCCATGTTTTGTAATGCCCTTTTCTTTATTCATAAGATAAGTACCTTCGACATGAAGTGTACCGGAAACGTTTTACATCCGTCGATGTGGTACATAGTACCGGAATCTTGAAGCCCTGTCAAGGACTTTTTTGAACTTTTTAGTCTTGAAGACCGTAGTCCAGGATTACAATTTCACCATCGGCGTTTTCGCCCATGTTCTCGAACCCTACGTCATACAGTATCTCAGAAATTTCGTCCTGAGTCAAGCCACTTTCTTTAAATTTTTTCGCAAAATGAATGAATTTTTCATTCGGGTTATCTACCAGGAACTGATCAAGGTTCTCTGGATAGTACTGAATCGCACATACCAGTTCATTGATAGATTCCTCGTATTCACCGGAAATGTCATCCATAAGATTATATGGCTTAACACGTTCCATGATTATACGCTGATTGCTGCTGCTGTCAACCAAAATTTTACACAACGGTAATTTGTCACCATACTTAATGTAAGTTTCCAGTTCTACACGACATTGTTCAATGCCCCAACCAGCCGCATCGTCTTGATGCTTAGCTACCTTGATAACCAGGTTATCATTGATTTCATAAACAGTACGTGATGCACCTTCATCAATGTACTTAAAGAGTTCATTGCTCATTGGTATACCCTTTTAGCTCAATTAAAAAGGGGAACATAGTTCCCCTGTTACGTATTATGGTATTACCACTCTACGCCTACACCAGCACCCCACAGTACTTCAGATTGCGTGTTAGTACTGACAGACACTTTGGTAGTGACACTGTTAGTTACACGAGCACTGAATCCCACTGCTACTGCTTGTTCGCCATCGTAACCACCGATACCAGCACCTACTGAGAAGTTACCGTTCTGCGTTACTTGTGGGATGTTTGCCATCGCACCAGCACCAGCAATACCAGCACTTGCTACTTTACGGTTATCACCGATACGTTTATCAACATCAGCGAAACGCTTGTTAGTACTTTGTTCCAGATTGGATACACGACCTTCTACAGAACCAATACGTTGAGTATTGCTGGTAATGCGTTGGTCATGTTGTACTAACGTAGCATCGTTAGAATCGATCCGGCTGGACAACTTCGCATCAGCAGATTTGCGTGACGCAGTTTCACTTGCCAGTTCTTTCTTACTTGCTTTAGTTGCGATAACTTTATCCTGATTGGAATCAGTTACCGCCTGGTCAGCTTTGTTCTTGTCGATATTCGCTTTCAGGGCTTTATCCGCATTGGCACGAGTACTAGACTCAGTATCAATGTTCGCCTGAAGGTTTTTATCGGCGTTCTGACGTGACACTGTTTCATCAGCGAGTTCTTTCTTACTTGCCTTAGTATCAATAATCTTATCCTGATTAGAATCGGTTACTGCTTGGTCGGCTTTGTTCTGATCGATGTTCGCTTTCAGGGCATTGTCACCAGCAATACGGTTATCAGTTTCAGTACTGAGATCCTTATCTTGTTTAGCGTCGGTTTTAGCCTGATCCGCTTTGTTCTGATCGATTTTGGCTTGTAACTGTTTATCAGCATCTTTGCGATCCGCAGTTTCTTTATTCAGGTCGGATTTATCAGCTTTAGTTACAGCAAGACCAACAATCGCAGTATCTTGAGCGGCATCATGAATACCCTGTACCACTTTATCAACTGCGTAGGTAGATTTATCTACTTTACTGTCAATAGTAGCATTCTGCTTAGCGTCAGTTTTGGCTTGATCAGATTTGTTCTGATCGATATTGTTCTTCAACGCAGTATCAGCATTCTGACGATCAGATACTTCTTTACTAATCGCAGCGTTTTGTTCGTTATCAGTACTGGCCTGGGCAGATACTGCTTTATTAATCTTGTCGTCAAGTGCTTTATCACCTTTGACACGATCCGCAGTTTCTTTGTTCAGATCGGATTTATCAGCTTTTGATACTTCAAGGCCAATGATCGCACCATCTTGTAATGCGTCATGAATACCCTGAACAGCTTTATCGACAGCGTAGGTAGACTTATCTACTTTACCGTTAATAGCCTGATCTTGTTTGGCATCAGTTTTGACTTGATCCGCTTTGTTCTGATCGATATTGTTCTTCAACGCAGTATCGGCGGTAGCACGAATTTGGGCTTCAGAATCAATATTGGATTGAAGTACTTTGTCAGCATCTTTACGTGCTGCTACTTCTTTATCCAGATCAACTTTGTCTGCTTTAGTTACAGCAAGACCAACAATCGCAGTATCCTGAACAGCATCCTGAACAGCTTGCTTCGCTTTATCAACAGAATACGTAGATTTATCTACCTTGCTATCAATTGCGGCATTTTGCTTCGCGTCGGTTTTAGCCTGATCCGCTTTGTTTTTATCAATGTTGGATTGAAGTACTTTGTCACCATTTTGGCGATCAGTTACTTCTTTATCCAATGCTGATTGGTCAGCTTTACCTGCGATAGCAGTATCTTGCTCTGCGTTTTTGGTTTCTACACCATCCAAACGTTCAGCATTGTTAATACTGCGAGTATCCGTTACTTCCAACTGTTTGTTAGTTTCACGAATAGCACCTTCTGTTGAATCGGCACGATGTTCCAGATCAGTAGCACGGTCATTAGCAGTTTGGGCTGCGTCTTGTACCGCATTGATATGGTCATCTTGACCAGCATCGCGGGTTGCCTGAGTTTCTTTGTCAACCAGGTTAGAGGTATCGGCATTTTGACCATCTTTACCATCTACACCGTCAACACCATCTTTGCCAGGATCACCTTTGTCACCCTTATCTCCTTTGTCGCCTTTATCACCCTTGTCACCTTTGGTTGGTGAAGTATTGCCACCACCAGTACTGATAGAGTTGTTAAAGTCGTTCAGGGACGAAGGAACATTACCAGATTTCAAAGAATCCAGCAAAGCTTTCGCTTCTTCTGCTGTACCGTTGAAACGGTTGTTGAACGTGGAAATGAAACGGGCTTCGTTCCAATTTCCGTTTTCTTTGGCGTTCATCAAGTCCTGAACAGCCGGACCCCATTGATCGCCAGATGATTTCAACGATACGGCGGCGTTAGCCATATTAACCGTCATCGCAGATACCATTAAGGCTACTGCCAGCATAATCTTTTTCATTTTGTCACCCAAAAGGTAATTGAAGTTTGAACTACATTTAGGCCGACTCGCTGGCCTTGAACAACATAATACAGTACTGAAACTATTCCGTCAAGGACTTTTTAGAATTATTTTGTGGGAATAGTCGGACTCGAACCGACACGCCATCTCTGGCGGGGGATTTTGAATCCCCTGCGTACTACCAATTTCGCCATATTCCCAATTAAAAAGCCCTTTAATAAGGGCTTTTATTGTTAAAGATTTTTTTAATTACACTACCTGGATCTTAGTGACGTGAAGACGTTCTGCTTCAATCGGGATACCCGTATGTTCAGATACGTATTCAGCCAGTTTAGGCAGAATCGCTTCTTCAGTCAGCGGACCGTTTGAGTAGTGATACAGACTCGCAGTGAACTTTTCAGAAGGTTCAGATACGAAGTTGTACTCTACATACACAGTGCTAGTACCACTAGGGGCAGTACCTTCCGCTTCAGCAATGATCTCCTGAACCGTTTTGTACTTGCGGGTAGGAGCGATCCAGATAATCACGGTGAGAGCACCAGCAAAGATTGCCAATGGAATCTGACCGAACGCGAACAGAAGAATAGTTACAGCGACTAACAGTACTTCGAAGAAATGTTTCATGTTTTTGTCCTATTAATTAGGTATTCAATTAAGCATCCAGTGATGAACACTCCGATGCCGACAACTGCGATTATAGCACTCTTTGTGACTACCGTCAACAACGCAATGAGAATTACAATCGCGATTAGTATTTCGTAGAAGTATTTCATACCTCAACCCCCATATGATAGCGGAGTTTTGGCATTCTGTCAAGCGTTCCCGCTGTTTTTTTTACTTAGTAACCTGAGACATTGAACATTGTACCGTTCTCGTCGAAGTACGTGACTTCATCAATACTGCCCTGGGCGGCAAATTGATTATCACAGGTATGATCACCCTGACCTTCGAAACGGATTTCAACACCTTCAATTGTGAAGCGACATTGATAACCATCAACAACAATAGGAATCGCTGCTTCAGGAGCAATATTATCTTCACCGCTCGGTATTTCGTATTTAGTACCGTCACTTTCGATGATAATAACATCTTCGTTCGCTTCAACAACCGTACCGAACTTCATCTGACGTTCAACACTGTACTTGTGCTGTACTTCATTAACGAAGTGTAACTTAGTACCCACAATTGGAATACCAGTATCTTCATTGATGTTAGTATTGTTCCAGTCTTCATCGTTCATGATGAACGGTGCTGAATGATAGCCATCATCATCCATCCAATCCAGACCAGTACTGACACCTTCCATAATACGGGCAATCAGTTCTTCTTTGTTCTGAGATTCTGGAAGTTTAAAGTTGAACGTTTCGTTCGTGTAACCATCAGCATCACCATGCATGAATTCCAGTTTAACACGTAAGGTGTTTTTTGGATTAGCTGATGGTACTGCTGGAGTGAGTTTAACTGGCATTCGGGAGTACCTTCTTCACGGAGTTAATTGTGCTTTCAACAACATTACCGATTACTTTGTCCAGTTTAGACATTTCACCAGATTCATAATGATACTTTGGTTTACCATCTTTACCGAGTACCGTGTAACGATCATAAGTCGTCGGATTGATAGACTTAGATGATTGTTCACGAGCAACAGCAGGGTCAACCATAGTTACACCCGTATGAGTGTAATCTTTCAGACTTTGTACTTTCTCTTTAAAGTACTTTTTCAGTTCTTCGACAATATACATAATATATCCTCAATAAGCGGTGAGTGCAGGAATCGAACCTACGGCTTCGGCGTGAAAGGCAATTGTATTGATTGCTGTTAGATTCAGTACTGGAATCCATTTTTTACGCTATTTTACCACTAAACTAACTCACCAGATTTTTAAGTGCGATTAGGACGTGAGTTTTTGATCAACTCAACACCCGCAGCAGTACAACGCTCAATCTGAGCATTATACAGTTTCTCTACAACGTCTTTATCAGAACTATGTAGATAGATTTGTTTCAGTTTCGGGAAAGCATTACGCTTTAGACGGTGAGTAACCATCATAAGCAAATCAGCCCCCGTATGGGTACGATCACCCAGGAAGTTGTCGAAGTGAAGTACTTCAATTTCTTCATTGTTATGGAAGATGAAGTTCTTCGCTTCCCACCATTCTTTCAGCCAAACAATACCTTCGGCTTGTTCAGTACTGAGATGGTTCTCTGGATTACGAATATCGTCTACGTAAACTTTCATTAGTAGTTGTTCTCCTGACTATTATTAATCAGTTCAACACCAGCCGATGCCAGTTCTTCAGAATAGGTTTCAACCAGTTCTTCAACCATATCCGAATCCGAGGAATGAAGATAGATCTGTTTCAGATTTACCCATTCTTCTTTCCCGCCCCACATACAATCACCAGCAACCATAAAGAACAAGTCTTTACCAGTTAGCGTTGGTTCATCCATGTAGTTATCGAAGTGGATCACTTCAATAGTGGCAGAATTTTCGATAAGGAAACGTTTTGCTTCCCACCATTCTTTGATCCAAACAATACCTTCAGCCTGTTCAGGCGTGAGATAACGTGCTGGATCACGAATGTCATCAATGTATACTTTGGTATTAGACATATTAGTGTCCACCGTCAACAGTTAAATGATGACCACCAGCCGTGGCAAGAAAGCGATCAGTACCGCAACCACGAGGATCAATATCAGAAACTTTGAAATCAGCTTCACCGAGATCTACGTAAGTAGTAGTTCCGAAAGTACGGTCAACCCGTAATTCATAAACATGGTCTTGCTGAAGTTCCTGAACACCATTAGCTGGATGTGACTCTGGAACGATGTGACCGATAATGATACCACCAGGCATAACCTGGATACGTGCTGTCATAGCCATTTCTGTACCCTCATTGATTAAGAGATAGTACTATATCATACCGCTTCGTTCCCGTCAAGGAAAATTTAGTGCAAGGGGATGGACTCGAACCATCGACACGGAGTTATACTAAGATAATCTTGCTCTACCGTCTGAGCTACCCTTGCGAAACGTTATGAGTAATTCACATAACCGTCATATTTGATATTGATTGCTGGACGTAGGCCACCTTCTGGAATATTAAGGTAGCGATACAATTCAGGAACAGTTAGTTCGATTGTACGCATTACACTTTTGTTTTCCAGGATAGTACTAACATCATGTAATTCAATACCAACATGAAAATACGGATCTAACTCAGATTTGAGTTGTTCAACCGCAGCTTCATCAGAAATGCGACTTTGGTTACAGAAGCGAACAATAGTATGCCAGCCTTCACCAGTTGCTGCGTATTCGAAAAATAATACACTTTGCATGTTATACCTCGACTTCTTCCAGATATTCCATTTCTTCATCACTGAAGAAACAACTATCAGAAACAGCTTTGCCATTTTTGGCGATATAGTAGAATCCATCTTCTTCGATTAATTCTACACCAGTAGTATTCAGTTCTGGAAAATGCTTAAGTAAGTCATCAGCACCGAATACTGTACTCATAAAACCATCTAAATCTTTAATTTTAAATGTCATATGTATTCCAATTTGTAGAGAGGGCAGGATTCGAACCTGCGTTACGTTCGTATGAATGAAATTTATGGATGCCGTAAGATTCCATCTGGAATCGCTTTACGTGTCCTAGCCGCTAGACGACCTCTCTGTTATTTTAGATATAATCCTTAGTCATATCATAGACCGCAGAGTTAATATCAGCGAACTTCACTTTCCACGGTGCGTAGTACTGTTGAAGGATTTGATCCTTCTTGAACAGTGCTTCAATCGCCGTAATAGCAAATTTCGCATCTTCAAGAAACTTATCTTTAACTTTCTTGATATACTCAGGTTTCATACCGTCGAAGCCCATAAGATAGGCAACTTCTAATTCACGATATGACGCACCGAGATCACCCAAAGGATTTTTCTCACCTTCAGGGAAGCAGAAGCGATAGACTTCTTCACACGTCTGTTTCAGACGTTCTTCGGCTTTAGCTTCTTTACCGTACTTCTCAAAGAAGATTTCAGCAGGTGGATAAGTCTTTACATTCTTCATCCACGTGTCGATTAACTCATTCATAGCTTTTCTCCGTAAAACCAGGTACAGAAGCGATGTTTTCAACTTCTTGAGTCATATCAAGAATTTCAGCACCACGAATCGGTGACGTTACCGGAATGTTAGCCAAAGAATGAAGTACTGCCATCATTTCATGCCATGATTCTTCTTTAGCGATGTAGTAAGAATGGCTCTGGCGATAACGGTTAATATACTCGTTACACAACGCCATGAACTCACCTTTCCAGAACACCAGAATGGTAGCATCACCGTACTTACGATCTTGATCCGTATCATCATAAACAATACGAAGTTCAAGTTCTTCGGGTTTCTTTTCTGGATAACAGAACAGTTCATGTAAGTTACACGTCAGTTCATAGTCATCATTAATGCCGTGATATTCTTCAAATGTTTCCTGGAGAATATCAAGTTCAGCATCACCCAGCTTAGGAGCTTTCAGCAAATCATCCCACGTTGGCATAACCAACTCAATAGGCGTGAATGCAGAAGTTTCAATATAACGGGTTTCTGGTAAGAAATCTACCATTTCGTCATCACTGAATCCAGTACTGAGGAATGTATGCCATCCCTGTTCCTGAATGTGTTGAAACACTTCATGCTGAAGATCATCACCCGCTGGATAAACGAAAGTATTAGTATCAGAGAAGCTTACCAATACATCAGTTTTAGAATTCGGAAGAACAATCGGATGTACACATAAGAATTTTTTCTCTGCGATCATACGATTGTAGAATTTAGAGTTCCGACGACTTTTGCTGTAATACTCTTTGAAACCAGTGATGAACTTCTCAAGTACTGTCATGATACAATCCTTAATAATCAACAGATTTTACGAAAAGAATTCCCCAAATTACAAGCACGAGAACCCAAAGGAAAGATAATCCACCAGCACCAATGCTGAACCACAAACGTTGGTCTTCAGACATATAGTACCAATGACCCACAGGCTGATGAACAACAACCAAGATAGTTATGATTATTGCTGCCAGAAATGTAGCTAAAGCAGTAATTACAGCATGAATTGGTTTCATGGGTTTTTCCTGTTCAATTAATATAGACAGTACTTTATCACATAGATTCGGTACTGTCAAGGACATTTTACTGATCCAGCAATTCGAGGTCATAAAGCATTTTTGCCAGTTCAGCAAAATCAGAATGACCATTAATTACATGGGTGAATACAAACTGCCCTTTTGGTGTAACACGCCAGATTTGCCCTGGATGTTCAGTTAGATAGCGGTTTTCTTCGCCATCAGGCCATACCAAATTCATAGTACGTACTGAGAAGTCATCGTAGACAAAATCTACAATGGTAATATCAGTACGGTTCTGCCAGTTGAAAGAGAATGCTTGTGTTTCTTCCACAAGTAACTCAGTGTTCTGAGCAAAACATAGACACATCATTTCGTTGTTATCTTCTTCGTATGGGAAACGAATTTCTTGACTTTTCGAATAGTCGATGAAGGTCAAAAACTTCGCATCGAATGTGAAGATTTCACAATTCTCCGTTACCAGAGAAACGGTTTTTAATACTTTTGACATGATTAATCCTCTTGGGTAATAATTAAGGGCATCTAGTGATGCCCTTCTTCAATAGAGGTTAGAAATCGTCGATGATGCGGATAGTATCAGCGTTTGGATTATCAGCAAAAATCTTCGCGAAGATTGCGGTAATCATTTCATTACTGAACGTTTCGCCACGATGAACAGAGTAAGACCCTGAACCATCTTGACCATAGATTTCTTCTTGCTGACATGCATCACACACATCATTCCATTCGAACCCCAACATTTCACCAACAACGTTAATATCGCTGTTGTCCATAGTGTATGAAGGTTCAATTACAAAAGTTGGCTCTGCTGGCATTATTTCACCTTAACGGCGGTACGAGCCGCATCGTAGTACTTGTTGACTTTGTTACGATACGCAATAGCAGTATCGAATTCAGTACTGTCAACATCATCTTTCATCGAACGAACACCTTCTTCGTCGTAATGATAGAAGTTTTTGTTGATCTGTGCCAGTACTGAGGTGCGGTGGTTTTTCAGACGCTGAAGATTCATTTTCTTCAGTACTTCATCTTCTACAATTTTCATGGTTTCGCCATATTAATTTTACAATCGGTATTAACGATCATGACCCATTCGCCATCATCATTAATCATTGTGAGTTCTTTCTTATCCTTAGATAAAGTAAACTCTTTCGTGTAAACATAGTCGAAGCGACCGCAGTTCAGACGGAAGTACTTATATCCAGGCTTGATAGTGTAGGTAGTACCTACATCAGAAGGTGCTACAGTCGCAGAACTGGAAGCTTTATCATCTGCCAGTACTGAACTGGAGAGCACTGCTAACAGTGCTCCGAGGATGAATTTATTCAACTTCTTCATCAGCATCACCTTCTGCTTCTTCGGCTTCAGCCTTTTCATGGTTACGCTGGACTGCGAGTTTGAATTCTTCAGACTCCAGTACTTCATCGTCGCCATATACCAGTTCCCACTGACCAGAACCATACGCTTCATCGTAATTGCTGTGTTTCCAGTCTGAACCGATACCCATATCGTGCTTGCCCCAGGAAGTGTTGCTACTGAGATGGCTTGCTACAACATCGCCGTCTTCAGTCAGTGCTAACATCTGGACGCCGAACGGATGTTCAGCATAAGGAATTACAAAGATCTTTTTCATTTTGTCTCCTTCAAGACTACTTCGAAATTAGCCGTGATCATGTTGAGTTGTTCCAACTGAGCGATAGCTGCTGCTAAACCCTGTTGGGCGATGCTATAACCTGAACGATAATCGCTACTGTTTTTAGCATTATCACGTAACTGCTTCAGATTATCAATACTTTGTTGTGAAACAATTGCCATGAGTATATCCTCATAATTGGTACGGGTGACGAGATTCGAACTCGTAGAACCATCAAAGGTTCGAGAGATTTTAAGTCTCTTGTGTACTGCCAATACCACCACACCCGCATTATACATTAACCAGCGTCTAATTCATAGTACTGGTTAGAATTTTCTTCGTGTAACTCGCCCATTTTACCCCAAAAGATTAATGAACCAGTTACACCACGTCCAGCATCAAATGTGCCATCAAAGCCTTTAGTAAGAAGTCGCTTATTCATTTCTTTATAAAGCATCTTACCATAGCCTTTCAAACGATGTTCTTCTTTGATGAACGCCTGAATATTTGTTCCCCAATAGCGATGGCTGAATTCATCGTTATGGAACATTGCCCCGATATACTTACCTAAGTCACTCTTTAAAAGAATGAGTTCTGAAGTACTTGCCACATCACTATCGTTAATAATGTCACGATAGCAAGTAATGATTGTCCACGATGGTGAGTGGTACAATTCTGAATCCAGTGCTATCTGAGCTAATTCCGTTATCGGAAGGTCTTCAGGCGTTATGATTTTCATTACCAAAGTCCTGTGTGGTTAACCGAAAAGATACGCAGGAACGCATCAATCCAAACAATTGCGAAAGGTACAAACATACCAGTCGCAGACCAAAACTTTTTAACATTCCAGGATATTGCGGCTTTAATCGAATTACTCAGATGGTAAACCGAAAACAGGAATGCCCAAAGACATATCAATGCCAGTACTGGACTCATTTTGTCAGATCCTTAAAGTCATCGTTTGTTGGTGGTTCAATACCATCTAAACGATGATAGAATTCACCAAACAACTTACCGAGAAGAAAAGTACTGATCATGATTATCGTCAGACCAATACTACCGATTGAACCGCCAATAATTGCCCCGTACATCAGGCTCGAAACGAAACCGATTATAACAGAGATAATCAGTTGAATCAAGAAAGAAAGCTTCATGGTACAATTTCCCAATCAGTCACGTTAAGTTCATTTTGCATCAGTTCTACGTCGAAAACCATGTCATCAACGAACTGCCATGTTTTACCATTTTTGTTAATGTAGATTTCAATGTCTAATTCAACAAAATGTGGGCGACGGATATACAATCCGTTCTTAAAAGAAGTTTTCAGTACTTTTTGAATTTCTGCGATAGTCATAAAAAATTGTGTCTCATTTGTGAATGCGATATGTATCATCGATCATTGCTTGAGTTACAATTCGACCGATTCCTTCTGCGACTGCGTTAATAACAATCGCACCAACGATTACAAGAAGTAATCCAAATAGGATAAAACAAGCATTGTCTTTTAAGTACTTCAGCATGAGTTTACCCTCTCAAATAGGAGCCGCATAGGGGTGTCGATCCCCTCTCAAGTGAACGCATCAACCAGACACTCGGAAAATTCTTCCCGTCACTCTATCACAATACCGCTATTGATACTTGTACTTTCCTGTGCACCATCCAGTACTTTCTCTCAGTGATGAATGGGAATCGAACCCACCCACGGCATAATTCTTAATTAAAAACCTACAAGTGACGCTTTGACCACTAAGCTATCGCCCTGTACCTCTCGGTATGGCGGGCCACCAAGACCACGTACTGACCGTGGATCTTCACTTGTAGGGTACTACATTAGTTTACCAGCAGTACGTAATAACCGCCGACATAGGATACGTCATCATAAGATGGTGTATCTTCGTCGTCTTCATCCATATGCTGATCGTATTCGTCTTCCTGAATAACACGAATCCACGGTACGCCGTCAACTTCAACGTCAATGGTGTGATCCCAATTACCGTTGAAAACGTAATCGTCGATTTCTTCCGCAATTTTATCAATATGCGGCGTGAAGTCAAATTTGGGTTTGAAGTGCTCTACGAATTGTTGAGCAAGTTCACGTGCTTCTTCAGCAGAAGTTTTACCCTGGTATGGCATCATGAAATTTTGATTCATGTTTCAGTACTCCACTATTAGTGAATGGTGATCCCGGCTGGATTCGAACCAGCGATGTGTCATTAACTGTATTCAATTATGAGTTGAGTGCCTTCGGCCTCTAGGCAACGGGACCAGCTTTTGGTTTCTCCTGACCGCAGTACTCGCATTGTACTACTACAGTCGGTTCGCCACCTTCAACACCATTGATGAACTCAGATGGTATTGATTGTTTTTGGTAATTGTGACCAGCACCGCTGGCTACGCATTCATCATACGGTTGAGACATTGTGTACCTCACTTATTCCGACGCATTAGCTTACGCAACATTAAAGTTGGCATAGCTGGTTTTTTCAATTCTTCTTGTACCTGGTTGAATGATTCTTCCGACAGTACTTTACGGTTTCCAGTACTATTACACGGAACACATTCATATACCATTCCATCACCTGCGTAATGATAACCAGTACCTGAACAAGATTCGCATTCTGACATAGTGCTATCTCCATTAAAAGGTGCTAAGAACAGGATTCGAACCTGTAAGGAAGCCTCGCGGTACTTCCCACGTCCTATTGTCGCTTTCGCTATCGTCAGACGCTACGTTTACCAATTCCGTCATCTCAGCGTGGCGGGGATATTCCGCACCCTACTCTGCGTTGGAAGCCAAAGGGTGTTATCGGCTATATGCCCCATAGTGTTTGGTGAGAAAGGTTCAGGCTACCTTGAATAGAATACAGGACTTAAGTGCAAGTTGCTGAACTCTTACACACCCTCATTTCATCGGTTCTTTCTCATTTGTGGCTCATACCAGATTCGAACTGGTGTGGACAGAGATTTAGAGTCTCCCGCTACGCCTCTCAGCTAATGAGCCATTCATTCATTTGATACGTTTATTATACCAGAGTTTTCGAAGTCGTTCCAGCTTTTTTTCAAAAATTTTCACGACTTCAATCACTTAGGCGTCACAGTCATCGTAAGTACGAAAACGATTCTGGTCAACCAGGAACACTTGTGTCCATTCATCACCATCTTCGAGTTCCACTCGACCGAGACTCACACCGACTTCAACATCATGAACCCAAATACCTTCACGTAAGTAAGGCTTAGTTTCATAAGCATCCATCCAGCCAGTATAGCTAATGACTAAGTAATGAAGTCCAGCAGGAACATCAATTACACAACCATTAACAACAACGGTTCGAACACTAGGTGGTTTCAAAATTTTCATTTCGATTCACCGTGAACGAATTGCATCGCCGTTTCTAAACCAGTACGAAGATTATCATACGCAGTCTGAAGCTCAGGGCGATCACCTTTGCCTTTACCGTAGTCACCACGATTCATAATGATTTCATGGTCAACCAGGTGACGAAGAATACGCAGTTCAGAAGTCCAGTACTTTTTATCTTTCGCACAACCAGACTTAGCACGTAATTCACGATAGCCCTGAACAGCATTATAGACTTCACTGTTAGTCATGATTACTTCCTCGCGAAATCCACGAATACGACATTGCTATCTTTGTTAATCATAGCTTTCAGTCGTGCCTTTTGTTCATCACTCATTGGAGTGACATAACCACGTGTCGGTAAATCTTTCATTTCGTACCTCTCGTTGGTAGGAGTACATAATACTCTTTAACGCACTGCCTGTCAAGGACTTTTTTTGTCTTTTTTCGACGGTAACTCATGAACAGGCATGGTCGGCGTCTTAAGAACATCCTTCAAACGATCCAGTGGATTTTCTTTCTTAGGTTCTTTACTCATATGGCCTCCCCTAATCAATACAGCTATTCTAACAGAACCCTGTACCTTATGCAAATAAAAAACCCAGCACGTGGCTGGGCATGTATGGCCTTCCCTGAAGGATTCGAACCTTCGACCCACGGCTTAGAAGGCCGTTGCTCTATTCCACTGAGCTAAGGGAAGATAAAGTACTACATTGTAGTACTATAATATTTATTGAAGCTGAGCTTCATCAAATGGTGTGTACGTAATCTGAGCCTTTTGACTCTTACCATTGTAGTAGTAAGTACAGGAAGTGTCGCCTGGTTCTTCACCATGAACTACAACCGTGAAAAGTACACCGCTGTACAGTTCAGATAGTTGCTTCATGTGATCTTCATGTTCGTACCAGTACGTTTCATCAATACTTACAATACCATCATTTCCACTAACGGAAAATGTCTCATTTGGTTCTAACGCTTTCAGATCTTCCAGTAAAGCTGGCATACTGAGTTTCGCACTCTGAATACCACGTGGAAGTTTATGCAGTTTAGCACGAATATCAAAAGTAGATGTGTAACCCATTTTATTACGCCTCAGTTTGTTCCTGAACGTCTAACTCCAGGAAGTTATCTAAATCTTCAGTACTACAAGTGTCAATCCACGATTGACGCAATTCAGCAGTTTCAAAAATAAAAATACTTTCCTTGTATTCAAAACCATATGGTACACCATACGATTCTTGTAAATCATCACGTAGATTGATTTCATCTTTCGCAATCATACTTCTTCCTTATGTACTCTTAGAGTACTTTACTTTAACTTCGTGTTCGATACCATTAGCATCGAAATAAGTTACTGTTACACCAGTTAATGATGACCAGCAACCTTCATGACAAGGCCAATTCAGACAATCGAGTTCTTCGAAATCTTCAGGGGCTTCGTCACAATCATACATTTCGAAGAATAACCAGAAACCTTCAGCTTCATCATAATTGTCATAACCACCTTTACCACGTGGATACAGGTTTTGACAATTCTTCAGTACTTCAAGGAGCTTTTTAACGATTTCAGGATCTTCATATACCGCTTCTTCAGTATCATAGAAATCAGCATCACCATGCATGAAATCCATTTTTACCACATATTTGTTTTTATGTGGTGCTACTGGAACGATAGGGTTCAGTACTGTTAATTCAACATTCATAACTTACTCACTCAGTGCGTTAAACTTCTTCATTAGTAATTCATAATCATCAATTACAGGATGAACTTTAGTTTCTGGTTTAGCATAAGCCGCAAAATCCAGAATAAAAGTACAACCAGTACAGTCACCGTAACCACTAAAGGTAACTACCAAATGATCATTTGGACCATAATTCCCATTCTCGGCAATTGATTTTGCCATAGAGAAGATATATCCCATATTACCCTTTTCAGTACTGAAAAGGACTTTATGAGCATCTTCACGACAATTCTTTTCACCAATCTTATGATACAGATGTGCATCATAACGTTTAATGTACTCATGTTCAAACAAATCATATGTTTGTTCAGGAGTGAAGTACTGTAACTGTAAAGTACAGAGATCGTGAAGACCGGAGTTTTCACCTTCAAAGATAAACGTTTGGAATTTCAAAGTTGGTTCTTTCATAAGGATGTTACCTTAAAAAAAGCACTCCCGAAGAAGTGCTGTTTTTGTTATTTAGGTAAAGAGTTTAAGTACCTCTTACCCGCCTGGATAAGTTTCTTCTTTTTGATTTTAAAAGAAGTACTATCCTGTCCACCAAACATTGTACAGTTCGCAAGGATTTCAGCCCAAGCAGTTATATACAGAGTAGGTGCTAAAGGATCAGTCCAGATAGTATCAAAGTCTTCTGACTTAGCCATATGGAATGTCATATCTTTACGCATCAATTCTGAAATAACTGATTCTTCAGGAAATAGGTGCATCCACACATCAGCACTAACATTAGCGTGGTCGGGGAAGTGAACCTTTCCTTCGTCATCAACAGTACGACACAATGGTTTACCACAATCATGATATTCTTGATAACGCAGTACAATATCATCTGGCAGAATCTTATCTTTGATTTTGCCATATACTTCAAGAAGTACAGGATCGCCCTATCCAGTATCTAATTCAGAGATCAGTACTTTATACTGTTCCTGAACCATAAGACCATGTGCGTGAACACTAAGACCTTTCATCTGTTCGGTAGTCTGCATTACATGAAGTAGTTCTTCGAAAGTGTTAGGATAAATCATTTAGCACCTCCGCGAAACAATTGAAATTTCTTGAAGATACTACGCTGTTCAGCGGTTACTGGAGCACTAGCAAAGGCAGTAAAGCCATAATCCCAATCAGGTTCATGGAACTGGACAAATCCAATACCAGAATCTTTGAGTTCATCATATGCTTTTTGTAACTTATGTTTATTCTTACATGAGATAACAATCAGAGAACTAGTCTCAGTACTGTTATTTTCGAAGGCCAAGCCGCTTTCATAAGCTGCGTGGTTTGATTGTACCACAATTTGTTCTAACGGTAAGTCCGTGCGAACAAATACGTAGATCCAAGTTTTTTCATTCTAGTGAGCCATTTTCATTTCCTCTATTTTGGTTTACTTAATTACTCTTTGAATTCTTCCCAACGCCACAAATTACCATGTACTGGCATTGTGTCTAAATTGTCATGTACGGTTTCACCGTTATGGACAATTGGCATTGAAAGCTGGAAGCGTTCTGGATTGGTTAACATATAACTAGCCTCTACTACCGTACCTAACGGAATTCGAGAACTATCGGAATATACACATACGAATTTTGGCATGATATTTCTCCTCAATTAAAAGGCCGTTGATAGTGTGTTATTACACCAAAGTCTCTAAGGGTCTATATTAGCATCTACTACAGAAGTCGCACCACACGCCCTTCTTATAATATCAGATACACGCCGCCCGTGTGTACCAAACTAATATAACTGTATCCGGTCTTTTCTTCCCCTGAGCTTATACGTTGGTACTAAGTGGTGTATTTTCCCATACGGATCGCTCTCGACACTCTTTAAATGATGGCTACCTTTAGGCCAACATCCTAACAACGGTCAGTGTTTGTTACATTTGAACCAGTTTGATTTCAACTAGTTCTACTTTGAAGTCAGGATGTTCATCTTCCCAATCTTCGCCGTATAGACGCACCATTTCATCAACAGCATCGCCTCGGTATTTGAACATAGTAGTGAGGAACAGATCCGTTGTACGTGAATCATGTCCAGCCCAATACTTAGTACTGTATTCTTGTTCTAATTTCATGCGGTTGCCTTATACTTTTCATCCATCGCATCGAGGAATTCAGAATGAGTATAGTACTGTTTATAGTTATTATACTCATACTCAAAGTGTTCAGTGTAAATAGCCTTTAAACGTTCATCAGTACTGCTGATGACATTATAAGCCGTTTGGATTAAAGCTTTGATCATGGAACTTTTGATATTGAAATAAATCAAGTCCTGACCATGATGACAAGAATAAGTTTCAGTACTTTTCATTTCCTGAATTTTCTTGTCACGCAAAATGAACTGACGCCCATTCATTTCAAGGGCATTACCGAGTTCCAGTAATGTACTTACACCAATTTCCATGATCTCACCTTAGTAGCTATCGTAGTTGTCAGGATGTAAGATAGTAACCTCAATTACATCGTTGACATATTTTTCGTTCTCATAGAACACAATAACCTTACCATGATTGACAGAATCAATCAAGTACCGCAAGATACCTTTTTTCGTATAAAACCGCTCGATCACGCCTGTATCTTCAATTACAACACCATCAATCATTGTGCTGAATTGTACTTCATCCAGGCGACGTGGCTTACCACGCATGAAGTTCTTAAGATCTTCCTGCTGTTTCCACGCATGTTCACGTTTCAGACGAGTTGCGTTACGTACCATATATTCTACAGTACTGTAGTCAAATTCTTGAACCGTAGTCAAAGTGCCTTGTCCGTAAACATGAGTTACACGAATACCATAACGTGGTAGTTCAACGTAGTACGTTGGAAACACTTCAGTTGGATCTTCGTAGGTAGAACGAGCGTTTTTGTCAATGTAGTTCCAGAACAGTTTAGACAATTCCGGTACTACTTCACCTTCATAAGTTGGGTGGAACGTGTAAGAACCATCTACAAAGAAGGTACGCAGATGCTGAAGTTCAGCAAGAAATTGTTCTTCCGTGTATGCTTTTTCCTGTTCAGGAGTAAAGCCGTACAAAGAAATAAAGAATTCATCTGGAGACATTTTTTCAATTTCTTCTAAAGCTCGGTCAAGAGCTTCTTTCATTTTTTCGTTCATTTGAATATCCCCATTAAATCATTAACGATAGCATCAATTTCTTCAGGAGTTTTGCGTTTAACATTCGGGTCACGATACTTGAGCCTGAAGTTTGAAAACGCACGTTTACCCAAGTAACCAACACGCCACGTGAATATCACGTTCAGTACTACATCCTTACGTTGCTGTACTGGAAAATTGGTTATCGGGAATTCAACAACATCAATGAATTCGTGATGTTTAGTATCGTACAAGCGAGCTTGAATTGTACCATCATCACGGATTTCATCAATCGCACCGTACCAATCAGCATGAATAGTTACTTTTTGTTTCATGATTACATCCCGAATTCGTCTTCAGCACGTTCAATAACTTCAACGGAGTCATTGTACCACGCTGGATTATTGATGAATACATGGTATTCCCAATCCAGTGTACCAGATTGCTTAATCCGATACATAACGATACCTTCATCCATGTCTTTAATTTCGACACGGTTAATAACACCATTTGAGGTGAATACAGTACCGTTATCATCAGTAGTCCTGAAAGATACAGTATCGCCTAGACGTGGCTTATCTTCAAGGAAAGCCATTTCTCGTTCGAACTGAGTCAGTTCAGTACGGCATACTGAAGTCTCGCACGGAGTACCCAGGAAAGGTTTAAAGTTTTCTTCAACGTGTTTGACAGCATCAATCACGGAATCAACTACCACATCTGGAGCATGACCGGACATTGCGAAACGCACATCACTGATCAGTGAGTTGATAAAACTGATTTTCGCGTTACACAACACAAAGCAGTACTGAGCACCGGATTCCAACGATTCGTTAGAACGGTTGCGAAGGTTCATAACTTGAGTAAACAAGTCATCTTCTGCTTTCTTCAAAAATTCGAGCTTATCCATAGAATATCTCTCTTAACAGATGTTCGATTACTGGCACTGTCCATCCGTTGCCAAGCATTTTGTATGCTTGGGTGTTAGAGGACACTTTAAAGAAATCATCAGGAACTCCCTGAAGACGACAACATTCTATCACACTGAGTTTCCGGTAGTCAACCCCATTTTGACCATTTTCTAACAAAAATTCCTTTACGATATTTGGGTTAGAAAATACTATCTGTCTACGGGATTTGTTGAAGTACTGGTTACAGTCTCCACCTTTGAAATAGTTCGCATCTATACAATAAGATTTCGATCTATCCGTATGTCCAGATTCTAAAATAGAACTTAAATCTGGAGACAGCAATAATGCTGGTGGCACAATGTAGTTGTCAGTACTAACCCAATAATAACGTTGTCTAAAATGGGCAGTATAATGTTGAGAGTTAATTAGATGTGGTGTTCTTCCAATAATACCAGAACAGTATTCTTCAAAGTCTTTCTTCATCTTAACATTCTCGAACAAGTACTTCACATCTGGATTAACACTTTTGATATGATTAAAAATATCAATCATCGTATGGAATAGCATTCCACGAGGATCGTTTGTTCCACCTTGTTTACCAGCTACTGACCAAGCCTGGCAGGGGAATCCACCCATCAATAAGTCTATTGAACTCCAGTCAATATCCCATTCTTCCCATTTAGTAACATCACCCAATTGAACAATGTCAGGGAAGTTTTCTTGACTTTCCGCAATTGCGAATTTGTCAATCTCTGATGAATAGTATGTTTGTATAGGGATACCAGCTTTTTGTAAAGCCATGTATCCGCATGACATGCCGTTGAATAACGACAGTACTGTAATAGGTTCCATAGAAATCCTTTTCTATTAGATTATTCTTCGTTTTGTTCATCCATGTAAGCATCGTCGGGATCAATACCACCGTAACGTGCTTCATATTCTTTCGCTACTACTGATTCAGCACCAGGATTATGAGTACTGCGATCCAGAAAATTATATACTGAAGTTTTACCTTCCAGTACAAAATTAACGGATTCCAACATACGCTCAAGTTCAGCTTTCAGATCGAGAATAGCTTCTCGTTCAGTATCACCAGTACCCATTGGTGCGATTTCACCAGTATTACCAACAGCAGGTTCATAATAAACCTCAATGATGCTGGCACTGAATTCAGTGTAATCATCCATTTCAGTTTTGGTTACTTCTACACGATTATTCCACATATTTGTACCTTATTTAAAGACCGTAAATTCATGCTGGTCTTCTGGTAGTTCATCAATCGTGATGACCTTTAAAAGACCACGTTTCATGTAAAGATTGAATACGGGAAAATAGTTCCCGAAGATTGTTTCCGGTTCAACATGAATTTCAGTTACAACAACTTGTTCTTCACCTTTACACAAACGTTGGAATAGCTGACGATGTATTTCAAGGGTTTTAAATTCATCAGTATCCAGTACTCGGCGTTTACGAACTACTTTAGTCATTGTAATCTCACATCTTACGAATTTGAATTGAGCTATAATATAGCAGAAGATTACCTTTGCTGTCAACCTCTTTTACGGGGTTTTCAAAAACTACAAGAGTCTTAGGCTCATAGCTGGTAATCATAAATGTACGACCGTTGTGCGTACTTACAAGAAAGACTGGTTTATTCATTAGTATACATCGTCTGGATGCCCGTAAATCAGAATGAGTTTACCAGCAGAGTTATATTCACGAGTTACTACACCTTTCCGGTCAGTACCGCGAGTCCATTTAATCATACTGACTTTAGTACCATCAGCACAAACGTAAAAGGTGTTGTTCTCTGGATCAGTACTTGCCTTACACTGTTCATCTTTAATCTTAGCTAAAAGATTGATGTACATTGGCTCGTTCTGACGAGTTGGCTCATTGAGAGCTTTTTGTTCTTCTTCATATTTCAATTGTGGTTTAACCTGATAGATGTACAAGTTCAAGCACGTGAACAGAATCCAGAACACCAGAAAGCAATTAAGATTGAAATTACTCATTGTCTGCTTCATTACTTTTCTCCAGAAATAAAAAAAGCTGCGTTAAGCAGCTTGAATTCTTAACACAACCATTGTTACATAACGTGGTCTGTGTGTCAAGGAAAATGTGAAAGGCGTGTAAATTAGAGCGAACTCTAAAAGACTCCAAAAATAAAAAGGACACTATTAAAATAATGGTGGGGATGGTCGGACTCGAACCGACACGGTTTTACCCGCCAGAACCTAAATCTGGTGCGTCTACCAATTTCGCCACATCCCCGTTCTGTTTATTTATCTATATTATAGCACAAAAAATCGTTCCGTTTCATCTTTATGCTATAATATTCAAAATATTTTTGACCATCTGTATATGCTCATAGCTTATCAGTGGTTCTTTAGTACTTAACTGGAAATGCCATTCTTCTGATATATCCAGCGAGTGCTTAATAATGATTCCATTAATAAGGTACTCTATTTCTGTATTTATAAAATCAACATCAAGTACTGGTTTATCATCTACCAGAAAACGATGTAAATCTTTATTTTTATTTGTACTTGTCGTGTGAATATAGGTGAACTCAGTTCCTTGATGGAAATATGAATAAAGAGGGGTTTGCTTCATCCCCTCTTTAACAGAGTCTGAACATTCTAATACACGCTCGATAGTACTTTCAACTTCGAGTATATCCAATTACCAACACCGTAAACGTTTAACCGCCTTAATTTCTTCTTTGTTAGGATAGATGATTAAACCCGTTTGAGTTAAACCATCGAAGAAGTTAAAGCCGTAGTCCATAATATCATGCACGAAGAATCCAGGATGGTATTCATGTGCGTCAATCTCTGCCTGAATCTTAGCTTTGACCGTGTTCATTTGGTCTTCATCTTTGATCCGCAGGATGATCTTACGACGACCTTCAGTGTGCCAACCTTCGAAGTTAGCAACTGGCATAATCAGGTCTTCGTTGTCCTCTTTACGAGAACGTTCTTTGTACGTATTGTACTGACTCCAAACTTGGTCTAAACCATGACCGACTTGTGCGGCGAATTTACCAACAGGCATATTCAGGTCTTCACGTAGAAGAACATAGCACTTATACTGTAGTACTGGCTTTTGCATTTCTAATTCTCCGTGTAGCTTCTAAAATCGTATCACAAAATTCAATGTGAGCGATTATAGCATCCATCGGGAGTACCGTCAAGTCCTGACGTGTCATTTCCATGAAATATCCTTCCTCAGTACAAATCTTTCTACACCGTGTGAAGTTAGTTATTCCATCAGGTGCTGAATGACCACTACCGCCACTATAACGATTAGTGTAATACATCGTAAGAGTATCATTGCGAGAATCATAATTCATGTAAAACGACCGACCAGTACTAGGCTTATAGATAATCTCTACTAGTCCTTCATCGTTACATTTAATCGTGTACTGTTCAGAAACATGAGTAAATGTAAAATAGCAATGATCGGCACGGTTGACAGTCTTATAGACAGTACTAGCTCTCTTTGCGACCCTGCCTAATATGTCGCTTATCGGGTTGGCTCTCCAACTCATTTAGTATTCCTTCAAGATAGTCAGAACCTTCCGAGTAGTCGTTACGTTCCAACCATGTTTTAAGGAATTTTACGGCAAAACCTTGATCTTCTGTAGACAAATCCCGATTCCGTACAGTACGTACAAAATAGCGTACATAGTCCAGATAATCAGATGATACAGAACCTTTTTCCTCAAGAAACTCGATACATGACTGAACATAATGCCTCGTTAAATTCATTTTTCGTTCAACTTC